>Ga0209382_10009271_pt1 | contig 12337 bp, 11 predicted proteins | sample SoiMetdeltSBSDD5_FD_187599 | JGI IMG/M metagenome (GOLD analysis project Ga0209382, IMG submission 187599) | Bulk soil microbial communities from a Populus tree surrounding site in Tennessee, USA - Soil MetaG P. deltoides SBSDD5 (SPAdes) (version 2) | ecosystem: Environmental > Terrestrial >... | reverse complement strand
TCGCTGACGCTCGGGGTAAGGAAGCCCCGAAACGTCGCGCAGCGCTGGCCTGGCCGCGCTTAACGTGCGAAGAGGTCGAATGTGGGCCAGGCGGATGTTTCATCCGCCGTCCGGCTCAGAGCGGGGATGAGATCTCCGAAGAAGCCGGCGTAATCGGTCGGGAGCGAGTTGAAGAGGAATGAGATCGCTGTCCCATCGGGCCGGCGGACGATCCAGGATGCGCAGGTCCCTTCGAGGGCGCCCGTATGCCCCCAGGAGAGGCCGCCGTCCGTCGGTTCGACCGCCCAGCCGAGGCCAGATACCGCCCGCGAGCTGCCGGCGGCCTCGGCACCGACCTCCTGTGGGAGCGGCGTGTGCAGCATGAGCTCCACGGTCCCGGGTTTGAGCAGGGCCTGGCCACGCTGACCGTCGACGGCGGTGGCGATGCGGATCTGGTCCTCGGCCGTCGCGATCCAGCCGCCGTGAGCGTCGAGCGCTTCGAGGAAGTAGCCGCCGTAAGCGAACGGAACGTAGCCGACGCCTGGGTACACGGAAGGGACGAGCGCCTGGCCGGGCAGATTGACGTAGGCGACCTCGCCTGGGGCACGTTCTTCGACACGCGTGCGGCCGAGGCGCATGTCGGTGATCCCCGCTGGCGCAAGGACCTGCTGTTGGACGTACTTGGCGTACGACATGCCCGAACGCCGTTCGACGATCCGTCCGAGCACGTTGTAGCCGAAGTTCGAGTAGGCGTATCGCGTCCCCGGTGCAAAGTCGAGGGGCTGGCTCAGCATGAAGCGGATGATCTGCTCGGCTGATGGTGGCGCGTCGATGCCGAGGACGCCCGCTGCCCAGAAGGTGAAAGGCGGATACTGGGGGTCGAAGCTCCTGGCGCTGTCCCAGCCCCCGGTGTGTTGCAGCAGGTGCTGAATAGTGACGTCAGCGAGCCGCGGATCGACGCTGGCGTTCGCGGGGGGCTTCAGATCGTCCAGGAATGCGAAGGCCGAATCGTCGAGCGAAAGGTGGCCATCTTCGACCAGGCGGAGGATCGCGACGGCGGTGATCGGCTTGGTGTCGCTGGCGATGCGGCAGAGCGAGGTCGGTTCGAACGGCTGGTTGGCGGCGACGTCGGCGAGTCCGTAGCCGCGGCTGAAGACGAGACGGCCGTCTCTGGACAACGCGAGCGCGCCGCCGACGAGGCCCCAGCGCGCCATCGTTTGCTGGATCACCTGGTCGAAGGCCGCCAGCTCTGGTACTTCCCGGCCCGTGCTGGGAGCCGGTTCGCCTGGCCATCGTTGATTCATCGGTGCGTTCACCTTCGCCAGCGTCAGATGCCTCTGGCCGGCATCGCAACTGATCCGACCCGGGCTACAGATACGTGCTCGATCGGTCGCCCAACCGTGCACCCGGCGCTCTTTGCCGGCGTCGCCGCGGCGAGGTCAGTCGGGCGGTCACCCCCTACGGGGACGGACCCACGTCAGTTCGAAACATGTGATCCGGATCACAGCGTTTGCAACGACGGTCGATTCAGAATTGAGCCAGGTAGGGGTGGCGATGGCGACGTCATTTGTGGTGGGACCGGGCATCGCGCAGGCGATGGCCGACGACGGAACGCAACCAGCGAGCGACGAGATCTTCGTGCACGGCAGCCGGCCCCAGCCCCAATGGTCTCAGGCCATGGGCGAGAACGGCACGACGTATCGCTGGCTGCGAGCGACGAACAGGGTGTATCGGTACGCCGAAGGGCGACGGGCCTCGTCGCTGGCGGCGAAGCTTCAATCGGTGGTGGACCTCGGCTTCTCGAAGGGGCACCGCCGGTACGCGGGTCCGGTCATTGGCGAGCCGGAGTCGTTCCGGGACGGCGATCCCGGCTACGACTGCTCGTCATTCGTCTCACTGATGTATCGCGATGCGCTAGGCATCCAGCTGACGAAGTTCACCGACGCTATGGCCGGCCAGACGGACGAGATCCCGACGGCGGATGCGCTGCCGGGCGACATCGTATTGTTTCGTTACCACGATCCTGAGCAGCCGGGCGTGACCTTTCCGCACACGGGCCTCTGGCTCGGCGGTGGGCGGATGCTGGACTGCCAGTTCGGCCCTGGCCTCGGCGAACACCCGCTGCTGGGCCAACCGTTCGAGATTCACCGGGCACGCGGTCTGTGACCTGGACGGTTCGACGCGCTTCCTGGTTGGCAGTACTCGGACCCCGGCGGGTCCGGGACCCCGACACATCACGGTAACGGACCCCGCGAGCGCGGGCACGAAATGGGAGGCTGACGATGGCTGACAGTTTTATGGTTGGTCCCGGAATTGTCGCGGCGATGAAGAGCGACGAGACGACGCCGGCGAGCGACGAGATCTTCACGCACAGGAACCGGCCCGAGCCGCTGTGGTCCGAAGCGATGGGCCAGAACGGGACGATCTACCGCTGGGTGAAGGCGACGAATACGACCTACCGCTTCCCCGCGGACTCGTAGGAGTCGGAGGCTCGATCGGCGTTTCATCCGTCACCCGGCGAGGATATCGGATCGTGGGGCCGGGCGAGCGATACGAGACGCCAGGGCGTGACGTTCCTCAGCAGTCGGGCGAGGCACTCAGCGGCCGTAGACGGAGACGTGGAGCCGGCTGGCGGCGGTGAACGGCTCGCGGAGCCAGCCGCCCCAGCGGTCTTTGCGGCGCAACCCGGCGATGCGGGCCATCAGATCGAGCTCGCTGGGCCAGGCGTAGCGGGTGACGATCGGGTTGAGGCGGATGCCCTGCGCGGTGAGGGAGACGTGGCTCTCGTAGAGGAGCTGCTTGACGGGATCGTGGCGGCCGACGTCGAGCTTGACCTCGTGGACGCCGATCGCCTCGGCGTCCACGTACTGATCGTCGCGGAGGCGGGTGAGGTAGGTGGGCACGAACGCCTCGACGACGAACGCACCGTCGTCGGCGAGGTGGGCGGCGACGTTCTGGAAGCAGCGGACCTGCTCGTCCTGGGTCAGGAGGTTGAAGAGGGTGTTGAACACGACGTAGATCAGACGGAAGGTGCCGGGTACGGGGACCTCAGAGAAGTCGCCGATGGTGACCGGGATCTGGTCGCCGCCGGGCTTCTGCTTGAGCCTGGCGACCATGGCGGGTGAGAGGTCGATGCCGTGGACGGAGATGCCCCGGGCGGCGAGGGGGAGGGCGATCCGACCGGTGCCGATGGCGAGCTCCAGGGCGGGACCATCGCCGGCGAGCTGCGCCAGAAAATCGACGGCGACCCGCTCGTCGCCTCGCGGGACGGCGTCATAGCGGGCGGCAGTGTCCTCGCCGAAGCTCATGACGGGCTCGTAGTTCTGCACGACCGGATTGTAGCCGGGAGCGCGCGAGGAGCTAGCGGCCGCGGACCAGGAGCATCGAGAGGCCGGCAGCCAGCATCTCGGCGGAGATCGAGACGATCCGGTAGAGGATGCTGGTGACGGCCGCCGCTGGCGCCGGCATCATCGTCGAGAGGAGCAGCGTCATCAGCCCCTCACGCGCGCCGAGGCCGGCCGGCGCGATCGGCACGGCCAGCCCGAACAGGTAGCTGAGCGCCGCGATGCCGCTGACGGCAGGCAGGTGCTCCCATTGGAGCGAGTCCACGACCGTGTGCGAGGTCGCGAACAGGGCGATCGACATTATGACCCAGAGTACCACGTACGCCACCAGCAGGATCATGATCGTGCCGTACGGTGGCAGGTCGGTACAGAGCTCGGTGCTCTTGCCCGGCAGCCGGCTCGACGCGAAGCGCAGGACCGGTCCCATCACTCGGGGGTGCAGCCCGATCAGGCCGATCGGTATCGCCAGGTAGGAGAGCCAGCTGATCAGCGTCAGGTGTTCGGCGATCACAACTCCCTGGTCCGGTGAGAGGACCGGGAGCAGGCCCGGGAGCAGAAGCGGGATGCTGATGACGCTCAGCAAGGCCGCGCCGAGCAAGGAGAGCGCAAGCTCGACTACCACGCTGGTCACGCCGATCGAGGCCGATTGACCGCGCTCCTGCAGCAGGGCGACACGTCCGGCGGCGTGCATGACCTTGCCCGGCAGGTACTTCCCGATGTTGGTGACCAGGAAGATCCGCGATCCGACGAGGGTGTCGACCTTGCCGCCGAGCCCGCGGTAGATGACCAGCCAGAGGGGCGCGGTCACTGCCGCTGCCAGCAGCATGAAGAGGAAGCTGATGGCGATCGGGAGCGGCTGGAACTGCCACTCGACCTCATAGATCCGGGGGTCGTTCAGGCTCAGCCAGAGCGTGTACCCCACGCCTGCGACCAGCACCAGGCCGAGCAGCCACTTCAGCGCGGGATGTCGAAGCATGCCTTGCCGTGGCCTCGAAACGGTAGCGGCCAGGGATCGACCTCCTGAGGCAACATAGCGCTAAGGCTACCGGATCGGCGCGGTATGGCGAAAGGATGGCCTGACACGCCAGCGGCGGGCGCAGGCGGGGCGAAGGCGTGCAGGGGTGAGGGCCGCGCGGGGGATGAGGAGGGGTGCAGCAAGCAGCGCCTCTACCGCAGGGGCGCTGCTTGCTGCACCCCCGGGGGTTCGGTCAGTATGCGGCGGTAGAGGGCGACGGTGCGGCGGGCGGCCTCGGTCCAGGTCTCGGGGCCGAGCGCGGCGCGCTGGCCGGCTGCGCCGAGCCGATCGGCCAGGGCCGGGTCGGCGAGAAGGCGCTCGACAGCCGCGCCGAGGCGGGCGGGATTCTCGGGTGGGACCAGCAGGCCGGTCTCGCCGTCCAGTATTACCACGCCGAGGTCGCCGACATCGGTCGCGACGATTGGGCGGCCGAAGCGGCGGGCCGCGAAGAGCAGGCCGCTGGAGGTCGTGGCGCGGTACGGCAGCACGACGACGTCGGCGGCGCTGAGGTACGCTGCCAGGACGGGCTCGGGGAGGAAGCGGAGGTTAAGGGTCGCGCGGTCCAGCAGGCCGAGGGCGGCGAGCTGGTGTTGGTACGTGGCGAACGGCTCGTTCGGCTTGCCGGCGACGACGATTCGGGCCAGTGGGCGCCGAGCGGCCAGGGTGCCGAACGCGGCGATCAGGTCGGCCAATCCCTTGTACGGCTCGATCAGGCCGGCGAAGAGGACGAGCTCGGCGTTCTGGGGGAGGCCGAGCTGCTGGCGGGCGGCTGCGCGCTCGATCGGCGGATGGGCTTCGAGGAGCGGGCCGTGCGGCACAATCGCAATGCGGTCAGCGTGGACGCCCCAGGTTGTGTGGAGGGCGTGGGCGCTGCGCTCGCTGTGGACGACCACCGCATCGGCCGCTCGGTAGAGCTGCCCGTAGCGGGCCGCGTCTGTGGATCCGGCGTGATGTGGCACGAGGTTGTGAGCCGTGTAGACGATCGGGATGCGGAGCCGGCGCAGCACGCGCCAGAGGAGCAGGTCGAGCGTTGGCTGGACGGACCACTGGACGTGGACGACGTCAGGGGGGCGACGGGCGATGCGGGGGACGGTGAGCAGCCAGTCGAGCGGGTACTCGGCGGCCTTGAGCGCGCGACGAGCGGCCGGGCGGTGCGTGAGGCTGAGCCGATCGGCGAAACCGGAGCCTGCGAGCCGGAAGAAGCACTCGTCGAGGGTGACCGCGGCGGGCCGGGGCAGGTCTTCGTAGAGGAAGCGCGAGGTCAGCAGCTCGACGCGGCAGCCGGCCCTGGCAAGCGCCTGGACGAGGGCACGGTCGTACGGGGGCGTGTTGGCATTCGGATCGACCATGAGGACGTGGAGGGGGCGGTCGGCGGGGGGTATGATCCGTCGATCGTGCATGTCAGCAGCAGTATGCGGGTCTTGATCGTGACCCATCACTATCCGCCCGAAGTTGGGGCGCCGCAGACACGGCTGAGCGGCACGGCCCGGTACCTTCGGGATCGCGGGCATGACGTGGCGGTGGTCACGGCGATGCCGTCGTATCCGACTGGCGTGATCCCGCCGGCCTACCGTGACATTGCGCGGCTCGGGGAGACGATCGACGGCATCCGGGTCGAGCGGACCTGGACGTATGCGCGGCCGGGCGGCTCGATCCGGCTGCGGCTGGCGAACCAGCTCTCGTTCACGGCCTCGGCGATGCTGGCGCTGCCGGCTGTTGGGAAGCGCGACGTGGTGCTGGTGGAGAGCCCGCCGCTCTTTCTGGGGATGACCGGGGCGATCATCGGGGCGGCGCTCGGGGCGCCGACGGTGCTGCACGTCTCCGATCTCTGGCCGGCGGTGGCGATCGAGCTTGGGGCGCTGCGCGATCCGCGCGCGATCCGGGCGGCGCGCCTGTTCGAGCGCGGGGTCTACGCGGCGAGCCGGCGGCTGATCGTCGTGACCGAGCGCTGGCGGGACCAGATCGTCCGCGACGGGGTGCCGGCCGAGAAGATCGACCTGGTGACGAACGGCGTGGACGCGGGGTTTCTCGATCCTGACGCGCCGGGTGTGCAGGTTGCGCGTGAGGAGATTCGGGCGGAGCTGGGCCTCGCCGGGAAGACGGTGGTGGCCTGCATCGGGACGGTGAGCTACGTCTACGGGTACGAGACGATCCTGGAGGCGGCAGCGTTGCTAGCATCGGAAGACCCGTCGATTCATCTGCTGATCGTGGGGGATGGCTCACAGAAGGGGTCGGTGAGTGAGATAGTGGCGGCGCGCGGGCTGGGCAACGTGACGCTGCTGCCGGCCCAGCCGCACACCCGGATCCGCGGGCTGCTGGCGGCCGCCGATCTCTCGGCGAGCGCGCTGCTGCCATTGCCGGTGACGCGCGGTCAGCTGCCGGTCCGGATCCTGGAGGCGATGGCGATGGCGCGGCCGGTCGCGTTCAGCGGCGCGGGGGTGGCGGCGCGGCTGGTGGCGGAGAGCGGGGCGGGGAAATCCGTGGCGCCGGGAGATGCGCGGGCGCTGGCGGATGCGCTCGCTGAGCTGGCTGCTGACCCTGAACGACGTGCGCAGCACGGTGCGGCCGGCCGCGCGACGATCCTCGATCGGTTCAATCGGGCGACGGTGGCGGCGCAGATCGAGGCATCGTTGCTCCGGGCGACGGATCGCTGATCTCGGCCTCTACAATTGGTGTGGAGGACCGAGATGCAGATCGAGATTCCCGACGAGCTGGCGGCGGCGGTCGCGGAGGTCGCCGCGAAGACCGGTCAGGACGTCCAGCGCCTGGTCGCCGAGATGGTGACCGAGGCGGTGAAGCTGCGCCGTGTGCCGGGCATCGTCTTTGTGGATAGTCCAACGGGTCGGTGTGCCCGTGTAGCCGGCACCGGCATCGAGGTTTTCGAGGTCATCGGCTTGTACGAAGCCGTTGACCGAGACCGCCAGAAGGTGCAGGAAAACCTCCCGCAGCTCGACTCGTACCAGATCGACATGGCAATCTCGTACTACGAAGCGTACCCAGAGGACATCAGGTCATACCTGCTCACCGAGGAGGAGGAGATCGCGGCCATGGAAGCGTTCTGGGAAGCGAACCCGTACGCCCGGCCGCCATGGCGCCGACGACCGCAAGACGAGGCTGATGCAGCAGACTCGGCCGTAGTCAAGTTAAGAGTCTGACCGTGGTCGCTCTTCATGCAGTATCTGATTGACGAGGATCTGTCGACCGAAGTTGCCATCATTGCGCGCGGGCTCGGGGTGACTTCCCGATGGCGTACGTCTGCGACTTCTTGCAGCCGGCCGAGCTCGAGGGTTGAGCAGCGCGTCACGTGAACGGCGTTCGGGAGGGGCTTTGGTACAATCGGCGGGCGGAGGCGTGATGACCGACCAGCTCTATCTCAGGGACGCCTACCTCAAGGAGATGGATGCCACCGTCCAGGACGTCCGCGACGGCGCGGTGATCCTGGACCAGACCGTCTTCTACGCCACCGGCGGCGGCCAGCAGCACGACACCGGCACGCTGAGCTGGACCGGACCCGACGGCAAGACGCAGCAGTGTCGAGTAGTCGAGGTCAAAAAGCAGGGGCCGGAGCTCCTGCACAAGATCGAGGGCGAGGCGCCGCCGCCTGGGGCGAGGGTCCACGGCGAGATCGACTGGGACCGCCGCTACGCGCTGATGCGGCACCACACGGCGCTCCACTCGATGTCGGGCGTGATCTACCGACTGCACGGCGCGCTGGTGACCGGCGGCCAGATGTACGTCGACCGGGCACGGATGGACTTCGCGCTGGAGGACCTCTCGCAGGAGCGGCTCCAGGAGATCGAGGACGAGACGAACCGGCTGATGGCCGAGGGGCACCCGGTCCACGTCTCGATCCTGCCGCGCGAGGAGGCGTTCCAGATCCCGGACCTGATCCGCACGAACATCAACCTGCTGCCTGAGGCGATCCAGGAGGTGCGGGTGGTGAACATCGAGGGGATCGACCAGCAGGCGGACGGCGGGACGCACGTCAACAACACGAGCGAGGTCGGGCGGGTCCGGATCACGAAGAAAGAGAACAAGGGCCGGATCAACAAGCGCATCGAGATCATCGTCGAGTCATGAGCAGCCTGTCATGAGCATCCTCGACGAGATCGAGCGCTGGGCGCGCTCCGAATTCGAGACCCGGAACGCCGCCCGCGAGCAGGCGCTCTCACAGTCGCGCGAGCTGACGCGGACCTGCGCAAACACGATCAGGGCCGTCCACCGGCGCGACTACGAGCAGGCACGGGCACTGCTGGACCGGGCGAAGGTGCTCTCCGACGGGCTGAGCGAGAACCTCAGGCCGTACCCCGACCTGTTTTACACGGGGTACGTCCAGGACGCGCAGAAGGAGTACGTTGAGGCGAACGCGACGTTCAGCCTGGTCAGTGGATCGCCGATGCCATCTCCTCAGGAGATTGGGGTGGCCGCCGCGCCGTTCCTGAACGGCCTGGCGGAGACGGTCGGCGAGCTGCGGCGCTTTGTGCTGGACAAGCTCCGGCGCGGCGAGCTGGATGGCAGCGAGACGCTGCTCCAGACGATGGACGACATCTACAGCCTGCTGGTGACGATCGACTACCCGGACGCGCTAACGGGCGGGCTGCGCCGAACGACAGACCTGGCGCGCGGTATCCTGGAGCGGACGCGCGGCGATCTGACGTTCGCGCTGCGCCAGCAGGAGCTGGAGACGTCGCTAACACGCGTCGAGCAGCAGATCCAGCGGACGCTGCGCGGCACGGCAGGCACTGAGGACGGCGGCGGCCCCGCCTGAGGTCGCGTCGAAATCGCGGAGCCCACAGCAGGCGGCGGCTCAACCCCACGCGAACGAGGTTGGCGATGGACACGTTTACCGCCCTGGTCGTGGAGAAGGCCGGGGATGGCGTCGCGCTCGGGATGCAGGAGTGGTCGGCCGATCGGCTGATGGCCGGCGAGGTGACGATCCGCGTCGAGTACTCGTCGGTCAACTACAAGGACGGGCTGGCCGTCCGGGCCGACGGGCGGGTCGTTCGGAGCTATCCGCTGATCCCGGGAATCGACCTGGCCGGCGTAGTGGAACGCAGCGAGGACGGCCGTTTCAGTCCTGGCGACCGGGTGCTGGCGCACGGGTACGAGATCGGCGTGGCGCATCACGGCGGACTGGCGGAGGTGGCGCGGGTGCCGGCGGGATGGGTCGTGCCGCTGCCTGAGGGCCTGACGACGCACCAGGCGATGGCGCTCGGGACGGCGGGGTTCACGGCGGCGCTCTCGGTGGCGGCGCTGGAGGACGCGGGGCTGAAACCGGCGGCCGGGCCGGTGATTGTGACGGGGGCATCCGGCGGCGTGGGCTCGACAGCGGTGGACATCCTGGCGGCGCGGGGGTACGAGGTCGCGGCGAGCACGGGCTCGGCCGACGCGCACGGATACCTGCGCGGGCTCGGGGCCAGCGAGATCGTGGACCGGGCGGAGACGAGTGCCGAGAGCTCGCGGCCGTTGGAGCGGGGACGGTGGGCCGGGGCGGTGGACGCGGTTGGCGGATCGACGCTGGCGTACCTGCTACGAACGATGAACTACGGCGGCAGCATCGCGCTGAGCGGGAACGCCGGCGCGGTCGAGTTTTCGTCGACGGTGTTCCCGTTCATCCTGCGGGCCGTCAACGTCCTGGGGATCGACTCGGTGGCGGTGCCGATCGAACGGCGGATCGCGATCTGGGAGCGGCTGGCGACCGACCTGCGCCCGCCGCACCTGGACGAGGCGATCGCGCACGAGATCCCGCTGGAGGAGGCGCCGGCCGCGCTGGACAAGATCGTGCGCGGGGAGATCCAGGGTCGGACGGTGGTGCGGGTCGCGGGGTAGCACGCCGGACGACCGGTTCGGTAGCCCTTCGAGGTCGAAAATAGCCCGAACGTCCGTGCGAGTGGTGGCACTGGGGTACGTTTCAGGTCGTTGACACGGGTACGGAACGTACGGAGAGATACGGCCGTCTCGTCGTTACTGACGCGGTAAGACGGAGAGCTTCAGCGGAGGTGCCTGTGTCCACATCTGCCGCTCCTCGCCCCAGCAGTGGCGAGGTCGTGCGCCAGCCGGCCGAGGTGCGTTGCGCGGCCGAGCTCGCGGCGCTTCGGGGCGCCGATCAGGGCGCGCGCCCGCCGGGCTGGCAGCTCTCGCCACGAGCCGTCGAGACGTTCGTGCTAGGCAGTCGCGAGCCAGTCAAGAGTGCCGATGGCGCGGCCGTCGAGATCACGCCGAAGTTCGTGGGGGATCGGCGGCTGGTCCAGGTGGCGATCGCGACGCTGGCCTCGGACCGGGCGCTGATGCTGGCCGGCGAGCCGGGCACGGCGAAGAGCTGGCTGTCCGAGCACCTGGCGGCGGCGATCTCTGGCACGTCCTTGCTGGTGGTCCAGGGGACGGCCGGAACGACCGAGGAGCAGGTCAAGTACTCCTGGAACTACGCGCTGTTGATCGCGGAGGGGCCGAGCCGGCGTGCGCTGGTGGAGAGCCCGATCCTGCGAGGCATGCAGCAGGGCCAGGTGGTCAGACTCGAGGAGCTGACGCGCTGCGCCGCCGAGGTGCAGGACGCCTTGATCTCGGTATTGTCCGAGAAGCAGGTTGCGGTGCCGGAGCTGGACGAGGTTGTCCCCGCCCGGCGCGGCTTCGCGGTGATCGCGACGGCGAACACGCGTGACCGAGGCGTCAACGACATGTCGTCGGCGCTGAAGCGGCGGTTCAACTTCGTGACGATCCCGGTCGTGGCGAACGCGGAGCAGGAGGCGGCGATCGTCGAGCGACGGAGCGCCGAGCTGTTGACGGAACTCGGCGTGCCGACGCGAGTGCCGAGAGACCTGGTGACGCTGCTAGCGACGGTCTTCTCGGAGCTGCGGCGCGGGCAGACGGTGGACGGGAAAGCGAAGGTGAAGTCGCCGTCGACGGTGCTGAGCACGGCCGAGCTGATCTCGGTGGTGGCGGACGGCGCACTGGTGGGCTCATTTTTTCTAGGACGGCAAACTCGGCTTGACGGAACCAGGTGCTCCACCGTAGCATGGGCCTCCCGTGTCGGGGAGTTGGCGTGTGGGGGCGCAGATGGCGCGACGACGGGGTCGGCCGCGGGCGACGACGGAGCGACGGCTGGAGCCGAATCGGGATCGCTGCTGGGGCTGCGGCGGTCCACTGTGGGTGGCGTACCACAACCGACGCCGGCTGACGTTCCTGGACGAGGTCGCCCAACTCACGTTGGTCGTTCGGCGTTGCCGGACGGCGTCCTGCGCGCGGTATCGGCGGGCGTATCGGCCGGAGGAAGAGGGCGCGCTGGCGCTGCCGCACGGCGAGTTCGGGCTCGACGTGATCGCGCTGGTCGGGCGGCTCCGCTACCGCGAGCACCGGAGCGTGCCCGAGATCCATCAGGAGCTGGACCGGCGGGGCGTCATGCTGGCCGAGCGGACGGTCACGAACCTGGTCGAGCGCTACGAGGAGCTGGTGGCGCTGCGGCTGACCGACCAGCGCCGGCTCCGTGATCGGCTCATGCGCGAGGGGGGCGTGGTGCTGGCGCTCGATGGCATGCAGCCGGACGTCGGCCACGAGGTGCTCTGGGTGATCCGCGATTGCCTGACCGGGGAACCGCTGCTGGCCCGCAGCCTGCTCAGCGCGACCGAGGCCGACCTGGCGCCGTTGCTGCGCGAGGTCAAGGCGGCGCTGCCGGTGCCGATCCTGGGCGTGGTCTCGGATGGCCAGACCTCGATCCGGAATGCCGTGGCGTCGGCTCTGCCGGGCGTCCCGCACCAACTCTGCCAGTTCCACTATCTCCGGGAGGCGGCCAGACCGATCTACGAGGCCGATCGGCACGCCAAGAAAGAGCTGAAGAAGGCGGTCCGCGGGATCCGCCCGATCGAGCGCGCCGTCGAGGGCCGTGCCGGCCTCGAGGCCGAGGTCACGCGCGGCTACTGCCTGGCGGTCCGGAGCGCGCTCACCGACGACGGCCGGCCGCCGCTGTGCGCCTCGGGGCTCAAGCTCCGCGACCGGCTCGAAGCGA
>Ga0209382_10009269_pt1 | contig 12338 bp, 13 predicted proteins | sample SoiMetdeltSBSDD5_FD_187599 | JGI IMG/M metagenome (GOLD analysis project Ga0209382, IMG submission 187599) | Bulk soil microbial communities from a Populus tree surrounding site in Tennessee, USA - Soil MetaG P. deltoides SBSDD5 (SPAdes) (version 2) | ecosystem: Environmental > Terrestrial >... | reverse complement strand
CTTCGCTGACGCCGATCTGGCGGATCGCGTCCGTCATCGATTGGCCTTGCGAGACCAAAACGTCGACTTGCCGCAGCTTCGCAACAATCTCTTCAGGCTTGTAGCGCTTCCGGGCCATTGCAGTCCTCCTTGATGTCAAAGACATACCTCAAGTCGGACCACTTCATCGGGGGAGGATCACTGCGAGGTTTTCGCAAGGACCGAGCCAGCGCCGGTGTTAGTCGGCCCGGCCGCAGAATCACCCCACGACCTCGGTGGAGAACCTTGCCTCTCGGTACTTGAACGCTAAAAGGGCTGCGGCCGATCGCTTCTGCCGGTGGTCCATCCGGTGGTCGCAACGACATTTAAGTGAAAAGATCAACGAAATCAGTGTGATCTGGCGGAGGGAGACCGCCCAATCCCAGCGCACGGTGACGCAGCCCCAGCGCTTCTCAAACGGCCCAAAGTGGAACGCTGGAACGGGTGATAGCGTTAGGCTCCAGGGCCGTCCACTTCCCTCATGCGGTTGAGGTTTAGGCCATGCCCAGACAATTCGTTTTCGTTCATTGCGCAAACGTCCGAAACGAGGAAGCGCGCGCCGTTTTTGAGCGCGTGTTGGGCACGCTCGCTCGCGATCACAACGTGACGAACGCGCGGTTCCGGCAATCGGCGACGGGGGGTGGGGTCCGAGCACCAGTGACGGCCGTCGCTGAAGTGGACGAGGAAGAGCCCCTAGCGGCTGCCTAACTTCTTACGCTCTGTGAGGTTTAGGGGCGCCGCGCCGCCCACCCACAGCCTTTGGCGGGTCTGACGCAGATCAGGGACGAACCAGCAGCTTGGGCAGCAGGCCCAACCAGCAACCCCGGCATAGCGGCACACGCGGGCCGCAGGACCCATGCCTGAAAAGCGACCCTCACCACCGCCGCCGCCCGAAATCCAGGCGTTGCTGCGGCAGTGTGCCCAAGGCGAGGGGGATCTGTTCTCAGAGGATGGTCAGCGGACAGTGTTCAACCGATTCTTCATGGCACTAGACCAGCCAGGCGATGAACACTTGCGAGGCGAAATACTCTATTGGGCGTTCAATTACATGTACGACCAGCTGCTCAAGGAAATGTACGACGACCGCTCGCCTGACTCCAGTGCGAAGCTATAGGGGGTTGCTTTCTGCCGCAGCCACGTTGCGATAAACGGAGTCGCGCCTCCACCTGGCGGCAAGGGGCGTTGCTAAATTTGCGGCATGCAACGCCCGATCCCGCTGCCTGACCCCGGCAGCAACCGCCGTGCCCACATGGCCAGCCTTGCTTGTGCCGTGTGGGCGCAGCCGCGCGCCGCACTCGAAGGCATCAGCAACCACGAAAGCGATCAAACCAAATGGTCTCTTTGCAGCGACGGCAGCGTGCGCTGAGTGGTTGAATGCACCGCACTCGAAATGTATTTGTGGCTATCCCCGTCGCGTGCGCGGCCATCGTTCCAAGTCATGAATTGTATTGGAAAATCGGCCCGCCCGTGTTGGCGCGTGCCATCCAATCCGCGTTCGTATTACCAAGTTCGGTACCAATTTGCTGACCAAATCGTTCCCTCGACGTTCGCTGTCTAATAAAGCCCTCTCACGGCCAAATTTCGGGCTCGGGCTACCTCGGGCCGCCTAATCGCCTTCTGGGCCGATAGCGCTCGGTGGGTGCCTACGGCGTGACGCGATGAGGCGGCAGACGAAACAGATTGCGCGAGTTTCACGTTGCCGGCTCCGTCTCCCCACGTCACGTTAGGAGAGAAGAAACACCTCAACCCGCCGGTTCTTCGCCCGCGCGGCTGGATCGTCCGAACCGTTCGGTTTCCTATTCGGCACCAGCGGCTTGGTCAGTCCATATCCCACGACTTTCAGATTACGATCAGGGACGGCCTTGTGCATCCTCAACCAATTCGCAACGGACCAGGCACGCCGTAACGAGAGCTGCCGGTTGTATGCTGCATCGCCGATCCCATCGGTGTGACCTTCGACGGAAAGCATGAAGCCGTTCGAATTGGCTACCTCACTGATGCTCCATAAGACCTGATTGAGTATCTTCAGCGAGTCCGGCTTGAGACCGGACTTGTCGAAGTCGAACAGTATGTCACTGGGGACTCGAATTCTCAGTCCCATTCCCGGTATTGGGTCTACGGTCAAATCTTTTGTCTTGTCCGGAGCTGGCTTGGGGGCGGGTTTAACCTTTCCCCTCGAAACATAGCCAAGCATGTTCGATACCCCGGCCGTAAGCTGAGGCCCGGCATTGAATCCACCGGTGATTAGGACCGCCTTGGCATCGCTTTGAAGGAATTTCCGCGCGGGGGCGCGGAACCGCGGGTTCACGGCACGACCGTGAAACCAGTTGCGCACGTTGTCAGGCCCGATCACCTGGCCCAGCATTCCAATGACGCCGGTATTCTTCAGGATTTCCGCCGGAATCCAACGCGGGGAAATGCCGAGCAACATGACTGCCGCCGAACCACCGATCCCGGCACCGAGGGAAGCCTCCTGACTGAGGTAGAAGCCCTCGACGTCGGTGCGGCTCAGCTCAGTTCCGGAGAATGTGTCGGACAGGTAGACGGTTCCAAAGCTGAAGGCGTCGGCCCCAGAGCCGGCCGCATTGAACTTCGATCCTAGGCTGGCGCCGCCGCCCACAGCCTTGTAATTGAATTCCACCTCCTCGCCTGCCGGCGACTTGAGCGTAAAGCTTCCTGAACCGACAGAAAAAAGCCCGTAGCCTGCCGAGTCACCCTCGGACCCCGCCAAGGTCCAGCCGCTCTTCCTCTTGAACCCGATCATTGCCTTTCTCCTGCTTCGGCGGTGGCGAACGCCGGACCTCCTTCTTGGCCAAGCGATAAAGCCCCGTCGAATCACGAACTGATCGCGAGGAGACTGCTTGACCGGCAGTTGGTGTGTAGCGTGGCCGGAGCGGTTCGAGGCTTCACGGCAACGTGATGCTTCACCGCCTAGCTGCTGCGGCAAGCCAGGAGCGGAGTGCAACCATCAGACCAATATCGAGGCCGATGGCCCGGTCGTCTTCCGGTACGCGGCCTCGAAGGCATTGTGTCCAAGCCGAAGGATTTCGTTCCAGCCGCTCGACCTGGTGCGGGGGCTTCTCCAGTATCTCGGCCAGCACGCGCTTGCGATCGACGAGCGGCGCCGCCCGGATGTCAAACCCGTCGAGCCACAGCAGATCGAATACGTAGTAGAGCATCCGATCGGTGCGGCCTTCGGCGAGGTCGTCCTGCAGCCAGTGGAAATTTGGGCGGCCCTGCTCGTCGGGCACCACCACTTCACCGTCGATGATGAAACCGTTCGCCGGGAGATGCTGCAAAGCCTCGGCGATCGGTCGGAAGCGGGCTGTCCAGTCGTTGCCGCGGCGGCTGTAGATCGTCGCGCGATCGGCATTGAACGAGGCCTGCGCCCGATATCCGTCGAGCTTGAGTTCGTGGACCCATCGGAGGCCTGCCGGCGGCTCGTCTCTCAGCGTCGCAAGGCACGGCTCGACGAAACCGGGGAACGGCGCCGGCTTGGCTCCTCTCAGAGTGCGGGCGACGAAGCGCGCTGGCGAATTACGCTGGGGCACAATGGACACTACGATGCTGGGCAAGCCTAGATGTGGCGGCGGCGATGTCTAAACGGCTTGGTAAAGCATAAAGCATTGGCTCGGAATGTACGTGGCTTCCGCTCGCCTTTCGCGACTGGGCTGCGGAGCGGACCGGCCATGCAAATCACATCGTCGAGAAAGCGCTCGCGCAGGTCGTGGCCGACAAAGGTCGAAGCCGCCTACCGGCGCGGGGATCTATTCGAGAAGCGCCGCCGGCTGGTGAGCGATTGGGACCGCTATTGCGCACGGCACCGGTCGCGAGCAGCTCTGCAGATGCGTCTCTCGCAGACCTTGGATCGTTTCATAGTTGCCCTCGTAAGTGGACTGCCGGTCACTGCGTGAGACACGACCATAGCGAGGGTGTCCATCAGGACGAGGCGGGGGCGCTCGACACGGGCGATCCAGTCCCCGCTACCTCAGTAAGCTGCCTTACCAGGTATCACCCCTCTCACCCCGCCTCTTGGTTGCTGCACATCGCCGTGGCGACGGGGGATCAAATGCACATGAGCATGGGCAATAGTCTGTCCGGCACTCTCGCCATTATTGATGCCGATGTTGAAACCGCTTACCGAACCATCCTTTCTAAGGATACCGGTCCGCACTTCGTCCAATAACTGGTTCACGGCGCGTCTCTCTGGCTCGAACAGGTCGAAGAAAGTTGGGGCATGCCGTTTCGGTATCACCAGAGTATGCAATTCCGTCACGGGGTAATTGTCGCGGATCGCTAAAGCTAAGGGATTTGAGGCAATGATGCGATCCGCTTGCAGTTCACAAAAAATGCAGCCCGATTGCCGCGCATTAAGCCCTTCGCGGATTATCCGGAGATCCTGATCGTCACGCGCCCCCTTGTTCGCGTTGCATTTGAAGCAGAGTGCCTGAAGGTTAGTTTGATCGTCCTGCCCCCCGTGCTTTCGCGGATGGATATGATCCACCTCAATAGCTCTCTCGTCCGCCGAGATGCCGCATAGTTCGCAGCGAAACCCAGCCCGCTTCAGGACTTCGTAACGGAGGCTTCCCGAGAGGTAGCCCAAAGCGGCTCTGCGGTGGTCATAGATCGCCGTCCTTCGCTTTCGCAGATAGGTGTTGATCGCCTCATCGCAGAGGCGCGCCAGTTCAGCCCGTTCCTCTCAGGACAGCGAAGACGAAAGGCGATAGTCCTTCCCGTCCCGCTTCACAAGACCGTGTTTGGCAAGTACCTTCCCCGGCATGTCCTTGGTGATTTGCTCGTAGTACTCAAGCTGGCTTGCCGTCGCGTGTGAGGAAGGCGGCTGCAATGTCGCGGATGCTGGCCCTCCCGCCCTGAGCAAGAAGTTCCTTTATCATTACCGGCTGGTAGATGTGCGACATCCGCATCCGTTTTCGTATGAAATCTCGGAGATGCTCGAAGGAGGACACCATTGTCACCTGCCGGGATTGAGAAACGGACGCCCATGCTCCCACTCGCCGTTCTTGATCGCGGTTTCAACGGCGTAAGCGGCTGCCCCATCTGGCAGCGTGACGAAGGCGCGTGTAAATACCGTGGGGTGTATTTCGACGAATTGTCTGTGCTGTCATCCCTCGTCCAGACATCCCGACATAGGTAAAGCGGCCATCTTTATGCCAGATCGTGTAGACCCCCGCGCCGAACGTTGAGACTGCCCTGTTGGGCCAATCGGCAAATAAGTAAGAGGGGCCGCTGGATAGATCGTTCGCTAGTTGGACTGTCAGGGGCATTTCCGGGCAATCTTTTATGCTCGTGAGCCACGTTCCGTGACGAACCAGGACGACAAGCACGGGTCGTCACCCAAGCATCATTTCGCACAGATGCGGCTTGGTATTCCCTCGTGCCTTGACGAATTCAGCGAGGTTTGTCTCGCTCGCGCGGAAACCATGATCAGTGATGCGCCCCCTGAAAAGCTCATAGCGAAGCCACACACGGTAGGTGTTGACCACGTCGCTCTCGCAGTACGCCGCGATCTCCCGAATTCGGCCGTCGAGATAATACTTCTCGACCTCTGCCCCGCTCATCCCCTCGAACTTTCCTGGCAAGCCCATCACGCGGCACACTTCGTGCAGCTTCGCCTTGCCTTGGGGACTGAACGAAGAGAGGAGGTCGCAGAGGTCCACTGCGTCCTCGGTGTATCTGTTGAAGTACGGCCGCGCCGACAGCCCCGGCGCGGCAATGCTATGGACCATGGCGCGATAGCGGAGAACAGGAAGATCAAACGACGAGCCGTTGAACGTGACGAGCTGCGCGACGGTGGGCAGTGAATCCGGTCCTTTGGCAGGCCAATGCAGAAAGTTCAGGAAATGCAGAAATTCGCTGACACGTTCGTCTCGCGCCATTTTCTGCATTTTCTGCATTTTCTGCATTTTCTGCACACGACGTAGTCGCGGTGGCAGGTACGTTGCAGAAGGCTCGCGCGCGTTATGGGGTCTTAGCGAAGGCGTGTGGTTGCGTGTGGGTCCCGGGAGAAGGGAGGCATTCCCTCGAAATGGCTTAAGCTCCAGGGGTCGGCCGGCTGCGGCACATACGGGTTAGGCATCGGCTGCTGCGGCTGCGGCGTCACGGTGCAGGATCGCGCTGACGCCCGAACAGCCGAGCGAAGAATCCCCGATCCAGTCGAAAAAGCCCATCGTCGCCTCCCAAACCAAAAATGTCCCGCAATGTCTCGCTAGCGTCCTAGATCGATCTGCCGCAGCCAGTTGTCCTGTGCTCAGGGCCGAAATTGGCCCTTCGCGTCAGTTCACCCCAACTCATCAATTCGGTCGCAATCGGAGGCATAGGGGACATGCCGCGAAATCCAGTGGCGCCTTCGAGCGACGTGATTGACCCAACTGAGACATAGATCGGCCGGAAATCCTGCAGCGCGGCAATCCCCTTGTGTGCTATTCCTATTGTTCGGAAGCACGGGAGGCCCTGGGCAGTGAAACGGCGCGAGTTCATCACGCTCCTCGGCGGCGGGGCGGCGGCGTGGTCGCTCGCGGCACGCGCACAGCAGCCGGCGATGAAGGTGATCGGGTTTCTCGGCGGTGCCGACCCCGTTGGCTATGCGGTCCCAATCGAAGCATTACGGTCGGGGCTTCGAGAGCACGGGTACGTGGAGGGGCAAAACATCAAGATCGAGTATCGATGGGCGGAGGGCCAATACGAGCGTCTCTCTGCACTCGCTGCAGACCTCGTCAATCGCAAGGTTGACATCCTCATTACGCAGGGGACACCTGCAGCCTCCATCGCCAAACAGGCGACGAGTACGATTCCCATCGTCATGGCCATTGTTGGCGATCCCGTCCCCGGAATCGTGGCAAGCTACTCACGGCCGGGGGGCAACATCACCGGCTCTTCTTTCTTCTTTCATGAGATCAATGCGAAGCGTGTCGAGTTCATGAAGACCCTGATGCCGGTTCTTGAGCGTGCGGGCGTCCTAATGAACCCGGACAATCCTGCGATGGCACCGGTCTTGCGCGCCATGAACGAAACGGCGAAGGCAAAGGATGTGAGACTCCAACAGGTGGCGGTTCGGCGTCTCGAAGAGCTTGATGTGGCCCTTCAACGGGCCAAGGGGCAGATCGAGGCAATTGTGGTCATTGAGGACGGGCTCTTGTTCGCCAACGCCAAAAGCATTGCTGAAACTGCGTTAAGACATCGGCTGCCGAGCATCGGCTTCCGGGAATATTGCGACGCGGGCGGCTTCGCCGCATATGGAGTCGACTATCGCCAAATCTGGCGTCGGGGAGCCGTCTTCGTGGATAAGATTCTCAAAGGTGCGAAACCGGGCGACCTGCCCATCGAGCAAGCCAGTCGGTTCGAATTTGTCATCAACCTCAAGACTGCAAAGACGCTCGGAATCGATGTGCCCTTGCATCTTCTGCAACTCGCCGACGAGGTGATCGAATAGGCACTGATTTTGCTGCGGCGCATGAGTCCGGAATTGGCCGATATTGTTGCAAAAGTCTTTTTGCACTGGTGATGAAAAATTCTCCGGGCTGTAGACGCGACTTTCGTGTAAAGATGTGAGGGACCTCATCACCTGACGATAGACTCACGGGTGACCTCGGTAATGTGATTGAGGCTACACAGATCGGCGGTCGTCGGTCGGATCGTCTTATGGCGAGAAAATTATCACCGAGCAATTTTGGACTTTTGCAACAATATCGGCCCATCGGGTCAGTTCACCTCAACGCACCAATTCGGGCGCAATGGAGGCATATCGGACATGCCGCGAAGCCCTGTGGCGCTTTCGGGCGGCGCGAATGGCCCATCTCTGTCATTTCACCATTAATCTTGCTGTGATGCACAACAGCATTTTCGCGCGACGGTGTGTGGTACTATATGGCCCAGCCTGAACGAGGGAACCTATGAGGCGACGCGACTTCATCACGCTCATCGGCGGTTCGGCCATGGCATGGCCGCTAGCCGCACGCGCGCAACAGGGCGAACGCCTGCGGGGAATCGGCCTTATTATCGGAGCTGCCGAGAAGGACGATCCCGAAGCACAGGGCCGCATCACGGCATTTCGGGAAGGACTTGAGGCACTAGGATGGAGCGAGGGCCGTAACATTCGGATCAATTATCGTTTCGGGGGCGGCGACGCAGCTCGCATTCAGGCGTTCGCTGCAGAGCTGGTGAGCTCAGCGCCGGACGTGATCGTTGCTAACAGTTCACCCGCAGCTGCAGCGCTGAGGCAAGCCACCCGCACCATTCCGATCGTCATGGCCGCGGTCAACGATCCTGTCGCTCAGGGCTTCATCGCAAGCTTGGCGCGCCCGGGGGGCAATATCACAGGTTTCACCTTTACCGATTTTGAGCTGCTGGGTAAGTGGTTGGATTTGCTCAAGGAGATGGTACCTAGCATCCGGCGGGCTGCGCTCATGTTCAATCCGGAGACAGTCCCCTACTACGCCGCCTATCTGCGTGAGTTCCGAGCGCGCCCGGAAACGCTCGCAGTTGAGCTCCTGCCGGCACCGGTGCACAGTAACGCTGAGATCGAGGCTGCGCTCGTGGCGCTCGCGCACGAGCCCGGCGGCGGATTGATCTGCGGGGCGGATCCGTTCACGATCAGACATCGCGCCTTTATCATAATGATGGCTGAGCGGCACCGAGTGCCCGCGGTCTATGCCTATCGTTCATATGTCGGGGAAGGCGCTCTGATATCGTACGGACCCGATCCATACGACGTATTGCGACGTTCGGCTTCGTATGTTGACCGCATCCTGAGGGGCGAAAAGCCCGCCGATCTTCCCGCACAACGGCCAACAAAGTTCGAGTTGGCTATCAACCTCAAGGCCGCGAAGGCGCTCGGCCTCACCATCCCAGCCACGTTGCTCGCCCGCGCCGACGAGGTGATCGAATAGCTTTACTCTTTGCTGCGATTGCTCACAGCCGCTTGCGGGGGTAAACCGGACGAGATATGCTCAGTCTGCGCCTTGTCGATTTTGACCTACGGTGTACGGCATGAGATCCTGAAGTCGCAGCCAGTCAGGTTGAGCGTCCTGAAAAAGGCGACCAGAAACGGAGAATCAGGCGCGTTGGGTGCGACGCTTCTTAGCTCTGCGTTGATGGCCCAGAGACAGACCAAGCGACAATGCTTTTTGACGCAACGCGCCGACAGTGCGCTTCAGTTTCTTAGATATTTCCGCAACCGGCGCCTTGTCTCGCGAAAATCGTTTGAGGGCACGCACATCCATTTTGGTCCATGCTCTTGCCGTCACGCGCTTCTTCTGTTTCTTGGCCATTAGTGATTCTCTTTTGCTAGTTGGAATATCGCCGCATACAAACGTTAGAACGAATTGTCCACGCGCGCCATCTCTATGCGATCGGCGTCACCGATGGCGTGCCGAAGACAATCGAAGCGAGCTTACACTGTTCGAGGCGACTCTGATCGGATTGGGGCTGGCGGCTGGGCCGGTGATTGCCCGCCTCGACGTCGAGTGCGTCGTCATCGTCCGTACGACGCCTGGGTCGCCGGCGGAACGGCCCGAATTGCGCGAGTACGGCGCGCGCGCCCTGCTTGCGGCGTCTCGCTGATGGAGGAGAACGGCTCTCCGGTCGCGCCCGCCGTGCCCCGCGCCTATTCCTCTGCCCGCGTAATCACGGTCTCGATCGAACAGCAGCCGCAGCCGACCGGGAGCAACGTCGTCTAGCAATTTCTGGATCGCATGCTCGGCCGCGCGCGCTATCGTTTCGCCTAGCGCGTACGCTCGGCTATCACCTTGCGCGCCTCGTAAAGCCGAGCCATCCCCTTGAACCCATGCGACGCGGCCGCGGTGCCCAGCATGCCGATGGCTGGGGTTTGGCCGTAACGAAATGTCCATTCGATGTGTTGACACATGCCGAATGGATTGCCGGGCTCGTGTGAGCCGCAAGTACTTTGGTCACAAGACCTCCGGCTGATTTACGCGCTGTGCCGTTGAACGATGATCGTCGCCGATCGCTTCAACGCGCCAGGGGGTTCTTCCATGCGGCCGCCACATGATTATCACGTGATGGACGTGATTCCAGCGACCTCAGTTTTGCGCGGCAGACCGCGGTGCGGCGGGTACGCATTGATGAGCAAACTCTGTCGCACCGCACTTTTCGGAGGCATGATCGGCCTCCTGCCTGCGGATCACAGCGACGCAAGTTATTGGGGTTCCCTTTCGGCTGCTGGCAACGCGACAAAGTCGGCCGGGACTGAAAGATCCGAGGCCACGGCCGGCGACGGCCGCGGATCGCTGCCGGATCCAGCCCTGATGACCGAAATCGCGTCCTGGCTGGCAGCCAATTTGGAATTGCCGCCGACGCTTGAGCTGCCGCGCGTGGAATTTGTCTCACCGAGCAGGCTTGTTGCCATTCGGCTTGGCGGCTTCGCCATAAACCAGCAGCAGACCGCGTCCGAACCCAGTCCGCCGCAACCGCCGTTCAAGATCGCTGCGGAGCTCGCCGCGGTGTACAGCAGGGCAACGCGTACCATCTACCTGCCGGACGACTGGAGCGGCGACAGTCACGCAGAGATGTCGGTGCTCGTCCACGAGATGGTGCATCACCTGCAGAACGTCGGGGGGCTCGAATATCCCTGCCCTGACGCTCGTGAAAAGCCCGCGTACCTTGCGCAGGATCGGTGGCTGCGTCGGTTCGGGCTGGATCTGGAAACCGCCTTCGGCCTTGACTTGTTCACTGTCTTCGCGAGGTCTGCCTGCTTCCATTAATTCTCGCTACCTTGATTGCTCTCGACGTCAAAGCGCCGCCCCGTTGAGCTGCCTGCCGGCGCCAGTGTCAAGCGGGATTGTATGCTCAAGAATCGCACTATCAGCCGGGTCGCCCAATTCGTCCATCATGAGCGCGCGTGAAGTTGCAAGGAGAGGCGAAGCCAACGCATGTTCGCTTGCATGTCAGCTATTGGGGGGATGAGCGGCACTGTTACAAGTGGGACCAATCCGTCGCTGTTGGCCAACCTCGCCAAATCGCGATCCGTCAGGCACCACCAGCGCGTTTTGACACCACCAAGACCCTGACCGGACTCTCGTCCACAGGCGCCGTTTCTCAGCCAACATCGCACGGTGTATCTTGAGCTGTGCTTGACTGATCAGCCTCGAGGCTCGATGGACGCCCTCATCAACGTGGTGGTGCCGGTCTTCGGCGTTGTTTTGACGGGGTACCTTGCCGGCCACTTTGGGGTGCTGGGACCTGACTCAGCGGCCGCTCTCAATCGCTTTGTCTTCTATTTCGCGCTGCCTCCCGCCCTCTTTATCTATATGGCACGGGCGCCAGTCGAGAAGATCTTCAACTGGCCTTTTATCGGCGCTTTTGTCGGCGGTGAGTTAGGGACGCTTCTGATTGCGGCATTCGTTGGATGGTTTTGGCTTCGCCAGGATGTGGCAACGCGTGCCGTTGCCGGGTTGACCGCCCTCCAGGCGAATACGGTTTACATGGGACTACCGGTTCTGCTGACGGCCTATGGGCCGGACGGGGCGCTGCCGCCGATCGTTGCCACGCTCTGGCTCACCCTAGTGTTCATTACCGGTGTCATCGCCGTGTTGGAGGCCACGCGCGCATCAGAAGAATCGACGTTTCGGATGGCTGCGCAGTTGGTCGGTAGAGTGTTGCGCAACCCGTTGGTCATCTCGCCACTGCTGGGCATCCTCTTTTCGGCAGCCGAATTGCCGCTCCCCAAGGCGGCCAGCAACTACCTCGATCTCATGGCTGCAACTGTAGGGCCTGCCGCGCTGTTCTCGTTGGGGCTTTCGCTCATCGATCGCAAATTGACGGGCAATATCGGCGAAGTCATATGGCTCTCGACTCTGAAAACCGTCTTCAATCCACTTCTGACCCTCGCGCTGATCACGTACGTATTTGCCATGGACCCGTTTTGGTCAAAGGCGGCAGTCATTCTCTCGGCGATGCCCACTGGAGCGAACGCATATGTCGTCGCCCAGCAATACAATGTTCATGTCGAGACTGCATCGTCAGTCGTCGTCGTATCGACCGGTATGTCGGTGGTCACCATCTCCGTGCTGCTGATCTGGCTTGGGGTTGGTTGAGCGAAGGATGCATGGTGTTCATAGCCGCTTCGTCCGATGTCTGTTTGTGGCCGTGCGCCCCGAAGGCGCGAAATCACCAGTGGAGGAAGAATCCACCCAGAGAGTTGTCGATTGATCTGGTAGCTGACGAGCGGCTTGGTCGGGTAACCGGCTGGGCTGGAGCCTCGTGACAAAGGTCGCCTTGGGCGGCTGAGCGATCTTGCGGGCCGTAACGTGAGTGAAGCCTGAGCAGGCCTCGAAAGTGACAAT
>Ga0209382_10009266_pt1 | contig 12341 bp, 9 predicted proteins | sample SoiMetdeltSBSDD5_FD_187599 | JGI IMG/M metagenome (GOLD analysis project Ga0209382, IMG submission 187599) | Bulk soil microbial communities from a Populus tree surrounding site in Tennessee, USA - Soil MetaG P. deltoides SBSDD5 (SPAdes) (version 2) | ecosystem: Environmental > Terrestrial >... | reverse complement strand
GCGGTTCGACGGCCTCGTCGACGTCACCTACGCGCCCACCACCGGCGAGGACGTCGACGCCCTGCTCGCCGCGCTGGGCGGCCGCGTGGGCCACGCCATCTTCGTGTCGACGGGCCGCGTGCACGACCACGCGCTGCCGATGCCGCTGGCCGAGGACGCACCCCGCACGCTCTACTGGGGCGAGTACGCGCGCCTCAAGATCGAGGGCGAGGACGCCTACATGCGATCCGCCGTGCCCGCCACCGTCGTGCGGCCGACGCACGTGTACGGCCCGCTCAACACCCGGAACAACGAGACGTTCTTCTTCGACCGGCTGCTCCGTGACCGACCGATTCTCGTCCCCGGCCACGGCGGCTGGCTCCGGCAGTTCGGCCACGTGGAAGATCTCGCCGACGCGATGGCGGCGATGCTCGGCGACCGCCGCGCCATCGGCCAGGCCTACAACGTCACCGGCGAGGAGATCGTCACCCAGGTCGGGTTCGTCGATCTCATCGCCGACGTCGTGAAGCGGCCGGCCCGGCTCGTCTACGTGGAGAAGGCGCCCTTCGGCCAGAACCTGAGCTACGACGCGCATGCGGTGTACACCACGACCAAGCTGCGACGGCAGCTGGGCCTCGCGCCGCGCTACACGCTCGCGGCGGGCCTCGCCCAGACGCTCGAATGGTACCGGCGCGAAGGGCTGGACCGGCGGGACGTGGATTTCGCCGAGGAGGACGCGCTGCTGGCCGCCCGCGGATGACACGCCGGGCGCTGGCACGCGTGCTCGTCTATCACCCGGCAGAGGCGAAGGACTACGCCGCGCTGATCCGGGCACCGCGGGGCCGCCTGGCCATCAGCGTGTGCGCCACGCCCGACGAGGCGGCCCGCGTCGTCGGCGACACCGACATCATCTACGCCTGGAAGTTTCCGGCCGCGCTCTACCCTGCCGCCACCCGGCTGCGGTGGATTCACGCGATGGGCGCCGGCGTCGACTGGGTGCTCGTCCCGGAGCTCGGCGATCACGTGAAGGTGACGCGCGTCCCCGGCGTGTTCGGGCCGTGGATGCGCGAGTACGTTCTCGCCCGGTGCCTGGCCGTCACTCAGCGGCTGGACGCCTACCGCACCTTCCAGCGTGCGGGCAGCTGGCGCGAGGACGTGATCCCCGAGCGCCTGGCCGGCAAGACGATGGTGGTGGTGGGTCTCGGCGACATCGGGCGCACCGTGGCCGCGGGCGCGCGCGCGCTCGGCATGCGCGTGGTCGGCGTGAGTCGCTCGGGCCGTCGCGTCCGCGAGGCCGACCGCGTCGTCCGCCTGTCGGGACTGACACAGGCGCTCGGTCAGGGCGACTTCGTCGTGGTGGTCCTGCCGTTGACCGATGCGACGCGCGGGCTCATCGGTGCGGCCGCTCTGGCGGCGATGCGCCCGACGGCGTGGCTCTTCAACATCGGCCGCGGCGCCGTCGTCGCCGAGGACGCTCTCGTGGAGGCGCTCCGGGCGCGGCGCATCGCGGGCGCGGTGCTGGACGTCTTCGCGCACGAGCCGCTGACCGCGAATCACCCGCTGTGGTCGCTGGACAACGCCGTGGTCACGCCGCACATCTCCGGTCCGAGCACGCCGCCCGAGATGGCGCCGGTGTTCAACGACAACCTCGCCCGCTGGCTGTCTGGCCGCCCGCTCTGCCACGTCGTCGACCGCCGGCGGGGGTATTGACGCCGCTCAGCGCTTCGAGAAGAGCCAGCGGTCGAGGGCGAGATGACGGAGACCCGACCGCGCGAACGTGTCGAGGGCATCCGCGGGGCCGTTCACGAGCGGCTCGCCGTGCAGGTTGAACGACGTGTTCAGGACGGCGCCGATCCCGGTGCGACGCTCGAATTCCCGGATGACCCGGTGGTACTCGGGATTCCACGCCTGGTCCACGAGATGAGCGCGCGCGGTGCCGTCCTGAGGATGGACGGCCGCCATGATCTCGTCACGACGCTCCGGCGTCGTGCGGAAGGCCAGCATCATGTACGGCGAGGCGAGGCCCTTCGGGTTGACCAGGTAGTCGCGTTCGCGCTCGCGGAGGATGCTCGGCGCGAACGGCATCCAGAAGTCCCGGTTCTTGATCATCGTGTTGATGAGCCGGACGACCCGATGATCCGAGGGGTTGGCGAGGATCGATCGGTTGCCGAGCGCCCGCGCGCCGAACTCCATGCGGCCCGCACAGCGGGCCACGGCGCCGTCGCTCACGAGCAAGTCGGCGATCCGCGCCGGCATGCGGTCGTCGTCGTGCTCGCTCACCCGGTACTTGACGGCGAGATCGTGCCGGCGGATCAGCATCTCGACCTCGTGCGGATCGATGGCAGGACCAAGGTAGGCGGGGCCGAACGGCTGCGGCGCGACGCCGCCGCGCGCCGAGTATCCGAGATACGCGGCGCCGATCGCGTTGGATTCGTCGCCGCACGACGGGAACACAAACAGGTCCCGGACCCATTCCTCGGCGGCGATGCGACCATTCGCCTTCACGTTCATGAAGACGCCGCCCCCGAGCGCGAGGCGATCACCGCCGTGGCGCTGGCGCATCAGCCGCGTCCACTCCAGCAATGCCTCCTCGAGGATGTGCTGGGCCCCAGCGGCGATGGCGTCGAACCGCTGGCCGAGCGTCGTCTCGAGCAGCTGACGATAGCGCGGACCGCGGCGCTTCCAGGCGAACCGGGCGGGAGTGGTCGCCTCGAACGCGAAAATCCGGCGTAGCGACGCCTCCGCCTGCTTCGCGTCACGCGTCGGCGCATATGGTGCCAGCCCCATCACCTTGTACTCGTGCTCGCCGAATTTCATGCCGAGCAGGAGGGTGACGAACGAGTAGAACGATCCCAGCGAACCCGCCGCGCTCGGGCTGGCCTCGCGCCTGACCACGCCGCGCCCGTCTGCCGAGGACGCCGTCGCGCAGAGGCCGTCGCCGGAATTGTCGTTGGTGAGCACCAGCGCCGGCGCGCCGGCGAAGTGCGAGCCGAAGTAGGCGGCGGCGGCGTGGCAGGCGTGGTGGTCGTAGCTGAGGATGCGCTCGCGCGGCACCCCCAGATGCTCGGCGACGAAGGCCAGGCGCTCCGCCTCCGCCAGCTGGACCTTGCCCCCCGCCGTGTCGGCGAGGCCGAGGCGCGCGCCGAGCTTGCGCACCCGCCGGCGAAGGCCGCGGGCGGGGGCGTCCAGCCGGACACCGTAGTACGCGCGCGCGTAGTCGGCATCGTGGAGCACGCGGTTCATCCACTCGCGGGCGTATGCCTCGGTGCCGGCGAGCGCGACGAGGTCGATCTCGCCCGCCTTCACGCCGCACTCCCGGAGCAGCGCGTCGATGGCCAGGCGGGGATAGCCGGCGTCGTTCTTGAGCCGCGTGAAGCGCTCTTCCGACGCACAGCCGATGATGCCGCCGTCCCGCAGAATGGCCGCCGTCGCACAGTGCGTATCCGTGATGCCGAGGACGATCATCCTCCTGTCTCCCTCGCCACTACCTCGCCTTCGCGGCGCTCGACAACCCCGGCTAGCGCTTCTTGAGGCGGACCTCCTCCAGCGGCGCGGACCACGGATACGGGTCGATCAGCATGAGCGCCGACTCCTCGACGCGGGGGCCGATGCCGCTCGGCCAGATGTAGTCGTAGATCGGCGCGAAGCGAACGCGCTCGTGCAGGAGCGTCTGCAGCTGGCGCAGCAGATCCGCGCGCTTCTTGCGATCCAGCTCGACCGCCTGCTGGCGGTAGAGCGCCTCGAGATCCGGATAGCTGCCATAGGCGAACGCGCCCTCGGCCGGCACCGTCTGCGCGAGCCGCGAGGCGGCGTTGCCGTACACGGCGTTGATGCAGACGCAGATGCCCTTCAGCTTCTTCGACGCCAGCGCGGAATAGAACGCCGCGCGCTCCATCGTGCGCACGCGGGTTCGGATGCCCACCGCCGCCAGGTTGCCGGCGATGGCTTCGCCAACGGAGAAGTAGGGCGGCCACGGGTGGATATCGCCGGCGTCGAAGCCGTTGGGATAGCCGGCCTCGGTGAGAAGCTGGCGGGCCTTGCCGGGATCATAGGCGTGCGGCTCGATCGGGATCGCGAACTCGAACGTGCGAGGCACGATGTTGCCGGTGAGGCGCGAGGCGCCGAGATTCTCCGCCTCGTTGAGCGCCTTGCGATCGACGGCGTGACTGGCGGCCAGCCGCACGCGCCGGTCGGCCCACGGCGATTTCGGGTCCCACTGCTCGAGGAAGTCGAGATAGAAGGTGCCGATGGCGCCGGAGAAGGCGAGCTTCAGATTCGGGTCGCGCTTGACGTCCTCGGCCATTGGCGCATCCAGCAGGTAGGCCACGTCCACGTCGCCGCGCTTGAGCATGGCCAGCCGCGTGGTCGCCTCGGGCACGCTCTTGTAGACGAGCCGCTTGACCGACGGCGTCTTGCGCCAGTAGCCCTCGAACGCCTCCATCACCAGCTCGACGCCCGGCGTGTGGCTGACGAACTTGTAGGGGCCGAGGCCGATCGGGTGCTTCTTGAAGCCCTCCACGCCGACCTGCTCCATGTACTTCTTGGGCGCGATCCAGGCGGCCGAGGTGGCCAGCGTGCCATAGAACGTCATGAAGTCCGGCCACGGCTCGCCGAGCTGGAACCGCACACGGTAGCGATCGACGACGGTCACCTCGCGAACCTTCTCCTGCAGCTGCTTGGCCCCCTTGGCGCGCTCGAAGCTGAACTTGACGTCCTCGGCCGTGAACGGATCGCCGTTGTGGAACTTGAGGCCCTCGCGCAGCTTGAACTCGTACACGCGCTGATCCCGGCTGATCGTCCACGACTCGGCCAGGCTCGGGCTGAGCAAGGTGCCGGGCATGGGCTTCACCAGCGCGTCGTGGAGCGCGTACATCACCCAGAACGGCGTCAGCACGCCGATCACCTCGGCCGGGTCGAACCACTGCGGCGAGAGTGTCACATACACCGCCCAGCGGACCTCGCCTTCCGGGCGCGTCTGCGCCGTCGCGCCGGGCGGCGTTGCGGCCTGCGTGAGCGTGAGCAGGAGAACGAGGAGGAGAGCCAGCGCGATCGGGCGTCTGGTGATCATGGGGGCCTCCGGGGTCGCCATCTTACGTCATTCCCGCCCTTGCCGTCCGGCACGGACCGCGATAGCTTCAGGGCCCAGCTTTCGAATCCCGGAGGAGCCACCCATGACATCCAGGCCCAGCGTCGTCCTCTCGCTGCTCTGCGCGCTCATGGTCGTCCTGGCCTTCGTCGGTCAGGCCCAGGCGCAGGCAAAGTCGGAGCTCTCGATCGCGCTGTCGAGCTTCTCGGCCGAGACGCTCGACCCGGCCCTCCAGGGCCACAACGTGAAGTACTACCTGTCGCTCATGTTCGATTACCTGGTCGGCGTCACCCCGGACGGCCAGCCCAGCCAGGCCGGCGGTCTCGCCAGCAAGTGGGAGAGCTCCGCCGATCACAAGCGCTGGACGTTCCAGCTCCGCAAGGGCGTGAAGTTCCACGACGGCACCGAGATGACCTCGGAGGACGTGAAGTTCAGTCTCCAGCGGGCCATGAGCAAGCGCTCGACGACCGGCTACGCCGGCCCGCTCCGCACCCTGATCCAGGAGATCGAGACGCCGGCGCCGGACCGCGTCGTCATCGTCCTCAAGGAATCCACGCTGATCATCCCGACCTATCTGTCGCGCTCGCTTTCCACGGAGGGCATGGTCCTGCCGAAGAAGTACATCGAGGCCAACGGCGATGACGTGTTCGCCCGCAAGCCCGTCGGCACCGGCCCCTACAAGTTCGTCGAGCAGGTGGTCGGCTCGCACATCAAGATGACGGCGGTCGACAATCACTGGCGCATCGGTGTGCCGAAGTACAAGACCATCACGTTCAAGCTCGTGCCCGAGGAGACGACCCGCATCGCGCTGCTCCGCCGGGGCGAGGTCGATGTGGCCGACGTGAGCCGCGAGCGCGTGAAGGAGCTGGAGAAGGAAGGCTTCCCGGTCCACATGCGCAAGGAAGAGGCCATCATCCACATGTGGTGGGTGCTGGGCCCCGACGGCCGGACGCCGCCCACCAAGGACAAGCGTGTGCGCGAGGCGCTCAACCTGGCGATCGATCGCGCCGAGGTTGCGCAGTCGATCTTCGGCGGCTACGCGGAGCCGGCGGCGATTCCGATGGGGCTGTCGTGGTCGTTCAAGGAGGTCGGCTTCAAGGTGACGCCGGAGATGGCCTACCCGTACGACCCCGCGCGCGCCAAGAAGCTGCTCGCCGACGCCGGCCTCGCCGGCGGCTTCTCGCAAGACGTCTACGCCTTCCAGCTCCCCGGCTTCCCCGAGGGGAAGGCGTTCGCGGAGGCGGTGGCGGGCTACTGGGAGAAGATCGGCGTCAAGAGCAAGCTCATCCCGGTCGACTACCCGGCCTTCCGCAAGCAGTGGGTGGATCGCAAGGTGCCCGGGGCGATGGGCTACTACAACATCGCCAATCGCGACTGGATCGGCACCTACGCGCTGCTGGAGAAGCAGGCCTACACGCCGTCCAAGCTGAACGACACCGTCAACGACCCCGAGATCGACGGCATGATCGCGCAGGTCATGCGCCAGACCGACCGGGACAAGATCAACGCGCTCATGCGCAACATCTACGCGCGCATGCGCAGCGAGCACCACGGCGTGCCCGTCGTCTACGTGCACTCGCCGTACGCCACCTCTAAGACGCTCGGCAAGTGGAACCCCGGCGCCGTGATGTACGACCTGTTCCTGGACAACCTGGCCGCCGGGAAGTGAGCGTGGGCCGCGGTACGTGATGTCGCAGCATTCGAGCGGCGGCTTTGCCGCCGCGATCGAGGTCGATGACGGACCTCGCGTATTCCCGGTGGGGGGTATCGGGGGGAGCGGCGCCCGCTCCCCCCGATGTTGACAGCCGTGCTTCGCTTCGTGGCGTTCCGGCTGCTGCAGTCGCTGATCGCGCTGGCGATCCTGTCGGTCGTGGTGTTCGTGCTCGCCCGCGCCACTGGTGATCCGCTACACATGATCCTGCCGATGTCGGCGACGGCCGAGGACTACGACAACGCGCGCAAGTACCTCGGCCTCGATCGTCCCTACGTCGAGCAGTACCTCTCCTTCGTCGGCCGGGCGGTGACCGGCGACTTCGGCAACTCGATCCGCGCGCGGCGTCCGGTGATCGAGCTCTTGCAGGCGCGGCTTCCCAACTCGCTGAAGCTGGCCGCCTTCGCCATGGGCGTCTCGCTCTTGCTCGCCTTCCCGCTCGGCATCATGGCCGCCGTTCGCAAGGGCACCGGCGTCGATCGCACGGCCCAGATCGTGTCCATCCTCGGGCAATCGCTGCCGACGTTCTGGGTGGCCATCGTGCTGGTCGAGGTGGTGGCCGGACGGCTGCAGTGGCTGCCCGCGGGCGGCAACGAAGGCTTTGCGAGCTACATCCTGCCCGGCTTCACGCTCGGCTGGTTCGTGGTCGCCGGCATGATGCGTCTGCTGCGCTCGGGGATGCTCGAGGTTCTCGATTCCGAGTACGTGAAGCTCGCGCGCCTCAAGGGCGTCGTGGAGACGCGCGTCGTGTGGGTCCATGCGCTGAAGAACGCGCTCATCCCGGTGGTGACCTTCGCCGGCATCTACTTCGCGATCCTGGTGACGACGGCCATCGTCGTGGAGACCGTCTTTGCCTGGCCCGGGCTGGGGCGCCTGGCCTACGACGGCATCACCTCGCGCGACTTCCCCGTCATCCAGGCCGTCGTGCTCACCACCGCCGCCATCGTGGCCCTCGTCAACCTCTGCGTCGACTGCCTCTACGCGGTGATCGACCCGCGCATCCGGTACGCCCGATGAAACAAGACGTCGCGATCCCGAGGCGAGCCCCGGCTGCGCCGGGGCTCGACCGAGCGTTGGGGGTCTGGGGGCCATCTCGGGGCCCCCAGAAAAAACATTGAGCGTAATCGCCGTTCCCGAGATCGGCGCGCCCGTCGAAGCACGAGCGCAGAGCCGTCGGCTGCCCGTCATCTCGCTCGGGATCATCGCCACGTTCGTGCTGGTGGCCATCCTGGCGCCGCTGATCAGCCCCGCCGATCCCTACGAGCAGGCGCTGCGCCTGCGCCACCGCCCGCCGGTGTGGGAGGAGCGCGGCAGCTGGTCGTATCCGCTCGGGACGGATCGGCTCGGCCGCGACCTGCTCTCGCGAATCATTCACGGCGCCCGCGTGTCGCTGGCGGCGGGTGTCCTCACGGTCCTCGTGGCCAGCGCCTTCGGTGCCGCCGTCGGGCTGGTGGCCGGCTACTACGGCGGCCGCGTGGACGCCACGCTGATGCGCGTCACCGATGCCACGCTGTCCTTTCCGGTGATCCTGCTCGCGTTGATCCTGGCGGTGACGGTGGGCCCGAGCTTCGGGAACGTCGTCATTGCCATTGCCGTCATCCTCTGGGCCCGCTACGCCCGCGTCATCCGCGGCCAGGTGCTGACGCTCATGCAGCTGGATTTCATCGCCCAGGCGCGGATCGCGGGGGCCGGCGCGTGGCGGGTGATCACGCGGCACCTGCTGCCGAACACGCTCAACACACTGGTCGTGCTGGTGACGCTCCAGATCGGCTACGTGATCATCGTCGAGGCCTCGCTCTCGTTCCTCGGCGCCGGGATCCCGCCGCCGACGCCCGCGTGGGGCGGCATGATCGCCGAGGGCCGCGACGTGGTGACCAGCGCCTGGTGGGTCTCGTTCTTCCCCGGCCTGGCCATCTTGCTCGTCGTGCTGGCCTTCAACCTGCTCGGGGACTGGCTGCGCGACACCCTCGACCCCAGGCTGCGGCAGCTCTGACGCCCGTCGTCGACGTCCGCGAGCTGCGTACGCACCTCGTCACCCGCTGGGGGACGATCAAGGCGGTGGACGGCGTGTCGTTCGCGCTCGGTGAGGCGGAGACGCTGGGGCTCGTGGGCGAGTCGGGCTCGGGCAAGTCGATGACGTGTCTCAGCGTCGTCCGGCTGGTGCCGCGGCCGGCCGCCCGCATCGTCGGCGGCGTGGTCCGGCTCGACGGCGAGGATCTTCTGACCAAGAGCGAGCGCGAGATGCAGCGGATCCGCGGGCGGAAGGTCGCGATGATCCTGCAGGACCCGATGAGCTCGCTCAACCCGGTCTTCTCGATCGGCATGCAGATGCGCGAGCCGCTGACGATGTACCACGGATTGCGCGGCGCGGCCGCCGTCAGCCGGGCCGCGGAGCTGCTGGGGTCCGTGCGCATTCCGTCGCCGGCGACCCGGCTGCGCGCCTTCCCGCATCAACTCTCGGGCGGCATGCGACAGCGCGTGGTCGGCGCCATGGCCATCGCCGGACCGCCGCGGTTGCTGATCGCCGACGAGCCGACGACGAGCCTCGATCTCACGATCCAGGCGCAGTACCTCGGGCTGCTGAAAGACCTGCAGGCGCAGCATCGCTTCGCGATGATCTTCGTCACGCACAACCTCGGCATCGTGGCCCGGACGTGCGACCGGGTGGCCGTGATGTACGCGGGCCGCATCGTCGAGCTCGGGCCCGTCCGCCGGCTCTTCACCACCCCCGCGCATCCGTACACGCGCGCGCTGCTCGCCTCCATCCCGCGGTTCGGCGCCCGGCGCGAGACGCTGACCGCCATCGCCGGCCAGCCGCCGGACCTGGCGCGCCTGCCGGCGGGCTGCGCCTTCGCGCCACGCTGTCCGGACGTGATGGATCGCTGCCGCGCCGAGGCGCCGCCGGAGACGATGGCCGCCGCCGGCCACTCGACGCGCTGCTGGCTCCATGCCCCCGCCGCCTGACGCCGCCGCCCGCCACGTCACGCCGCTCCTCGAGGCGCACGCTCTCACCAAGCACTTCATCGTGCGGCGCGGCGCGCTCGGCTGGTCAACCGCGCTCGTGCGGGCCGTCGAGGCGGTGTCGTTCACGATCGAGGCGGGCACCACGCTCGGGCTCGTGGGCGAATCGGGCTGTGGCAAGACGACCACGTCGAAGCTGATCCTGGGCCTCGAGCGGCCGACCGCGGGCACGATCCGCTTCGAGGGCAGCGACGTCCACGCGCTCGGGCGCGCGGGCGAGCGCGAGTACCGGCGGTTCGTGCAGGCGGTCTTCCAGGACCCCTATGCGTCGCTCGATCCGCGCATGCGGGTCGCGACCATCGTGGCCGAGCCGCTGGTGATCAACAGCGATCTCGATGCCACGGGCCGCCGGCGGCGCGTGGCCGAGCTGCTCGACGTCGTCGGGCTGCCCGCCCGGGCCGGCACGCTCTACCCGCACGAGTTCTCCGGCGGCCAGCGACAGCGCATCGCCATCGCCCGCGCGCTCGCGCTCTCACCAAAGCTCATCGTCCTCGACGAGCCGGTCTCCGCGCTCGACGTCTCGATCCGAGCGCAGGTATTGAACCTCTTGACGGAGCTGCAGAAGCGCCTCGGCGTCTCCTACCTGTTCATCGCGCACGATCTGGCGGCCGTGGGCCACATGAGCCACACGATCGCCGTGATGTACCTCGGCCGGATCGTGGAGCTGGGCGACGCCGACGCCGTGGCCCTCCGGCCGCAGCATCCCTATACGCGCGCGCTGTTCGCGGCGGCCATGCCGGTGGATCTGGATGCGCCGCGAGAGGAGATCACCCTGGCGGGGGAGGTGCCGAGCCCGCTGGCGCCGCCGGCGGGCTGCGCGTTCCATCCGCGCTGTCCGTTCGCGATGGACCGCTGCGCCGTGGAAGCACCGGCGCTGCGCACCGAGGCCGGCCGGCTGGTTGCCTGTCACCTTTACTGATATCCTCGGCCACCGTCCGATCTCGAGACGCGCGCGGAGGTCGTCATGACCCTCACCATCGCTCTCGTCATCGCCCTCGTCGTCGCCCTCGCCGCTCCGGTGACCGCCGACGAGACATTTCCGAGTCGCCCGATCACGATCGTCAATCCGTTTCCGCCGGGCGGCCAGGTCGATCTCACGAGCCGACCGCTCGCGGCCGCCATGGAGCGGATCCTGAAGCAGCCCGTGCTGCTCGTGAACAAGGCCGGCGCCGCCGGCGCCGTCGGCATGCAATCGGTGGCCATCGCCAAGCCTGACGGCTACACGCTGCTCATCACGGTGCCCGCCATCTCGACGCTGCCCGAGGTCGACAGGCTCTTCGGTCGGACGCCCACCTTCACGCGCGATCAGTTCCTGCCGGTGGCGCGGCTCAACGCCGACCCGACCATCCTGGTGGTGAACGCCGACCTGCCGTACAAGAGCGTGCCCGAGCTGCTCGCCGACGCCAAGAAGCGCCCGAACGAGATCGTCTATGCGACCTCCGGCCTCTACGGCGCCTCCCACGTGCCGACCGAGATGCTCCTCAAGGCGGCCGGCGGTCTGAAGATGCGCCACCTGCCGACCACCGGCGGCGGTCCGGCCACCACCGCCGTGCTCGGTAATCACGCCGCCTTCTGGATGTCGACGACCGGCCCGGCCGCGCCGCACGTGAAGTCGGGCAAGCTCCGGCCGCTGGCCGTGAGCGGCGCCGCCCGCCAGCCCTATTTCCCCGACGTGCCGACACTGAAGGAGCTCGGCTACGACGTGGAGTACTACCTCTGGTGCGGCCTCTTCGCGCCAAAGAACACCCCGACGGCCGCGCTCACCGTGCTGCGCGACGCCGTCCGCAAGGCGATGCAGGATCCGGAGCTCAAGGGCGCGATGGACAAGATCCAGGTCCCGATCGCCTACCAGGACGCGGATGAGTTCCGCGCCTGGTGGGAGGCGGACGCCGCGCGGCTGGCGGAGGCGGTCAAGGCGATCGGGAGGATGGAGACGAAGTAGAGCGGCGCAATCACCGCGCCAGCAGCAGGCACACCGCGCCCGCGCACGCGAGGGCGGCGGCGGCGAGGCGGCGACCGGTCTCGACCTCGCGGAAGAGCGTCCCGCCGAGCACCACCGCGATGAGGCCCGAGAGGCGCCGCACGGCGTTGACGTAGGACGCCGGCGCCATCGTCAGCGCCGACGTCTGCATCGCCGTCCCGGTGAAGCCGAGCACGCCATGGCTCACCACCGTGAGCAGGCTCTGCGGGCGGACGCTGGCACGGAGCGCGCGCGGCGAGACGACGGCGACCACGAAAAGGTTGACCATGGCGGTGGCGCCGTGCGAGCACACGAGGTAGCTTGGCGGCCCGAGCGCGAGCGCACCCCAGCGGTCGACGGCCGACAGCATGCCGAGGAAGATCGCCGCCAGCAGCGCATCGAGTGCGTCACGGCGGCGGAAAAGCGCACGCAGCGTGCCTCCGCCGGCCGCCCCGCGTGAGAGGCCGACCGTTCCGGCGACGGCGAGGCCGATGCCGACGAACCCCAGCGGAGTCGGCAAGGTCCCGGAGAGGATTCCATCCGGAACGACCGTGAAGATCGGGCTCAGCGCGTAGACGGGCCCG
>Ga0209382_10009265_pt1 | contig 12341 bp, 7 predicted proteins | sample SoiMetdeltSBSDD5_FD_187599 | JGI IMG/M metagenome (GOLD analysis project Ga0209382, IMG submission 187599) | Bulk soil microbial communities from a Populus tree surrounding site in Tennessee, USA - Soil MetaG P. deltoides SBSDD5 (SPAdes) (version 2) | ecosystem: Environmental > Terrestrial >... | reverse complement strand
CAACGACGCGTACGGGAAGCAGGAGGAGATCTACAACGGCGCCGACGTCAATTTCCAGGTGCGCCTGGCCGGCAAGGCCACGCTCGGCGGCGGCTGGAACATCGGGAACGCCGTGCAGCTGGGTACCTTCGCTGGCGGCAGCGCCTCGGCGGGCACCGACACCTGCTATGTGATCGACTCGCCGCAGCAGCTGTTCAACTGCAAGATCGACGTCCCGTATCAAAACCGCATCAAGCTCAACGGGTCCTACACCCTTCCGTACGACGTTCAGATCGCCGCGGTCGTGCAGAGCAACCCGGGCGCCAACTACGGGGCCAACCGCACGTATACGCTGGCCGAGATTCAGCCGTCACTCGGACGGCCGCTCTCGGGCGGCCTGACGACCGTCGTCATCCCGCTGGTAAAGCCGCTGTCAACGTTCGGCCCGCGGATCAACCAGTTCGATCTCCGCGCCACCAAGATCTTCCGCTTCGGGACGCGACGCTTGCAGGCGAACGTGGACGCCTACAATCTGTTCAACCGCAACACGCCGGTCACGCTCTTCGGGACCTATAACGCCCGATGGGGGCAACCGACGCAGGTGCTCGACGGGCGCCTGGTGAAGTTCAGTGCGCAGATTGATTTCTAGGGAGCACACAATGAGGACACGCACATCAGCCGGCCGCGTACGACAGCTGACCGTGTACGCAGCCGCAGTCGGCCTGGCGCTGTCGCTCGGTATGAGCGAGAACGGCGCGGCTCAGCGCGGCGAACCGGGCGAGACGACCCGTGGGCAAGGCGCCGGTCCTGCGGGGCGCGGCCGCGCGAACTATTCCCTGAGCGACCCTGCGCCGAACGATCCGGCCTTGAAGGGCGCGATCGATATGCACGCGCACCAGGATCCGGACAGCTTCGGGCCGAGCTATGGGCAGGCTGCCCGCTCGATCGACGCCCTCGATCTCTACACGCGCGCCAAGGCGTCCGGCATGCGCGGGTTCATCATCAAGGGCCACCTCGATCAGACCGCGGGGCTGGCCTACTACCTGCGCAAGCTCCATCCCGACATGGAGATCTTTGGCGGGATGGGATCGAACCTCACGACCGGCACCAAGGTCAACCCGTGGGCGATCACCCACATGGCCGAAATCAAGGGCGGCTGGGGCCGCATCGTGTGGATGCCGAGCTGGGATTCAGAGACCAGCGTCCACAAGCTGCCGCGTCGCCCACCGGGGTTCGTTTCGGTGGCCCACTGCAACGGGCTGCCGTTCTGGATTGCCTATCCGAAGCCGTGTGAGAACGGCGATCTGCTGCCGGAGGTCAAAGAGGCCATGCAGATCATCGCCAAGACCAAGACGCGCGACAGCAACGGCGACCTGATCCTCGCGACGGGTCACAACTCGCCAGCCGAAGTGAAGCTGATGGTGAAGGAAGCCGTCCGCGTCGGCGTGAAGCACATCATCATCACGCACCCGCTGCTCGACATCGTCGACATGACACCGGCGGAGATCAAAGAGACCGTCGCCATGGGTCCCGAGATCTACGCCGAGTTCACTTCAGGGTTCGGCAACCCGAACGCGCGGCCGGAGATGGTGAAGCTGTACGTCGAGGGCATCCGCGCCGCGGGCGTGGAGCACGCCTTCGTCTCGAGCGATACGGGTCAGCTCAACTCGAACTGGCAGCCGGACGCGCTGGCCAACTGCGCGAAGGTGCTGCGCGCGAACGGGTTCACCGAAACCGAGCTCGACCTGTTGTTCAAGATCAACCCAGCGAGAATTCTCGGACTCGCGCCACCTCCGGGGACGGGAACGCGGTGATCAACGTAGGGCCGGTCCTTTCGGACCGGCCTGACCATCAGCGATCAGCCTGGGCATGCGTCAGTTCGAAGGCACGAGCCGCTTCAATTCTTCTGTCCAGTGCTGCACGAGGACGACACGATCTTGTGAGCGGCCGCCACTGTCTTTCAGCATCAGGAATCGGCCGTCGGGAGCAACTTCGTATTTGATGCCTCGAGTTCCCGGCAGGACGTAGTCACTCAAGCGGAACAGCACTTCTGGCGCCTTGACTTCAAGGACTGGCGACGTACTCACCTTGACGGCCATCATCTCGGTCGGGTTACGGTAGTAGATTTCCTTGCCGTCCGGCGACCACAGCGGCGCAAAGCCACCGCCGACCGAGATCTGTCGCCGAAGCGACGACACGTTCGGGAAGGGCCTCAAGTACACCTCCGCGTCGCCAGACTCGGTCGACTGGTACGCCAGCCAGTGACCGTCCGGCGAGAGTGCCGGCAAAACCTCGTTGAAGTAACCCGGCGCGTCGAACAGCGTGATGGACTGTGGTGCATCCTTGCTGCCCGGCTTGAGCAGCCGAATATCACTCCCGGCAAGTTCCTCGAAGATAAGTTGGCCGTCACGTGTCCACGCGTATGCCCGAATCCCGCTGGTCCCGTTCGCCAGGTGCTCCGATGTTCCACTGCCATCGGCCGCTTGCCAGAACAGTCCTTCGGTGCCACGCACGGCGGTATACACGACTCGTGATCCGTCCGGGGTCCAGATTGGATCGCTTTCGACATCGTCTCCCGAGGTCAACCTGGTGAACGTGCCGCGTCGCGCATCCCCGATCCAGATATCGGTGTTGTTGGGATCGTCGATTTCAACCGCGATGCGTGTCCCGTCTGGCGAGACTCGGGGGTGACGGTATGGGCGAGGGTCGGCCGGAATTTTTTCTTCTCGCCCGTTTCGATCGACCCACGCGAGACTGGCCGGCCCCGGGCGCATCGCGTACACCAGCGAACCGTTCGCGGCCACGTCGAAATGCACCGCACCTGTCACGGTGCCAGCGTCGAACACCTCGTCCACGATGCGCACGGCAGGACCAGTAATTCGTCGCGCCGCTGGATCGAATGGCGCCGCAACGATGGAGCCGTTGAGCCCGTAGACGAGATGCCCCGTCGGCAGATATCGTGCATCCCTTCCTCCGTCGACGAGAACGACCCGTTCTCCTGTGTCGACCGACTGCATCACGATCTGGGCACGATTCCACGAGCCAACTCCGGCCGGCAACAGCGTGAACAGGACCCACTTCTCACCCGGAAGCCGATGAGGCCCATGGGCCTGCTCGCCCTCCTTCACTTTGATGACTTGTTCTGGTGTGCCGCCAGCGGCTGGCACGCGCCAGATACCCTGGGGCCCCTGTCCGTAGTAAATGACGTCATCGTCGCCCCAGCTCGCGCCCCACGGGTTGACCGATTTGGTGATCGTGCGTGGCGCGCCGGCCGTGATCGACACGCGCCGCAACTCGCCCGCCGCGAAGTAGCCGATCGATTGACCGTCGCTCGAGAAAAACGGGCTGCGAGCCTCGAGCTCGGCACCGGGCACCTGCCGGGCCTCGAGCTGGGCGATCGAGTGGAGCCAGAGTCCCAGTCCGGCGGTATACGCGACGTTCGTGCCGTCGGGGGAAATCGCCAGCAGGTGTCGCCCATTGAAGTAAAAAGGGTGCCCGGTCGGGAGCGTCATGTGCAATCGCGACACAATCGGCGGCTGCGGCCTCGGCGCGAGCCTCCAGGCGGTAAGACCGGCAACGGCGGCCGTCACCGCCACGACCGCGGCAATCGGGAGCATGCGACGCCACAGCGGACGCAGCGGCGCTACGATGGCACGTTTCTCCGACGGCGCTGCAGCGACGTCGAAAGCGCCCTGCAAGGCCAAACGCATGTCGGCGATTTCATGGAGACGCTGTCGGGGGTCGCGCACGAGGCAACGCATCAGAAACGAGCGGATCGACGGCGACAGCTCGGAAGGAAGATGACTCCAATCCACTTCGGCGCGAAGCACGCTGGCCATGGTCTCGGCGACGTCCATCTCGTTGAAGGCTCGTCGTCCGGTCAGCATCTCGTAGAGCACGCAGCCGAACGCCCAGATGTCGGACCGCTTGTCTACCGCGGCACCCTTGACCTGCTCCGGGCTCATATAGGCGGCAGTCCCCAAGATCACACCGGCCTGCGTGACGGCCGGTGTCGTGAGCGTGGGCGACTCCGAGAAACGAATCGACGAAGACGAGGTCGGATCGAGCGGCTTGGCAAGGCCGAAGTCGAGCACCTTCACCGTGCCGTCCGCGCGCACCTTTACGTTTGCGGGCTTCAGGTCACGATGAACGATGCCGCGCTCGTGGGCGGTTTCGAGTGCCTCGGCGATCTGCCTGGCAATAGGGAGCGCTTCGGCTACCGCGAGCGGACCCGCGAACAGACGATCGGCGAGCGTGGGGCCCTCGACCAGTTCCATCACCAGCGCCATGTCGCCGTCGGTGTCCTCGACGCCGTAGAGTGCTGCGATATTCGGATGATTGAGTGCGGCGAGCGCTTTGGCCTCTCGCTCGAAACGAGCCGCGCGTTCCGGTGTCACCAGAGGATCGGCGATCACTTTGATCGCCACCTCCCGATCGAGCCTGGTGTCGCGGGCGCGGTACACCTTCCCCATACCGCCCTCGCCGATCTGGGCGGTGATTTCGTAGACGCCGCGACGTGTACCTGGGCTCACACTCATACGAATCCGACCATGCTGTGGCGCGTGACACACCTTCGGCGGACGAGCGATTCTACCCGTTTGTATACAATCTGAGGCCCAGGAGCGAACCGCATGACCCTCACGCACAGTCGCCGAACGTTCATGTCCGTGTTTACCTCCGTAGCGGGGATTGCCGCAGTGCAGACGAGAGAAGCAGCCGCACAAACGGCTCCGATCGCCGGCGACCTGGGATGGCTCGACGCATTGCGAGGCCGGTACAAGCAGGTCTACGACTACGGTGCGTACGACCTGTCGTCCGATCCGCTTCCGCCGCTGCGCTTCCCGCGCAACTACCTAAACAGCGCCCGCGACACGTATCGGCTCGAGTCTCCCGATGTCAACACGGCTGTCGGCGTCTCGGCACCCGCGTTTCCTCTCAACGCATCGGACAGTCTGTGGAAGAAGTACTCGCTCGGCGAACGGTTCAAGATCATCGACCCCACCACGAAGCAGCCCGCGGTGCGGAACATCTACCTGGACGGAGGCGAGTTCAGCGTCAAGGCGCTGCAGGCACGCGGCACGGTGTTCTGGCAGTGCCAGTACGCGCTGGACTACTGGGTCGGGCGTTTTGCAGAAAACACCGGGCGCCCGGCTGCCGAGGTGCGCGCGGACCTCACTGGCGGCCTGAACCCGGGCGTACGCATCGTCCCATCGCACATGCTGGCGATCGGGGTGGCGCAGGACCACGGCTTCCGCTACGTGAGACCCTGAGCGTACGGAAGCGGGTAATTCCAGGGGCCAACTGGGCGGACTATCCGGTAATCAGACGATATCCGTCTCCGTACGCCTTGCGGATGTAGATGGGATGACGTGGATCGGGCTCGAGCTTGTGACGAAGGCGGAAGATGAAGTTGTCCACGGTGCGTGTGAGCGGCGCATCCGAATAGCCCCAGACCAGATGCAGTAGCTCGTCCCGCGTCACCACGTTCCCGGCCCGCTCAGCGAGGCAGTGCAGAATCTCGAACTCGCGGTCGGTCAACTCGACTTTCTTCGCGCCGCAGTACGCTTCCAGCCGTCTGAAATCGACCACGGTGTCGCCGAGCCGTAGCTGATCGATCGGCGGCTTCGTGCGACGCAGCACCGCATGCACGCGCGCGAGCAGTTCGTCGAGAGCGAACGGTTTCGTCACGTAGTCGTCAGCGCCGAGCGTCAGTCCGCGGATGCGGTCCTCCTTCTGCGCGCGGGCCGACAAGATGATCACCGGCACGCGCGTCGGGCTCTCGTTGAGCGACTTGCAGATCTCGAATCCGTCGGCGCCGTGCGGGAGCATCAGATCGAGCAGCAGCAGATCCGGCGTAAACCGCTTGACCGACGCCAGCGCCTGCTGGCCGTTGTCGCACGTTTCGACGACGAACCCTTCAAACTCCAGGTTGTCACGGAGCAGCCGGGCGATCGCCTTGTCGTCTTCGATGATCAGGACGCGCTTCGCCATCTGCATACTTGTCCAGTCACGCGCTTCGCCGCCGGCCGATCGGCAGCGTCACGTCAACTTCGGTCCCCGATCCCACGGCGCTGCGCACTTCGATTCGGCCGCCGTGGCTCTCGACGATGCGTTTCGCGATCGGCAGGCCAAGGCCGCTGCCGCTGACCGTCGCATTACCACCGCGATAGAACCGCTCGAACACACGCGAGAGGTCCTTGCTGGCGATTCCGGTCCCGCGATCCCGAACGGTCAATGTCACGCTCCTGGCCGTGGCCGTCCCTTTCACAGCCAGGTGCTTCTCGATCGTCGAGTATTTGATGGCGTTGTCCACGATGTTGTCGAGCGCCTGAATCATGGCGGGCCGATCGACGCAGATCTGCGGGAGATCGGGTGGCACGTCGATCACGAGATCGAATTGCTGGTTGGCCAGCAGCGGCCGCAATCCCTGCAGTGCATCCTCGACGAGATCCGCTGGCTCCACGTCTGCCAGCTCCGTTGACGACGCCGCAGGCGAACTGCTGTAGCGCGCATAGGTGAGGAGGTTGTCGATCGAGTTGCCGAGACGCGATGCCTCCACAGACAGCAGGCCGGCGTACTCCTGTACCGTCTTCGGCGACGTGTAGCGACCGTTGGCGAGGGTGTCGCCCACCAGCCGGATGGAAGCCACTGGCGTTTTCAGCTCGTGCGTCACCGCGGCGACGAAATCGGATTTCATCGACGCCAACGTGGCGCTTGCCCGGTCGGCGCGGACGGTCAGGACGAGCGCGAGCAGACTCGCACCGGCCGCAATCGAAATCAGGAAGAACATCCGCCGCGCGCCCTGGAGCGTCGCGAGGAGCGCCTGATCCGGCGCCGAGCGAACGTGCACGGTCCACTCGCGGACTCGCGTCGGACGCGCCGACATCGATTTCACCAGCGCCGGATCCATGAAGAGGACATCGAACCGTGTGTGCAAGTCGCCGTCATCGGCGTGTTCGACCGGTGCCCCTTTCGTCACCATCCGGCCTTCGTCGTCCGATACTGCATAGACGACATTTCCCGGGTCTGGAGGGATCGAGAGACCGCGGCGTCCTCTGCCGATCTTCGCCACCTGCTCAACCAGCGGATCGAAGTACTGCGCGCGCAGCCACTCCTCATTCACGGTGAAGGCCATGAATCCGAGAAGCGCATGGGAAGGAGCGGATGCGAAGAGCGCGTGCGCGACGATCTGATAGGGTCTGCCGTCGATTGGCTGCTCCAGCACGATGAACGGTGACGCCGCCGTTGCATGCTGGCGGACGGCGGCAACGAGTCCGGCCAGCGCGGGCGGGTTGAGAACAAGCACAACCGGGAACGGATCGTCGGACGAGACCCGTGTCTCCCACGGTGGCGGACGATCCGCGCGATTGAAGACGTACGTCGTCCCGTCATCCCGCTCGTCGTCCTTCCACAGCACGAAGGACTCGGGATATGGGAAGAACGCGAACGTACGCGCCGCGACCTGAAACATGCTGTAGGGCGGATCTTCGTCCAGGTTGGCGGTATTGAATGGAACGATGGCGGTTATCCAGGCGCCTTTCATGTCCAGGCTGAGCGCGGCGCGTACGAGTGCCAGCGCTTCATTGGCACGCCGTTCGACGAGCAGGTTCGTGCCGCTCCTCCACTCGCGCGTGGCCACGTAGCCAAACCACACGAGCGCCACCGTGGCCGCGAACATTGCGACGACGAAGGCCATGACAAACGGCAGGCGAACATTGCCGTCGGTTGCACGCCGCCAGCCGATCTTGATCACCGCAGGATCTCGCGCTCGCGGTAGTAACGCGCAGCGCCCGGATGGAGCGGAATCGGCGTCGCGGGCGCCTGCTCGGGATCGATGAGCGCGGCTTCCCTGTGCTGCCGCGCCATGGCCGGCAGCTGCGCAAAGAACTCGCGCGTCAACTCGTAGACGAGATCCTCGGAGAGATCGCTGCGGCAGACGAGCAGCCACTCCGATCCGAGCGTCTCGGTCGCCTCGTCCTGCCCCCTCAATTGGTTCGCTGCGACGGTCACGGGTTTGAGGAATGGATAGCTGCCGCGCAGTTGGTTGATCACGGTGCGGCCAATCGGCAGCAAACGGAGCGGCACGGTCTCGCTGAGACCGCGCGCCGCGGACAGCATCACCGGGTTCGCACTGAACACCGCATCGATCTCACCCGAGCCGAGCTTCGGCACGAGACTGTAAGTGGATTCGAATATCGGCTGCACGTCGTCGTAGCTCATGCCATGGGCGCTCAGCAGAATCCGCGTCGAGAACTCACCAGACGTTCCCGGAAGGATGATGCCGACGCGCTGGCCCTTCAGATCCTTGATCGACCGAAAGCGACTGTCGGCGCGGACCAGCACGTAGAGGTTGTTGACCCACAGCACCGCGATGGCGCGCAGGTTCTTGTGCGGATACTTGTTGCGCTCGATCCCGCGGCGGTACGCCAGATACACGACGTCGGACTGGGCCAGCCCCAGCTGCCCCTCTCCGCCGTCCACCGCCGACACGACGACGACACCGCCGGCAGCTGTCTGCAAGTCGATGTGGGTCTGGGGAAGCGCGTTGTTGAAGCGCTTGATCAGGTCGTTGGTGAACTCCGCCGCGATGCCCGACCAGAGCGTGAGTTGCTGCGACTGCGGCGCCGCGGCCCCTGACGAGCAGGCGGCGCCGCAAATGGCCGTGCACAAGGAGACCAGCACGGCTGCCGCCAGACCCGGATGACGAGGAGATCGGGAACGGGATGACGTCGTGGTCATGGAGCGACTTGCCGCGGGGACGAAACGGGATTATATGGGAGCTCAAAGGATTCGCCGGGGCAATGACAATTGATGACAAATGCGGCGGCTGCAGCCCGGCTGCCCGGCGCGGATAATGCGCGTCGGCGGAGGTGTTCCAAGTTCCGGGTTCCAAGTTCCGGGTTCCAAGTTCCGGGTTCCAAGTTCCGGGTTCCAAGTTCCGGGTTCCAAGTTCCGGGTTCCAAGTTCCGGGTTCCAAGTTCCGGGTTCCAAGTTCCGGGTTCCAAGTTCCGGGTTCCAAGTTCGGGAACTCAGCGAACCTGGAACCGCGAACAGCGAACCACGAACCACGAACCTGGAACCTGGAACCTGGAACCTGGAACCATTCATTAAGGAGCAGTCATGCGGAAGATCGCGGTCTGGGCCGCGCTGATTGTTGGCGGTTCGATCGGGCTCGCACAGGACGGTGCCCAGGCGCCCGCCGGCGGCCGTGGACAAGGCGGCGAAGGCCGGACCGTCATCCTGGAACAGGCGCCGAAGGACCATTCGATCGCCATTCCCAAGGAAAAGCTGGCACAGCACCTGAAGGAGATGGATGCGAAGAAGCTCCAGACGCTTCGCATGATCGAAGGCGGCAAGTACAACGTCAACATCCGCCGCATTACCGCCGCTGAAACGGGGTTGGTGCACCCGATCACCGCCGACCTGTGGGTGGTGCTCGAAGGCGGCGGGACGCTGACGACCGGCGGCGTCCTCGAGAAAGGCAAGATCCTCGGCGGCCAGAGCCGGCCGATCAAGGTGGGCGATGTCGTCTACATCCCCTCCGGACTGCCCCACGGCGTGAGCGGCGTCGACAAGAACATCACGTGGCTCAACGTGCGGTGGGACACGGACTGGCCGCCCGATTCGCCGATGGGAGCAGGCACGTTGAATGGCCTGCTCGGTCGTGCGGGAGGCGCGCGGGCCGGGACGCCGGGCGGCGCCCGTGAAGGATCGGTGGAGGCGCGCGCGGCGCGCGCAGGCGCCGCCGGCGACGGCGCTCCGCCCGCGGCTCGCGGCCCCGCGCTTCCCCCTGGGAGTCAGCAGGCACTGCCCTACAGCTACGGCGGCAGCGGCGAGCTGTACTTCGCGAAGGAGCAGCTCGATCAAATCATGGCCGGCATGCGGCTGAAAAAGTCAGGCAACACGCGTCTCATCGAGGGCGGACGCTACAACGTGAACCTGCGGTGGAATGTCACGCCGTCGACCGAGCTGCACGGGCAGACCATCGACACGTGGGTCGTCCTCGCGGGCGTTGCCACGGTGAACACGGGGTTCGAGATGAAGGACGGCGAGCGCGTGCCCAACACGGGCGTGTCAGTCGTCAGCAAGCCGGGCGACGTGTTCTTTCACCCGTCGAACTTCTACCACGGCTTCAGCCAGGTGTCGCCCGACATCTTCTGGCTGAACATCCGCTGGGACGACAACTATGCGAAGTAGCCGGTCGGCGGTCTACGGTCGGCGGTCTACGGTCTTCGGTCTTCAGTCTACGGTCCACGGGAGCGACTCGATGAATCGATCAACGTGGCGGACTCTTGGCGTCGTGACAGCCGGCATTGCGATCGCCGCGATGGTCGCAACGGTCTCGAATCGCGACGCGCAAGCGCAATCGTCGTCAGCGGCGAAACGATTCCCCGTCTTCGAAGTGGATGCGTCGTGGCCGCCACAGCTGCCCAACAACTGGGTGCTGGGCCAGACGCCGGGTGTGGCCGTCGACAGCCACGATCACATCTGGGTACTCCATCGGCCGCGTACCGTGCTCGAGGCGCAACGTGCGCAAGCAGCGCCGCCGGTTCTCGAGTTCGATGCCGACGGGAAATTCCTGCGCGCATGGGGCGGACCTGGAGCCGGCTTCGACTGGCCTGACAGCGAGCACGGCGTGTTCGTGGACTATCAGGACAACGTCTGGATCGGCGGCAGCAGTCCGACGTCAACGTCACTGACCAAACGCTCCGACGACATGCTGCTGAAGTTCACCAAGGACGGGAAGTTCCTGCTGCAGATCGGCGGGCCCGACAAGAGCGGTGGGAACGCTGACAGCAAGAGCGTCAACAAGCCCGCCGACGCGTTCGTTCACCAGAAAACCAACGAGCTGTACATCGCCGACGGCTATGGCAATCGCCGTGTGTTGGTGCTCGACGCCAACACCGGTGCGTTCAAACGCATGTGGGGCGCCTTCGGCAACGCGCCGGTCGACGCGCAGCCAGCGGCCGCCGGGCGTGGCCCGGCGGCTTTCGATATCGAGGGCCCAAGCCCGCAGCAGTTCGGCGGACCTGTGCATGCCGTGAAGGTGTCGAACGACGATCTCGTCTACGTGGCCGATCGGCAGAATCGCCGCCTGCAAGTCTTCTCGCCTGACGGGAAGTTCATCACGCAGACCTTCATCAACCGGACGGGACCGGCGAACGGCTCGGTGGCGGGCATCGCGTTCTCACCCGATCGCGCGCAGCAGTTCCTGTATCTCGCCGACTACGGCAACTCGCACATCGTCGTGATGGATCGCAAGAGCCTCGCGATCCTCTACCAGTTCGGTACGCGGAGTGCGGCAGCCGGCGACTTCCAGGGCGCGCATCACTTGGCAGCGAGCTCGAAGGGCGATCTCGTCGTGGTCGAGGTCGCGCCCGGAAACCGCGTTCAACGTTTCCGCTTCAAGGGGCTCTCAAACACGATCCCGTCCAATGCACTGACGCCCGCGCAACTCGCCGCAACGCCAGTCGCGCCCAACCAAGCCGCTCCCGCGACAGCAACTCCGGCAGCGCCTGCGCCGCAAAGCAGCGCTGCGCCGCGCGGGTTTCCGCCCCCTGGTCAGGCACGCGGTGGTTATCCGCCGTGGACGAGCACGATGGCGAATCCCTATAAGGTGATCCCGAACTGGCCGCAGCTTGGCGACATCAAGCCCGGAGCCGCGATCGGCATCATCCCAGACGGCAAGGGCGGCACGTGGCTGCATCACCGATCGGAGCCGCCTATCCTCCACATCGATGCGTCGGGCAAAGTCGACCGTCGCTTCGGCAACGGCATGTTCGTGCAGGCGCACGGATTCTGTCAGGACCGCGACGGCAACTTCTGGGCGGGCGACAGCGGTCCGTTCGCGGACAATCCCTCGACGAAGGGACGCGGGTTTCAGCTCTTCAAGTTTAGCCCCGATGGCAAGGTGCTGCTCTCGCTTGGCAAGGCCGGCGTGTCGAAGGCTGGCACTGATACGTTCATCGGTCCGACCGCGTGCGCGATCGCACCCAACGGCGACATCATCGTGGCCGACGGGCACTGGCCGCGCCCGACCGATGCGCAGCAGGATGGGGATCGGCTGGTGAGGCTCAAGACCGACGGCACGTTCGTCGCGCAATACGGCAAGATGGGCACGGGGCCTGGAGAGTTCATGGGACCGCACGCACTGGCGTTCGACTCGCAGGGACGGCTGTTCGTCGCCGATCGATCGAACAACCGCGTGCAGGTCTTCGATCGCAACCTGCAGTTCGTCGACGAGTGGCGCCACTTCGGTCGACCCAGCGGCATCGCCATCCTCAAAGACGACACGCTGATCGTCGCGGACTCCGAGTCCAGCCAGATCATCGGCGGCCCACCGCAAGCCCCGGAAGGCGGCG
>Ga0209382_10009264_pt1 | contig 12341 bp, 11 predicted proteins | sample SoiMetdeltSBSDD5_FD_187599 | JGI IMG/M metagenome (GOLD analysis project Ga0209382, IMG submission 187599) | Bulk soil microbial communities from a Populus tree surrounding site in Tennessee, USA - Soil MetaG P. deltoides SBSDD5 (SPAdes) (version 2) | ecosystem: Environmental > Terrestrial >... | reverse complement strand
GGCCTGCATCTCGCGCGCCCAACCCGGAGCCACGTGCTCGAGGCGGCGCACGCCGTTGGGACGTGCGCTCGTCGTCTGCAGCATCAGCGGCCCGAGCACCAGCGCGCGGATCGCCGCCAGCATGTCGTGCGCCTCGAAGAGCTCGCCGCGCCCGATCTTGCCCGCTCCATAGTGCACCCAGACCCAGAAGCGGTCCTCGAGCCACTGCAGGTCGCGCACGGGATAGCGGGCCTCGCCCGTGCGCAGGGCGGCGGTGAGCCGTCCGTCGCGCTCCCAGAGGACGGCCGGGTCCTCCACGCGCTGGGTGGCGTCCGCGAGGGCGACGAACTTGAGGTCGACGTGCAGGAGCGGCGGGCCGTAGAGGCAGATGAGCACACGCGGCTCGCCCACGTGCTCGCCCGTGAACGCGGACAGCAGCGGACCGAGAGACGCCGCGATGCGATGGCGCTCCTGCATGACCTGCGCGTACGCGGGCGGATCGACGGCCACCACGAGGTCGAGGTCGCTGAACTCGTCCATGGTCCCGGTCAGGTACGAACCCCCCGCGGCCACTCCCACCAGGCGCGGGTCGTCGCGCAAGCGCGTGACGGCGGAGCGCAGGAAGGATGCGTGGGGCTCGGGGACCGTGGCCATGATGCGGACGCAACCTATCCCCGTAGGCCGCGCACCGTCAAGAGATTGCGTGCTGTGGTGAAGCTCACAGGGTGATTCGCTTCACTGACATTCGAGACGCATAGCCGTAACTTTGCATCATATTTGTCAGGTCGAGCCCTCCGACGCTTCGGAGGCCGGCGACTCCCGCTGTTCAGGACGTTCCTACTCGAAAAGCCTTCAGGCCAACCGACCCCAGGAGAATCCGATGACTCGACGCTCGATTCCTGCCGTACTCTCGTTCGTTCTGGTCGCGCTCATGGCCCTTCCGGGCGCCGTGGGCGCCGCCGACAGCGGCTCCTCGTCCCTCGCCGCCGGCCGTTCCACGGGCTTCACGGTGCCGATCAACGCCGCCACCGACGGACAGGGCGCGTTCACGGGAACGCTCCGCATCCTGCGGTTCGGCGTACAGGACGGCAAGCTCGTGGCATCCGGCATCGTCACCGGCACGCTGGTGGACGAAACCGGCCTTTCCACCGCCGTCATTCGCACGGTGGTCCTGCCCGTCAACACGGGCGGAGGCGCGACGGCCCTCGCCGCGCCCGCCGCCGCCGCGGTGTCTTGCGACATCCTGCATCTGGAGCTGGGTCCGCTCGACCTCGACCTGCTCGGTCTGGTCGTGCACCTGGACAAGGTCGTCCTGGATCTCACCGCCGTCCCCGGCGCCGGCAACCTGCTGGGCAACCTGCTCTGCGCGATCACGGGCCTTCTCGACGGAGGCGGCGCGCTCACCCAGATCGCGGGTCTCCTCAACCAGATCCTCGACCTGTTGACGTAACGCCACCGGTGCGGGCGCGATGGGAGTCGCGTCCGCACCACACCGCTCGCGCCGGCGATCAGTCGCTGGGCAGACCCAGCTTGGCCAGAACCTCCGGGGGCGCGCCCTTCCACTCCGCGACGAAGCGGTTGCCCATGTACCCGAGGTCCTCGACCCCCATCTTGCTCGACCAGAAGCCGGACGCAGTCAGGTCGCGGAAGGAGTTGAAGAACGACGGGCCGTGCTTGACCATGACGCGCAGGTCGCGCGGCTCGCGCATCTCCGCCTCGTCCTCCTGCTCGTCCTTGCTGAAGGCGATCTCGTCGAGGATCGCCGTGCGCTCCGCCTCCGTGGCCTCCGCGAACCCGTGGCCGAAGCGTTTCTCGGACACCGAATTGATCCAGGCCAGGCCCCCGCGCATCGCGGTCTGCCGCCGCTCGCGCTGGAGGTCGGTGTCGGTCGGATCGTTCATGAGGTAGTCCATGAACTCCGGCACCCCGGCGTCGGTGGCGCTGCCCGAGCGCTCGTCCTTGGGGATGATCATGTCCACCAGGATGCGTACGGTCTTCCATTCCTGGGGATTGAAGAACTTCGGCACGTAGGGCTTGCCCGCGGCCGCGGCCTTCACCGCGGTGGCCGCCTTCTCCGCGGCCTCGGCCGCCTCGTTCGCGCCCAGCGTGAAGGCGACGGCGATGGGCGCGGTGCCGATGAGGCGGAGCGCGGAACGCCGTCCGATTTCGTTCGTCATCAGAGGTTCCCCTTCCTGCGCTCCTCGACGATGTGCTCGCTCGTCCGCATGGACAGGGCGAGGATCGTCCAGGTCATGTTCTTGTGCGCGTTGCTGACGAACGGCGCGCTGTCCGCGACGAAGAGGTTCTTGCAGTCGTGGGCCTGGCACCACTCGTTCAGGACGGACGTGCGCGGGCTGGTGCCCATGCGCGTGGTGCCCGCCTCGTGGATGATCTCGCCCCCGAGCTTGAGGCCGTAGTCCTTGTCCTTGCCGGGCAGCTTCCCCACCACCTTGCCGCCCATGGCCTCGATGACGTCCGCGGCCGTCTCGTTCATGTGCCGCGCCTGGTTGAGCTCGCCGTCCGTCCACTTCCAGTGGAAGCGCAGGACGGGGATGCCGTACTTGTCCACGACGTTGGGATCGATCTCGCAGTAGCAGTCCCGGTTCGGGAGCATCTCGCCGCGGCCGGAGAAGCCGACGATGGAGCCGTACAGCCGCCGGTAGTCGTCCTTGAGCTTCTTGCCGTAGCCGCCGCCGGTGAGCTTGTGGATGCCGCTCATGAAGCCGTAGCCGGGCATGTCGCGGCCGCCCCAGGGCTCGATGTGATAGCCGCGCGGGAAATCGAGCTTGCGGTTGTCGAGCCACCACGGCATGTACACGTGCATGCCGCCGGCGCCGTCGTCGTTGTACGGGGGCAGCCCTTCGAGGGCGGGGATGTGGCCTTGGACGCTGGTGCCGGTGGTGTCGGTGAGGTAGCGGCCCACGGCGCCGCTGGAGTTGGCGAGGCCGTCGGGGTGTCGCGTGGACTTCGAGTTCAGGAGAAGGCGCGCCGTTTCGCACGCACTGGCGGCGAGGACGATGATCTTGGCGCGGACTTCCTCCGTCTTGCCCGTCGCCGTGTCCACGTAGGAGACGGCGGTGGCGCGGCCCTCGTCGTTGGTGAGCACCTCGCGTGCCATGGCGCCGGTGACGATCTTGAGCTTGCCCGTCGCCAGCGCGGGAGGCAGGAGCACCGAGGGGCTGGAGAAGTTCGAGCGCGTCTTGCATCCTCGGCCGCACTGGCCGCAGTAGTGGCAGGCCGGCCGGCCGTTGTGAGGCCGGGTCAGGATCGAGAGGCGCGAGGGGATGCAGGTGATCTTGAGCTTGTCGCTGGCGTTCTTCACGAGCCGCTCGTAGGCGCGGGGGGCAGGCGGCGGCAGGAAGACGCCGTCGGGCTCGTTCTCCAGCCCTTCGTTGGTGCCGAAGATCCCGACCAGCTCGTCGAGCTTGTCGTAGTACGGCTTCATGTCGTCGTAGCCGATCGGCCAGTCGTCGCCGAGGCCGTCGCGGCTGCGGCCCTTGAAGTCGTGCGGTCCGAAGCGGAGGGAGATGCGGCCCCAGTGGTTCGTGCGCCCGCCCAGCATGCGCGCCCGCCACCAGAGGAAGCGCTGCCCTTCCGCCGTCGTGTAGGGCTCGCCCTCCAGGTCCCAGCCGCCGATGCAGCCGTCGAACTCGCCGAAGGGCTTGCGGCGCGAGCCCGCGCCGCGTCGCGGCGAGTCGTAGGCCCAGGCCATCATGGCGCCGTCCTTGGCCGCGTCCCACCACTGGCCGGCCTCGAGCAGGACGACTTCGGCGCCCCCTTCGGCGAGGACCTTGGCCGCCATGCCGCCGCCGGCGCCGGAGCCCACGATACAGACGTCGTATTCCTTCGCCCGGCTCGCGATCTGCATGGTCGCTCCCCTTCTGAGGTCGTTGGCTGGAACGCCGATACGCTAGTCCCTTCCGGGGCGTACCGTCAATCGATACGGGCGATTCAGAGTGACGGTCCCGAGAGTGTCATCCCGGGTTTGGCCGCAGATCGGTACGTGATCGAGGATGGACCGCATGGCCGACCGCCGAAAGGTGATCCGTCGGACCCTCGTCGTCGTCGGCGGACTGCTCGTGGCTTTGACGGGAGCCGTGATCGCGACGCAGCCCTTGTGGGCATTCGATCTGCTCGCCTGGGCGATGCCGCGCATCCTGTGGCGCGTCGAAACCAATGCGCCTCTGGTGGCGCTGTCCTTCGACGACGGTCCGGCCCCGGACCACACGCCCGAGGTGCTCGAAATATTGGCCCGACACGGAGCGCACGCGACGTTCTTCCTGATCGGCGATCGCGCGGTGGCTCATCCCGAGTTCGTCGAGCGTCTCCGTCGTGAAGGGCACGAGGTGGGTAACCACTACTTCACGATCCGTTCGACGGTCCGTGCCAGCGACGAGGAATTCCTGGCCAACCTGATTCGGACGGAGGAGGTCCTCGGCCTTCAGGGGCCGAACAAGCTCTTCCGTCCCCCGGGCGGCCGCATCCGCCCGTCGCAGCGGCGGCTGGCGGAGGAACACGGCTATCGGGTCGTCCTCGGGTCAGCCTATCCCTACGACGGTTCACGCACGCCGTCCGCCTACATCCGGTGGCTCGTTACCAAGAATCTCGCGCCGGGGGTGATCATCATCCTTCACGATGGCATCGCCGACCCGTCGAGGATGATGGCGGTCCTCGACTCGATTCTGAGCGAAGGAGAGCGCCAAGGCATTCGTTTCGTAACTGTCGGCGCACTCATCGGAGCAAGCGGCGATGACTGACGGGCCGGGACGTGCTTAGAGCGAGAGGAGAAGCGATTGAACACTCCACAAGCCTTGCTGATTCGGCTCTGGTGGCGGGCGGGATGGATGCCCACCGCCGTGTTTCTTCTGCACGTCTTCATCTCGCGCGTCGTGAATGGGTACATCCTCTATCCGCCTCTCGACATCCCGATGCACTTCCTGGGCGGTGTGGCCATCGCGTTCTTTTTCTCTCGCTGCCTCGCGCTCGTGCCGGCCCGTGTCATTTGCGGTAGCCCGCGCCTCGCATTGCAGGGACTCCTGGTCTTCAGCCTCACGGGCACCGCGACCGTGTTCTGGGAGTTCGCCGAGTTTTTCTCGGACCGCCTGTTCGGAACCCATGCTCAGCTCGGCTTGGAGGACACCCTCCTCGACATGGCGCTCGGTGTTGCCGGCGGCCTCGCCTATCTCGCTTCTGCCTACCAGCGGTCGACCCTTGGGGTGCCGGCGCCGCCGCTGACCGAACCGGCTCTCTGACATTCGACGTCCCGTTGCCACGCGACCCAATTCCTCTTGACCGGCGGACGGGCGGGACTATGCTCTCCCGCAACCAGGACTTGACGGGAGGACGTCCATGAAACGAGCGCTCGCAGTGTCGTGCGTTTTCGTGGTCGTGAGCTTCGTCCTGCCCGCCGCCGGAGGCGCGGACACGGTCGCCACCGGGCGGGCGGGGCAGGCGTACTACAAGATCGTCGTCCCCGATGCGTGGAACGGTGACCTCGTCCTCTGGAACCACGGCTTCACCCTGGCCCCGATCGGGCCGGTGAGCGATCTCGGCCCGCTGTCCGCGCTCCAGCTCGCCGAGGGCTATGCCGTTGCCGCCTCGAGCTATCGCATGTCCGGGTGGGCCGTCTTCAAGACCAGCGAGGACCTCGAGGCGCTGTACCAGACGTTCGTGGAGCGCTTCGGCGCGCCGCACCGCGTCCTCGTCACCGGCGCCTCGCTGGGCGGCCTCGTGACCGCGGCCGCGCTCGAGGAAGCGGACCTCGGCAACGTCGCGGGAGCGCTGAGCCTGTGCGGCGCCGTCGCGGGCAGCCGGAACTGGGACCTCGGGATCGACATCCGGCTCGGCTACGACACGATCTGCGCGGGCGTGCCCGGCGCGGCCATCCCCGGCGGCGCGGAAGGCCTGCCCGAGGGATCGACCCTCACCACGACCCAACTCGCCCTGGCCGTCAACGCCTGCTTCGGCATCCTGACTCCGACGCCGAGCCTTGCACAGCAGCAGCGCCTGGCCAGGATGGTCGCCCTCACCCACGTCCCGCCCAGCTTCATCTTGACGGACATGGGCTACGTGACCTTCGCCATGAGCGACCTCGTCCACGACGAGGCCAAGCTCAAGGGGAGGATCGGCGTATCGAACGAGAACGTCGTGTACGGCGACCCGGGCATCGACGCGGCGATCGAGCGCGTGACGCCCCACGCGGGCGCCGCACACCGTCTGGCCGAGAACTACACGCCGACAGGAGACGTGAAGGACGCCAAGATCGTCGCGCTGCATACGGACAAGGACGGGCTCGTGGTCGTCGAGAACGAGAGCGCGTACGCGTCGGTGGTGCCGCCGGCGAACCTCACGACCGCCGTGGCCGTCGAGGCCGCTCCCTCGCACTGCGGCTTCACGAATGCCGAGATCGTGGCGAGCTGGGAGTTGCTGCGCGGGTGGGTGGCGGGCGGGCCGCAACCCACGGCGGCGTCGATCCAGGGCCTGTGCACGGTGGTCGCGCCCACGGCCGGCGGCCCGTGCCGGATCAATCCGTCCTTCGTGATCCCGAGCCTCGATACGCGCATCCGGCCCCGGTGACCTGCCGGAGTGAGTAGACGAACACGACCGCCAACCGCGTCGCGCAGATCCTGACCGCCCTGTGGCCCGACGCCGCCGAGCGCGAGCGAGCCCAGGCCGAGCTGTCTCGCTACGGCAACGAGCCGCATGAGCGCGAGCCCGACCGGGTGCGGTTGGCGATTTTGAAGCTGTCGGACGGCCAGCTCGCGCGCCTCAGCGAAATGGTCGTCGCGGCGAAGCGAGACTATCGCGATGTCCTGATGTGGGCCGAGTACCCGGCGGAGGGCCAGGCTCTGTGGGCGGCCGCCTCAGACCTTTCGGCGGACGAGCGCGAAGAACTCGAGAAGCTGCGAACGGAAGACCGGCGGCAGTATGAGGAATGGCTGAGAAGAAGAAGGTGAGTGCGTGGTGGTCGCCCACGCCGTGAAGCGCGGTCGATAAGGACGCCCCATGCCGAGCGTCGGTCACATTGCGGTGGGCCTGGCCGCGGCACGGATCGGCCAGCCTCCCGCTGGCGTGCGTGCGCTGGCGTGGGCGATCCTCCTGACCATCGCCGCCTGCTTGCCCGACGTCGACGTCGTCGCCTTCACTCTCGGAATCCCCTACCACGCACCCTTCGGCCATCGCGGCGCGATCCATTCACTTCTGTTCGCGGTCATCAGCGGGGTCCTCGTCGGCCTTGCCGCCTTGCCGTTGAACGTTCCGGCCGCGCGTATGGCTCTGGCGGTGGGAATGGTGATGGCGACCCACGGACTCCTGGACACCCTGACCGATGGAGGGCTTGGCGTCGCCCTCCTCTGGCCCTTCTCGGATGCGAGATACTTCGCACCCTGGCGTCCCGTTCCCGTCGCTCCGATCGGGCACCGACTCTTCGAGGCTCCAGGCTTGACGCTGATGCTGAACGAGTGCGTCCTCTTCCTGCCCCTGTTCCTCGTCGGCCTGTGGCCGCGAGCAAGAGCAGCCAAGCCCCGCACGAATGGAGGTCGCTGAGACATGGTGGTCTTCCTTCTCGGGCTCGTGATCGTCTTGGGCGCCCTCGTTGCCGTCGGGGTCAGGGTCCGTTGGCTGCGCGGGACGGTTCACACGAGCGCGGAGGTCCTCGACATCGGCTCGCGCGAGGAAGAGGGCGGCGGTCAGTACAACTTCATGGAGACCGTCTACCTGTCCCGCCTGAAGTTTGCGAAGCCCGACGGCTCGGTGGGCTATTTCGAGCAGCGACAAGGGAGCCGGCCGCGCTTCGCCGTGGGCGACAGCGTCACCATCCGGTACCACCGCACCGATCCTTCCGGCAGCGCCGAGGTGCCGTACATCAAGAACGAGCTCATGGTCTGGTTCGCGATCGTCGCCTGCCTGACGCTCGGATCCGCCTTTCTCTTCGGCGGCACGCAGATCATGCGCGGCCGCGGCACGCCGGCGGGGATCTCGGCGGATTGAGGCGGAACCTCATTGACTCCGCGAGCGGCCACGCATACCGTTCGCGCCATGCCCTCTCTCACTCGTCGTGATGCCCTGGCCGCCGCGGCCGCGGTGGCCGTTTCCACCCTCACACCCCTTCGCGCCGCCGCTCAGCCCGCGCCTCGCGTCGTCAAGAAGGGCCGGCTCAAGCAGTCCGTCTCACGGTGGTGCTACAAGGACATCCCCGATCCCGTCTTCTACAAGGCGGTCGCGGACATGGGCCTGCCCGCCGTCGATCTGCTCAAGGAAGACCAGTGGGCAATCGTCCGCGACTACGGCCTCATCTGCTCGATGGGATACGGCGGTGGCGGGACGATCCCGGACGCGCTCAACGTGGTCGCCAACCACGACGCCATCGTGAAGGGCCTGACCGCGAGCCTGCCCACGGCGGCCAAGCTGGGCGTGCCCAACCTGATCACGTTCTTCGGCAACCGCCGCGGCATGCCCGACGCGGAGGCGACCAAGAACTGCATCGCCGGGCTGAACCGCTTGAAGGGCCCGGCCGAGGACGCCGGCGTGACCATCTGCGTGGAGCTGCTCAACAGCAAGGTCAACCACCCGGACTACCAGGGGGACCGCTCCGCCTTCGGCCTGGAGATCGTGAAGGCGGTGGGCTCGCCGCGCGTGAAGCTGCTCTACGACATCTACCACATGCAGATCATGGAGGGCGACGTCATCCGGACCATCCGCCAGGACAAGGACTGGATCGCCCACTTCCATACCGGGGGCGTGCCCGGCCGCCACGAGCTGGACGACACCCAGGAGCTGAACTGGCGCGCGGTCTGCACCGCCATCGCGGACATGGGCTACACCGGCTACGTCGCCCACGAGTTCGTGCCCACCCGTGATCCCCTCACGTCATTGAAGGAGGCCGTCGCGCTCTGCGACGTCTAGAGATGAAGCGAAGGACACTGCTGGCCCGCCTCGCACCCGCGCTGCTGCTCGCGCTCGCCGCGCCGTCCCTGCTCCCGCCGTCGCTCTTCGCGCAGGCCCTGGCGCGCGCGTCGAAGCCGGAAGAGGTCGGTCTCTCCTCGGAGCGCCTGCAGCGCCTCACCGACGCCTTCCAGGCCTACGTCAAGGACGGCAAGCTGGCGGGGGCGGTGGTGCTGGTGACCCGCCGCGGCAAGGTCGCCTACTCCGGCGCCTTCGGCGAGCGCGACCTCGCCACCCACGCGCCCATGAAAGAAGATGCGCTGTTCCGCATTGCGTCGCAGACCAAGGCCCTGGTCAGCGTGGCCGCCCTGCAGCTCCAGGAGGAGGGCAAGCTCCTCATCGGCGATCCCGTCGGCAAGTACATCCCCGAGTTCCAGAAGACGAAGGTGGCGGTGCTGCGCCCCGGGGGATACGACGTCGTGGATGCCAAGCGGCCCATCACGATCCGCGACCTCCTGACCCACACGTCGGGCGTGAGCTACGGCGGCGGGCCGGCCAAGGACCTCTGGGAGAAGGCGGGCATCACGGGCTGGTATTTCGCCGACCGCGACGAGCCGGTGGCGGCCACGGTGACGCGCATGGCCGCCCTTCCCTTCGACGCCCAGCCGGGCGAGAAGTACATCTACGGCTACAACACGGACATCCTCGGCGTCGTGGTCGAGCGCGCGTCCGGCCAGCCCCTGGACGAATACCTGCGCACGCACGTCTTCGAGCCGCTCAAGATGCGCGACACGTTCTTCTACGTACCCGCGGCCAAGGCCGAGCGTCTGGCCACGGTGTATTCGGCGGTTCCGAACGGAAAGGTCGAGCGCGCGCCCACGCCGGGGACGATGGTCAGCCAGGGCGCCTACGTGGAGGGCCCGCGCAAGAGCTTCTCCGGGGGCGCGGGGATCGTCTCCACCGCCCTCGACTACGCGCGCTTCCTGCAGATGATGCTGGGCGGCGGCGAGCTCGAGGGCGCGCGCATCCTCGGCCGCAAGTCGGTCGAGCTCATGACGGTCGACCACATCGGCGCGCTGGAGACGCAGCCCGGCGTCGGGTTCGGCCTCGGCTTCTCGGTCCTGAAGGACGTCGGCCTGCGCGGGACGCCCGGCTCCGTCGGCGAATACGGCTGGGGCGGCGCCTACCACTCGACCTACTGGGTGGATCCCAAGGAGCAGCTCGTGGTCGTGTACTTCACGCAGCTCCTGCCCTCGGGCGGCCTGGACGACCACGCGAAGCTGCGCGCGCTGCTGTATCAGGCCATCGTGGACGGACCGGCCCGCTAGAAGCGGAATCGCACGCCGAACGTCGGCAGGAACGGGACGCCGTCGCTGGGCATCTCGACCAGCTTCGGTCGGTCGGAGGCGGCGTCGTATTCGAGGGTCGCGTCGATCGTCGAGACGTTCTTCCGCCGCAGCGCGTTGATGGCCTCGACGTAGAACTGCCAGCGTCCCTTCTCGCCGCGCGGCCGGAAGGCGGCGCGGAGGTCGAGTCGCGCGTAGAACGGCAGCCGCGCGGAATTCAGCCGATCGAGGCCCCCCGGCACGGCCACGTAGACGAGGCGCTCTTCCCCATCGCGGTCCGGGACGAAGCGTCCGTCCTGCTCGACGCTGGCCACGCGCACGCCCGCGAACGGCGTGCGCGGGAATCCGGAAGCCCCGCGCGCGGTCGCGGAGATCTCGAACTTCGGCGAGAAGCGGTAGCTGCCGACCAGCGTTGCCGAGTGGCGGCGGTCGTAGTCGAACACGTTCGTGCGGCCGTAGGCCTCGCGGCGGGCCACGCCGAGCGTGTACGACAGCCATCCGGAGAGGCGCGGCCCCCCACGCGTGACGTACACGTCGACTCCGTAGGCGTTCCCCCCGCCGTCGTTGCTGGGAATGCTGGTCACCACGGGATCGACCGGGACCTCGGACCGCAAGGAGGCGGGAAAGTCGTAGAGCGCGATCCGCGCCTGCCGCTCGGCCTCCGTCTCGAGCCGTCCCACGATGAGCCGGTCGAACCGCTTGTGATACAGGTCCACGCGCGCGGCAAGGCCCCCGGGCAGGTCCTGCTCCAGACCCACGGTGAGATGACGGGCACGCTCATGGTCCAGGTCGACCTGGTCGACCAGGTAATCGGACAGGATCAGCTTCTCGTATCCCGGACTCTGCGTGTACCGGCCGGCCGCCGCGCGTAGCCGCGTCGATCGTCCGAGGCCGATGACGGCGCTGACTCGGGGGGAGAGGATCGCTCCGTCCGTGATCCCGCTGCCGTCGATGCGGAGACCGGGTACGACGGTGATGGAGTCCGACAGACGAAAGCGGTCCTCGATCCATCCGCCACCCCGAAAGTAGGTGTTCCCGCTGTCGAGCACGTCCGGCACCCCCGCTCCCCCGCGGACGCTCGACCCGTTGGCCGCGCTCGGATTGCGCGGACCCTCGAAGACGTACTTGATCCCCGCGCGCAGCCGGTGCACGTCGACTCCGGCGTCGAGGACGTGCCGCGCTCCAATCGGCAGCGACAGCTCCTGGCGGCCGGAGTAGTCGCGGATCACGTGGTGGAACTGCAGGGCGATCGACGTGAGCGGCCTCTCCTCGGGGACGGGCGTGTTGGTGCGCCGGGTGTCCGCGCGGAAATCCGCGGCCGCGTCGAACACGCTGGTGTTCTCGTACCAGGCCAGGGTCGTGCGCGCGGAGCCGCGGCCGACGCGCGCCTGGAAGGCGGCCGAGGCCAGGTCGTTGCGGACGCCGAGCAGGAAGTCGCCCTTCTCGTCGGGGACGTCGCCGGTGAAGTCGCCGTTGCCGTTCTCGCGGCTGCGCACGCCCGTGAGCGACAGCTTCTGGCCGTCCCGCGGTGCCCAGGCCGCCTTGAGCTGCACGTCGTTGAACGCGGGCAGCTGGGCGTCCACGAACCGCTCGGCCACGAGGTCGTAGTAGGTGCGGCGCGTGGTGAGGAGCCACGAGCCCTTCCGCACGGGCAGCTTCCCTTCGAAGATCACGTTCGCGTCCGTGATGCTGAGCGCGGAGGACCCGGACAGCCCCTTCTTCCCGTCGCCGTCACGGTTCTCGACCACCAGGAGCGACGACAGGCGATCGCCGTGGCGGACCCCGAAGCCGCTGGGCGAGAAGTCGAAGCGCGCGACCGTCTCCGGGTTGAACGCGCTGGTGAGGCCGAACAGCCGGTAGGGGTTGTGGATCTCCACGCCGTCCATGATGGTGAGGTTCTCGTCCGGAGAGCCGCCGCGCACGGAGATGCGGCTGCCCAGCTCGTCCGTGGCCACCACGCCGGGCAGGGTCTGGATGACGTGGAAGATGTTGTCGAGTCCACCCGCCACCGTGAGTACCCGATCCGGCGTGACGGCCAGGGCCCCCGGCTCCGGCGGCGCCGCCGGCGAGGCCTTCACCTCGACGTGCTCGCTGAACCGCGCCTTCGGCACGAGCGCGATGTCGATGGAGGGC
>Ga0209382_10009263_pt1 | contig 12342 bp, 15 predicted proteins | sample SoiMetdeltSBSDD5_FD_187599 | JGI IMG/M metagenome (GOLD analysis project Ga0209382, IMG submission 187599) | Bulk soil microbial communities from a Populus tree surrounding site in Tennessee, USA - Soil MetaG P. deltoides SBSDD5 (SPAdes) (version 2) | ecosystem: Environmental > Terrestrial >... | reverse complement strand
CAGCCGAATCTAGTGGCCCTGAATTCGACGTCTTACCCGACACGGTGCTAGTGGGCGATAAGTTCCTTGCGACCCCATGCCCGACCTTTGGTCCGCAGCCGGTAGGGACAAAGTCACGACTCGAACTTCCGGGCTGGACAGGCTGATCACGGCTACGACACCCTGTCCGAGGCGACCCGACAGGGCCGCCCGCACGTCGAAGGGAAACAGACATGAGCTCAATCCGGCGCCTCGCGGTCGCCGCCATCGCGACTGCCGCCGTGCTGATCCTGGCCGCCGGGCCCGGCGCAGCGCACGAGTGCTTCAACGCGAGCAAGAAGAACCAGGCAGCCGGAGTCCAGCTGGTGCTCAACGACCAGGACCAGATCGTGTGGGTCAGCAAGGGACTCCAGGGCCGGATCGACCGAGGCTTGGTCGACCCCGACACCGGCGAAGGCTTCAGTGGCCTGATCGGCTTCGACGTCGACGGCGACGGCGCCGCAGACTTCGCCACCTTCATCGTCGGCCCCAACGACGAGATCCCCCTCCAGGCCCAGATGAACGGCGCCACCTGCAGTGGCATCGTCAACATCGGCGTCTGGTTCGAACAGTGCGCGCCGACCGCCGCACCTGTCTGACGGACCGCGCGGCATAGATAACTGCGTCTGCGACCTTCGACGGCCCACCGGAGTCCATCGGGCCGGCCTGGGCCAGACGCGCCCGGACCGTTCGCCGGGCCCTACCCGCCACGCGAGCCGACCTGGCCGACAGCTTAAGGCCACCATGACATCGAGGGTCAGAGTCAGCAGAAAGTCAGCAGAAGTCGCAACGACCGGCCGACACGCATTGGCACCAGACGGCACCAACCCGCAGAGGGCTGGGACTCGACGGACTGCCAATCGACGCCGCGTCAGCGCCTGGCAAACTCTGATAAGGAAGAGCTCCTTCCGCGCCGAGTTCACTTGTCTCGATGTCGGTCCGTCGTCCGGTGGAGTCGGGCGAAGTATGCGGTCTCAGCGGCTCGGTAGCGGCAGAACGCGGCCCGCTGGTCGTCGGTCAGGCGGCTACTGGTCAGCGCCTTGTCATCGGCGATCTGCGTCCATGCCCGATACGCGGCGACCCATTCGCGCCGTAGTCGGCCGAGTTCGTGATCAGGGAATCGGTCGCTCCGCGAGTCGATCATGATGCCGTGCTCCCCGCTGAGTGCTGCGGATCATGCCTTCACCGGCTACGAACGAGGCGATCGACATGTGGTTACGGGTCGTGAGGGTTCAAATCCCCTCAACTCCGCGCTCAATGGGCCGGATCCGCTCCGGCTGGCGGCGACGCCCCAAACCACGGTCATTGGCCTCTTGTCTGCTGGTGGTCGTGGTGGGACCCTCGCGGCACTTCGATGAGGAGCAGCCATGAAGGTGCGCCAACTACTTCTTCCGCTGATCGCGGGTTGTGCCGTCGTGGGGTTCGCGGCTCCGGCGAACGCGACGCCTCCCGACAGGTTCAGCTTTTCGGGCTCGGACTCCGAGCCGGGTTTCATCCAGTGCGACGGCTTCGCTATCGACCTGGAGGGCACGATGACCACGCACGGCACGGTGTTCTTCGACAACGGCGGCGAGGTCATTCGGGTCATCGCCCGCAGCCGCGTCACCGAGACCTTCACCAACTCTGTGACCGGCAAGACGCTGGTCAATCACGGCGTGTTCCAGGACACCTTCACCCGCATCGGCGACACCGACGAGTTCCGGCACGTGGTCGTCGGCTACGACTTCAAGGCAACAGCGCCGGGTGAGGGGCTTGTGCTGGCCGACATCGGCCGGAAGGTGTACGCGGCCGACGGTGAGCACTTCGTGTTCGAGGCTGGTCAGCACGACATGCCCCAAGGCCCAGCCGTCGAGGCGTTATTCTGCGCCGCGCTCAGCTGAGCAGAGACCCCTCACAGCAGCGCCAACAGGCCGGGTGCCGGGCTAACTGCCGGTCTACCGGGTCGCACATCGACGCACACCCAAACACGTGGACGCCCGGTCCGCCCGCCCACGAGATAGCTCAGACGGTTAGAGCGCTTCCCTGATAAGGAAGAGGTCCCTGGTTCAAGTCCAGGTAGGCCCACCCCGATGTAATACCCCGGTTAGAGCCATTTCTATCGCGGCGAGCCGATGTGGGTTATCAAGCGTTGGGTCGACAGGTTCGCCGGACCCGGGTCGTTCCCGAACTTGCTGGCGCCGAATGTGTCGCGCCGGATACGGTCGATGGAGGTTGGGAGCCGCGTTGGGCCAGCGGGGAGAGTAGGTCGGCGATGGCTGGATCGTCTGGCGCTGGCGCCGGGGGGCGTCGGCTGGCGCTGGTGGTCGCTGTCACGGATTACGTCGACAGTGATCTGCGGCAGCTGCGTGCTCCGGCTGGTGATGCCGCGGAGCTGCGTGATCTGCTGGCCGATCCCGATATCGGCAGCTTCTCGGTGACGTCGGTGATCAACGAGAAGGCCCATCAGATCCGGCTGGCGATTGAGGACTTCCTGTCCGATCGGCGCCCGAGCGATCTGTTGCTGGTCTACCTGTCCTGCCACGGGTTGGTGGACGCGCGACGCCGCTTGTACTTCGCTGCCCGTGACACCATCAAGAACCGGCTGGCGTCCTCCGGGATCGAGTCGCATTGGCTGCTCGACCAGCTCGAGGACTGCCGGGCGCGCCAGCAGGTGGTGATCTTGGACTGCTGCTTCAGTGGCGCGTTCGCCCAGGGATCCAAGGGCGACGACGATCTGGGCATCGGTGAGCGGCTCGTCGGCGAGGGCCGGGGACGGGTCGTGCTGACGGCCTCTCGTGGGACGGAGTACTCCTTCGAGGGCGAGCCGCTGCAGGGCGAGGACGCCACCCGCGGGTCGGTGTTCACCGGCGCGCTCATCGAAGGCATCCGTACCGGCCGAGCCGACGCCGACCACGACGGCGACATCTCCGTCGACGACGCCTACACCTACGCCTTCGAACAGGTCCGCGGCTCGGGCACACAGCAGACGCCGCAACGATGGCTGTATGGGGCCGAGGGATCCATCCTGCTCGCCCACGCACCAGGCCAGCCCGACCCACCGGCTCCGCCCGAGGAGCCACCCACGCGATCCGAACCGCCCGAGCAGCCGCCGCCCGCACCACTCCCACGCCACGACGCAACCACTGGCCAGGCCCCAGCAGCCGCTCCACCCGCCATCGAGCACTCACCCCGTGGGCCTACTCGGCCCGATGCGCGAAAAGTTGTCTACGCCGCGGCCGCCGTGCTGCTGGCCGGGGCGGCGGTGGTCGCCGCCATGCTGCTGGCACGCGACCCGTCCGAAGGTTCGAACGCCACCCCGGACTCCTTCACAGCGACGGCGCCCTGGCGGCTGGCCATCGACAACCAAACTAGCCGGGACGGCGGAGACTCCATCGGCTGCACGGTCGACCTCACCAACGGCGACACCGGGACAACCTGGTCCTGGGACGGCCTGTCCGTAGGGGGCGACTACCACATCCAGGAATCCGGCACCTTCCGCTACCAGACGAGCGACCCGGGCTGCCTCGTGACGAATGTCGACGGCGACGGTGGGGTGGACTCGTTCCCCGTAATCCATCCGAAGGGGGAGGAGGATGACACCCGCGTCTTCGACAGCCCCGGGGTGGTATCTGTGGAGGTGCAGCGTTTGTACAGCGGCCAGACGTGCCGTCTCCAGATGCTCTCCGCTACCACCGGAGAGGTGCTGGACGACAAGGACGTAGCAAAAGGTGCCGGGCCCGTGACACTCGACTCGAACGGGCCGGAACGCGCCTACATCGTCCAGCCATACTGCGGCCTCCGCATAACGGCTGCGCGGTGACGCAACAGGATCTGCCGCGCGGGCTCGGGCACCCACCGCACCAAAGCCGACGGGCGGGCGTGCCCCTGTGGTGCCCCCGAGGCTCCATGAACGACCATAATTGATCCACAACCGCAAAGACGGATCGACACTCGTCGTGACGGGAAACGCTAAGGCCGCGCCGGATCAAACGAACAGATAAGGAAGAGGTCCCTGGTTCAAGTCCAGGTAGGCCCACCCCCACATCCAGGCAGGTCACGAAGCATTCCCTGGTATGACGGCCGAGTTCGACCCCTCCACTCGACAAGACGCGTGACACGAATGCGCACGACCGCCGTCAGTCGCTGCTACGAGCGCTCCCGGTCGTGCGTGGAGCTACAACCCGCGGTGCGCCGGCGGCCGATGGGACGATGGTGCGGTAGAGCCGGATGTCGGTGTACGCCTCGCCCGGGCCCACCTTGTCGACGAAGACGTGCCCATCCGAAGTGACACTGATGCGGTAGGTCGTTGCACCTCCGACACCCATGCCTGGGAGCAGGTAGTCGCGATCCAAGCTCGCTTGGTGGACGCTCATCGTCCAGGTGCTCCCGGCCACTGTTGCAGCGTCCCAGGTGCTGGGTAGCTGGGCACTGAGGAAGGAGCCGGTGGCGAAGTCGAAGTCGCCGAGGTCGTATCTGACCACGCGGGCACCGCGAGCGCGTTCGGCGAGATCTGCGACGGCGACGGCACCGTCAGCGATGTCTGAGCTCGTGACCTGCCCGGGCCCGATGTGGCGACTCAGCACCTGGTTGGACTTGATGTGCCTGGTCCGGATGGCGTCGTCGGCAATCTGGTTCGGGCCGATCAGCGGTGCTGCGTATGCAGTTCCGGCACCGAGAGCAAGTGCAAGGGCCAGTGTCGCGGTCACATTGGAGTACGTCAGGCGGCGGGGCTTTCCATCGGTGGCGGCCATCATCTTCCTCTCAATGGTGCGGACGGTCGGCACATTATTCCGCCAATCGCGAGCCGTGCGCAGCCACGAAACGGCATCGCAGCGGGCCCCGTACTCGGCCGATCAAACGCAGTGTTCTGGCGCGTCGTTAGCATCGATGCGTGGCCAGCGAGATGACCGTGAAATTCATGCCGCAGTCCGAGCGTGAAGCGTTGGGGAACATGCTCGAAGCCCAGCGCATCGGGCTGATCCGCAAGGTCGAAGACGTCAGCGATGAGCTGGCCCGCCAGGCGCCGACGGCGAGCTCACTGTCGCTCCTCGGCCTGGTGAAGCACGCCGCGACGTGGGAGCAGCGCTGGTTCCAGGCGGTCATGGCCGGACGGCAGTTGCCCGACCGGTGGCCCGAAGTCGAACCCGAACCGCACGATGCCGACTTCATCGTCGGCGAGAGCGACACTGTGTCGCATTGGATCGCGGTCTACCGCGAGCAGTTCGAAGAGTCGAACAAGATCGCCGCGTCGATGGACCTGGACACTCCGTGCGCGCGTACGGACATCATCGAGTGCAACCTGCGCTATGTCCTGCTCCACCTGATCGAGGAGACCGCACGCCACGCCGGCCACGCCGACATCATCCGCGAGACCCTCGACGGAACACGCGGCATCTGAGCAGCATCGAGCCTTGGACGGAGCCGGACTGTGACCTCGGTGTCCCGGAGCTGGCGGACGATACGGAACATGAGGTGGACCGTGGCGATGGCCATTGGCGCCGTTCCGCTCATGACCGGATGCGGCAGCGGTGACGACCCGTACCGAGATGCGGTGAGCGACGAGCGAGCTCCCGAGATGACCGTGACCGTACGCGACGGCGACGAAGAGCCAGTCGCCGAGATTGCCTTCGAGACGCCAACAGGTCGCATCCCGGATCGCGCAGCTCACGCGTTCCTCCAAACGCAGGACGGCGACAATTGGTCGACCGCCTACACCCTCGGCTACCGCGGTGACGGTTATGTCGAGGGCGTGCCGTCGGCGTTCAACGCCATCGGGAGGGGTGGACCTGGGCCAGACGCCTACCGACTTCCCGACCTCGACGCCGACGACAGCTACCGCGTCTGCATCGAGTTCACCCTCCGCCATCCGCGGACCGGTGCAATCGGCTGCTCAGCTCCCTTCGCCGGGTAGACCTGCCCACGTCCACGTCTACTACGTCGCATTGACGACACCTGTGCAGCCGTTTCGGTTCCCGGGACCGTTTCGAACCTTTCGAGGCGAAGGCTCCGGTCGGCGGTTGCACGATGAGACCTGATTGCAACGGCATCAGCTGTGGCCGAGCGAGTGGGCCTGCTTAGAGTGGGCCAGTCTCGGGGTCCCCATACATTTTGCTGAGGAGCTACATGCGCATCGCCGGCTTCGCCGCCCTGACTACCGTCTTCGTGCTGTCCGCCTGCGGCTCGGGTTCCGACTACCAGGACACTTCGCCCGGTGACATTGCGAACGACGTCGCCGACGCGATGAAGGACGTCAGCTCGCTCCACATGGAAGGCACGCTGATCCAGGGCGGGCAGAACATCGACGTCGACCTCGCGATGGCCAAGAGCGGCAACTGCGAGGGCAAGATGTCGGTCGAGGGCCAGGGCAGCTTCCAGCTGATCGTGACCAACGGTGACGGCTACTTCAAGCCCGACGAGCAGTTCTGGCGTACTCAGGGCGGCCCCAAGGCCGACGCCATCATCGACGTCGTCGGTGACAAGTGGGTCGCCGTCACCAGCGAGATGTCGCAGGCGACCGCCGCGTGCGACTGGGGCAAGTTCACCAGCGCCTTCAACGACCCCAAGGACAACGAGATCAAGAAGGTCACCGGCACGGGTGAGGTCGACGGTGAGGACACCGTGACCGTGTCCTTCGAGAGCGACCAGGGCAACGCCGGCGTGGCCAACGTGCTGTCCAGCGACCCGCACTACGTCGCGAAGATGGAGGTCGAGAAGGAGGGCGACCTCACGTTCTCCAATTTCGACGATCCGGTTGAGCCCGAGGCCCCGAGCGACGTGATCAACCTCCAGGACCTGCAGTAGACCCGTCGTCATTTCGGGAAGAAGCGCTCGCGATGTGACATCCCTGGCCTACCCTGTTCATCGGGGAGGTGGTGTCCGATGGATGAGGGATTCAGTCGGATGCGACGGGGAACCGAGTTCCTGATCGGACTCGGCGGAGTCATGGCTGGTGTGTTCACGATCGGCGTTGCGGGGCTCGTGGACGCTCGGTGGGTACTGATCGTGGGGATCGCCGTGGTCGCGCTCGGTGTCTTCGCGACCATCGGGTCGCTCATGCCGCAGCGCACGGCCGGAACGCGCATCTGGGAGACCGACCCGGGCTCGTCCGGAGGCGGCGCCGGAAGCGGCTGATCAGAACATCGTGTTGTCGTTCTTGGCGTCGGCTGGGATGACCTGGAGCACGTCCCAGTGCTCGACGACCTTGCCGTTGTCGTCGAAGCGGAAGATGTCGATGCCGGCGTAGTCGTGATCGTCCGGCCAGGTCTGGTGGCAGTGCAGAACCACGAGGTCCCCGTCGGCCAGCACACGTTTGAACTCCACCCGCTTGCCGGGGTAGTCGAGGGCCATCCGATCGAAGTACGCAACGAAGGCATCCTTGCCGTCGGCGACGTCGGGGTTGTGCTGGATGTAGACGTCGCCCGCGAAGCGCTCGATCGCCTCGCGGGGCCGGCTCTGGTTGAACATCAGGTCGTAGAACGCCATCGCGCTCGCCTTGTTCTCCGCCTCGCGGTCTGTCACGTCCGCCTCCGTACGCGTGCCAAGCCCTAGGGTGCGAGTGTTGCAGGCGGCGCGGAGGTGACGGCAGATGACGATCCCCGTCCTCTGGCTGGTCGGCTCGATCGGCACCGGGAAGTCGGACACGTCGTTCCATGTCTTCTCGCGACTCTTCCGCACGGGTACGCCTGTCGCCCGGCTGGATCTGGACGATGTCGGGATGTGTCATCCAGCGCCGGCCGACGATCCAGAGAATCATCGGGTCAAGTCCGAGGCGATGGGCGCAGCGTGGTCGGTCTTCGAGCAGCACGGCGCGACCTGCTTCGTGATCTCCGGTGGCGTCAGCACGCCGAGCGAGGTGGCGCTGTACACCGGCTGCCTCCCCAACGCGGACTGGACCATCGTGCGGATTCGGATCGGCGCCGACGAACGGCGCGACCGGACGATCCGTCGGGGCCGGAAGCTCGGCCAGGACGCCCGGACCGTCGAGCAATGGATCCAGACCGGCATCGACGAGGAGGCCAGTCTCGACACCCATGGCTTCGCCAAGCACGTCATCGACACCGACGGCCTGGATCAGCAGCAGGTGGTCGACGTCGTCCTGCAGCAGGCTGGCTGGCCGACTCCGACGCCGCTGAGTCGCAGCGGATCGTGAGCACCTTCGACCGATCTGTCCCGGCGCAAGTCCGTCCATTCACCTGCTGTTGATCGGTCACACGATCCGTCACACGGTCCCCTCCTACGGTGCTTGCACTCGGGAAGAGGAGGGACCATGACCACCACAACGATCCGTACTCCCAGGAACGCCATCGTTCCGGGTCCGTACGTCGTCAAGGCCGTCGCCGACAGTCTCCTGCAGGCGATGACCGAAGCCGGCTTTGACAACCCCAGCTGGGAGTCCGCGGGGCCGCTCGTCAGCGCGGCGGCGCACCGGCTGCGCGAGGCACTCGGGACGCCGGTCAACGGCAGCTGCGTGTCCGTGTCGGTCGTCGTGCGCGAGGCCGACTTCGCGATGGCGACGCGTCCGCTGCTAGCTGACGCACCCGTCGTCGACATCGTCGCCGCGCGGGAGTTCGTCCAGCTGGCCGGCGAGGCGCAGCTAGCGCTCAGCTGATCCCCGACGGATACTCCCGGTGGAGGACACGTGAGCACCGACATTCGGCTGATCGGCAGCCCCGGCGCCCATCGTGGCGCGGAGCGGGTGGATGTGCGCGGCCACAAGCCCTGGCTCCTGCTGGCGCTGTTGCTGCTCAACGACCATCCGCTCACCCGGGAACGGCTACAGCGGCTGCTCTTCGTCGATGCCGCCGATCCCGCGGCGGCACTGCGCTGGAACCTGTCGCAGCTACGCCGGCTCGGCGTCGAGGTGGACGGCGATCCGGTGCGTACGGAGGTGCCGGCCGACGTCACGGTCGATCTGCTGGAGCTCCGGGGACGAGCCGACCATGCCGCCGAGCTGGCCGGACTCGACGAGGATCTGCTCGCCGGAGTGCGTACCGAGCCGGGCTCGGAGGTCGCAATCTGGCTCGACGAGGAGCGCCGCCATCTGAGCCGGCTCGTCCTGGACGTACGGCAGGAGGCAGCGCTCGCCCTGCTCGGCCGCGGCGAGACCGAACGGGCGCTCGAGCTCGCTCGCCAGGTCGCGAACGCCGCGCCCTTGGACGAGAACGCCGCCGCTCTGCTCGTCCGATGCCTTCGCGCGGCCGGCCGGGTGCCAGATGCGCAGGCCGCCGCCAAGGACGCGGCGGTCCGACTGCGCGACGAACTCGGAGTCGAGCCGACCGACGCCCTGTGGTCGGCGGTGGCGGCTCCGATGGGCGGCGACCGGCGGGTGACCGGACGTGGTGCGGTCGTGGCCCAGATCGAGGCGGGTGAGTCGGCGGTCAACGCGGGCGCGATCGACGCCGGGCTGCAGTCGCTCCAGGGCGCCGTCGTGGCGGCTCGAGCGCTCCGGGACAGCTCGCTGCTCGCCCGGGCGCTGGTCGCGCTCGGGTCTGCGCTGATCCACGGCGTACGAGGTGTCGATCAAGAGGGCCTCGCGATCCTGCATGAGGCGGTTCCGCTGACCGAGCAGGTCGGCGACGCGCCGCTGGCGGTCATGGCCCGGCGCGAGATCGGCTACGTGGACTTCCTTCGAGGCCGCTACGACCGGGCGACGCACTGGTTCGGCGCTGCGAGGGAGGCGGCCGACGGCAGCACCGCCGGACTGGGCTGGGTGGACCTGTACGACGGCGCGTCCGCGAACGACGTCGGCGACGACCCGCGTGCCGAGCGTCTGCTCGTCGAGGCACTGGAGTTCGCCGGCAAGGAGCGCGATCTGCGGCTGCAGGCGTACGCCCTGACGATGCAGGGTCGGCGCCACCTGCTGAGCGACCGGCTCGACGAGGCCGACCGAGACCTGAACGAGGCGCTGCAGGTCGTGAGCTCCTTGGATTGGACCGCGTTCCGTCCGTTCCCGGAGGCGCTACTCGCCGAGTCGTCGCGTCGAGCCGGCGACCTGCGTCGCGGCCGGGATCTCGCCGAGCACGCCTATGTCCTGGCCGAGCAGGTCGGTGACCCGTGCTGGGAGTCGCTGTCCCTACGGGCACTCGGGCTGCTCAGCATCGACGGCGGAGACCTCGACCAGGGTGTGGCCATGCTGAAGCAGGCTCCGTTGCAGTGCCGCAGGCTTCCCGACACCTGGCGATGGATCGAGATGTGGGGTTATACAGCGCTCGTCGACATCGGCGACCGGCACCACCTCGACGGCACGCCGAACTGGCAGGAGCAGCTGGAGACCGAGGCGGCCGCGATGGGGATGCGTCCCTTGATCGAACGCGTCCACAAGGCGGGCTAGCGACAGGGCGATCGGGGTTCGGCGGCCCCCAGACCACGCGTACTCGCCCCGCGAACCGACGGTGAACGTGCGGCCGTGCCGATGTTGGCGTCGGCGGATCGCCCGGTATCGTCGTCAGCGTCAGCTGGCGTGGTTGGCGCAAGGCCGAGCCGGTACGGGTGGCCACTGCGCGACTCGCGCTCTCGGGGACAAGGGTCCAGCGGAATGCTGGAAGAGAGGTCGTCATGAAGAAGATCCTGATCCTGGCCCTCATCGCGGCCGCGGTGTTCGTTGGCTTGAAGAAGGCTCGTGCCGGTCGCGCCGACGCGGACCTCTGGGCCGAGGCAACCGACTCCGTCGACCGCTGACGGTCGTACGGCCAGGGGCGATAGCTCAGTTGGTAGAGCACCTGCTTTGCAAGCAGGCGGGCGCCGGTTCGAGTCCGGCTCGCTCCACGAATCGTGGCCTGATGCGATGAAGGAGCGGGGCCTCCGCTCCTCGTGCGGTCCCAGCGGATGCTGGGCGTACTGATGTCAACACGACGAAGGAGGCCCTTGATGTCAGAGTACGCAGGACAGCAGTTTGTGGGGATCGATTTGCATCGTCGCCGTAGTGTGGTTGTCCGGACGTCTGAGTCCGGTGAGGTGCTGGAGGCGGTCCGGATCCTCAATGACGTGGATCGGCTCAACTCGGTGATGGCGCGGGCCGGTGAGGATCCGGAGGTGGTGCTGGAAGCCACCTACGGGTGGTATTGGGCGGTGGACGCGTTGCAGGCTGGCGGCGCGCAGGTGCATCTGGCCCATCCGCTGGGGGTGAAGGCGTTCGAGTTCCGCCGGGTGAAGAACGACGTTCGGGATGCCACCGACCTGGCCGACCTGCTGCGGATGGGCAGGCTGCCGGAGGCGTGGATCGCGCCGCCGGCGACCCGGGAGCTTCGCGAGCTGGTGAGGCATCGGGCCAAGCTGGTCGGGTTGCGCTCGGGTTGCAAGGCCGAGATCCATGCGGTACTGGCCAAGTGCGGCGTCCAGGTGCCGATGAGCGATCTGTTCAGCCCGGCGGGTGAGGAGCTGCTGGACCGGGTCCAGATGCCCGGCCCGTATGCGGCTCGAGTCCAGTCGCTGCGGCTTCTGATCGAGGATCTGGAGGACGAGATCGACCTGTTCACCCGGCTGACCCGCAACCGGCTGGTCGCCGATCCCGGTTACACGGCGTTGCAGCAGCTCCCCGGGATCGGTCCCACCCTGGCCGCGGTTTTTGTGGCCGAGGTCGGCGACGTGGGTCGGTTCCGCACCGCCGGGCAGCTGGCCTGCTGGGCGGGGCTGACGCCCAAGCACCACGAGTCGGATGCCCACGTGCATCGGGGACGGATCACCAAGCAGGGCTCCCGGCTGATGCGGTGGGCGGCGGTGGAGTCGGTAAGCAGGCTCGGCCAGCACACGCTGCTCGGGAGCTACAAGAACCGGGTCGCGCAACGACGGGGGACGAACATCGGCACCGTGGCCGCGGCCCGTAAGCAGGTCGAGTTCGTCTTCTACGCGCTGCGCGACCACCACGTCCGGGCACTTCACCGCGGGCGTCGGAGCGCGGCATGAGACCCCACCAGAGCTTCGGTCGGTCGCGGGCCGTGCAGGTCATGACCCCCATCCGTGGCGAGGTCGCGCGTTCTGATTGACCCCGATCGACCGAACACTCTTTGGTGCGCACCCCATCATGCGGCCCCTTCCCGAGGGCGCTGCGAAGGGATGACCGAGCGGGCGCCACAGCCCCGCTCCCACCGGAAACGCCGGCCATGATGCGAGCCACGCCCACCCAGACCCAACGACGAGCAAGGATCCGACCCGAAGCCCCGACAACCTCACAGAATGCGCCGAACGGGGTCGCCGTCAAGGCCCTCCGGCCGCTCCGCGGTCGGGCTCCGCCCGAGCCTTGACCCCGACCCCTCACTTCGGCGCGCCAGCAGCAAGGTCGGGGCAAGGAAAAGACCCCACCGACCCCTCTTGACCGGCCCCGCTCCTTCAGGGATGACCTGCGGAAAC
>Ga0209382_10009260_pt1 | contig 12343 bp, 11 predicted proteins | sample SoiMetdeltSBSDD5_FD_187599 | JGI IMG/M metagenome (GOLD analysis project Ga0209382, IMG submission 187599) | Bulk soil microbial communities from a Populus tree surrounding site in Tennessee, USA - Soil MetaG P. deltoides SBSDD5 (SPAdes) (version 2) | ecosystem: Environmental > Terrestrial >... | reverse complement strand
CGCTGCTGCTGTGCGCGGATCAGGTGATCGAGTAAGTCATGCGCGCGCCGCGCACCCACGCAGGATGAAAATGGCGGTATCCTCAGCGCGCCGTCGACCGATGAACGTCGCCGCTACTTGGTACTCGGAGTCCGGATCGAGTATGACGTGGGAGCCGTTCGGTACCCCGCATTGTTGCCCCTGAGCACGACGAGCAGAATCGTCATAACGCGGCTCCTTCGGTCGGCGGTTCATCGCGGAGGAGGCGGGCTATGGATCGACAGCTTGAACGCTGCTGTGGGCTGGACGTGCACAAGGAAACGATCGCGGCATGCGTGCGAATCGGTGGCCGGAGCGGGCGAGCCTCCCAACACGTCCAGACGTTTCGGACGACGGCGGCCGATCTTGTGATCTTGCGCGATTGGCTAGCAGCGCACGGTGTGACGCACGTGGCCATGGAGAGCACCGGGGTGTACTGGAAGCCGGTGTTCTACGCGCTGGAGAGCGACTTCACGTGCCTGCTCATCAACGCGACGCACATCAAGCAAGTGCCCGGACGGAAGACGGACATCCAGGACTGTGTGTGGATCGCCCAGCTGCTGGAGCATGGACTGCTGCGGGGCAGCTTCGTGCCGCCGGTGCCCATTCGGGAGTTGCGGGATCTCACGCGCTACCGCAAGGCCCTCATTCAAGATCGGACCCGCGTGGCCAACCGCCTGCACAAGGCGCTGGAGGATGCGGGGATCAAGCTCGCCACGGTGGCCAGCGACATCCTCGGGGTGTCGGGTCGCGCCATGTTGGAGGCGCTTGCGCAGGGGACGACGGATCCGACGATGTTAGCGGAGCTGGCGCGCGGGCGGCTGCGTGGGAAGCTGCCGGCGCTACGGGCGGCCCTCGCGGGCCGGTTTCGGACGCACCACGCGTTTCTCGTGGGCCAACTGCTGACCCACCTGGACTACCTTGATGAAGCGATCGGCACGCTCAGCACGGAAATCGAGAGGCATCTCATCCCTTTTTCGGACCAGTTGAACCGCCTGGATAGCATTCCCGGGATCAACCGGCGGACGGCCGAAGTCATCATCGCGGAGGTCGGCGTGGACATGAGGGCGTTTCCCACGGCGGCCCATCTCGCGAGTTGGGCGGCGTTGTGTCCGGGAAACAACGAAAGCGCCGGCAAGCACAAGTCCGGCAAGACGAGGAAGGGTAACCGCTGGCTGCGTACGGCGCTGATCGAAGCGGCGGCGGGCGCGAGTCGGGCAAAGGACAGCGCGTTGCGAGCCCGGTTTCAACGTGTCCTCCGCCATCGCGGTCCGAAGAAGGCGGTCGTCGCGTTGGCCCACGCGCTGTTACGCATCGCCTATCACGTGTTGGCGCAGGGGACGACCTATCGCGAACTCGGCGGCAATTACTATGACCGTCGGCACACTCAGCGCCTCACCCGTCGCGCGATTCCTCACCCGTCGCGCGATTCGCCTGCTGGAAGGCCAAGGCTACCGCGTGATTCTCGAACCGGCAGCATGAGCGCGCCGCTGATGCTCATGTCATTTTCTGAGCAGTAGTGGACCGCCGCGCCGTCGTGACTGGCCTCGCAGCCGTGCTCGCTGCGCCGCTCGCAGGTCAGGCGCAGCAGACGGGGAAGGTCTATCGGATCGGGTTCCTACGTGCGGGCCAGCCGCCCGAGACCTACATCGAGGGCTTCCGGCACGGCCTTCGGGAGTGGGGACACGTCGATGGCCGGGATGTCGTTGTCGAATTCCGGGCCACCGACGGCAGCCTCGATCAGCTTCCGCAGCTTGCCGAAGAGCTCCTGCGCTTGAAGGTTGATGTCATCGTGGCTTCGGCTGCGACCGCGGCTCTGGCACTAAAGAGAGTGACTGCAACCGTGCCGATCGTCTTTGTGGGCGTCGTGGACCCCGTCGAGCTCGGGCTCGTCCCGAGCCTGGGGCGCCCGGGTGGCAACATCACAGGACTGGCCACCAACTCTGCTGACGTCGCCGGCAAGCGGCTGGAACTACTGAGGGCGACCGTTCCAAGGCTCAAGCGAGTCGCAGTACTCTGGCATCCGGCCAATCCGAGCAACCCGATCCAACTCAAGGGCGCGCAGGCAGCCGCGCGCACGCTAGGTGTGCAGCTCGACCCGGTACCGGTCCAGAAGCCGACTGATTTTGACTCTGCCGTCAAGGCTGTGCGAGGCACCGACGGTCTGCTACTGCTGGAGAGTCCCTTTTTCACAACGCATCGCGCTCGCTTCGCAGAGCTGGCGGTCCGGAGCAGGCTGCCTGCGATCTATGGCCAGAGGGAGTATGTCGATGTCGGAGGCCTCATGTCATTTGGCACGGACTTTCGCGACTTGTACAGACGTGCAGCCCTCTATGTCGACAAGATCTTGAAGGGCGCGAAGCCGGCCAATCTCCCCGTCGAGCAACCCACGAAGTTCGAGTTCGTCATCAACCTGAAGACCGCGAATGCCCTCGGCCTCACCATCCCGCCGTCGCTGCTGCTGCGCGCGGATCAGGTAATAGAGTGAACCGTCGCGGCTTCGTGACTGGCCTGGGAGCCATGCTCGCCGCGCCGCTCGCCGCAGGGGCGCAGCAGGTCAGAAGAGTGTGTCGGGTGCGGTCAGCGCGGGCCTAGTCCTCCGGTGGCTGCGGGACCGCGCCCGGCCGATCGAGGAAAAAGGTAGTGATCTCCTCGTAGGGCGCCGCACCGACGTTCACCGCACGATGGACCCGGTCGGTTGGTTCGTCCCAGTCCACCTGGCCGGGCGTAACTGCGACGTGATTGCTCGGGCTCCCGTCCCTGTACTCGATCTCGAGTGCGTCACCGCTGAGAATCACAGAGACCCGATGGTAGGGATCCCGGTGCCACGTCATGGCTTCGCCTGGGGCGAGTTGGAGCCGTCGAACGAGCGTCATGCCGCGTTGGTAGAGAATCTGCTCGGCCACAGGCGTGAACCCGGGCGTCGCCTAACGGCCGGCATGAGCCGCGGCGAAGCCGCCGGCTCGATGCCGTGGTTCGGCGATCGCGTCGCTCAGCCTCATGGCCGTCGGCCCGACGCGACCTTGAACGCGACCGGTACGCTGATGCCCCCCTCGACGAAACAGGCCTGCACCAGTCGGTCAAACGCGGCCCGAATGCGCGCCTGCACGGCTTTGGGTTGCCGGCGGATGCCGATTGACGTTCTGACCGTTCCGCGGAGGATCCCTTTCCAGAGCTCGTCCGGGCTGGCGAGGCAATGAGCAAATGAGAACGCTCGAACGATCACGTCAACGAGGCCGGCGGACCGCAAGAGTTCCGACAGCTCGATGTCTTCGGAGAACCGGAACATGGGCGGCCCGGCCGGGATTTCAGGCGGCGGGCTGGCTCCGGCGTCGCTCATGGCGTCGAAGAAGATCCCCATGACGCGATGGCGGGCCGGAACATCCCACCAGGAGACCGCAACGGCCCCTCCTCTTCGGGCGACCCGAACGAACTCGGTCAGTGCGCGCTCCGGCCGCGGGAAGTGTCCGATGCCAAAGTTACTGACGACGGCGTCGAAGGAGCGATCGGGCATTGGAAGGTCTTCGGCGTCAGCCTCACGAAACTCCACGCTGGGAGAGGCTGCAGCCGAGGCCAGTCGCACCATTTCCGGTGCGAGATCCACCCCGACGACCGACGAGGCCCCGCGAGCGACCGCCCTCAAGGCCACGACGCCGGGGCCAGCGGCGACGTCCAGAATACGCGCGCCCGAAGTGTCCATGACCGCGTCAAGCAGGGGATCGACCGCGTATCGAGTCACCGCCGTAAAGAAGTCGCGATAACCGTCCGCGATCTCATCGTGCGCGGCGCGCTCGAAGTTCCGAAACGCCTCGGCATCGAGTTGGTCTTGGCTCATCCCTGGCTCCAGCTGGCGCATCCTCTTTTACGCCGAACTACATCTATCCTGAACCACGTAACACGGTGAACGCTGCGCCCGATGCAGTGTAGCGCCGGGTATACGTGAGGGCAGATGCGCCGGATTTCGCTTGGAAATCACAGGGCGCGATCGCAATGGCGCTCACTGCAGTGCCCTTGTTATCTTGCGCGGCACCGCGGTGTAGCGCCGGTTGTGTCGCGACGAGAATGTCTCGCATGACCGAGCGAGGATCGCTTGTTCACCCGGCTACGGCAAGAGGGTGGCAGCGTGGATCGACACCGACTCCACAGCGTCAGCCCCGCGGCCGGTCTGAGCCGGGTCCCACCCCTGCTCGGGGTAACGGCGAAGCGCTAGGTGGTAGCCGAGGTTCCTGGGCAGGTTCCACCACAGCCCCACGCGCGAGCCCCACATTCGGCGCGCGATCGAGCGGAGCGAGTAGAATCGCCGCGAGGCCCACTCGGTCCCCGCGACCAGCTCCTGGGGCGACATCCGCGCCGGGCGGAACACGCAGTGCTTCTTGCCGTCGTACTTTGACCAATCGGTTGTCAGGATCCGGCCCTCGGAATGCCAGCGCTGGAACGTGGGCGTGCCCGGCATCGGGACGACCATGCTCATTGTGGTCACGTCAACCTCGGCGTCTTCGAGGAACTCGACCGTGCGGCGGAAGATTCCCCGGTCGTCCTCGTCGAAGCCGAACATGATGCCGAGATGCGCTGCGATGCCGTGCTGGTGGAGCGAGCGAATCAGCCCGCGGTAGCCGGCGACACGGTTGTGACCCTTGTTGGCCGAGTCCAGGCTCTCCTGCGAAATCGACTCGAAGCCCATAAACAGCGCCTTGCAACCGCTGGCGGCGGCCAGGCGCTGAAACTCGTCGTCCTTCGCGGCCGTCGCCGTGCACTGGCTCGTCCACCACTTACCGAGCGGTGCCAAAGCCCGGAACAGCTCCTTCGAGTAGCGCGGATTGGCGCCGATGTTGTCATCCCAGAATACGACCGCACGAGTCGGGCTTTGCGCGACCTCGCGCGCGACCTCGTCGACCGGGCGGTAGCGCATGGTGCCCGGCCCGTACAGGAGTGGGATTGTGCAGTAATCGCACCGATGCGGGCAGCCGCGGGTGGCGATCGTGACCGACCTCCCGTAGTGGCGCCCCTTTATCAGATCCCAGCGTGGCGCCGGCTGTCCGTCCAAGCGGGCGCGGTGGGTCGAGCGGTAGAAGCGCTCTAGCCGTCCGGCCGCCGCGTCCTCGAGCAGGCGCGGCCACGTATCCTCGGCCTCGCCTACGACGACGGCGTCGGCATGTTCTGCGGCCTCCTCGGGGAGGGCGGTCGCGTGAGGTCCGCCCATCACGACCGGGACACGCCGACGCCGGAACGCGTCGGCCACCTCATAGGCATGCAACGCCGAGGGCGTGGGCGCGGTGATTCCGATCAGGTCAGCTGGCCGGTCGAGATCGAGGCGCTCGACGATCTCGTCGGTGTGGTAGATGTCGTGCTCGCGCGGGGTCAGGGCCGCGATTAGCGGCATCGTGAGCTGCGGGAACTGGATCAGGCGCGACCAGCGCAGACGCCGCGACTCCGGCGACTCGGCGGTGATCAAGTGGATTCGCATCGACTGCCTTTCCGCACGGCGGACATAGTCGCTCAAAATGGCGGCGGCAGTCACACTCTTCATTACGTTACTACCGATAACGGGCCGGCACTTCCGTAGCAGCGCGCGATTATGGGCGCGACGCTTGATGCGTACACCCAGCGGAGACAGGACGATCGGCCCTGGCGCCGAGATTCGCCCAAGACCAGAGTCGGGAATCGCCGCAAGATAGCGATTCCCTATGTCCAGATCCGGCCCATGCGCCATTTAGGCGTTGACGACGGTGCCAACCTCTTGCGCGCCGCATGCGCGGAGGAGTGGCGGTGATCAGTCCTACGCACGCTGGCGCGAAACCGATCCCGAGGCCTCGGTCCGCTTCTACGCCCTCCGTCTCCACGAGGCGGGGATGATCAAGTCAGTCCGCAGAAGATCATCGCCCAGGGGACCGACTGGCGCTTCATCACCGAGCTGAAGAAGGAGCTGAAAGGATAGACAGCTCGGTGGAGCTTGCCCGAAACTTGCCCGTGCGGCATGATGAGCCCTCGTGTGCTCGTAACTATGCGGAGGGGTGGCCGAGCCCGGTTGAAGGCGTCCGACTCGAAATCGGATAGGGGCGTAAGTCCCTCGGGGGTTCAAATCCTCTCCCCTCCGCCAATATTTCTGGAGGGGTGACCGAGCGGCCGAAGGTGCGGCACTGGAAATGCCGTGCACGGGTAATCCCTGTGCCGCGGGTTCAAATCCCGCCCCCTCCGCCAGAAACTCGACGTGGCCGTGCTAGACGGGGAGTTAGCGGTGCCCTGTGACCCGCAATCCGCTTCAGCGGGGTTGAATTCCCACTCCGAGGGCGGTCCGTGTTGAATGAGCCTCAAGGGGCGGCGTTGAAGGTTGGGCCCCACGCAACGAGAATCACCGAACCCCGCCAGGCCCGGAAGGGAGCAACGGTAAGGCGACCCTCTCGTGTGCCGTGGGAGTACCTGACTGGAGCAGGCTTCCTGGGGAGATCGCAGTACGAACCGTTCGAAGGTGGGTGCACGGTCACTCTGTACAGGAGCTCGTGAGCTACCAGGTTCTCGCTCGCAAATGGCGGCCGCAGACGTTCGACACGGTCGTCGGTCAGGACGCGATCACGCGCACGCTGCGCAACGCGCTGATGTCGGGGCGTGTCGCGCACGCGTATCTCTTCGCCGGCCCGCGTGGCGTCGGCAAGACGACGACGGCGCGGCTGCTCGCTCGAGCGTTGCTGTGCCCCGAGCGCAAGAGCGACGCCGCGTGCGGCACGTGCGCGGTGTGTCAGGACGCGAATAACTCCGTCGACGTCATCGAAATCGATGGCGCGTCGAACCGCGGCATCGAGGAGATCCGCACGTTGCGCGAGAACGTCAAATACGCGCCGGCGCGCGGGCGCTACAAGGTCTACATCATCGACGAGGTCCACCAGCTGACCGAGCCCGCCTTCAACGCGCTGCTCAAGACGCTGGAGGAGCCGCCGGCTCACGTGGTGTTCGTGCTGGCGACGACCGATCCGCGCGACATCCCGGCGACCGTGCTCTCGCGCGTGCAGCGCTTCGACTTCCGACCGATCGCGCCCGACGCGCTCGCGGCGACGCTGCAAGACATTCTCACGAAGGAAAAGATCCCGTTCGATCCCGCCGCGCTGCCGACCGTGGTGGAAAAGATCCCGTTCGATCCCGCCGCGCTGCCGACCGTGGTTCGCGCCGCCGAGGGCTCGCTGCGCGACGCGCTGTCGCTGCTCGACACCGCGATCGCCTACGGCAACGGCCGGCTGGAGGCGGAGACCACCGCGAGCCTGCTCGGCACCACGGCACCCGCCGACGTGCGCGCATTCGCGGGCGCGCTGCTGGCGCGCGAGACGGCCCCGGCGCTCGAGGCGATCGACCGTGCGGCGCGCGACGGCGAGGACCTCGGCGCCTTCACCCGCGACGTCGTGGAGCTGCTGCGCCGCGCGCTCGTCCTCAAGGCGGCGCCCACCGCAAAGCTCGCCGACGTCAGCCATGCCGAAGGCAACGAGCTCCGCCGCCTGGCCGAGCCCGCGTCGCTCGACGAGCTGCTCTACGTGCTGCGCGCGTTTCTCGACGCCGACGAGGCGATGCGCGAGTCGCCCCATCCGCGCGTGGAGCTCGAGATGGCCACTGTGCGCGCGACGCGGCGGCCGGCGCCGCCCGCGATCGAAGACATCCTCAAGCGCGTGGACGACGCTGCGCAGCGGCTGCGTCAGCGTCAGGGCGGCGGCGCGACGTCACCGGTTGTACCGGCGGCGCAAGGCACCCTGCTGGGCGATGAGCCGCGACCGGCGCCGCGGCCGGCTGGCCGAGCCGAGTCGCTGCCGCCGCGCGCGCCCGCGGCGACCGAGCGCCTTGGATCGGCGCCGCGTCCAGCGACGCCGGAGCGTCCAGAGACCGCCGCTGCGCCGGCCGATCTCGGGGTCGCCTGGCAGCGCGTGGTCGACGAGGTGAACAGGAAGAAGCCGATGCTGGGCGGTATGCTGGCCCAGGTGGTGCCCGGCGGATTGGTCAACGGCACGCTGACGCTCGTTCTGACCGGCACGGGCTTCCACCGTGAGATGCTCACCGACGCCGCCAACAAGGAGTTGCTCACCCAGCTGGTGCGGCGCCACGTGACCGGCGCCGAGCGGCTCGAGGTGGCCATGCAGGGCGAGGGCGATGCAAGTCCGAGCGGCCACCCCGCCGTGAAGGCCGCGAAGGAGATCTTCCAGGGCGAGGTGGTCGCGGTCCGGCCGCGCCTGCCGGAAGGAGAAAGCCAGTGAAGGGCTTCGGCAACATGATGAAGGAAGCGCAGAAGCTGCAGCAGCAGATGCTCGCCATGCAGGAGGAGATCGGAAAGAAGAAGGTCGAGGCCACAGCGGGCGGCGGCATGGTGACGGTCGAGGCCAACGGCAAGCAGGAGCTGACCTCGATCAAGATCGATCCCGAGGTCATCAATCGCGACGACGCGCAAATGCTCGAGGATCTGGTCCTCGCCGCCTGCAACGAGGCGCTGCGCAAGTCGCGTGATCTCGTCCAGCAGGAGATGGGCAAGCTGACGGCGGGCCTGAAGATCCCCGGCCTCGGCCTGTAGTGGCGTACTACCCCGAGCCCGTCGCGCGCCTCATCGACGCGCTTCAGCGCCTGCCCGGCATCGGCCCGAAGACGGCGCAGCGGCTCACGTTCTTCCTGCTCAAGCGTCCCGCCGAGGAGGTCCGCGAGCTCTCGAGTGCGCTGTCCGCTGTGAAGGAACGCATTGTCTACTGCACGACGTGCTTCAACGTCACCGACCAGGATCCCTGCCGCATCTGCACCGACCCCGCGCGCGACTCGAGCGTGCTCTGCGTCGTCGAGGAGCCGAACGACCTGCTCGCCATGGAGCGCACCGGCGAGTACAAGGGCCGCTACCACGTGCTGCTCGGCGCGCTTTCCCCGCTCGACGGCATCGGCCCCGATGATCTAAAGGTTCGTGAACTGCTGCTGCGGCTGGAGGAAGGGCCGGGGCGCGAGGTGATTTTGGCCACCAACCCCAACGTCGAGGGCGAGGCCACCGCCCTCTACCTGGCCAAGCTGCTGCGTCCGCTCGGCGTGCGCGTCACGCGCATCGCCCGCGGTCTGCCCGTCGGCGGCGATCTCGAGTACGCCGACCAGGTCACGCTCACGAAGGCCCTGGAAGGCCGCCGCGAGATCGGCTGACGAATTTTCTTTTCTGCGCGCCGCCGTCGCCCGTAGGGTTATGCGGTGCTCGGACTGCTCTCTCCCCTGGTGACCCGCCTCGAGCGCGAGCTGACTCTCTGGCTCTGGCGGCGTGAGCGTGTCAGGCGAGGCAGCCCGGTGACGTTGACCCGGCGCCGCGTCTCCGGCCGCGGTTACGCATTCGAGTACCGCCGCGGCCCCGCCGATCGGACGTAGCCCCGCGCTTGCAGATCGCCCCTCGTCCTGGGAAACTCGGACGCATGACACCGCCCGCCGCGTGCCGGCTCGCCGCCCCGCTGCTCACACTCGCGCTGTTCACGTTCTCGGCGTGCGCCACGTTCGGGCCGACGCCGGAGCAACAGTCCGCGCGCGCAGCGTGGGACAGTTGTCCCAAATCTGCGAACCTCGCGTTGACTTCCATCGACGCAAATGGTCTGGTTCGCTACCGAGCCGTGAGCAGCGCCTCGGGCGCGCGTGAGTTGGGCGAATGTCTGAGGGTAACGGGCGTGTCCTCGACGCTGGTGGTGGCTGTCGCCCCCTGAGGTGCTGTCTCTGCCGTTCCCTGACGCCTTCGTCGCTCTTGATGGAGTGGGTCTGAATCGAATCGCCGAGTTACTTGTTGTGGTGATCGTCTTGATCGTCCCCGTGAACTTTGCGGATCTGTCCGCGGATCTCGCCTGCGGGGAGTGCGGTCGTGTGAATATTGGCGTAAGCCGTATTCGACCTCAGGGCGTCTGCGAGCGCCTCGAAGTCCTCGGCGTCAACGTTTTGGCCCGCGATGGCGACGACACTAGTGTTCGTGAAGGTGCCTGTAACGGTCCCCGCGTTCATCGGGCATGTTTGAGTCCCAGCGGGTCCATTGCCCTGGTTTGTACAGAAGAACACCAAGATGCCGCCGGTCGAATGCACCTTGCCGAAATGGATGTGCGCCTGTGTGACGGTACCCGTCTTGGGTGACGTAGTGCCCACGTTCGAATAGGTCAGCCTGAACGTGGCCGTACCGGAGTGCCTATCGAGTTTGAGATGTAGCGTACCCGTACCGTCGGACAGGATCGCCCCGGTCTCGTTATTCTGCGCTCCGAGCTCCTCGAACCCATTCAAGCGTGCAAAAAACTCCTGCGCATAGGCGGAGCTGACCGAGAGAGCGACTACAGTGGCAGCCAGTATGACTTGGGTCACCTTCTTCAGAGACATGGCGTCCTTCTTACGGATTGATCGTCAACAACAACCACGATTCGCCTCGTCTGCTAGAGCAGGCGCTCGAATACCGTTCGGCCACTGGTCGGGCGACATCGTGAGTTCCGCGAAGAATCGTGCTGTGAAAACCTTTTCTCTATTTCGGTAGTAACCACGGTGCGGAGACCGTTTATGGATCCCAAGGGCTATCGCTAAGGCGCGCGAATGCAGTCCTTCTTCGCGCGATTTGTTCAGTATCGAACGTGGATGCGATCACCATCGTCGAATGTCACAAGCACTTCCCGTACCGCACTCGTCTCGGCAATCACTTAGGGGTCGTTGCGCCGCGGCATGCTTCGCACCTGTAGGCGTCCGCTCCGATAGTTCCGGGGGGAATCAGAACACAAATCAGAACATAAATTACCGACCCATCAAGTCATCGATCTCAAGATCGCTGCAATCAACTTCGATGCCGCTCAATCTCCCCGGCGTTATCGCTGCCGCGATCAAACCCTCCGCCAGTCATTCGCTTCGAAGCTGGCGACGAGCGATACTCGCATCTCTCACCGGCGCACAAGGCCGCGGCCGTCGAGGCGTTGGCGGCGTTTCCCAACGCTCCGCGAAGGCTTGAGCCACGTGCCACACTGATTCCATGAACCGCTCGACTTTGTACGGATTAGTCGCCCTGCTCGGCCTGGTGTTCGTGTCGTGGGTGATGGTGCGGTCTGAACCCTGCCTCGCAACAGGTGGCTTTTGGAAACAGATCACCGGGGCGAGGGAGTGCGTTCGTGCTGTAGGCGATGCTCGACGCGATGCTCGACGCGCCCCAGCGTATTCGTCGGAGGCCGGTGCGCTCCTCCGCGTACGCGACGGAATCAATGCTCAGGGCCGAACGAGCATGGGTGATGATTTTTCTCATCTTGCTGGAAGCTCCCACATCGTCCGTAGGTTGAATCGGCCACCGCACCCCCGTGTGAATGATTCCTATGCTGGTGGGCGCGCCGCCACGGCTCGGTTAGCGCCGCCCGAGTCGCTGAGCCCACAGGCGCCATGAAAGCTCCCGCTCGTTTGCAGTCTGGCACGCAATAAAGGAACCCAAGGAGCGACGCGACGTCGCGTCGAGTGTCAGGGTTCCTCATTCCCCGGTAGCTCAGTCGGTAGAGCACCTGACTGTTAATCGCGCGAAGAGCGTACGGCGGATCAGGTAGTTAGCCGTAATTGCTTGATCCGTCGTACTCGCGTTCAGGACTCAGACGGACTCTCGGCGCGCTCAGACGCTGTCAGCGCCCGCTCCACGTCACAACACGTCACAACGGTTTCAGCGCTCAGTAGCCGCCCGAGCGATCCTCGGGCTGGGCTCGAACCAGCGACCCCTGATTAACAGTGGCCTGCTAGACGATCCACGTTCGTCTTCCCGTCGCGCAGTTGCGCGAGGACGGTCGTGTGCGCGCGTACTTCGGCGGCATAGCGTGGTGACTCGCGCAGACAGCCACTGACAGCCACTGACACTGATCTCGTTCTTCTTGAGCGAGATTGAGCAACGCGATGTTGCTCAAGCGGCCTACTGATCGCGGCGGCCGTCGGTGCGTTGGGAGACATCCATCTCTCCCGGCACGGCCTCGAAGCTAATCGGGCTCAAGGGATTTACGGTGGCCGAGAGCGCTCCGCGCGGCCGGCGAGGGCGGCGACTGCCGCTGCCAGGTCGGCGGGCTCGATCGGCTTGGCGGCGTGCTGCTGATAGCCGGCCGCGATCGCCTCCGCACGGTCCTGGCTCCTGGCATACGCCGTCAGCGCGAGTGCTGGAACCGAGCCGCCACGCTCGGCGTCCAGCGCCCTCACCTTGCGGATGAGATCGTATCCGTCGCCTCCGGACATGGCGATGTCGCTGACCAGTACATCGAACCGCGCCCGTTCGAGCGCCTGCAGCGCCACCCCGCCGTTCGCGGCGACCGTCACCTCGGCTCCGCACCGCGCGAGGATGGCTCGGAGCAGCTCTCGAGTGTCGGCC
>Ga0209382_10009259_pt1 | contig 12343 bp, 14 predicted proteins | sample SoiMetdeltSBSDD5_FD_187599 | JGI IMG/M metagenome (GOLD analysis project Ga0209382, IMG submission 187599) | Bulk soil microbial communities from a Populus tree surrounding site in Tennessee, USA - Soil MetaG P. deltoides SBSDD5 (SPAdes) (version 2) | ecosystem: Environmental > Terrestrial >... | reverse complement strand
AGAACCTGGAAACCGCGCTAAAAGAGGGCGATAATATTTCTATCGTCCCGGCCATTGCCGGGGGCTGCTAATTTCTTCCTGAGAGCGACGATGGCACGAGCCACCCCTAATCTCCGATTGGTTTCGGCCTCATCAGCGGAGCCGAAGAGAGCCGAATCCGTCCTAGACCTGATCGGCGATACCCCTTTACTGGAACTCCGAAAGCTTCCGGCAGGGCTCCCGGCCAGCGTGCGAATTTTTGCTAAATTGGAGGGATTCAATCCGGGCGGATCGGTTAAGGATCGAGCGGCGCTACGGATGGTCCAAGAGGGCATCAGTACGGGAATGCTTAGACCGGACAAGACAATTTTAGACTCCAGCTCGGGAAACACCGGGATCGCGCTTGCCCTAATCGGTCGCGTGCTCGGTTACCCGGTGGAGCTAGTTATTCCGGAAAACGTCAGCATGGAACGGAAGCAAATCATCCATGCTTACGGCGCAAAGATCATCTATAGTGATCCTTTGGAAGGTTCCGATGGCGCCATTCGGCTATGCAGAAAAATCCTCCAAGAAAATCCCGATCGCTATTTCAAGCCGGATCAGTACTTTAATCCAATGAATCCTCAGGCTCATTATGAAACTACGGGTCCAGAGATCTATCGGCAAACTCAGCAAAACATCACCCATTTCGTTGCGGGGATCGGCACCGGGGGAACCATCATGGGCACAGGCCGATATCTCAAGGACAGGAATCCAAGCATCAAAATTATCGCCGTGGAACCCGACGATGCGCTCCATGGCCTCGAAGGCCTCAAGCACATGGCTAGTTCAATTGTCCCAGGGATTTACCACGAAGAAGAATTGGACGACAAGATCTCTGTTTCTACCGAAGATGCTTACGCGATGGTTTATCGATTGAGCCAAGAAGAGGGAATTTTAGTTGGCCAGTCGTCGGGCGCAGCCATGTATGCGACTTTGAAGCTCGCACGCAAGCTTCACGACGCCACGCTAGTTACGGTATTCCCCGATTTCGGCGATAAATATCTCAGCACAAATCTCTGGGTCGGTTGGCGTGATCGGATGGCGGTGGGAAATCTAACATTCTCCATTTAGACCCGATGAAGAGTCCTGGTACGGATCAGGGCAAAACCTATTGAGCGGTCGCCGAAATAGATAAAACCAAGGCTCCGCCTTCGTGCGGCGGTCCTCCGAGCAGGAAATTCCCCCCGTTATTCAGGCGTACAGTGGTATCCACGACCGGCTTATCTCCGTGCTGCAAGCGCACTTTTAAGGCGAGCTGTTTGTTCCGAAACTCCTGAGGCGTTACTGTTAGAGAACGTCCACCCGGAATCTCAAATACGGCGTTTCCTTGCCAAGCCACATTCTGTGTTTCCTCTTTCAGCAGTCGGTAAGAGCGATATTTCATCACCTTCAGCTGATTTTTCATCGTATTGAGTTTGGGGTCGATTTCATCGCTTTGATTGTTGGCCAAGATTGTACCGATCTTGACGCGGACCGTCCGGGAATTATTTTCCGCGGCGTTTACCGAAAAAGCCCCTGCGAGGCAAATCAGACAACTAAAAAGAAGGGCTCGTTTCAGTATTCTCCCCAGAAGATTCATCTTCACCTTCTTGATTTTGATACAACCAAATGACAGTTGTTTTTGTTTCGTCCTCACGCAGCAACGCAACGTTTCGTCCGTGAGCGTCAATAGATTCGACGGCCGCAAAGTTATTGCGTTGCGATCCTAGCTTCCAAAATGAATCCAACGCGAACACGCCGAGTAGAACAACGATTGCTGCGGGGACAGTCCATGCAAGTCCCGGCGCGGCAAATGTCGACCGCGCCCATTCCATAACCTCTTCACGCCTACTCCGCTTTTTTGTAATCCGTTCTCGAACCCCAGCCCAGAACGGCTCGAAGGCGATCCGCGGTACATCGGACACCAAAAGGCTCTTCAGTGAGGACTGCAGTTTTTCCAATTGACGTCGCTCTCCGTCACACGGTGCGCAGCTTTCAAGGTGCAAGCGAATGATTTCGGCGTCAGATGCGCTCAACTGACCGTCTAGCCATCCGCTCAGCGACTCTCTTATTGCCTTGCAGTCTCTCATAAAAACGCGCTTAACTTTTCCTGCAGCTTTTTTCTTGCGTAGTGAAGTCGGCTCATAACGGTTCCTTCAGAGCAACCCAAAATCTCACCGATATCCTTATAGGAAAGACCCTCTACTGTTCTTAGTATGATGACGGCCTTGTGTTCTGGAGTCAAATCGTTTATCGCGGCCGCCAATTTTTCTCTCAGCTCTCGATCGTGAACATCTGAAAATGGGTCCCTGGCAACTTCGTTTTGCTCCTCAAAGAGTCCATCCATCGTCTCCCGAAAATCCAGCGGGTTCCTTTTCTGCCGTCGCTGCGAATCAATCGCCATATTTACCGCGATTCGGTATAGCCAGGTATAGAAGGAAGACCCGCCTTGAAAGCTTTTGATTTTTCTATAGGCTCGGAAAAAAGTCTCTTGCGCCACCTCTAGAGCATCCTCGCGGTTGCGAAGCAATCCGACGATCACAACATAAATTTTTTGGTGGTATCTTGAGACAAGTTCCTGGAACGCACCCATCTCTCCAGCTTGACATTTCTGGACCAGCTCCCAGTCGCTTGACTCCACAATAGCCCTACTTTTTAGACGTCTCCCGACGAAGTTTATTCAGTATTTATGAGCGACCCCGCCGAGTTTACTACAAGAAACTTGAATTCTTCACGCATTTGCTTACAATTGGATTGATTTCCTTACACTTTTAGGCGCCAACCTCTCGATCAAACAGAGGATCCATTTATGATTGTTCGTTGTCCTAGTTGCAAGACCACTTACAAAGTCGCTGACGAGCTTGTGAAAGATACGAAGCCGGCGTTCCGTTGTTCCCGGTGCAAGCATACCTTCGAGCTTGAGTCGGCCGAGACGCCGGAGAGGTCTGTTGACAGTGCGCACGCGGCTGCGAGCCTTTTCTCCAAAACCCAGCAAGAACGGGAATTGAGCTTTACTTTCGCTCCAAAGAAACAAGAAGACGGAGAAAACCGCAAGGAATCTATCCATTCGCCGAGACAAGATTTCGAATTTCCAGCCAGAAGTGCTGAAGACCAGTCTAAGGGCAATGTTGAATCAACGATCGATGAACCATTGACTTCTCCTGAACCCGACCCTGGCATCGGAGCCGCCGACAAGGTCCTTGATTCTCCCGAAGGTATTCCACCTCAGCTGTCGCCGTCCCAACCACTTCCGTTGGCTCGGGAAACAACAGATAACGTTCTGTCTCTTGACCCCTACCGTGATCAGCCCGCTTCCACTGTGCCTTTTCTGAGTCTTTTTGGACTCCTCGTCATGTTGTTTGGGTTCGCGACAGCTTTTCATTTGGGCCACCCGAACGTCTCGGAGGGGATCGTGAGGTCGATTCCTTTGGTCGGACCGTCCGTGCTTAAGAACAATCATCTTAAAAACAGTGTTGCGCTCCAATCCCTGCATGCGAATCATCAGACAATCCAAGGAAACCGGGAGGTCTTGGTGATCACCGGGGTTGCCCAGAACCAGAACCCGGTCGTTATCCGTGAAGTTCGCGTTGCCGGACAACTTTACAATCTAGAGGGACAAGAAATAGAGCAGCAGATAATCTGGATCGGCAATGCCATTTCGCCCAGAATTATCCGCGGTATGACGGTCCAGGACATTTCCGATCTTCAACGACTCAAACCTCTGAAAACTTTTGAAATACCGCCGGGAGACTCGATTCCGTTCACCATCGTCTTCCTGAAATCAACGAAAGAAATAAAAGACTTCAGCTGCGAAGTACTGACAGCCGAGGGCGAAGCTTAGACGAATCACTCTTTAGGGCTGTTTTTGCCGGGGTTCTGTTTTGGCGTGATATCGATCTCGTCCGGCTCCTTGACAGCCTTGCGAAACTTTCTAATGGCGGCGCCAAAACTTTCACCCAGGTCAGGTAACCGACGGTTGAATAGCACCACGACAATGACGAGAACTGCCAGTAACTCACCCATTCCCAGACCGAACATGCATCCCCCTTTTTAACAATCCTAATCGACCCGGCCTTTCATTTGCAACCCATTATTTGCTAAGCATGTGGGTCGTGCAGTAGTATACTTGTGTGGCTTCCCTAAATACTCCCCTGCTACGTTTCTTTGCCGCTTCCCTGACCCTCCATCTCCTCTTGCTGCTCCTGTGGGGAAAGCCTTCGATGCGTGCCAGACCCCAAGAATCCATCGCGGTTTCTCTGCTTCCCCCCTCGCCGCCAGAGGAAAGCAAAGGCAAACCGGCGCCCGCTCCGAGGGAGGCCCCGCGCCGGCCATTGAAAGCACCGCCGGCCAAGATCGCCAAGAAGGACTCACCGCCCCTCCGAGAGAAGACCGCCATCCCCAAAGAGAAGACCGTCGCCCCGCAAGAACTGCCCCCACAAAAAGAGCCCACACGCGAAGAAGCTCGTCCTCCTACGCGAGAACAGATTCCGGACAAGGCCATTGTCGCCGAGCGGCCCCTGCCGACTCTCAAAGAATTGCTTCCACCGGTGGGTTGGTCTGCCGACGCACGAGTTGGCGGCGCTAACGGGCCTATCCGGCTGGATACAAAAGATCCTCAGTACGTAACCTATTTTAATAGCATCAAGCGGGCCATCGAAGTAGTGTGGCAGTATCCAGAACTCGCGCTCAGGTATGGACTGCAAGGAAGACTTCTATTGGAATTCTCCATTGTTGGCAATGGGGACATCGAAAGCGCAAAGATTATTCGCTCCTCGGGGTCCAACTTGCTCGATGAGGAAGCCCTGCGCGCAGTTAAAGCTGCTGCCCCATTCGGCCCTATACCGCCATGGCTTGGCAAAAACCGAATCGATATCGTTGCCAGCTTTGAGTACTTGGACAACCGTTTAAATTACCGTTTCATGCGTTAAACTGGCAGCAAGTCCGTCCTGCAATCGAACGCGAGACTCGGCGAATTATTCGGCCCCACCCTGCCCAGAGTCCCATCTTAAAATCGGTTTTCTAGCTGCTCTGGCTTCATCGAGACGCTTGACCGGCGTCGAGTGAGGCGCGTTTTTTACAACGTCGGGATTCTCTTTGGCTTCCTGAGCGATGGCGAGCATCGCTTCCACGAACGCGTCCAACGTTTCCGGAGTCTCGGTTTCGGTGGGTTCAATCATCAACGCGCCGGAAACAACCAAAGGGAAATAAATCGTCGGCGGATGGAAGCCATAATCCAAGAGACGCTTGGCTATGTCGAGAGTATTGACTCCGTATTTGTGCTGTAGCCGATCCGTAAAAATACATTCGTGCATGCACGGCTCACTATAGGCGATCTGATAGCCCTTTTCCAATTTCTTGCGAATATAGTTCGCGTTGAGCAGCGCCATTCGGCTCGACTCCTCAAGACCCTCCCTGCCTAGAGAGATAATGTAAGTGTAGGCCCGTACCAGGATACCGAAATTACCAAAGAAGGAACGCACCCGTCCGATCGACTTAGGACAATCCTCAAGCAACTCGAATTTGTCATTTCGCTTGACGATCCGCGGCACCGGCAGATATTCAGATAGCCCTGCCTTGACCGCTACGGGCCCTGCGCCCGGACCGCCTCCGCCATGCGGTGTGGAGAACGTTTTATGAAGATTCATGTGAAGAACGTCAACGCCCATGTGACCGGGTTTCGCGACACCCATCAACGCGTTCAAGTTCGCACCGTCGAGATAAACCAAGCCTCCCTTCTGATGGACGACGGCAGCGATAGCCTCGATGTCCTTTTCGAAAAGCCCCAGGGTGTTAGGATTGGTAATCATTATGGCTGCGACATCCTCGTCCATCACTTTTGCAACCGTCGCCGTGTCGATTACGCCTCGCGCTGTCGACGAAATTTGAACGACGTCGTAGCCACAAAGAGCCGAGCTGGCGGGGTTGGTCCCGTGGGCTGTGTCCGGGACGATAATCTTCTTGCGGGAATTTCCTTTCTCGGTTAGATAGGCGCGAATCAGCATCAGGCCAGTGAGTTCGCCCTGAGCGCCCGCTGATGGTTGCAAGCTAATGCAGTCCATCCCGCTAATTTCGATGAGGATTCGTTCGAGATCATAGAGTAGCTCCATAGCTCCTTGCAGAATATCGACGGGAGCCAACGGATGAATTTGGGCAAAACCGGGAAGTCGCGCTACCACCTCATTGACCTTCGGATTGTATTTCATGGTGCAGGAACCCAGCGGATAGAACTGGCTCTCGATAGCGAAATTTCGGTGCGAGAGACGGGTAAAATGACGCAACACCTCCAACTCTCCCAATTCGGGGAATCCAGGGATATCCTCGCGCAGGAACTCCCCGGGAATCGTCGTCTGGCCTTTTTCACTCTCCGCTGGCCAATAAAAACCGCTCCTCCCGGGTGACCCGCTCTCGAAAAGCAATCTCGGGGCACTCGCCTCAGACTGAGGTTTAATCGCCGATGACTCCGACAAGACGTTCGATCTCCTCTCTCTCATTCATTTCCGTTACACAGACTAGCAAGCAGTCGTCGAGTTCGGGGTACCACTGCCCCAAGGGAACTCCTGGGACAATTCGCGCCGCGGCGCAGCGTTGTAAAAGATTTTCCAAGTTTCTCGCACGCAGAACAAATTCGTTAAAAAAAGCACCGGAGAAACAAGCTTCGAGATGGGGTCGGCTAACAAGACGATCCCGCGCATCGTGAGCGCGCGACACATTGACCTCTGCGAGCCGACGCATGCCGCTCTTTCCCAAGAGCGACATGTACACCGTCGACGCCAGCGTACATAACGTTTGACTGGTACAGATATTGGACGTCGCCTTCTCGCGGCGGATATGCTGCTCGCGGGTGGCAAGAGTCAATACGAACCCGCGACGCCCTTCAGTATCAACAGTCTCTCCCACTAAACGGCCCGGCAGGCTTCGCACAAACCTTTTCTGAGAGGCGAAGAAACCAAACCCTGGCCCACCCAACGTCATAGGAACGCCCAAACTCTGTCCCTCGCCTACGGCAATATCCGCGCCCCATGCTCCCGGGGGCTTTAGCAGGCCTAACGCCACCGGTTCCGGTGTTACGGTAATGAGCTGGGCGCCGTTGCCGGCGCAAGCGGCTTGAATTGGAGCCAGGTCTTCGATGACACCGAAGAAATTGGGATAGCCTACGATAACGCACATCGACTGCTTGTCAACCTTGCGCGTCAGCTCCCCCACGTCAGTCGCGCCGCTGGCGTCAAACGTAATCTCGTCCAGCTGCATGTCGGCTAAATTCCTCAAGTACGTCGCAATAACCGCGCGATAATGGGGATGCAGCGCTCTGGACATCAAGACTCGCCGTCGACTCGCGGGCTGGATACGACGCGACATGAGTACCGCTTCCGCCGCCGCGGACGCCCCGTCATAAACTCCAGCGTTGGATATTTCCATTCCCGTGAGTTGACAGATTAACGTCTGATATTCGAACAGAGCCTGCAGGGTACCCTGGCTGACTTCCGGCTGGTAAGGCGTGTAGGAAGTGGCAAACTCCGAGCGGGAGATGACGGCGTCCACCGCGCTGGGTATGAAATGGTAATAGATGCCGCCCCCCAGAAAAAAACTCCAGTCCGGCGCCGTCGCGTTGCTTGACGCCAACGCGGCCAAGCGTCTGCGCACCGCTAGCTCGGTCAAACCTCCGGGCAGGTTGATCTTTGCCCGATTTCGGAGCGTTTCCGGGATGTGCTGATACAGCTCCTCGATGGAATCGATACCAATAGTGCGGAGCATTTGCTCCTGATCGGAAGGGGTGTGCGGCGTATAACGCATTCCGTGAAGTTATTCCTCCTCCTCGTCTTCCGCTTCGTCTTCTTCCTCCTCCTCATCATCGTCTTCCTTTTGCTGCTCGACGTATTCTGCATATTCCTCTGCAGTCATGAGATCCTTGAGGTCCTCTTCATCCGTCATTTCAACCCGAATCATCCATCCGTCGCCGTAAGGATCGTCGTTGATAGTCTCCGGGTTGTCGGGCAGCACATCGTTCACTTCAAGAACGGTTCCGCCGACTGGCGCATAGACGTCAGAGACAGCCTTGACCGACTCGACGGCGCCGAAAGGATCATCCTTAACAACTTTTTCTCCAACCTCCGGCAGTTCCACGTAGACAATATCGCCCAGTTCTTCTTGAGCGAACTCTGTGATACCAATAGTAGCGGTATTGCCTTCAACCAGCACCCACTCATGCTCTTTGGAATATTTAAGGCCTTCGGGAAACTCCATCACTAACCTCCTTACGCATTACTCAATGGTTAATGTTGTTACCGCCGGTAGAACGGCAAAGGAACTATTTTGGCGCGCGTTTTTCGCCCACGAATTTCCACCTCAATGGTGTTGTCCAGTGCAGCTTCATCGATGGCTACATAGGCGAGGGCAATGGCCTTGCCGAGGGTGGGAGATTTCGTGCCACTTGTCACGCGACCGACGGATCTTCCATTCTTGAACAGAGTATATTCAGTGCGCGCGATCCCCGGCTCCAAGAGCTCTAGTCCGACGAGTTTGCGCCGGATCCCTTCTTGTTTCTGCTCCAGCAAGACTTCACGCCCCACGAATGGCCCCTTGGCCAACTTGGTCACCCACTCCAAACCCGCTTCCAGCGGCGTTGTTGTATCGTCCAGCTCGTGGCCATACAAAGGGTAAGCCTTTTCCAGCCGCAGCGTGTCGCGGGCGCCAAGCCCCGCAGGTTCAAGCCCCATCGGCGCCCCACTCTCAAGTAATGCATTCCACAATCTCTCGGCCTCAACCGAGTCGCAATACAGCTCAAAGCCGTCTTCCCCTGTGTAACCCGTGCGCGCCACGAGGCAACGGATCGACGACACTTCTCCGAAGCAGAAAAAAAACGGCTTAACCTCATTGAGTCGGACTGAGGTCAATGGCTGCAAGATCTTTTCAGCCAACGGGCCTTGCAGGGCCAATTGAGCATAGCGAGAGCTGGCGTTTTCTAACTCGACGTTGCCTTCTGCATATTTCTCAATCCAAGCGAAATCTTTGTCACTGTTCGACGCATTGACACAGATTAAAAAATGGTTGGGCTCAATCTTGTAAAAGATAACGTCATCTACGATCCCGCCCTTTTCGTTCATCAGGAGATTGTACTGGGCCTGCTGCAGTTTGATCCGCGACACGTCATTGGCTGATATTTTTTGACATAGCTCCAACGCACCGGGACCACGAATCACGATTTCGCCCATGTGGCTCACATCAAAAAGCCCTGCGCGCGTGCGAACCGCGACATGCTCGTCAATGACACCGCTATACTGAACCGGCATCTCCCAGCCGGCGAACTCCACCATTTTTGCGCCCGCTCGTCGATGCGCGCCGTACAACGGAGTCCTTTTCTTTCCTTGCGCCACCTGTTCTCAAATCCCGACGAGCGGTCGATCTACCTTTCGCGCTGGAGAGAGTCCTTGGCTGCTTTAAGCGTGTTGTAGAGAAGCATGCAGATCGTCATCGGACCGACGCCGCCGGGGACCGGCGTAATCCATGCGGCTCGCTCCTTGGCAGTTTCAAACTCAACGTCGCCGGCTAACTTTCCGCTCGCCAACCGATTCACTCCAACATCGATCACAACGGCACCCGGCTTGATCCAGTCGCCCCGAACCAAACCCGCCTTGCCTATGGCAACCACGAGTATATCGGCACGCGCCACCTCGTCCCGCAAGCTTGCGGTCCGCGAATGACAAATCGTCACCGTTGCGTGCCGTTCGAGCAGCATTAGCGCCACCGGCTTGCCCACGATATTACTGCGGCCGACAACCACAGCATTTTTACCTTTGGGATCGCAACCGATTGATTCCAAGAGCTTCATGATTCCCATAGGGGTGCAGGGCTTGAAGCCGTCACCGCCAAGCAGCAGCATTCCCTGGCTGACGGGATGGAAACCATCCACGTCTTTGTGCGGAGAAACCGCTTCGAGAATCTTCTCTGACCGAATATGAGCGGGCAAGGGAAGTTGGACCAGGATTCCGTGGACGTTTTTGTCCTTATTGAGACTGTGAACCAGCGTTAACAACTCCCGCTCGGATACCGTCGCGGGAAGCAAATGTTCGTAAGATTTTATTCCTACTTCTTTGCATGCTTTTTCTTTGTTCTTCACGTAGATGTGAGACCCCGGATCATCTCCGACCAACACCACTCCCAGTCCGGGGACCAGCCCCCAACGTCGCTCAAGCCCCTCCACCTCTTCTTTGATTTGTTTCTGCACCTCTTTAGCGACAGCTTTACCGTCTATGATCGACGCCATGATTTACTCCGTACCAAGACTGAAAAACCTATACCGAAAAAGAAAAATTTGTAAAGACGGGACATTTGTATTGGCATGACATGGAGCCATTCAAAGGTCAACCCCCAACAGTCTGTTGAGCAGCGTCGTTAAAACAATGAACGCAATCAACAAATTCCTCTAACTAAGACTTTAGAATCTTGCAATAAAAAAACAAGTTTGCGGCCGTGTTTACATGAATTATTCACAACGCGGCTTGGGGCGGAAATGACCAAGTATGGGATGTATCTTTCTCCGCTGCGTTTTGATAAGAAAATGGCAAATTTCAATAGCCACGGATGGAACAGGAAGCGCCATGGACAAGCCACGAACACTCGAAGAAATCAAGTTCGATATTCGTAGCCGAGTGGGTCATCGAGCACCGTTCAATCACGCCGACAAACAAGAAGCCGAGGAAGTTCTTTCAAAGTTGAACAGCGTGGACGGTGAGGTTTGGGCCGCGGTATGGAGCGAGTTGGGAGCGCGTTGGGAAGAAAGAGCCCGCACGGCCGAAGCCGCCGGCAAGCGCGATGAGGCGAAACAAGCTTATCTCAAGTCGTACGGCTATTACGGCATAGGCCGTCACCCGTTCCCTAGCACTCCCGGCAAACAGCACGCCTACTTGAAAGCCCGCGAGATGCATCTCGCCGCATCGCGCTATTTCGATATCCCACTCGAGCGCATTGCCATTCCCTTCGATGGCAAAGAGATCGTCGGCCATCTGCGCTTGCCGAAGAAAACTCCCGCGCCGCTCGTCATGCACTGGGGTGGCATCGACAATTGGAAAGAAGAGCGCCACACCTTCGCGGAACGGTTCGTCAAAGAAGGATGGGGTTGTCTGGTGCTCGACAGTCCTGGGACGGGTGAGTGCCCCAGGCCCGCATCCCCCGATGCCCATCAGGTCCATGTTGCCGCTCTCGACTATATGCTGAAGCGGCGCGAAATCGATCCCGACCGAATCGCGGTGGTCGGCGCCAGCTTCGGGGGATATTGGGCCACCAAGTTGGCCCATGTTGAACCAAAACGTCTGCGCGCCGTGGTGAATTGGGGCGGCGGCATTCACTTTTTCTTTCAACCCGGGTGGCAAGAGCGCTCGCGTAACGCTGATTCTTACTTATTTGATCTTATTGAGGCGCGGGCCAACCTATTCGGCAAGAAAACGATGGACGAATTGAATCAAGTGATGCCGCCGCTTTCTTTGTTGACTCAAGGCTGGTTGGATAAGCCCAGTGCACCCATGCTATTGGTCAACGGTAAAGAGGACAAACAAGTGCCTCTGGAAGATTTTTATCTCTTGCTGGAGCATGGTTATCCCAAGACGATCCGTCTTTTTCCGGGAGGCCACATGGGAAATATTCCTTTCGTGTTTGAAACGGTCATCCCTTGGTTGCATCAAAAACTGGATACGTGAAAATGAGCCTTTATCAATTGCAGAAACTCATTTACCACGTGAACCGCGATCCGTCTCATCGTGAACGCTTCCGACAGGATCCCGCCGAGTTCGTCAAAGGCTATGAGCTTACTGAAGAGGAGAAAAGCGCCGCCCTTAACGTCGACGTGCGGAAACTTTATATTCTCGGCGTTCATTCACTGCTGCTGCGACCCTTTACTTTGTCGCACAAAGTTTCCAACGAGGACTACGCCAAAGCTCTGGCAGGATTGGAGTAAACCGTGCCCATCGTTTTTGCCTGCCGCGAGCCATGCCCCGGGCATAACCGCATGGACTGAAGCGGCTCCCAAGGATCAATCTGACAAATTTCTTGGCAGTTATCGAAAGCTAGGCGAGATGCTCGCGGCCTCGAACCCCGATACTCTAGTCGCGATCACCGTAGAGCATTGGGCGAATTTCTTTCTCAACCATATGCCGGCCTTCTGCATCGGGCGCGCCGACCACTATGAGGGTCCCGTAGAAGAGTGGTTGCGAATTCCCAAAGCGCCTGTCCCCAGCAAGAAGTCCCGAGTCTAGCACGATACCGTCGAGGCGTTTGCGCCGAAGGTGATCCCACACTTCAGGAGTCGAAACTGCGATGCCTCAGCAAAATCGTTTGACCGGCGCATCCCTTA
>Ga0209382_10009257_pt1 | contig 12345 bp, 11 predicted proteins | sample SoiMetdeltSBSDD5_FD_187599 | JGI IMG/M metagenome (GOLD analysis project Ga0209382, IMG submission 187599) | Bulk soil microbial communities from a Populus tree surrounding site in Tennessee, USA - Soil MetaG P. deltoides SBSDD5 (SPAdes) (version 2) | ecosystem: Environmental > Terrestrial >... | reverse complement strand
CGCTGCCGAGCGGAAGCGGGAAGGCACCCCAATTGTTCCAGGGACACACCCGTACAGCCAACAACCAAGCCGTGCGAATTGCAGGGCGGTTGCCACAATTGCGGCGTATGATGCAAGTGGCGGGGGGACCCGCCCGAGAGCGGGCGTGCTGCGCACAAAGGAGGAAAGTCATGCGTCTCGTTGTCCTTGCACTGGGCGCCGTTGCGCTCGTCGGCATCGCCGCGTCGGCGGGGCCTGCCTCGGCCGCCAAGACCAAGATGGGCTGCGAGGTCGGCAAGCAGGTCTGGAATGCCACGTCGGGCCAATGCGAGGCCGGCCGGAGCAAGCACGCAGGGGCGTCGGCTCGCAAGCCCGCCAAGAAGGGAGCCCCGGCCGCGAAGGGGGCGACGAAGACCAAGGAGAAGTAGGCGAGTTCGTCGCGCATGCGGCCGGCGGCCTGGCCTGTCACAGCCAGCGGATGCTGCCGGCCGTCACGACGAGCACCTTGTCCTGCGGCACCTCGAGGTGCGGAATCTCCGCACTCGCCAGCTGCAGGACGAGGCCGCGCAATGCCTTGCTGACACCGCCGTGCGAGGCCACCACGGTGTCGCGCTCGATCCCGGCGAGCCACAGACCCACGCGCTCCGACAGCATGCGGTAGCTCTCGCCGCCCACCGGCCGCCAGCCCCAGGTGTCGGCCCGGCGCGCGGCGAAGTCTTCCGGGTCGGTGTGCGGCAGCTCGGTCCACAGCCGGCCCTCCCAATGTCCGTAGTCGATCTCGGCGAGGCGATCATCCGTGCGGTAGCCCTTCGGGTCGAGCATCAGCTCGGCCCGCATGATCTCCATCGTCTCGCGGGCGCGCACGAGCGGGCTCGCCACGTGGTCCAGCGAGGCCGCCGTGCCGCCCAGGACCTCGGCGAGCGCCCGGCCGTTGCGCCTGGCCTGCGCACGCCCCGTCGCGTTGAGGGGGATGTCGCGCCGGCCCTGGTAGCGCCTGGCCGCGTTCCAGTCGGTCTCGCCGTGCCTGACGAAGTAGAGCGTCACGCCGGGCTTCGGCATCGCAGGGCGGTTCATCGCGCGGGCGCGCCGCGGTGCACGGAGGACGACAGCGGGATCTCCTCGAGCTTTCGCAGTTCCTCGATGCGCGCGCGCGCCAGTGCCGCGTAGAACGTGTCGCGGTAGCGCTCGATGAAGGCGTCGAGCACGCCGATGCTGGCGGTGTCCCGGGTTGCGGTCCAGGCCTCGAAGGCCTCCCTGGCCGAGACCTGCACCAGCGGCGCCGGTGTCTCTTTCGCCCCGGCTGGATTGAAGTAGAACCGTCCGGTCAGCGCGGAATGCTCCCAGGGCACCTGCTTGCGATCGGTCTCCCGCATGACCTCGTTGCGCACCGCGATCAGCATTCCCGCCAGGTCCTCCTTGGATGTGGTCAGCTGCTTGACCAGAGCGGCAGAATACGGCGAATTGCGGCCCTTGCCGTCGAGCGCCAGCTTGCCCGGCTGAGTCGAGAAGCTGATGAGCGTGCCCGCCGCGCTCTGGGCAGCCCCGAGGCCGCGCCCGACCTCGATCGATCGGGCGCTGAGCGCGCGGGCGAGGTTGCCGGTGAGCGGGTTGTCGCGGCAGGCGTCGAAGAAGAGCAGGTTGATCGGCGTCGCCTTCTCCATGGTGCGGTGGATCAGGTCGAGGCGCACGAGCTCCAGGTCGAGCGCCGTGACCTCCGCCAGCTCCGCGTCGACGGGCACGAGGAAGTTCTGCCCGGACACGTGCACGCCGTGCCCGGCGTAGAAGAAAAGGCCCACGTCGGCGCCCTCGAGGGCAGCGGTGAAGGCGCGGATCTTCGCGTCGAGCCCGGCCTTGTCCAGATCCAGGCCCTCGATCACCTCGAAACCGAGCTTCTTGAGCGCGGCGCTCACGTCGGCGGCGTCGTTCCGCGGGTTCTCGAGCTTGCGGGCATGCCGGTAGTGGGAGTTGCCGATCACCAGGGCGACGCGCTTCGGCACCACTTTGCTCGCGATCGGGTGATCGGGCCCCATGTCGCTCGGGGTGACCAGGAGCGACAGGAGGGAGAGGAGCACGATGGCGGCAAGCCTGGCGCCGGAGGCGAGGAGCCGCAGGGCGGGGTCGGCCAGCGGCAGCGCCAGCCTGCGCAGACGCACGATCCGGCGCAAGTATTCGGGGCCGCGAGACGGCGCCGGCGGGGGGCGGCTGCCGGCGGCGCGGGAGAGCGCCGGCTCGGGATCGGGCCAGGGATCGGGCCGGGAATGGGGCCGGGGATCGGGCCAGGAACCGGGCTTGCGCTCGAACCTGGGCCTGCGCGTCGAACTGCCGTCGGTGGCGGGTGTGGGGCCCCAGGGATGAAGCCCGCCCTGCGAGCCGTCGTGGCGGCCGTCCAGGGTGCCGGTGAAGGAGCGCGGCGCCACCCGGTCGGGCCTGTCGGGCCTGGGGCCGGCGCCGTCCCGGGCCGCCTCCCTTACCGCATCGGTCAGCGAGGGGTCTCCCGCCGCGGCCTGCTTTACGGCATCGGTGAGAGACGAGACCTTGCGCATGCGCATGTGTGTACCCCTCCACACTCCCCTGTACGCCGCCGCCGAACGGCGGCCCGCTAGCCCGGCCGCGGCTCTCCGAACTTGTCGAGCAGCAGCTCGAAGGCGGTGACGCCCAGCGCCTGGACGGTGGTGTTGAACTCCGCCGCCAGCCGCCGGATGGCGTCGGCGACGTCCGGCTCGACGTAGATGACGATGCCCTTGCGGCCGGCGCGCGTGGCCGGCGGCTTGCGCCCGCGGCTCGCCACGTCCTTCATGGCATCCGTGAGGGACGGCCTGCCGCGCAGAGGGGCGGTGGCGGATCTCGCCCGCGCGTGCCCCGTGGCCACCGCCTTGATGGCGTCGGTCATCGACTCCTCGGCGCCCCCGTCAGTCATCCGTGCCCTCGCCGTCGCGCGTCCAGAGGGCCTCGAAGAGCGCGCCGATCTCCCTTGCTTCCTTGCCATTCTTGCTGGTCTCCGTGGCGCTGCGGCCGCTCTTGAGCCCCTGCACATAGCCCTGCGAGTCGCTGAGCCGCTCCGGCAGTGCCTCGAGATCGTGACGGCTGACGTAGCGCAGCGCGTCCTTGACCGCCGCCTCCCGGCTGCGATCGGTCGGCACGGCGTTGAGGATCACGACCGTCTTGTCCCTGGCCTTGTCGACCACGCGGGCGCAGTCCTGCAGGGCCTGCAGGTCGAGAATGGAGGTCTTGAGCGGCACCAGCACCAGCGTGGCGGGCCCGATGGTCGCGGCGATCGCCTTGTCGAGCCGCGGCGGCGTATCGATCAGCACGAGATCGGCGCCGAGGCGCTTGGCGGTGCGCAGCATGTCGGGAAGCTTGGTGTACGGCCCGGCGGCGATGCTCGGGTCGTCCTTGCTGCCGGTGATGCGCTGCCGGATCGCGTGCCAGCGCTCGGCCGACTCCTGGGAGTCCAGGTCGATCACCAGCACCTTCAGGTCCTCGGCGGCGGCGATGGCGAGGTGCAGGGCGAGCGTGGTCTTCCCCGCCCCGCCCTTCGGATTGACGATGCTCCAGACTTTCATGGCGGCCGTTTCCTTCGCCGAACGTTGCTAGTGCCGTGGTTGCTAGCACAAGCTTTATCAGTTGCTACCACAAGCTGAACCGTAAAGAAACAGTTAATGCGGGCGGGCCGCCGTGAATTCACACGCCACCGCCCTCGGCCATCCAGTCACCGGTACACGGCACCCCGTTTTGTGCGAACGAGCCGCAGGGACCCCCCTGGCGCGCGGAGGCGAAGCCTCCGGGCGCTAGGGCTAAGGCATTCACACAAGTCGGCCAGGATGCCCAAGACGCGGCAAACCATGTCATTGCGGGGCTTGTCCCCGCAATCCAGCCCAACCCCATGCTCCGGAGGCTGCCTGGCGCTGGATCGCGGCAACACCGGCCTTCGCCGGTGCAGGCAAGTGCCGCGATGACAGGTCGAGGATGCGGCGCCGGGAGCGGCCCATCAAATCCATGCCTTCCCAATGCAGGATGTGTGAATGCCATAGCGGCGGGCTACCGGCCGCCCGGCGACCCTGGAGATGCCGTTTGCGGGCCCGCAGGAGGCTCCAGGCTGCGGTCCGGTGGTCCGCCGGGCTCCGGGAAAGCCCTTGCCAGCCGAGCCCGGCAGGCCCATGTACGGGCAGGATAACGGGGTGCCGGGTTGAGCGCGCAACAGAACCTGAGTGGCATTTGCAGGCGTCTCCTGGCGCTGCTGTCGCTTGCCACAGCCGCGACCCTGCTCCTGGCATCGCCCGCGTCGGCAGGCCGATCGGGCCTGCAGAACGCCTGTTCCCCGGATCGCGCCCTCCTGTCGGGTCTCGGCGGCCTGGTCGAGGAAGCGCAGCGCCAGCCTCCCGATGGGGCGGCCGGCGGGCTGCCCACAAAGGCGTGGCATCCGGCCGCATCGGTTATCGCCGCACTCCAACCCGACGCGGGCGCGCTCGCGCCTGTCGACAGCTCCGGCGCACCCAGGACTCATCCCCCCCGCGCCGGCCTGACGCGGGCGCCGCCTCGCGCCTAGCGGTCATCGCCCCGGCCGCTGCCTTGCACCTCCTTCCCGCAGGCAGCCGGGCCGGGGCCTGATCCCCTCTCCTCGAATGAACTGATCGCTGTCCGCGCGTCCGGGCCCGGCGGCTCACCGCCTCGGCTCGCGGCTCGCGTGGGCTCGTCGAGGCACTGGGTGCATCCGCGGCCGCCAACAGGCCGGGAGCTCCCGCACGAGGCGCGAGATGCATCGATGCTGCAGTTTTCCCGGTGGAAGCAGGCCACCATCCTGCTCACCTGCCTGCTCGGCTTTCTTCTGGTGCTGCCCAACTTCCTGTCGCAGCAGACACTGAGCCACTGGCCCGGGTGGCTGCCCAGGAAGCAGCTCACGCTCGGCCTCGACCTGCAGGGCGGCGCGCACCTGCTCTATGCGCTCGATGTCGACGACGTGCGCAAGGACTGGCTCGACGCGCTGCGCGACTCTGCGCGCCAGCACCTGAAGGAGGCGAAGATGGCGGTCTCCGCGGTCGGCGCCACCGGCAACGCCGTCGAGGTGCGCCTCGCCAAGCCAGAGGACGCCGACGCGGCCTTCAAGGCGCTGCGCCAGCTCGTCCAGCCGCTCGGCAACCCGCTGCTCGGCGCCTCCGGCAACGACGTGGAGGTGCACCGCGGCGAGGCCGGCACCTTCACCATCACCCCGACCGAGGCCGGCCTCCGGCAGCGCACCAGCAACGCCGTCAGCGCGGCGATCGAGACCGTGCGGCGGCGCGTGGACCCGAACGGGACGGCCGAATCGACCATCGTGCGCCAGGGCGACGACCGCATCCTCGTGCAGGTGCCGGGGCTGCAGGACACCGCAGCCCTCAAGGAGCGCATCGGCGAGACCGCACGGCTGTCGTTCCACGAGGTGCATCCGACGCTCTCCGCCAAGCAGGCCAAGGCCGGGCGCATCCCGCCCGGGTACAAGATCTACCCGACCACCGACAGCACGGAGGAGGCGGAGCTGCTGCTGCGCGAGACCCCGGTGGTGCGCGGCGACGACCTGACGAGCGCGCGGGCGGGCTTCGAGCCGCGCACCGGAAGGCCGGTCGTCGATTTCACCTTCAACCCGACCGGCGCCCGGCAGTTCGCCAGGTTCACGCGCGCGCACGTCGGAGCTCCGTTCGCGGTGGTCCTCGACGGCAAGGTGATCTCCGCGCCGGTCATCCAGACCGCGATCGAGGGCGGGCGGGGCTACATCGAGGGCAGGTTCACGGTGGCGACCGCAACCAAGCTCGCGATCCAGCTCGAATCGGGCGCCCTGCCGGCGAAGCTGACCGTCGTCAACGAGGGCACCGTCGGGCCGTCGCTGGGGAGCGATTCCATCGCGGCCGGCAAGGTGGCGGGCATCGTCGGCGCCATCGCCACCATCGTGCTCACCGTCCTCGTCTACGGCACGTTCGGCATCTTCGCCTGCGTCGGGCTCGTGGTGCACGGGGCGCTCACGGTCGCGCTGATGACGCTGATGGGATCGGCGCTCACCCTGCCCGGCATCGCCGGGCTGGTGCTGGGCATCGCCATGGCAGTCGACGCCAACGTGCTGGTCTACGAGCGCATCCGCGAGGAGCTGCGGGCCGGCAAGACCGCGATCGCGGCAATCCAGGCCGGCTTCACGCGTGCCTTCGTGACCATCGCCGATTCCCAGCTCACGACGCTCGCCTGCGCGCTCGTGATGTTCTGGCTCGGGGCGGGGCCGATCCGCGGCTTTGCCGTCACCCTCACGATCGGCATCTGCACCTCGATCTTCGCCTCCGTCACCGTCGTGCGCCTGCTCGTCACCTGGTGGCTCGCCTCCATGCGGGGGCGCACCAAGGGCCCGCTCACCCTGCCGGTCTGAGGGGCGGCGAGCGAGGAACAAACGAACAAGGAACCTTTGCCATGCGTCTCATTCCCAACTTCAAGGGCTTCGACTTCTTCCCGCACGACCTGCGCGTGCCGTTCATGCGCTTCAAGGGTCTCTGCCTCGCGCTGTCGATCCTGGCGATGCTGGCATCGCTGGCGCTCGTGTGGCAGCGCAGCTTCAACTACGGGGTCGACTTCACGGGCGGCACCATGCTCGAGGTGCAGTCCAAGTCGGGACCCGCCGACATCGCGGGGCTGCGCGACACGCTGGGGCGGCTCGGCATCGGTGCAGTGCAGATCCAGAGCTTCGGCAGCCCCGGCGACGTGCTGATCCGCATCGAGCATCAGAAGGGCGGGGAGGCCGCGGAGCAGGCGGCGCTCCAGAAAGCCCGCGACGCGCTTGCGGAGAAGTACACCGAGCGGCGCTACGAGAGCGTGGGCCCGGTGGTGTCGGCCGAGTTGCGCTGGACCGGCTTCCTGGCCGTGGCGGCGGGCCTCGCCGCCATCGTCCTCTACGTGTGGCTGCGCTTCGAATGGCAGTTCGCGCTCGGCGCGGTCGTGGCGCTGACGCACGACGTGCTGCTCACAGCCGGCGTGTTCTCGGCCCTGCAGCTCGAGTTCGACCTCTCCATCGTGGCGGCGCTGCTCACCATCCTCGGCTACTCCGTGAACGACACGGTGGTGGTGTCCGACCGCATCCGCGAGAACCTGCGCAGGTACCGGCGCATGCCGCTCGACGAGCTCCTGAACCTGTCGATCAACGAGACGCTGTCGCGCACCATCCTGACGGGCTGCACGGCCATCGCCGTCTTGATCGCGCTGCTCCTGTTCGGGGGCCCGGCGATCCGCAACTTCAACCTCGCCATGCTGCTGGGCGTTCTGATCGGCACCTACTCGTCGATCTTCATCGCCGCCCCGCTCCTCGGCTACCTCGGCGTCCGCCGCGAGTGGGGCGGCGCTGCCGGCGCCAAGGCGGGGAAGGAGGCGGCGCCGAAGAAAGAAGCGATGGTGTGGAAGTAATCTCCGCCCGTCATGTATGGACGGAGCGATGCACGCCGGAGGCGGGCGGCGCTCCGATCCGGGACCTCGTGAGGCAGGGTTGCAACTTGTTGCGCGAGGTCCCGGACGGCCTCGCCCGGATCAAGTCCGGGGCTCGGCTTCCGGGATGACGGGTGCAACACTAATCCTCGAACGGGTCCTTCATCAGGATGGTGTCGTCGCGCTGGGGGCTGGTGGAGAGCAGCGTCACCGGGCACTCGATCAGCTCCTCGATGGCACGCACGTACTTCACCGCCTGGGCCGGCAGCTCGGTCCAGCTGCGCGCGCCGCGCGTCGACTGGGTCCAGCCCTCGAAGCTGCGGTAGATGGGCTGCAGCCGCGTCTGGGCATTGTGCCCGGCGGGCAGCCGGTCGATGCGCTCGCCGTCGAGATGATAGCCGACGCAGACCTGCAGCGTCTCGAAGCCGTCGAGCACATCGAGCTTGGTGAGCGCGATGCCGTCGATGCCCGAGACCTTGATGGCCTGGCGCAGCAGGCACGCGTCGAACCAGCCGCAGCGCCGCTTGCGGCCGGTGACGGTACCGAACTCGTTGCCGCGCTGGCCCAGGAGCTCGCCAGTCGCGTCGGTGAGCTCGGTCGGGAACGGGCCGAGGCCGACGCGCGTGGTGTACGCCTTGGCGATGCCCAGCACGTAGCTGATGGCGCGCGGACCCACGCCGGCCCCCGTGGCCGCCTGCGCCGCCACCGTGTTGGAGGAGGTGACGAACGGGTAGGTGCCGTGGTCGATGTCGAGCAGCACCGCCTGGGCGCCTTCGAACAGGATGCGCTTGCCGGCGCGGCGCTCGTGGTCGAGCAGGTCCCAGGTCACGTCCATGTAGGGGAGGATCCTGGGCGCGATGCGGGCCAGCTCCTCCATCAGGCTGTCCTTGTCGATCTGCGGCTGGCCGAGCCCGCGCCGCAGCGCGTTGTGGTGCACCAGGATGCGGTCGACCTTGGGTCCCAGCGTGCCGAGGTTCTTCAAGTCCTGCACGCGGATGGCGCGCCGGCCCACCTTGTCCTCGTAGGCGGGGCCGATGCCGCGCCCGGTGGTGCCGATCTTGCCCTCGCCGGCCGCGGCCTCGCGCATCACGTCGAGCTCGCGGTGCAGCGGCAGGATCAGCGTGGCATTCTCGGCGATGCGCAGGTTCCTGGGGCTCACGTCGACCCCCTGGCGCGTCAGGCGCTCGATCTCGTCGGTCAGCGCCCATGGATCGACGACCACGCCGTTGCCGATCACCGACAGCTTGCCCGCGCGCAGCACGCCGGAGGGCAGGAGCGAGAGCTTGTAGGTCTGGTTGCCGATCACAAGCGTGTGTCCGGCATTGTGGCCGCCCTGGAAGCGCACCACGATGTCCGCGCGCTCCGAGAGCCAGTCGACGATCTTGCCCTTGCCCTCGTCGCCCCACTGGGCGCCCACCACTACGACGTTTGCCATTCCTGTCCCACTCGAGGTTGCATTTGCGACTGCGACGGCGCCCGGCGGCCGTCGCGATCCGATGGCACGGATCGCCATGGCTCAGCGCCAGGGCATGGTGCCATTCTCGTGTCACTTTCCTGGATCATCGTCCTATCATGGGGGAGATAGTGCCGGATTGGCATCCGCACGGTCATGTGGCAGATTCGGTCATCCGGCAGAAGTTAGCAGTCTGATCACCCTCGCAAGAGCTGATCGCCCTCGCCAGACAAGAGGGTCTCGAAACCCCTGCCAGGATACTGCTATTGTGGGGCCGCGCGCTAGCGCTGCCAGAGGGAGAACGGGCAATGACGACGATCAAGTGGCGTGCCATCAGCGCGTTTGTGCTTTCGGGAGCGATGGCGTTTTTGTTCTGGCTGGTGCCGACCCTGCAGCCGGAGGTGTTCGGCTGGAACTCGATGATTGTCTGGGGCGCGCTCTTCGCCCTGTTCTGGCTCTATCTCGTAGTGCAAGGCTACCCGGTGTCGCACGGCACGATCGGCAGCTCCAGCACCCACAACCTGGACAACATCATTTCCTCTCTGCCGGCCCTCGTCGCGGTGATGTCGCTCTTCATCAGCCTTGTCGGCTTCCACCCTCTGTCCGGTTTCAACCATGTGATCGCCGTAATGTCGCTGCTGGTCGCCTTGTACGACCTGTGGATCCTCGGCGGCGCCGCATCGCAGATCAACCGCCTTACCGATGAGACCAAGATCATAAGGTAGGCAGGGTCCCGAGCCCCTCGGCCGAAGCTGCGGGAATCCGTTTGCTGCCTTGCGCAACGGTGCGACGCGGGTAGCGTCGACAAACGACGGTCTGCCCCCCGCTCGCCGCAGCTCACCCGGCCGGGCCGCCCTCCACCTGCCCGCGCGTCTGCAGCCATTGCATGACGAGGAGGCAGATCAGGGCCCATACGCCGCCGAGCGCCCATCCGGCGAGCACGTCGGTGGGCCAGTGCACGCCGAGGTACACCCGACTCACCCCGACCAGCATCGTCAGCAGCACCGCCACCGCGAGGACGTAGATCTTCACGGCCCGGTCGGCCTCGGTGCGCGCCAGCAGCGCGCCCAGGGTCAGGTAGACGACGGCCGCCATCATCGAATGTCCCGACGGGAAGCTGGCGGTGAACACCTCGGTCCCGTGCGGCACCAGCTCGGGCCTGGGCCGCGCATAGGCCCATTTCATGGTCTGACCGACGAGCACGCCGCCCGCCACCGAGGCGAGCACGAAGGAGGCGGCGTGGCCCTTGCGGGTGATGGCGAGGAAGCCCGCGATGGCCAGCACCATCACCGCGAGGACGCCGGTGCTGCCCAGCGCCGTGAAGTCGCGCATCATCTCCTCGACCCATTTCGGGCCGACGGGATCGGCGAGGTCGCCGGGGGTGCGCAGGGCGACGATCAGCCACTCGTCGAAGTCCTCCGTGCCGCCCCGGCGCACGGCACCGGCGATCCTGGCGAAGGCGAACAGCAGGCCGGCGGCAAGGATGACGGCGGCCAAGGTGATCCGCTCGATCCGTCCGACGCGCGCCACGAGCCCGGCGATCAGCGGATGACCGGCCGCCTGCTCCAGCAGCGCTCGCCATCTCGACATCGCTCCTCCCCGCAACTGCTCTCCGGTGAGGTTACTGCACGAAGGGATCGGTGGCTCGACCTTTATCGAGTCACCGAAGCGAAATGTAAGCTCTCGCAACGATTCCGACGGCTTGTGCCGCTCTTTCGGGGGCCCCCTTTCCGGCCTTACCTCAGTCAGTCACGCCTGAACCCGCGACCAACCCAGAGAAGAACGCAACCAAGGGCGATGATTGTCGTTGGGGGAATGACTGCGACCATTGCGAGTCGGAAGAATTCGCGCTCGCTAGCGGATAGGCGAGTTCGTGATATCGTCCAATCCAGGCGCCTCGGGTAAGGGCTGTCAAACTCGTTAGGAGCACCTATGAACACGTATGCAACCCAGAACACGCTAGTGACGACCCACAGACGAAACAGCCCACGCAGCCAATTCATCGGAACCTCATGCCGTCTTCAATCAATCACGCTTGAACCCGCGAACAACCCAGAGTAAGGCCCAACCCAGGAAGAAAAGCATCGTTGCGAGCATTACGACTGTGGCGATTATGAAGAAGCCACGGTGAAACGAAACAACGAGTAGTACATAGGAAAGACTGACTGACTTGTAGACGGCGGATAGAAGGATGAAAACAAGCCCGAGCCCGCCAATGGATATGCTTGTCCTCAACAGCCCACGCGGCCAATTCATCGGAGCCTCAGTCCTTGCTCAATCACTCACGCTGAAAACCGCGCACCCGTCCATGCTAGAGCCCTGGTAAGGGCGGAAGGCGAACGCGCGGAGGTATTCAAGCCCCTGAACGCGGCGATACCTCCACCCTGCAGCCCGTTCTGTCCCGCGCCAGCGTCTGCACCGCCAGAAAAGAGACGCAAAGGAGCGAGGCGGCGATGCGCAGCACGGCGGTCCCTCCACAGACGACATGACCCCGACCCCGCCTCTCCGACGAGGCATCTGACGTTTGTGTCGCCAGCGTGGCTGCCGGTGCGAAGGCGAAGTCGGCGCTTGACCTGACCCGACAGCAGCCGATGATTGCGGGACACGACAGTCGACCGATCCGGAGAGGCCCCGATGAGCAACCGCATGGTGAAGCTGGTGCGCCGGCCCAAGGGCATGGTGGTGCGCGAGGACTTCAAGATCGAGGACGGGCCGGTGCCGGAACCTGGCGCCGGCGAGTTCCGCGTCAAGATCGCCTATATCTCGCTCGACCCGGCCATGCGCGGCTGGATGAACGAGGGCCGCTCCTACGTGCCGCCGGTCGGTCTGGGCGAGGTGATGCGCGGCTATGCCGTCGGCACCGTGGAGGCCTCCAACAACCCCGCCTTCAAGCCGGGCGATGCCGTGCAGGGCCTGTTCGGCGTGCAGCGGTACGCCGTCTCCAAGGGCGAGCGGGTGGTCAAGGTGGACCCGTCGCAGGCGCCGCTGCAGCGCTGGGTCGGCGGCCTCGGCATGCCCGGCTGGACCGCCTACTTCGGCCTGCTCGAGGTGGGCCAGCCCAAGGAGGGCGAGACGGTGGTGGTCTCCGCCGCCTCCGGCGCGGTCGGCTCCATCGTCGGCCAGATCGCCAGGATCAAGGGCTGCCGCGCGGTGGGCATCGCCGGCGGTCCCGACAAGTGCCGCTACGTCAGGGAGGAGCTGGGCTTCGACGCCTGCGTCGACTACAAGGCCGGCAATCTCGCGGCCGATCTCAAGGCAGCAGCGCCCAACGGCATCGATGTCTACTTCGAGAACGTCGGTGGCGAGATCCTCGACACCGTGCTGTTGCAGATGAACCTGCGCGGGCGCATCCCGGTGTGCGGTCTCATCTCCGCCTACAACGCCACCGAGCTGCCCGAGGGCCCCAAGAACCTCCGCTGCGTGCTGACCCAGCGCCTCAGGATGCAGGGCCTCATCGTGTTCGACTGGGTCAACCGGATCCCCGA
>Ga0209382_10009256_pt1 | contig 12347 bp, 12 predicted proteins | sample SoiMetdeltSBSDD5_FD_187599 | JGI IMG/M metagenome (GOLD analysis project Ga0209382, IMG submission 187599) | Bulk soil microbial communities from a Populus tree surrounding site in Tennessee, USA - Soil MetaG P. deltoides SBSDD5 (SPAdes) (version 2) | ecosystem: Environmental > Terrestrial >... | reverse complement strand
GGATGTCGTACGAGCTGACCTGCGTGGATGACGGCTCCACGGACGGCACCCGGGGGGTGCTGGAGGCCATCGCCGGCATCCGGGCCATCCTGCTGCGCTGGTGGTCAACGATCCCGAGAGGGTCGTCTGGCAGGCAGTGGCCGCCGGCGCAACGGAAACCTCGCCCGTGGGCGACGAGCGTGGCTGGCGGCTGGGCCGGATCGTCGACCCGTTCGGCCACGAATGGGAGATCGGCGCGCCGCTCCGAAATCGGCCGCCGAGCCAGACGACGGCGGATCGCTGGTCGTGACCGCCTCTGTTAGGGGAGGGGCTCGATGCGGCCGGGGTCGTCCTCGGCGGCGTCGTCGGGCACGTCGGGCATAGCCGGGTCACGCTCGGGCGGCGCCTCGTCGAAGGTCGTGTCGTCGTCCTCGACCAAGGGGTTGTCCTGCACCGCCGGGTCCCGGAGGACCTGGAACGGCTCCGGGGACGGCCCCAGCCGGGCCGCGTCCAGCCGATTGGGGTCGTACAGGGCGCCGTCCTGGCCGTCGGCGGCGCGCTCCACCGCCTCGGCGAACGGCCGCTCGGCCCGCTCGCGGGCGGCCTCCTCGTCGACGGTCAGCTCGGCGAGCGGGAACGCCTCCAGCCGCTCGTCGGGGATCGGCCGGCCGCTCAGGACCGAGCGGCCGTAGGCGCCCGCCGCGAGACGCGCCTCGGCCCGCTGGAGTGCCTGCATGCGGTGGTGGAGCTGGCGGGCGACCGCCTCATCGGTCGCCTCATTGGTCCGCCGGTCGGCGCCGTCGGCCAGGTCCTCAGCGACCTCGTCGGCGGGGGCGACACGGTCGTGGTCGGCGTCGACCGACGCCAGCAGCCGCTCGAGCCGCTGGCGCTCCGCACGCAACAGGGCGCGCGCCTGCTCCTCCTCCATGCCTGACTCCCCTCCCGTGAGGTTCTCGATCGAGCCGCAAGGCGAACATCATCTGGACCCATCCCGACGAGGTCAACGCCGCCCAGCAGGAATGTTCCGACAGGCGGAAGCGTTGCGACGGGAACCAGCGCCTGGGGTGCGAGCGGCGCTGGGCGCAGTATCGTAGGTATCCAACGGAATCCTGGGGTGATGGCTGGGGATGGACCTTCGCGTCGTCGACAACCCCGAGGAGCTGCGCTATGAGCTCTGGCTCGGAGCGACACGCGCCGGCTTCATCGAGTACCGGTCCGAGCCGGGCACCATCCTGCTCGTCCACACCGAGGTCGACCCCGCCGTCGAAGGGCGCGGGCTCGGGACCCGCCTCGTTGCCGGCGCCCTGGACGACCTGCGCGCCAGGGACCTCAAGCTCGTCGCCCTGTGCCCATTCGTCCGCGCCTTCCTGCGCCACCACCGCGAGTACGCCGACCTGGAAGCTCCCGGCCCGGCGGTCCCGCAGTGACCACGGGCACGCCACCCGAGGAGGGCAACCTCGCCATTGGACCGGTCCTTGTGACCTCAGGGCGAAGCAACGGCGAGCGGATGGACATCGGTGACGCTCAGGTCTCGCCCTGGAGCGGGAGCTGCAGGTAGGACAGGCCGCGTAGGTCCAGCCAGGCGCGGTCGGGGCCACGCACCAGTCGTACGAGGACCTGGTCGCAGGTCGGGCAGCGGGCGACCAGGCCGGGGGCGTGGTCGAACACCCGCACCTCGGCCATCGCTGCGGTGCGCCCACACTGGATGCAGCGGCCGATGGCGGTGGTGACATCGACCCGGAACAGGTCCTGGAGGGGGCCGGCGAGGGCGTTGCCGTCGGTCCACAGGTTCGCGCTGGTCATGGCCGCCTCCGTCCTCAGTCACCCCAGAACCGCTGTTCCTGCCAGGGGTCGCCGTAGTTGTGGTAGCCGAGGCTCTCCCAGAAGCCGGGCTCGTCCTGGTCCCTCAGCTGGATCCCGCGGACCCACTTGGCGCTCTTCCACAGATACAGGTGGGGAACCAGCAGCCGGGCCGGGCCGCCGTGCTCGGGCTCCAGCTCCTGGCCGTCGTAGCGGAAGGCGATCCAGGCCTTGTGGTCGGTCAGGTCCTCAAGGGGCAGGTTGGTGCTGTAGCCGCCGTAGGACTCGGCCAGGGCGAAGCCGGCGCTGGTCTCCACCTGATCCAGCAGGGTGTCCAGGGATACCCCCTCCCAGGTGGTGTGGAGCTTGGACCAGTGGGTGACGCAGTGGAGGTCGACGGTGATCGGCTCGCTGGGCAGGGCGCGGAAGCCGTCCCAGTCCCAGCGCTGCTGGTCCCCGGTCTCGCTGGTGATGGTGAACTCCCAGTCCTGCAGGTCGATGCTGGGGGTCGGGCCGGCCGACAGGACCGGGAAGTCCTCGACCAGGTACTGGCCCGGAGGCAGCTCGGCGCTGGGACGCCGCCGGCCCCTGAACCCACGCGACACGGCGCTCACGGTCCCACTCCTTTCGTGGTTTCAGGCGGGATGCTGGCATCGCTCCGATCTAGCCGAAGGTGAAAGCGTAGGCCTGGACGCCAGGATCCAGGAAGGTGATCTCGAAGGTGCGCTCGCTGATCGGGCCGGGCTGACGGATCAGCTGGTAGAGCCGCGGGTCGGTGACCGTGCCGTGGCCCTGGTCGTCGACGTCGGCTCCGTGGCCGGCTCCGGGGGCCTCCCCGTCGATGCGTACGGAAAATCGCACCGGAGTCCCCCGCGTTGCCGGTGCCATGACCAGGTGCAGGTCGCGGGCGTGGAAGCGGTAGACGATCCCCCCGTCAGCCTCGTTGAGCACGACGGCCAGTCGCTGCACCGTCCAGTCACCCGAGAGGGCCCAATGGTTGAGTCGCAACCCCGCCGGGGCGGCATAGACGTGCCGCGTCCCCAACACCGCACCGTCGGGAGACGCGAAGCTCTCGCTGCGCTCCGAGCCGAGGTAGTTCTCCGGGGACCACAGGCTGTCCCAGTCGGCGGCAGCCTCGACCCCGCGGGCATCGACCGACACCAGGTCCTGGCCGATACCGCCGGCGCCGGCGTCGATCAGCAGTCGTTGCACGACCATTTCGGACTGTTCGTAGTCGCCCTCGCCGAAGCGATGGTGGCGGATCTGTCCCTGGGCGTCGACGAAGTAGAGGGCCGGCCAGTAGTGGTTGGCGAAGGCATCCCAGATCCGGTAGTCGTTGTCGATCACGACCGGGTAGTCGACCCGCAGGTCGGTGGCGGCTCGGCGGACGTTGTCGAGGTCGTGCTCGAAGTCGAACTCGGGGGTGTGCACGCCGATGACCACCAGCCCCTGCTGTTGATATTTGTCGGCCCAGGCGCGGAGGTAGGGCAGGGTGCGGAGCCAGTTGATGCAGGTGTAGGTCCAGAAGTCGACCAGGACGACCCGGCCGCGCAGACCGGCCGCGGTCAACGACGGCGAGTTCAGCCACTCCGTCGCGCCGTCGAGCGAGGGCATCGCTCCTTCAACGGGCAACTGGACCGCCGCCGGGTGCATCGTGGCGCGGAAGAGCTGGTTGGCTCTGGTGAGGAGCGTCTTCCATTCGCTTGCCTCCTGGTCCATCTGTCCTCCTTGGGGTGCGTGCGCACGCCGATTCAGTAGCCGTCGACCTTGACGACGGCCTCGGCGAAGGCCTGGGGCGCTTCCTGCGGCAGGTTGTGCCCGATACCACCCGCGATGAGTCTGTGCGTGTGCCTGCCGGTGAACTTGTCGGCGTAGGAAGCGGGGTCCGGGTGTGGTGCACCGTTGGCATCACCTTCGAGGGTGATGGTGGGCACGGTGATGACCGGACCGTCGGCAAGTCGCTTCTCGAGGTCGTCGTACTGCGGGTCGCCATCGGCCAGGCCCAGCCGCCAACGGTAGTTGTGGATGACGATGCTGACATGATCCGGGTTGTTCAACGATGCCGCGCTGCGATCGAACGTAGCGTCGTCGAAGTGCCACTTTGGAGAAGCTATCTGCCAGATGAGCCTGGCAAAATCACGCCGGTATTTGTCGTAGCCAGCCCGGCCACGTTCCGTGGCGAAATAGAACTGGTACCACCATTGGAGCTCGGCCGTCGGCGGCAGCGGCAGCTGGTTGGCTTCACGGCTGCCGATCAGATAGCCACTCACCGACACCATGGCCTTGCAGCGCTCCGGCCACAGCGCCGCGACGACGTTGGCCGTCCGGGCTCCCCAGTCGTACCCGGCGAGGATCGCCTGCTGGATCTCGAGCACATCCATCAACGCGACGATGTCGAGTGCGATCACCGCCTGCTGGCCGTTCCGGAAGGTCTCGCTCGAGCGGAAGCGTGTCGTGCCATGCCCACGCAGGTGCGGCACGACCACCCGGTAGCCCGCCGCCGCCAGCAGCGGCGCGACCTCGGCGTAGCTGTGGATGTCATACGGCCAGCCGTGCAGCAGCAGCACCGCGGGACCGTCGGCGGGACCGGCCTCGGCGTAGCCAACCTCCAGGACGCCGGCTTCGACCCGCTGCAGGGGGCCGAACGACGCATTCGTCGCCGGTGGGTTCGTGCTCATCGCCGTCTCCTGGTTGGGGAGGAAGTTGCATCGCCGGGTTCCCGTCCGATACTCACGCTGGACCTGGGCCGTCCCGAGGAGGCTGTCCTTGGAACTGGCCGCAACGTCGCCCAGCACTTCGCCTTCGTCGGGGGCGAAGGCGGCGACGAAGGCCAGGCCGACGACGCCTGTGGCGGTGGCGGCGGCGTTGGTGATCACCGCGCCGCCGTAGGAGTGGCCGACCAGCAGCACGGGGCCGTCGAACTGGTTGACCACGCTGGCGAGGTAGGCGGCATCGAGGGCCACGCCGCGCAGCGGGTTGGCCGGGGCGACCACGGTGCAGCCTTGGTGCTGCAGCCGCTCGATGACGCCGTTCCAGCTGGAGGCGTCGGCGAAGGCCCCGTGCACCAGCACCACCGTGGGCTCCGGGCCAGACTGTCCGGAAGGCTGGGCAGTGGCGGTCATGCCAGCACTCCATTCCGGTAGGGGGCCAGGAACGCGGTCAGGGCGGCCAGCAGCTCCTCGGGCGCCTGCTCGGCGACCCAGTGGCCGGCGGGAACGACCACGCCCTGCACGTCATCCGCCACAAGCCTCATCGTGTTCGCGGCCCCTTCTCCGCCGCTTTCCGCGCCGCCGATGGCCAGGACGGGCAGGCTCAGCCGCCGGGTCTTGCGCTGCTCGTTCTGCGTGATGGTGGTGTTGAGCGCCCGGTAGAACCCGAAGCTCCCGCGCAGGGCGTGCTCGTCGGACCTGAGGATGTCGACGTAGTAGCCGACGGCGTCGTCGGGGAGCTTGTTGGTCCCGGCCGAGGCGTCGAACTCCGCGCCGAAGAAGATGTCCTCCCGTCCCTTGACGAGCTGCTCGTTCACCTCGGCGGGGAGCTGGTTGAACATCAGGTGCCAGAACTTGGCGTTGAGCTGCGAGGGGAGGAACAGCGGCGGCGAGGGGGACACGCCGGGGAGGGGCGCCTCGGAGACGACCAGGCGCTCCAGCCGGTCGGGGTGGTCGGCGGCCGTCGCATAGGCGATCGGCATGCCGGTGTCGGTCCCGTACATGGCGAACCGCTGGTGGCCGAGCGCGGCCAGTAACGCGACCATGTCCCCGGCGAGGGTGCCGGTGTCGTAGCCGTCCTGGGGCTTGTCGGACAGCCCGATGCCCCGCTGGTCGACCGCGACCACCTGGAAGTCCCGGGCCAGGGCCGGCATCAGCATCCGCCAGGCGTACCAGGTCTCAGGCCAGCCGTGCAGCAGCAGCAGCGGCGGCCCGTCGCCGCCGATGACCGCGTGCAGACGCAGCCCACCGGTGTCGACGTACCGGCTGGTGAAGGTGTCGGTGAACCCGGCCGGAAGCTGCGGCGCCCCCCAGACCGAGCCGGGGCCCTCCGGCGTCGGAGCTGAGCTCATGACAAGCTCCTTTCGCAAGGACCTACCGCAGTGGTCTGAGGGCGGTGCGGAGTTCTTGGGTGAGGAGTTGGGGTTGTTCCCAGGCGGCGAAGTGGCCGCCCCGGTCGAGCCGGTGGTAGGGGATGAGGTTGTTGGGGTAGGCGCGTTCGGCCCAGCTGCGGGGGGCCTGGTACGGCTCGTCGGGGAACACGCTGATGGCGAAGGGGATGGTGATGGCCTTGGCGTCGAAGAAGTCGGCGGTGTTCTCCCAGGAGAGGCGGGCCGCCGAGACCCGGTGTTGGTCAGCCAGTACAGGGTGATGTGGTCGAGCAGGTCGTCGCGGGTGAGGTCGCTCTCGAGCGTCCCCTCCAGGACACCCTTGACCAGGCCGGGCTGGCCGGTCCCGTCGCCGTGGTCGAGCATGAAGGCGGCCAGGTCGACCGGGGAGTCGGCCAGCCCGTACAGGGTCTGGGGCGGGTGGCCATGATGGTGGCTAGGCCAGGTGGGTGGCGTAGAAGCTGGCCAGCTGCGCATAGGCGGTTCGTTCCTCCTCCGACAGGCCGGGCGGTGGCGGGTCGCCGCCCTGGGCCACGAACCGGGGGTAGCCCAGGCGCCCCATGAGCACGACCCAGGCGCGCGCGATCCGGGTCGGGTCCCAGCCGGTGGTGGTCGGCTTGGCCGAGAACCCGTGACCGGGCAGGGAGGGGGTCACCAGATCGAAGGCGTCGGCCTCGCTGGCGCGGTGGGCGGTGGGGTCGGTGAGGGGCCCGATGAGCTTCAGCTGCTCGATGATCGAGCCCGGCCAGCCGTGGGTGACGATCAGCGGCAGCGCGTCGCCATGGCAGGAGCGGACGTGGAGGAAGTGGATGTCGAGGCCGTCGAGCTCGGTCATGAACTGGGGCAGGACGTTCAGCCTGGCCTCGAGTTTGCGCCAGTCGTAGACCGTCGCCCAGGAGCGGGCCAGGTCCTGCATGGTGGCCAGCGGCACCCCCTGGGAGTCGTCGTGGACCGTCTCACGCTCGGGCCACCTGGTCGCATCGATCCGCCGGCGCAGCCCCTCCAGGTCCTCCTCAGCAACACCCACCCGAAACGGACGGACCGCGGGATCCTGGGTCGCTGCGCCTGGCTCGGCCGGACGTGGGCCGGCCCTGGAGCTCTCAGACATCGCCGCTCCCCCTCATGGGTGCAGGGACAACCGATGGGCATCCGTCGGTCGTCCGGAACCTTGTTGCAATTGCGGTGTCGACATGGTGTCGGCGGCCCGCCAAGTCTGGTTCGCGCCGGCCGGCGTTCGCATCCGCCACTGGCCAGCGCGACTGGCCAGTCACGGCCCAGCCGGGAGATCACGGCCTCCTGGGCGGTCAGCTCCCCGCTCGTCTCGATGGTGCGTCTGCGGGTGGTCCCGCCGCGGCGGGGGTGGTCGCCGGTGTGGCGTAGGGTATGGGGCACTCGCGGACCTGCTGGCCGCGACGCCGTGCGGCGTTCCGATCCCATGACAAACCGCCAGCGGTGACGCGAGGACGGAGGTTCCATGAGCGGCAAGGTCTACTGCGACATCTCGATCTCTGCCGACGGCTACGTCGCTGGTCCGGGCCAGACGGCGGACAAGCCGTTCGGCGACGGACCAGTCGACCGGTTGCACGCCTGGATGTTCGACACCCCCGACGAGAACAAGGCCGAGGTCGACCGGGTCGTCTCTGCTGGCGCGTTCGTGATGGGCCGCAACATGTTCGGACCGATCCGCGACGATTGGGATCTCGGCTGGCGGGGCTGGTGGGGCGAGGACCCGCCCTACCACGCACCCGTGTTCGTGCTCACCCACCACCCCCGCGACCCGCTGACGATGCAGGGCGGCACCACCTTCACCTTCGTGACCGACGGGATCCACTCCGCGCTCGACCAGGCGCATACGGCTGCGGGAGATCGCGACGTCGCCATCGCCGGCGGCGCCGCCACGGTCAACCAGTACCTCGCCGCCGGACTGATCGACGAGCTCCGCACCCACATCGCACCGGTCACCCTCGGTGCGGGCGAACGCCTCTTCGACGGCGTACCGCCGTTGCAGCTGGAGATCCTGGCCGTCCGGGCCGCGTCGCTCGCCACCCACATCAGCTACCGCCTGCCCCACTGACTCTCCTCCTGCCTTGATAGTCAGCGGCGTGGCTCGCGGGAGACCGGCCGTCGGCAGGCTGGCTGGGCGCTCACGGTCCCAGGTCGGCCGGGGGGTGCACCTCGCGGCGCAGAAGCTTGCCGGTCGCCGTCCTGGGCAAGGCCGCCTCCAGCCACACGTGCCTCGGGTACTTGTAGGCGGCGATCCGCTCCTGGCAGAAGGCCCGCAGCTCGGCCGGGGTGGCCCTGGCCCCGGGCTTGAGGACCACGGCGGCCCCGACCTCCTCCCCGTACGTCGGGTGGGGGAGCGCGACCACGGCCGCCTCGGCCACTGCCGGGTGCTCGTACAGCACTTCCTCGACCTCCCGCGGGTAGACGTTGTAGCCACCACGGATGATCAGGTCCTTCTTCCGGTCGACGATGAAGAAGTAGCCGTCCTCGTCCTGGCGGGCCAGGTCGCCGGTCCGGAACCAGCCGTCGGGGATGGCCTCGCGGGTCGCCTCCTCGCGGCCCCAGTAGCCGCGCATGAGGTTGTGGCCCCGGATCGCGATCTCGCCGACCTCACCGCTGGGCACGTCCTTGCCCAGGGGACCGACCAGCCGCAGCTCGACGCCCTGGATCGGGGTCCCGATGGAGCCGGGCCTGCGCTCCCGCTCAGGGTGGTTGAAGGCGGCGACCGGGGACGTCTCCGAGAGGCCGTAGCCCTCCAGGATGATGCAGCCGAAGGCGTCCTCGAAGCCGCGCAGCACCTCCACCGGCAGCGCGGCCCCGCCGGAAACGCACAGCCGCAGCGACCCCACGTCGAACTCGCCGCGCCGTGGATGGTTGAGCAGGGCCGCATACATCGTCGGGACCCCCTCGAAGACCGTCACCCGGTCCCGCTGGATCACCTCCAGCGCCTTGCCCGGGTCGAACCGCGGCACCAGTGTGAGACAGGCACCCCTGCCGACGGCGGCGTTCAGCCCGCAGGTCTGGCCGAAGGAGTGGAACAGCGGCAGGCAGCCCATGACCACGTCCTCGGGGTCGAGGCCGAACAGGGTGGTCGCCGAGACCGAGGCGTTGCGCCGCAGGTTGGCGTGGGTGAGCTCGGCCCCCTTGGGCCTGCCGGTCGTCCCCGAGGTGTAGAGGATCACCGCCGTGTCGTGGTCCGCGCGGCCGGTCAACGACGCCTGCGGCGCCTGTCCGGTCAGGAGGTGGTCGAACGCCCCGGCCGCGACCGGGACGAAGCCTGCCTCGGCGGCCTCGGCGCCCTTGACGGCCTCGTCGGCGCTCCCATGCCAGGCGAACAGGAGCCTGGCGCCGGAGTCCTCGAGGTAGTACTCGATCTCGCGCGCCTTCAGCAGCGGGTTCATGGGGACCACCACCGCGCCGGCGCGGAGCACCCCGTAGTACAGCATCGGGAACTGCGGGACGTTCGGCAGCAGCAGGCCGACCCGGTCGCCGGGCTCCACCCCGTGGGCGGCGAGCAGGCCGGCGACCTGAGCGGACCGCTCGTCCAGCTCCTCGTAGGTCAGGACAAGGTCGTCGAGCCGGACCGCCACCCGCCTGGGGTGGATGTCCGCGGCCTCGACAAGGTTGAGCGCAAGGTTCGCCATCGCCGCCTCCGGCCAGGTATCGGTTGCTGCCTGGAAGCGTCCCTCTGGGCGACGCCAGGGACAATGGCCGACGGGACAGCGATCAGCCCGGGGAATTGTCGTCGGCCACAAACGGGCCGTATGGCGTGAGGCCCAGCGCGTCCAGGGCGGCCAGCAGCTCGGCCGCGGCCCTGGGATCCTCGAGGGACCGGCCGGTGTGCTCCTGCAGCCGTCGCAGCCGGTACCGCACGGTATTGGGATGGCAGTAGATCCGCTTTCCGGCCTCCACCGCCGAGCCGCCGGCGTCGAACCAGGCCTGCAAGGTGCCGAGCAGGCTCGACCGGTCCTGGGCCGGCAGCTCCAGGACCGGTCCGAGCACCGTGCGCACCAGCTCCCCGGCCGCGTCCGGGGCGGCGGCGGCCAGCACGCGAAGCGGGGCCCGCTCGAACTGCGCCACCGCCGGGACTCCCGCGGGCAGGCTGCCGAGGACCAGGCGTGCGTAATGGAGGGCGCGAGGCGTGTCACCCAGCGTGTGGTAGATGGGGCTGACACCGGCCCGGGCGCGCACGCCACCCCCCAGGAGCCCCAGCAGCACGGGCAGGGCGTCGTGGCGTCGCAAGGAGACCACGCCGGTCTGGATGTCAGGATGCAGCCGCCAGGCCGACCCGATCCCTCGCGCGGCCAGCAGGGCTTCGACATCCGGCAGGCCTTCCTGGGCCAGCCCGGGCGCCTCCGCGGCCACCACGACGAACACCCCCTCCCAGGGCAGCCGCAGCAGCTTGGCGGCTTCCCAGAGCGTGTCCCGGTCGGGGGTCCCCCCGGTGAACAGGGCCTCCACGAGGGCGGAACGTTCCCGGGCCCCAGCGAGCAGCAGCTCCGCCGCGGCCTCCCGGTAGGCGACGGTGAGCTCCTGGGTGTATTCGCCGATCAGCCACCACACGCCGCTGGCCGCGTCCACCAGCGTGTCGGTGGGTGCCTGGCCGCCTCGGCGAGCCTCCTCGACGATCGCCTCCCACAGCTCGGTGAAGCCGATCCGGTAGGCATGGAGGATGTCCGCCAGCGGCGTGCCCTGTTGGGCGCGGCGGCGGCCGGTCTCCCGGGGTGCCGACAGGTCGGGCGGCTGATCGGTGGTGAGCTGGGCGACCATCGATTCCAGGTTGCTGGCAACCGAGCCCCGCAGGTCCTGCACGCTCACCACCTCCCGGTCACGATAGAACTCGATCTCGGCCAGGAGACGCTGGACCACCCGGTCGACCAGGTCGGGAAGGCGGGTCCTGACCGACCCGGCGATCTCGGCGATCTCGGGAGCCAGGACGACGCGCGGGCGACGCGTCCGATCACGTCCGGACGTGCTCAACTCCATCAGGGCAGCAGTGTCTCCCAGCGCGGCCGTGGTGGCCAGATGCAGGGCTGGTGGGCGCCGGCGCCTGGCGGCGTCCTTGGCCGGGTCGCGGCAGCTTCACCGTGGTGTCACCGCCGCGCTACCTCGGTGGCCGGTGATGGCGGTAGATTCCGATCTGGACTCATATGGGAGAGGAGCATCCAGTGCGGCAACCAACTCGTAGGCTGACTCGCCGACGGATCGGCGGCGCTCTGACCCTGACCTTGGCCGTGATGGTGGTGGTGGCCGGCGCTGGGCTGGCCGCGACCTCGGTCAAGCCGTACGTGGAGCCGGTCGGCGGTCAGTACCAGGTCCGGGCGCTGTTCAGCGCCGACGACACGGTGCCGCTGCACGGCGGCGCTCCCGGCCAGCAGTACCGCATGGTGGGGATCCCTGACGGCCTGGGCGCCCATCCCAATGGCGACGGCACCAGCACCCTGTACATGAACCACGAGCTGGGCTTCACCGCGCTGTCGGAGCCGGTGGTGGGCGGGCCCAAGAACCGCGGGGCGATCGTCTCGCGGTGGGTCCTTGACGCCGATGGGGACCCGGTGGCCGGCCGGCGGGCCTATGACCGCATCTTCGCCGAGAACACGCCGGTTGGGCCGGCCCCGGTGGTCGGCAACGAGGCCCAGATGCCACACCAGTTCGCCCGGTTCTGCTCGGGCTTCCTGGCCGGCCCGGCCAACGGGTTCGACCGGCCGATCTACCTGACCAACGAGGAGTCGGGCGGCGCCGAAAGCTTCGACGGCCGGGGCGGCCAGTCGGTCGCCATCTTCGACGGCGAACTGCACACGCTGCCCAAGCTGGGCCGCTCCAACAAGGAGAACAGCGTCGTCCAACCCGGCCAGAGCACCCAGACGGTGATCTTCCCCAACGAGGACGGGCCGGCCACCCTGGACAACCAGCTGTACATGTACGTCGGCAAGAAGGACCGGTCGGCCAAGGCGTCGGTCCTGTCGCGCAACGGGCTCGACAACGGCACGCTGTACGTCTTCCGCTCCCTCGACCCGGCCCGCAACAGCGAGCGGACCTTCACCGGCGGCTCGGTGACCGGCGAGTGGGTCCCGATCCCCAACGCCGAGGCCCTCACCGATGTCGAGCTCGAGGCGGCCAGCGACGCCGCCGGGGCGATGACCTTCGTGCGCCCCGAGGACGGCGCGTTCAACCCCAACAACCGCAACGAGTACTTCTTCGACACCACCGGCTCCTCCAGCGGCGTCGACGACGGCGTCAACGAGCTCGGCCGGCTGTACTCCCTGCGGCTGCACCCGGGCAACCCGCTCAGGCCGGCGACGCTGTCGGTCGTCTACAACGCCGACACCGTCGTCGCCGCCGGCGCCGACATCGCCATCAGCCCCGACAACATGGATGCGAGCCGTCGATACCTGATGATCAACGAGGACGGCACCACCGAGAGCCGGGCCGTGATGGCCGCCAAGGGCCGCGACGGCTCGATCTGGCG
>Ga0209382_10009253_pt1 | contig 12349 bp, 12 predicted proteins | sample SoiMetdeltSBSDD5_FD_187599 | JGI IMG/M metagenome (GOLD analysis project Ga0209382, IMG submission 187599) | Bulk soil microbial communities from a Populus tree surrounding site in Tennessee, USA - Soil MetaG P. deltoides SBSDD5 (SPAdes) (version 2) | ecosystem: Environmental > Terrestrial >... | reverse complement strand
GCGCGACGCTGTTCGTCAGCGCGCCGCTCGCGTACATCGCGGTCAGGGCGAGCGCCGCGAGCTTCAGCCAGAACTCGGTCGTCTTGTATCCCGGCTTCGGTTCCATGGCGGCCGAGCCTGCGCTCGACGCGAATCGGCCCTCCGGGATTTCATCCGCCGCCGCGTCGCTCGACGCCGCGCAGCACGGCCCCGATCCGAGCCCGATCGCGCTCCTCCAGCACGCCGTCGATCTTTCCCTCGAGTCGCACGATCGCCTCCTTCACCTCGGCGTGGTGCTCGAGGTCCTTCGTCGTGTGGTCCTTGACGTCGGAGCGCAGCGCCTTGAGCTCGTCCACGATCGCACGTCCTACGAAGCGCACCAGCCACAGGAACGCCGCGAGCATGACGACGAACCCGCCCGCGGCGCCGATCATCTTCAGCATCGAGTCGTCGAACATCACGACCTCACAGGTTGTCGGCCGTCAGCAGGTGGTTGAACGCGCGGCGCATCCGGCCGACGCGCACGTCGTACGGGCCGCCCGCCGTGCCGCTCGTCCCGGCCTTGAGGTACGGCCGGATCATGTCGGCGGTCGGCAGGGTCGCGTCGGTGACGTTGGCGACGAGCGACCCGTTGATGAAGCACCGGATCCGGAACGTGTTCGCGCCGGCCGACGAGACGTTCGCCCCCAAGATCTCGATGCGCACGCGGTACGTCGTGTTCGCCGCGATCGCGACGCCCGTGTCGGTGTCCGTCGTCGACGATCCGACGACGCGGAGCTGCCAGTTCGCCGTCGTGTTCTGGTTGAACAGGTACACGAAGCGGTTTAGGCCGCCCGCGTTGTTGTTCTGGATCCCGAGCGCGAACTGCCGGGCGTTGCTGCCGTCGGAGATCGTGCCCGTGCGGATCATGAACTCCGCCGCGTACGCGAGGTCGGCGTTCATGAACGCCTCCCACGGCCCGAACAGCTCCATCGCCCCCTGGACGCTGTCGACCACCTTGCCGGTCAGCTTGACGGTGCGGTGGTTCACGTTGGCGTCGGGGTCGACGTAGGCGATCGCGTCGCCCGTGGCCGCGCTCGAGGTGTTCGCCGCCTTGTACGACGCCGACCAGCCCGCCGGCGGGACGACGTACGTGACCTCGATGTCGTCGATCGTGCACGACGTCGTGACGGCGGTCTGCTGGTAGCGGATCTGGAGGTTGCCGTCGAGCCCGCCAACGATCGTCGGGATGCCGACGACGAGCGACTTGCCGCCGGAGAGCAGGTCGGTGGTCGTGTCGCCGGTGCCGGTGGTGACGTTCGTCGTGACCTGCGGCGACGGCGTCGTCGCGCTGCCGCCGGTCTGCGCTCCGAGCTCGAGGATGAACTGCTGCGAGTCCGACGTGGTCGTACGGTTGTGCCGCACGACCACGTTCGTGATGATCGCGCCGTTCGGCACGTGACCGCTGAGGGAGAAGATCACCGACTGCGAGTTCGCGGTGAAGTTCCAACGGCCGTTCGTGAACGCCGGCGTGCCGGTCACGATCAGACCGGCCGACAGCGGCAGGTTGATCGACTGCGCCGAGAGCCCCCAGTGCTCGTCGATCTCGGAGACCTGGCCCATCCGGTAGCCGTTGTGGTCCACGAGCGAGCGGATCTTGCCGAGGTAGTCGCGCCACTTGAACAGCGGCACCACGTTCGCCTCGGCGGTGTTCTGCTGGTCGGCGTTGCCGGCCGCGATTCCGTCGGAATTTCCGCCGTCGGTGAACAGCGCGTCGACGAACTTGTGCCACTTCCAGGCCTGGTTCGCGAGCCAGTTCTTGTACTGCGCCGGCGGGCGCTCGCCCGTCAGCCAGCCGACGTCCTGCTTGCCCGAGCTCGGAACCGTGATCGCGCCGCCGCTGTTCGCCCAGCGCGCGACGTCGGTCGGCTTCGGGTTGGCGGCCATCCGTACGCGAGGCTACGAACGCCGCTCCGCGCACCTCCGGGATTTCACTCGCGCGCGTCCTCCAACCGTCCGCCGGTCGTTCCGACGTTGGCGTACGGCGTCAGCGTCGGCTGTCCGGCGTCACCGCCGTCGCCCCATCCCTTGCCGAGCTGGACGGACGCGTCGACGCGAACGCCGCTCGAGTGCGTCTTCGTGAGCGGCGAGCAGTTGAGGAACTGCGTGGCGCTGAGGTTGCCGTACGTGACCGTCTCCTGGTTCGCGCCTCCGACGTCGAGCACGATCGATCCCGATGACGGGAAGCCGTTCGTCGTGTCGACGGTGACGACCGTGCCGCCGATCGACAGCGCGCCGGTGGTGAAGCACGACAGCGCCGTGAAGAACGTGTTCGCGTCGAGGTCGGGCTGCGTCTCGAGCGTCAGCTTGACGCCGGCCGCGCGCGCGTCGCGCAGGAACGAGACGCAGATGCCGGCCACCGCGTCGGTGACGACGTTGCCGGTCACGCGCACGACCACGGATGCGACCGAGCGGCGCTCGACGGTGATCGTGTCGAGCGCGTCGTTGATCACGAGCTTGGCGACCGAGATCAGATCCTCGACGCGGCTCTTGCTGTTGTTCGTGGCGATCCGCGCCGCGATGAAGCGCGCGTAGTCGACGTCGCCGGCGCCGTTTCGCGGCTGGCCGACCAGCTTGCCGATCAGGTCGAGCTGCGCGCCGACCGCCGTGTTCACCTGCCGCTTGGTCAGCAGGTCGCGCAGCTCGGTCTCGACGTCGTTGGACGGCGTGATCAGCGCCGTGACCAGCGCGACGACGTTCGCCTTGTTCTTGAACTGCTCGAGCAGCCGCGACAGCGCGACCGCGACGTGATCGGTGGCGCCCGCGGCCGAGCTCGCCGGCGCGAACGTCGGCGCGTCCGGGATCGTGAAGATGAACTCGCTCACGTGCGCACGTTCCCCTTGGCGTCGACCGCGACGACGCGAATCGCCACGCTCGTCGCCTTCGGCCAGCCGTCGTCGCGGCGGACGGTGAGCGAGTAACCGACACCCGCGGCGCCGCTGCCGGAGATGCTCGAGTACCGCGCGTACGGCGGCAGGAAGCCGGCCGGGCCGCCGGTGCCGCTGTACACGAGCTCCTCGGGCACGCGATCGGTCAGCTTCGCGCCGACCTTCACGTACGCGATGCCGCTCGCGGCGTCGACCACGCCGACCGTGATCGACTGGTCCTTCGCCACCTGATAGTCGCCGCTGAACGTGGCGCTCGCGCTGTCGGTCGGCGGCGTGGTGTCACCACCGCCTCCGCCGCCGGTCAGGTTGTCCTCCACGTACTCGTCGAACCAGTTCGGCATCGGTGCGCTCAGTAGGTGTAGACGCGGACCTCGCCGCGCGCGCCGATGCCGCCCGCGCCGCCGATGCCGCTGCCCTCGCCGACGCCGCCACCGCCACCGCCACCGCCGGGCGTTCCGCCGTTGCCGCCGGCCGCGCCCGCCGTGTTAGCGGTGACGGTGCCGCCGCCACCGCCACCGCCCGCACCCGCGCTGGTCGCGCTGCCGTCGGCGCCATTGCCGCCGGCGGTCGGAGCCGCGCCGTCGGTACCGACCGCGCCGCCGCCGCCGTTCGTCGCGACGCTATTGCTGAGCCCGCCGGTACGCCCCGCGACGACCGCGGGCGTCACGCTGGCGCACGTGCCCGACCCGCCCCCGCCGCCGCCAAACAGCGAGGCACCTCCGGGACTCGTCGACGGCACGCTCGTCGAGCCGCCGCCTCCTCCGCCGCCGTACTCGGCGAGGTTGGCGTTGGTGCCGCCGCCGGCGGAGTTGCCGGTCGCGCCGCCGATCCCGTTGTTGGTGCCGGCGTTCGCGGCGGGAGCGCCGGCCGCGCCGACCGACGCGGATCCGTTGCCGCCTTCAGCCCACCCGCCTCCGCCGCCGCCGCCCGAGGCAGCGGCGGAAGAGACTCCGCCCGCTCCTCCTCCGCCACCGCCGGCACGCAGGTGAGCCCCGAACGACGAGCCGTTGCCCGTCGTGCCCACCCCGCCGGCGCCGCCACCACCGGTGCCACCCGCGCCGCCGGCGGCAGTACCGCCGACGGTAACCGTCTCTGTCGAGCCGACCAACGACGCCGGCATCGTGCGCCAATGATTCGCGCCGCCTGCGCCGCCTGCGCCGCCCTTGCGTACGACCGCGCCGGTGCCGTTCGCACCGCCGCCGCCGCCGCCGCCGCCGCCGATGCACTGCACGTGCACGAGCGTCGGAGAGAAGCTCGTCGGCTTGGTCCACGTGCCGCTCGCGATGAAGATCTGGACGTCGCGCGGCACGCTCGCGAGCGGCGCGACGGTCCAGCCCTTCCCGTCGTCGTAATAGAGCGCCTCGCCGGCCTGCAGCGTGACCGCGTACAGCGTCTCGACGTTCGTGCCGTCGGTGTGGAGCACCTGCACCGCGTTCGAGCTCGACGCGTGCGTGTTCCTGACGATCAACGTCTTGACGTTGCGGACGACGCTGGCACCCGGCGCTAGCGCGACGTCGGTCGTGGTGGCGGTTGAGATCTCGGTGTTCTTGCGGCCAGGCGTGTACGTGGACGCGGCGACGATCGGATCGGGGGCATCGATGTAGCTCGCGTGCACGTCGACGTTCGCCGTCGACGAGGTGACGACCTGGATCTTGTCGGTGGTGCCCTTGAGGAAGATCACGGGTTCACCTCGAGCCTGTAGATCGTCCCCGGTCCGTACTCGCCGCCGCTCTGCGTCGTGCCGTACCAGGAGTCGCCGAGCTTGATCAGGCCGCTCGACGGGTAGCGCGGCGCTCCGCCACTCGAGGCCGGCGGGAACTCGTACAGGACCGTCTGGCCGCTGCCGTCGGGCCGGATCCGGTACACGACGCCGGTGCCCGCGCCGCCGCCGTAGAACGTGGTGCCGACGAGCGAACCGTCGCAGTCCTCGACCAACGTGCCGAGCGGCGCGGCCCCGGTCGCGTTCACGTAGTGCCCGACGCCCGGCGTCGTGACCGGCGCGGCGTCGAACGAATAGATCGGCCGGTAGTTCGTTCCGTCGGGATCGAGCGCGAAGATTTCGCCGGCGCCGTTTGCGCCCTGGTACGGCCGCATGCCGAGGATGCGGTCGTCGAGCACGGTCAGCGAGGCGAGCGCCGCGTTGTCGGTGTTGATGACCGGATCCGATCTGGTCAGCGCGCGCGTCACCGTGGCCGGCGCGTCCCACGCCGCGGCGGGATCGATCACGGCGATCGTGCCGCCGCCGAGCGGTCCCAACGCCGGCATCCACGCGTGCAGCATCCCGTCGCGACCCAGGACCGGCGAGGCGTACGGGTTGCCGCCGTCGACGTTGACGTCGGGTTCGGCCGCGTAGTTGACGCGGCCGTAGCCGTGGATGACGCCGACGGCGAGCGTCGCGAGGTCGAGGCGCAGCAGCGCGCCGGAGGCGTTCGGGTACTGGCCGAAGTTCTTGGCGTGCAGGTACGCGTGGCCGAGCTCGTCGAGCGCCAGGCCGCCGTACGGGTTCGCGCCGTCCTTTGCGTTGGGCGTGACCGAGCCGAGCGAGTACACCGTCTGGAACTCCAGCGTGAAGGCGTTGATCCGGTAGATGACGCCGCGCCCGCCCACCGTCGCTCCGATGCTCGGCCGGCCGCCCTTGGTCGTCGTGCCGTACATCCACCCGTCCAGCCCGTGCACCGGCGCGGCCGTGGGTTGATAGCCGTCCGCGTTGCGCAGGTAGCCGTCGAGCGGCGTGAAGGCGTGGACGACCTCGAACCCGGTGCCGTCGGCGTTCACCCGGAACACCGTCCCCGGGCACATCTTCTTCTGGTAGTCGGTGTCGAACCACGACGTGCTGTTGCAGCTGTGACCGTCGGGCGGGTTCGTCGCGTTCGGTCCGCGCTGCCACGTCGCGCCCCACAGTTTGCCGTCGGGCCCGAGCGACAGGCCGGCGCGCGTTTGAGCGCCGTCCGCGTAGCCGTCGAACGAGTGCAGCACGGTAAGCACGACGGTGGAAGCGAGCTCGAACGAGCCGACCGGCGCCACGGTGCAGGCCGACGAGAGCGCGACGATTGCGAGGAGCCTGTGCATGTTCATCCCTCCGCCGCGCTCACGGCGTCCCGCTCGAGACGTTGACGGTGATGCGCGAGGTGTCGAAGGCCGCGAGCTGGCGCGTCGAGATCACGATCGTGGTGCCGAGGTACTTCCAGTGCGCCGTGCCGTCGGTGATGTCCGACGACGTCGTCGTCGGGCCTCCGCTGCCGGCGCTGGTGCCGTTCGTGATGCAGACGTACTTGCGGCCGACGTTGGTGACGACGTTGCCGGTGACGTACGCGGTCGTCGGCGCCCACGCGGTCGCGGCCGCGATCGCAGCCGTGTTGATCGCGGTGAACGTGACGTCGAGGACGCCGGCGACCTTGAAGGCCTGCGCGCCGACGCTGGCCGCGACCGCGTCCTTGCCGACCGCTTGCGTCGCGCCGAACGCGACGATCGCGGCCTTCACCTGCGCGTCGCCGTCGGCCGGATAGGACGCGGCGTCCTTCACCAACGTAACGTCCACGAAGATGTTGATCTGCGTCGGACGGCTGAACTTGACGGTCTGGCTCGTGCCCTGCGAGTCGACGACCACCACGCTCGTGGTGCCATGGAACGCGACGCCGGCCGCGACCTGCGCGAACAGCGCCGCGCCGATCGCGGCGTCGGTGCCCCCGACCACGAGCGCCTCGACCGAGTGCGGCGGCATCCCGTCGGCGTCCGTGACGTCGGTGCTGTTCACGAACACCGTGCACGAGGTGACTCCGGACACCGCGAGCACCGCGGCGCGGATCGCGTTCTGCGTCGCCGCGCCGGCCGCCGAGAGCTGCGCGACGCGCGTCGCGCGCAGCGACGCGTCGCTCTGCACGTCGGAGCCGACCACAGCGTCGAGCAGATTGATCACCGAACTCCAGCCGCCGACCGGGGTCTGGATCTGGTTGACGTCGCCGGACACGGCAACGATCGCGCCGGTGTTCACCGACTCGGCGGCGGCGTCGATCGCCCCCGTGCCGTCTCCGAGGTACCGCCAGTGAACGCTGCCGTCGGTGATGTCGGAGAGCGTCGTCGTCGGCCCGCCCGATCCGGCGGACGTGCCGGCGGTGATGCACTGGTAGCAGCGCGACGCGTTCGTTCGGCGGTCGCCGACGGCGTAAGCGGTTGTGGCCGCCCAAGCCGTGAGCGCCATGATCGTGGCGCCTGCCGTCGTCCGGAAGAGCGCGCCCGTGCTCGCCGTCTTCGCCTGGCTCCCAAGCGCGACCACCGTCGTCGGCGTGCCGGTGAGCGTGAGCGTGGTGGTCGACCGGCGTGCCGGCTGGCGGAACGTGCCGGTCAGCATGCACAGCGCCTCGAGCGCGGCGCCGGACGCCGAGTCCGGGTCCTGCGACGAGTACACCTGCTGGGACAGGTCCCACAGGGCCGCGAGCGCGGCCGCGTTGATGCCGGCGAGGACGCCGAGCACCGATCCGTCGGACACGTCGACCGAGGCGCCGAACTCGTCACGCAGCAGCGCGTTGATCTCGGCGCGAACGACGTCGGTCGTCTTCGGGACGAACCCGGTCGACGTCAGGCCGTACGTCGTCATTCCGGGTCGACGCTAGGAGCCGACCAGACGCGACCGCCGGATTTGGCTCACTTGCCGGCGGCGAGCGAGTCGGCCGGCGTATCGCCGAACGCGGTCTCGGCTTGCCAGTTCACGTCGAGCGCGCGCGTCGAGCCGTCGAACGAAACGTTCAGCGCGGTCACGCCGGTCACGCCGGGCGTGTCCAGGATCTGCCTGCGGAACGCCGACGAGGCCTTCGCGACGCTGAACTTCTGCCCGAGGATCGCCTTCGCCGCTGACACGCCCTCGCGCTCGAAGTACGGGACGCCGGCGTCGAGGTCGAGGAACCACTCGCCCGCGATCGTCTGCATGCGGATCCGCGCGCCCTGGATCACGGCCGGCACTCCGGTCGTCAGCACGAGGCGGCCGTTCGTGAACGTCAGATCGCCGGTGGCCGGATCGAGCGGCAGGTCGACGGGGTCGGTAGACAGCATCACGCCCCCTTCAGCACGGCGGTCCCCGTGAGGAGCGGCGTCGGGTTGATCGTCGTCGGCGGCGCGCCGAACGAGCCGTGCGTGTGGTTCAGGAACTGCGCGTTCGTGACGAGCGCGCCCGATCCGCCGGCCTGGATCTCGGTGCCGGAGATCTCGATCGTCGGGCCGCCGTCCTTCCCGATCGACATCGTCGAGCTCGGCGCGTTGCCGAGCGCGTGCGCGAAGTCGCGCAGGCCCGGGATCGCGATCGCGTCCGACAGGGCGTGCCGACGATCGTCCGCCGGATCGACCTCGCCGCCCAGCGCGAGCCAGCGGTCGATCGACGAGCTCGCGAACACGAGCAGCACCGTGTCGCCGACCGCGATCGGGAACGTAACGCGGAATCCGCCCGCGCCGGGGAACACGACCGGCACGCCCGCGATCGCGGGCAGCCGCTCAACCGCGCGATCGCCCTCCTCGTCGACGTAGCCCTCCATCACGAGCGGCTGCGCCGTGATCTGCTGCGTCGTCGGATCGTACGACTCGACGCGCGCCGGCAGCGCGACGCGCACCCCGCGCAGCCGCTTGCCCATCGCGGCGTTCAGGACCGTGGCGAGTGACGGGCTTGCGTTCATGTCGTGGGCTTCGCTTCGATCTCGGTGGTCCAGTCGTCCCCGTGCGTGTCGCCGACGTGGCGCACGCGCTCGACGCGAAAGACTCCCTTGGTGTCGCGAGCGTTCACCGAGATAAGCCCGCCCGGCGTCACCTGCGGGTACAGCGTGTGCCGGACGATCAGCATCGCCGGCCTTCCCGGCTTGTCGGGCGCGGCATGCTCGGGCGACCCGATCATCCCGGTGTCCTTCGAGATCACCAACGCGCGGTCCTTGCGCGTGTCCGCGTCCTTGAGGATCTGAATCCGGCCGTCCTGGATCGACCAGCCGAAGCCGTACGGCGCGAGCAGCCGCGTCAGCTCGTCGCGCGCCGGACCCTGGATCGACGCGCCGGTAGCGAATTGACGCTGCAGGTCCGGCGACGCGGTGACGTCCGGCGGCAGCTCGAGCCCCATCGCGGCCGCGCACTCTCCGAGCGCGACCAGCACGCTCGTTCCGCGCCTGTAGCTCCGCGACACGCGCGCGTGCCGGTACGCGCGCTCGCCGTCGCCGAGCTCGAGCTCGGTGTTCCACGTCGGGCCGTCGAGCTTGGACGTCCCCCAGCGCAGGTCGCCGGCGAACAGGTGCCGGGCACCGTCCTCGTAGCCGGCGTCGACGCGCACGAACAACGGCCTACGCTCGAGGAACTTGCGCGTGTCAGCCGAGCAGTTCGAGATCGTGACCTTCGCCGTGTTCGGCTCCTTGCCGACGTGCTTCTCGACCTCGAAAGCGACGCGCAGGTCGGTGATCTCGATGCCGTTCGGCAGGGGCAGGAAGCTCTCGAGCTCCGCCCGATACGCGGTCACCTTCACGACGCGGCCGAACAGCCGCGCCGTCATCCGATGCCCTCGTCACCGCCGGTGCCGGCGAACGACTCGCGCATCCTGGTGTTCCAGTGCCGATCGATCTCCTGCCGCACCTCCATCGCCACGGCCTGCGGATCGGACGCCGCGGTCTGGACGTTGAGCGTGGGCGCGAAGGTGCTGTTGTACACGCGCGGACCGGCGACCGCGCCGACGCGCTGAGGGGGCGATGCGATCGAGGCCTGCGGCTCCGACGCGAGGCCGACGGCCTGCGCGGCGCCGAGCGCCTTGCCCTTCAGCCACGACGCCGCGGCCTTGATCTTGTCGAGCACGTACTCGACCTTCTCGGCGATGTACTCGATCTTGTCCTGGATCCAGCCGAGCGCGTCGACGAAGGCGTTGCGGACCGCGCGCCCGATGCTCGCGAAGAAGTCGCCGACCCTCGAGAAGGCGTCCCGGACCGCCTGCGCGGCGGCCTTGAACTTGTCGGCGATCCAGCGCGCGACCGACGCGGTGACGCCCTTGCCCTCGAGGAAGGCGTCCATCACGTCGTTCACGACTAGGATCAGCGCCGCGAGCGCCGCGACGATCAGGTAGATCGGGGCGGCGGCGATCGCGCTCTCGACCGCGATGATCCCCATGACGATCGCGATCGCGCCGAGGATCGCCTTCAGCACGCTCGCGTGCGAGGCGAGGAACTCGATGCCCTTGACCAGCACGCCGGCGACCACGACGGCCGCGCGGAACCCCGCCATCACGCCCTTGGCGAGGACCTGGGCGAAGCGCTCGACCTTGTCCTGGTTCTTCGACAGCCAGCCGTTCCACCGGCGGACCTCGTCGCCGATCGCCCGGAACAGCGGCAGGCCGACCTTGCCGAAGAACTGCTGGATCGTGTCCTTCAGCGTGGAGACCACGCCGCTGAACGTTTTGCCCTGCGCCTCCGCGAGCTGCTTGATCTGCGGCTGCGTGAGCGCCCGCTTGACGATCGCGGCGCGCTCGGCCGCAGACTTGTCGTTGAACTTCTTGCGACCCTCTTCGCCGGCGAAGCCGAGCGGCGCGAGCAGCTTGCCGGTCAGCTGATCGACGCCGTGGAACTGGCCGCGGAGCGCCTGGTCGACGTCTCGCGCGGCGACGTCGGACGCCACGCCGAGCGCCTTCGCCGCGACCACCGAGTTGACCGTGAGATCCTCGAGGTCCTGCATCGACAGCTTCGCGCTGATGATCGGCTGCGTCAGCATGCCGGCCATCTTCACGTACTCGGCCGTCGTGCCCGGCAACGTCGCCGCCCGGCGCTGCAGCGAGGCGTACAGCGAATCTGCGTTGGCGAGCTCGGACGTCAGGTCGGTCTTCTTCGACAGCGCGAGCATCCCGGCGATCTGGTTCTTCGAGTCCTCCACGGTGGAGTTGAAGTCGATCAGCGATTCCTTCGCGGCGCGGAACCCGAAGTAGCCGAGCACGGCGACGCCGATGCGCTTGAGCGAGTTGTTCGTGCGCTCGATCAGCTGATCGGCGCGGTTCCACTCGGACATGTTCGGCCGGATGCCGATACTGGCGAAGAGATCTGCTACCTGCACGCGTCACCGTCGAGGTATCTGATCATCCTCACAAGCACGACGCGATCCTCGCGTACGTGTCCGAGCGCGACGTTGCACATGCGGCAGAGAACGCCGCGGACGACTCCGGTCGCGTGATCATGATCTACGTGGGTAGCAGATCCAGTCCCGAGCACACCGCGACAGATCGCGCATCGCTCTTGCTGATGCCACAGAAGCGAAAGGAATCCGACGACCGTCAGTTCGAACTTCAGACGAAGATGGCGCGCTTTTTTGGAGCCCGGATTCGTACGATCCCACTTTCGAGAAGCTCGGCGATGGATCTCAACGTACAGCTGCGGACTCTTCGCTCTGATCGATGCCTGCTGCTCGAGTACGCCCACCGGATCGGTCGCGTATCGAATGCGAGCACGCTCTCGCGCGTCGGCGCGGCGCGCCTCCTTGTGCTTCTCGTAGTGACGAGCACTGCGATCGGCAGCCCTGCTGCGCTTCATTTCACCGATCAGGTTCACGAGGATCACAGCGCCAACCCCGGGACCGTGGCCATGATCTCCTCCGCGGTGTAGCGACGCACCTCGACGCGCGCTCCGAGATCGTCGAGCCCCGGATCGGCGTCCCTGCCGCCCGTGTCGACGGCGACGAACGCGCTCATGTTGAAGATCGGATGCGTCGACCGCGCGCCCAGGAACGTGCCGACGGTGAGTTTCGCGCCGTTCACGATCGGCGTCTCGTCCTCCTCGAGGATGTCGAGGTACCAGGCGCCCTCCGCCGCGTTCCAGCGCGCGTCGAAGTGATACGCCGCGCCGTCGATCGCGAACGTGCGGCGCTGATTCGGCGACGACGGGACAAACGCCAGGACGTCAGGCATCAGGGCACCGGCCTCTGCGCCTTCGTGAACGGCTGGCGCGTGTTCAGGTCGACCCACGTCCCTTGGTTCGGGTCCCAGTAGTACGGCTTGCTCGGGTCGGTGTTGTTCTGGTGGAAGATCTCGACGCCGTCCTTGTCGACGAAGCGCCGCTTCGAGGCGTCCCAGTGCACGCCCTGCACGGTGTTGCCGGTCTTGTCCTTCGGCAGCTCCTTCGGCTCCTTCGCGAGCAGCGCGGCGTTCCCGAAGTCGCGCTTGACGGCCGCCTGCGGCACGGCGACGCGAACGAACGTGCGCTCGTTCGTGATCAGGATGACCTGCTGGAACGTCGCCGTGAAGCGCAGCGCGTGCCCGGTGCGCGCGTCGCGCGGCACCTCGAGGCTCGTCATCGCCATGTTCTCGAACAGCTTGAGCGACGTCTCGATCGTGACCGGTTCGCGCGCGTCGCGGATCGCGATCAGGCGCGCGAGCGCGTCCTCGCTCGGCAGGAACTCGAGGTCGCCGGCGGGGCTCGACGTCTCGTGCGCCCGCACGTCGACCATGTTGC
>Ga0209382_10009251_pt1 | contig 12352 bp, 10 predicted proteins | sample SoiMetdeltSBSDD5_FD_187599 | JGI IMG/M metagenome (GOLD analysis project Ga0209382, IMG submission 187599) | Bulk soil microbial communities from a Populus tree surrounding site in Tennessee, USA - Soil MetaG P. deltoides SBSDD5 (SPAdes) (version 2) | ecosystem: Environmental > Terrestrial >... | reverse complement strand
GCCGTCGGCCGGGCTGGGCCCGCATTTGTCCGCGGAGCTGGCTGAGGCGGCCGGGCTCGACTATCTGGCCGGCCGGACCGCGGGCGACCTGGTGGCGGCGCAAGGCATGGCGGTGCCGGAGGCGCTGCGGCAAGCGGGCCGACCCGTGCGCACGTTCGATCTCGTCCGGCTTGACGAGCGCGCCGTCGGGGCGTTGATGATGCATTGCATGCTGGAAACGATTCTCGCTGCGCGGCTGATGGGCGTCGACCCGTTCGACCAGCCCGCCGTCGAGCTCGCCAAGGTCATCACCCGCGAGCGCGTGGCAGAGATGGAGTGAGATGGGGTCAGACCCCTGACGCACTCAGTTCGTTTGACGCTCGGTTGAGGTCAGGGGTCTGACCCCAAAGCAACGTCGAGGTCAGGGGTCTGACCCATGGCAACCATCCGCCAACTGAGCCCGCAGACCGTCAACCGCATCGCCGCCGGCGAGGTGATCGAGCGGCCGGCGAGCGTGGTCAAGGAGCTGGTCGAGAACGCGCTGGACGCCGGCGCCGCCGAGATCGAGGTGGTGACGGCGGCCGGCGGCCTGTCCCTCGTGCGCATCAGCGACGACGGCTGCGGCATGAGCGCCGCCGACCTGGCGCTGGCCGTGGAGCGGCACGCCACCTCCAAGCTCGGCGACGAGGACCTCTTCAACATTGCTACGCTCGGCTTCCGCGGCGAGGCGCTGCCCTCGATCGGGGCCATCGCCAGGCTATCGATCAAGTCGCGGCAGCGCGCCGCCGGCGCGGCGTACGAGATCGTCATCGACCGTGGGCGGAAGGAGGCGGTGCGGCCGGCCGCACTCAATGCCGGCACGTGCGTCGAGGTGCGCGAGCTGTTCTCGGCGACGCCGGCGCGCCTCAAGTTCATGAAATCGGAGCGGGCCGAGAACTCGGCCATCTCGGAGGTGGTCAAGCGGCTCGCCATGGCGCACCCCACCGTCGGCTTCACGCTGACAACCGGGGAGCGCGCCGGCCTCAAGCTCATGGGCCAACCGCTGGGGCCGGACGGCCAGCTTGCTCGCCTCGGACGCATCATGGGCCGCGAGTTCCTGGACGATGCGCTCGGCGTCGACATCGAGCGCGAGGGCGTGCGCGTGGCGGGCTTTGCCGGGCTGCCGACCTTGCACCGGCCCGATCCGGGCCAGCAGTACCTGTTCGTCAACGGTCGGCCCGTGAAGGACAAGCTGCTGATCGGCGCGGTGCGGGCGGCCTACGGCGATCTGCTGCCCAAGGCGCGCTATCCGCTGCTGGCGCTGTTCGTGACGCTCAGCCCGCGCGAGGTCGACGTCAACGTGCACCCGAGCAAGGCCGAGGTGCGCTTTCGCGACGCGGGGCGCGTGCGCTCTCTCGTGGCCGGCGCACTGCGCCAGGCGCTGGAGGCGGCGGGGCATCGCGCGTCCGCCACCGGCGGCGTCGGGGCCATCGCCACTCTGGCCCGGGGGGGCGGGACCTCCGCGCCGGCATCCTCGTCGTTCGCGCCGCGGCCAGCATCGGGTTTCCCGCGGGGCAGCCCGCTGCCGCGTGGGTTCGGCGAGGCCATGCAGGCGCCGCTCGAGGGCCTGGCCGGCCCCAGCGCGGACGCGCGGGCGGCGGCCGAGCCCGCCGCGGCTGACCTGCTCGACCGGCCGCTCGGCGCCGCGCGCGCGCAGCTGCACGAGACCTACATCGTGGCCCAGACGCGCGGCTCGGTCGTCATCGTCGATCAGCACGCGGCGCACGAGCGCCTGGTCTACGAGCGCCTGAAGGCGGCCCTCGCCGACGGCGGGGTGGCGCGGCAGGGGCTGCTGATCCCGCAGATCGTCGAGCTCGACGGCGACGAGGCCGCCGCCCTGGCCGAGGCGGCGCCGCAATTGCAGTCGCTGGGCCTCGTGATCGAGGCGTTCGGGGCGGGCGCGGTGATGGTGCGCGAAGTGCCGGCGCTGTTGGGCGAGACCGACATCAACGGCCTGGTGCGCGACCTGGCGCGGGAGGCGATGAGCGAGGCCGGCGGCAGCCTGCTCGAAGAACGCCTGGCGGCGGTGTGCTCGACCATGGCCTGCCACGGCAGCGTGCGCGCGGGTCGGCGACTAACCGCCGAGGAGATGAACGCGCTGCTGCGCGACATGGAGGCCACGCCCCACTCCGGGCAATGCAACCACGGCCGCCCCACCTACGTGGAGCTGCAGCTCGCCGACATCGAGCGCCTGTTCGGCCGGCGGTAAGGCGGATCATATCGTCGCGCGTATTGTCTTGAGCTTCGATGCGTTGAGCATGGTGACGGCGTGCGCGGCGCCTCCCCCTGGAGGGGGGAGGGCGATGCGTCCGCGGCTTGGATCGGCCATCGCCGACGTTGCCGCGGACGCGACGGCCGATCCAAGTCGCTGGACGCCGGGTGGGGGCGGCCGACCGCGCACTCGTCAAGACCGCCCCCACCAGGAACGCCATCGGACTTGGCCGGCCGACGGCGTGCGTCGTTGCCGTCGCGGACGGCCGTCCAAGCCCGTGGCGTTCCATCCTCCCCCCTCGAGGGGGAGGCAAGTCCAGGTCGCGGGTCGGTGTCACCCACGCGCGCCGAAGATCTCCGAGCCGACGCGCATGTGCGTGGCGCCGAAGGCGATGGCGGTCTCGAAGTCGGCGCTCATGCCCATGCTGAGGTGTTTCAGCTCCAGCTCGCGGGCGAGCTTGGCGAGGAAGGCGAAGTGCACGGCAGGCTCCTCGTCGAGCGGCGGGATGCACATCAGGCCGGCGATGTCGAGCTTGAGCTCCTCGCGGCACAGGCGCAGCAATCCGCCGGTCTCCTTGGGCATGACGCCGGCCTTCTGGGGCTCCTCGCCGGTGTTGACCTCGATGAAGAGCTGCAAGCGCCGGCCCTGGCGCGCCATCTCCTCGGCGACGGCGCGCGCGATCTTCGGCCGGTCGATGGTGTGGATGGCATCGAAGAGGGTGACGGCGTCCTTCGCCTTGTTGGACTGCAGCGACCCGATCAGATGCAGCTCGACGCCGGGGGTGCGCTCCTTCAGCGCCGGCCACTTGGCCTTCGCCTCCTGCACGCGATTCTCGCCGAACCGGCGATGGCCGGCGTCGAGCACCGGCACGATATGCTCGGGCCCGAAGGTTTTGGTGACGGCGATCAGGTGGACCGAGGCCGGATCGCGCTTGGCCGCCGCGGCCGCAGCGCCGATGCGTGCAACGACGCTGGCGAGGCGGGCGGTCTCGGGGTTGCGATCTTCAGTCATGGCTGCGGATCAGGCCCATGAGCACGACGTCGTGGTAGCTGCCGCGGACGAACGCCTGCTGGCGCTGCCGGCCTTCCTCGACAAAGCCGAAGTCGCGGTAGAGCCGCAAGGCCCTGTCGTTGAAGGCGGCAACGCGCAGATAGAGCTTGTTGAGGTTGAGCGTCGCGAAGGCGTAGCCGGCAACCAGCGCCAGCGCGTCCTTGGCCAGCCCCTTGCCCTGTCGGGCGCGCTCGCCGATCAGCATGCCGAGCTCGGCGTTGCGCGCGAACCAATCGATGCCGTTGAGATAGGCGAAGCCCACCAGCGCGCCGTCGGCCTTGTCCTCGATGGCCAGCACCAGGCGCGTGCGCGACTGGTCCTTGAGCACGGCGTCGACCCATTGGCCCTCCATCTCCTCGGTGACGGGGAAGCGGTAGCCCAGAATGTTGTCGCGGATGTCGGGATCGTTGCGCCAGCGCACGGACGCGGCGCCGTCGGCGGCGCAGAGCGGGCGCAGCCGCGCCGCCTCGCCCTCCAGCATGGCCGGGGGCAACGGCTCCTCCTTCAGTCGCGTCTTGGGCTCACGGGGCAAAGTGAGACCTCCGGTTCAGGCCCGCTGCGCGCAGCCCTTGCGTCGCTGGCGGGATTGGTCGAGGCAGGCATGGACCGCCCGGGCGACGCCATCGACGTGCTCGGGGGGCATATCGGGATAGAGCGGCAGCGACACCGTGCGGTCGCCGATCCGCTCGGCGATGGGGAAGGCGCCGGGGCGGTAGCCGTGGCGCGCGACGAAATAGGACATCAGGTGGATGGGACGATAGTTGACCACCGCGCCGATGCCCTCGCCGTGCAGGTGGGCGATCAGGTCGTCGCGGGCGCAGCCCTGGCACCACACGGTAAAGACGTGCCGGGCATGCACGCTGTCGGGCCGCGAGCGCGGCAGCTCGATGCCGTCCATGCCGGCGAACGCCTCTTCGTAGCGCGCGGCCAGCGCCTGCCGGCGCGCGAGCTTGGCCTCCATGCGCGCGAACTGCGGCAGCAGCAGCGCCGCCTCGACGTTGCTCATGTTGTACTTCCAGCCCATCAGCACCATGTCCCAGTGCCGATAGCCCTCGCGCGCGCTTTCATGGCCCATGCGAGTCATGCCGTGCAGCCGCAGGAGCCGCAGGCGCTCGGCGAGCTCGGCGTCGTTGACGGTGATGGCGCCGCCCTCGCCACAGGTCAAATTCTTGGTGGCGTAGAAGCTGAAGCAGGCCGCGTCCGACAGGTCGCCGGGCCGCACGCCGTCGCGCACGCCCTCGATGCAGTGGGCCGCATCCTCGATCAGGCGCAGGCGATGCTTGTCGGCGATCGCCTTCAGCGCCCGCATGTCGCACATCAGACCGTAGAGATGCACCGGCATGATGGCCCGGGTGTTGGGCGTGATGGCGGCTTCCACCCGCGCCGCATCGAGGTTGCCGGTGTCGGCCTCGACATCGACGAACACCGGCGTCGCGCCGGCCTCGAGAATGGCCGTGGCGGTGGCGAGGAAGCTCATCGGCGTGGTGATGACCTCATCGCCCGGGCCGATATCGAGCGCCAGCAGCGCCATGTGCAGCGCGCCCGTGCAGCTCGTCACGGCCAAGGCGTGGCGCTGCTGGAGATAGGCCGCAAAGCGCGCCTCGAACTCGGCCACCTCCGCCCCTGTCGTGAGAATGTCGCCTTCCAGCACCTTGGCGAGCCGGTCGAGCTCGGGCTTGCCGAGGTCGTGGCGGTAGTAAGGGATCTTCCAGGTCACCATTGGCGAGCTCGCCCTGCGACGTTGCTGGAAACCGGAGGGCGCCGGGTGTCTAGGCCAGCTAGACTTGCCGGCCAGTGTAGGTCAAGGCGACAAACGATCGGACGCGACGCCGGCTTCCCATGGGTCACCCACGGGGCAGCACGAGACGACATCGTCCAGCGCTTACTGGAGGCTGGCGAGCGCCTGGCTGAAGCCGGCAAGCGAGATGGGGATGCCGATGCCGGCTTCCTCGCTCTGGAAGATGATGAACACCGCCGTCTTGCCGGTCTTCAACTGCTCGATCAGCGGCGGCTCGGCGACGACCTGGGCATAGCAGGCAAAGCTGTGGCAGCGCACGAACGGGGCGTGCCCCACATCCTTGTCGTCGATCTTGAGGCCGAGGCCCGGCGGCAGCAGCACGCCGAGCGGGGCGAACACGCGCAGCACGCGCCGGCCGTCGGAGAACTTCTGGAAGTAGACGGTGAGGCCGATGTTGTTGCGGTCCTCGGCCGTGACGCTCTGCACCAGTGCGCAGATCTCGTGCTTGGCGCCGGGCGGCGGCGGCTTGCACACCACCTGCCAGTCGCCGTGCTGGCCCTTGACGGTGCCGCCTTCCGGGGTCTGGCCGAGCGCGGGTGCGGCGGTGCCCAGCAGCGCGAGCAGGGGAAGGAGGGCGAGGCGACGGACACGCGGCGAGGCGGCAAGGCGGCGGATACGTGGGGCGGGAAGGGCCAAGCTCGATACCTTTGCAAGGCGGCTCGGGGCCTTCCTAGCGCGCGTCGGAGGATGGTCGCGGCCGACTTTGCCCCACAGGCGGCCCAAGCGGGGATATCTGCTCTGGCCGACGATTCCGGCCAAAATGGGACCCCTAGGCAACCCCTGCAGACCTCGGTTGCCCATGCGCGCCTTTGTGGATCAAACGAGCGGCCGGCTCGCCTCGGCAGGCAATTCCCAGGTCTTATCCCCGTCGATGGCGCTGAACGCTTCACTGTTTCACGTGAAACATTTTGGCTTCCCCGCCTCCCTCCAAGGGCAGCGAAGGAGCGCAACCTTATGCCGCAGCGCGGTGCCCTTGAGTCCCCGTCAGCCGGTGTGCTTGGTGAATTAGCGAGCGGTTCCCGAACAAGAAAAATTCGGCGGCGAGGCGTCGCCGATGTGGCGGGGACGGCGGGGCCGGTCGTATGATTGTGGCTGACGCCTTGTTCGGCCGAGCTTTCCTGGCAGGCCGGACTCGGCAAATTGGGAGCGCCTGATGATCGAGCCAAGCCTGAGCCGGAGGATGCTTGCAAGGCTCGCTGTTGCAGCGGGCGCCGGCCTGATTGCGGCGCCGGCGTTTGCCGGCTCTGGCCAGCCATCGCCCAAGCAGATCGATTTTCAGGAAGCGGTCACTCCCGTCGCACAGGACATCGTTTGGCTGCACGACTACGTCAACATCATCATTTTCGTCATCACGGCCTTCGTGCTGGGGCTGATGCTGTTCGTCATGTGGCGCTTCAGCGAGAAGCGCAACCCGACCCCCTCGCGCACGACGCACAACACCACGGTCGAGATCCTGTGGACGGTGCTGCCGGTGTTCGTGCTGGTGGCGATTGCCATCCCCTCCTTCAAGCTGCTCTACTTCCAATACTCCTTTCCGCCGCCCGACCTGACGATCAAGGCCATCGGCCATGCCTGGAATTGGACGCACGAGTATCCCGATCAGGGCGTCAGCGTCGATTCGGTGATGCTGCAGGACGCCGAGCGCGACGAGGCCATCAAGTCCGGGATGCCGGCGCACCAAGTGCCGCGCAACCTGGCCGTCGACAACGATATCCTGGTGCCGGTCAACAAGGTGGTGCATGTGCTCGTCACCTCCACCGACGTGATCCATGCCTGGACCATCCCCTCGTTCGGGTCCAAGGTCGATGCCGTGCCCGGCCGCATCACCACGACCTGGTTCAAGGCCATGAAGGAAGGCATCTATTTCGGCCAGTGCTCCGAGCTGTGCGGCAAGGACCATGCGTTCATGCCGATCGCCGTGCGGGTGGTGAAGGAGCAGGTGTTCAACGACTGGAGCGCGGCCCTGAAGGCCAGGGACAGGAAGAAGGCGAAGGAGATCGTCCGCAACGTTGCGCTCGAGCTCGACCGGCAGCAGAAGACTGCCGACGCCCGGCCAGTCAGATAGTCGGACGCCTGCCCGCACAGGCTTGCGGGCGCGGCGCAAAACGAACGCGAAGGTAAGCACTATGGCGACCAAAGCTCACGCGGATCACGACCACGCCCACGAGCACACGCCCTACGGCTTCGGGCGCTGGCTCAATTCCACCAACCACAAGGACATCGGCACGATGTATCTGCTGTTCGCCATCATGGGCGGATTGGTGGGTGGCTTCCTGTCGGTGGGCATGCGCATGGAGCTGCAGGACCCGGGCCTGCAGTACTTCGCCAACGGCCACATGTTCAACGTGTTCGTCACCGGCCACGGCCTCATCATGGTGTTCTTCATGGTGATGCCGGCCATGATCGGCGGCTTCGGCAACTGGTTCGTGCCGCTGATGATCGGCGCCCCCGACATGGCCTTCCCGCGCATGAACAACATCTCGTTTTGGCTGCTGCCGGCCTCCTTCGCCCTGCTGCTCACCTCGCTGTTCGTCGAAGGGCCCGCGGGCATGCCCGGCGTCGGCGCCGGCTGGACGGTCTATGCCCCGCTGTCGACCTCGGGCCATCCCGGTCCCGCCATGGATTTTGCCATTCTGTCGCTGCACCTGGCCGGCGCCTCCTCGATCCTCGGCGCCATCAACTTCATCACCACCATCTTCAACATGCGCGCGCCGGGCATGACGCTGCACAAGATGCCGCTGTTCGTGTGGTCGATCCTGGTGACGGCCTTCCTGCTGCTGCTGTCGCTGCCCGTTCTGGCCGGCGCCATCACCATGCTGCTGACCGACCGCAACTTCGGCACCACGTTCTTCAATGCGGCCGGCGGCGGCGATCCGCTGCTCTACCAGCACCTGTTCTGGTTCTTCGGCCACCCCGAGGTCTACATCTTGATCCTGCCGGGCTTCGGCATGATCAGCCAGGTGGTGTCGACCTTCTCCAAGAAGCCGGTGTTCGGCTACCTCGGCATGGCCTACGCCATGGTCGCCATCGGCTTCATCGGCTTCATCGTCTGGGCGCACCACATGTACACCTCGGGGATGGGCGTCGATGCGCAGGCCTATTTCGTGTTCGCCACCATGGTCATCGCCGTCCCCACCGGCGTGAAGATCTTCTCCTGGATCGCCACCATGTGGGGCGGCTCGATCCAGTTCCGCGTGCCGATGCTGTGGGCGCTCGGCTTCATCTTCCTGTTCACGCTGGGCGGCGTGACGGGCGTGATGCTGGCCAACGCCGGCGTCGATCGTGCGCTGCACGATACCTACTACGTGGTCGCCCACTTCCACTATGTGCTCTCGCTCGGCGCCGTGTTCGCGATCTTCGCGGGCTGGTACTACTGGTTCCCGAAGATGAGCGGCTACATGTACAACGAGCGGCTGGGCCAGCTGCACTTCTGGCTGACCTTCATCGGCGCCAACGTGCTGTTCTTCCCGCAGCACTTCCTGGGCCTCGCCGGCATGCCGCGGCGCTATGCCGATTATCCGGACGCCTACGCCTTCTGGAACTGGTGGTCCTCGGTCGGCGCCTACATCACGGCGACGGGCACCATCGTCTTCGTCATCGGCATGCTCTATGCCTACTACGGGTCCCGCCTGAGGGCGGCGAACAACCCGTGGGGCGCAGGCGCCACCACGCTGGAGTGGGATCTGCCGTCGCCGCCGGCCTTCCACTCCTACGAGACGCTGCCTACGCTCAAGGGGTCCGCGCATCACTAGGACGGCCATCCCCCGTGTGGGCATGATGCTGGCGAAGGGCAGACATGGCTGAAGCGAGCTATCAGGCGAGCACGCTGCGCGCGGCACACGCGGTCGGCGGCAGCATTGGCGACTTCGTAGCCTTGATGAAGCCGCGGGTGATGTCGCTCGTCGTCTTCACCGCCCTGGTCGGCATGCTGCTGGCGCCCCAGCAGCCGCACCCCGCGCTGGCCGTCATCGCCCTCATCTGCATTGCCGTCGGCGCCGGAGCCTCCGGTGCGCTCAACATGTGGTACGACGCCGACATCGACGCCCTGATGCAGCGCACGGCCGGCCGCCCGATTCCCCGCGGTCACGTCACGCCCGACGAGGCCCTGACCTTCGGGACGATTCTGGCCGTCGGCTCGGTCGCCTCGCTGGGCCTCATCGTCAACTGGGTGGCGGGTGCCCTGCTCGCCTTCACCATCGCCTTTTATATCCTCGTCTATACGATGTGGCTGAAGCGGCGCACGCCGCAGAATATCGTCATCGGCGGAGCTGCCGGCGCCTTTCCGCCGATGATCGGCTGGGCGGCCGCAACCGGCTCGATCGGGCTCGAGAGCATCACGCTCTTCCTCATCGTCTTCATGTGGACTCCGCCGCACTTCTGGGCGCTCTCGCTCTATCGCACACGCGACTACGCCAGAGCCGGGGTGCCGATGCTGCCGGTCGTGGCGGGTCCCGACGAGACGCGCAAGCAGATCGTCATCTACTCCGCGCTGCTCGTGCCACTGGCCCTGTCGCCCGCCGTCATCGGTTTCGCCGGCGGGCTCTATGCGCTGCTCGCCATCGTGCTCGGCGCCATCTTCCTGGCGCTGGCGCTCGCCGTGTACAGGCTCAGGGAAGGACGCGAGGCCGACCGCGCGGCCAGAAAGCTCTTCGCCTTCTCCATCCTCTACCTGTTCGGGCTTTTCGCCGTGCTTCTCGTCGAAAGGGGCATGGAGCGATTGCTGGACTGATCGCGGAGGCCGCAGGCCGGTGGCGGACGATGAACGAGACGAGTGGGAACGGCGGCGCAGGATGAGATCGATTGCCATCGCGCTGGCCTTGGCGGCGCTGGTGGTGGTGTTCTACGTGGCGACGCTGGTGCGACTTGGCGGCAATGTCTTGAACAGGCCGCTCTAGACGTGGACGAGCATGACAAGCGACACGAATAGCCACGCTTCGAGCCGCCGGCATCGGGCCACCGCCCTTTGGTGCGCCGCCCTCGTCGCCGCCATGGTGGGCGCCGCTTACGCCGCCGTGCCGCTCTACCGGCTGTTCTGCCAGGTCACCGGGTTCGACGGCACCCCCCGCATCGCCAGCGCTCCCTCGCAGCACGTGCTCGACAAGACCATCGCCATCCGCTTCGACGCCAACGTGGCGCCGGGACTGGCGTGGCGCTTCGAGCCCGCGCACACCACCGTCGAGGTGAGGATCGGCGAGAACACGCTGGCCTTCTACCGCGCCACCAACCTGTCCGACCGCCCCCTGCGCGGCACGGCGACATACAATGTCTCGCCCGAGCAGGCCGCGCCCTTCTTCAACAAGCTCGAGTGCTTCTGCTTCAAGGAGCAGCTTCTGCAGCCAGGCGAATCCTTGGAGATGCCGGTGAGCTTCTTCATCGATCCGCAGATCGTCGGCGACAAGGACGCGCGTGGCGTGACGCACATCACGCTGTCCTACACGTTCTATCCCGTCGCGGCACAGCAGCCCGGCCTTGCCGAGAAGCCTCCCGGCAGCGGACCTGCGGCACCGGCAGCAGTGTCGCGCGACGGCCCGGCAGGATAGAACGGCACGGATATCGGTTGCCGCGCCGCCGCGGCAGAAGGGATCAGGGAGCAGGACGCATGGCCGACACGCACGCCAAGCCCCACGATTATCATCTGGTGAACCCCAGTCCGTGGCCGGCCGTCGGCGCCACGGCAGCCTTCATCACCGCCGTCGGCTTGATCATCTGGATGCGCTCGATGGGCGGCGGCGGCGGCCTCTTCGGCCTCAAGGGACCGCTGGTGTTCTTCATCGGAACGCTCGGCCTGCTGTTCACCATGGTCATGTGGTGGCGCGATGTCATCAAGGAGGCGCACGGCGGCGACCACACGCCGGTGGTGCAGCTGCACCTGCGCTACGGCATGATTCTGTTCATCGCCTCGGAGGTGATGTTCTTCGTCGCCTGGTTCTGGGCCTATTTCGACGCCGCCCTGTTCCCTGCCGCCGTCTATCCCATCGACATCACCATGCCCAACGGCACGGTGGAGGCGAGCAAGGAAATCTACGGCATGGTCGAGCGCAACACCTTGACGGGCGGGCACTGGCCGCCCAAGCCAAGCGATACCTTCCACGGCACATTCGACCCGTGGGGTCTGCCGCTCGTCAACACGCTGATCCTGCTGACCTCAGGCACGACAGTGACGTGGGCCCACCACGCGCTGCTCAACGACGACCGGCGCGGCCTCAAGTGGGGCCTGTTTGTGACCATCGTGCTGGGCATCCTGTTCACCGCCTGCCAGGCCTACGAGTACGCCCACGCCGGCTTCAAGTATGCCGGCAACATCTACGGCGCCACCTTCTTCATGGCCACCGGCTTCCACGGCGCCCACGTCATCATCGGCACGCTGTTCCTGATCGTGTGCCTGTTCCGCGCACTCGCCGGCCATTTCACGCCCAAGCAGCACTTCGGCTTCGAGGCGGCCGCCTGGTACTGGCACTTCGTCGACGTCGTCTGGCTGTTCCTGTTCATGTGCATCTACGTGTGGGGTGCCGGCACACCCGCACCGCATTGATGCAGCCAACTCGCGGCAAACATCGCAGTCTATAGCCGGTCCCGGATCGCGCTGACGCGACCTCCGGGGTGATGGGGTGGAGACATCAAGCCTTCGCACCCTGCTTGCCGGCGCCGAGCGCGGGGGTCGCGTCGGGATCGAGCGGCCAGCGGGCCCGGGCAGCGACGTGGAGGCCGTCGGTCCAGCCGCGCGCCAGGCGCTCGGCTCCCGCCCACGCCACCATGGCGGCGTTGTCGCTGCATAGCGCCGGCGGCGGCACGTGCAGCCGATAGCCGGTATCCGAGGCGACATCGGTCAGCGCCAGACGCAAGCGCATATTGGCGGCCACGCCGCCGGCCACCACAAGGTGGCGCTGAGGCCCGGAGCCTGGCTGTTCCGCGGCGATCTCGATCCCCCGCCGCACGCGGTCGGCCACGCTTTCGGCCACGGCCGCCTCGAAAGCCGCGCACAGGTCGGCCACATCCCTTTCGCCCAACGAGACCAGGGCTTGCGCCTGGTGCCTGACCGCGGTCTTGAGGCCGGCGAAGGAGAAATGCGGCTCAGGCCGGCCCAGCATCGGCCGTGGTAAGGCGAAGCGTTCCGCGCGACCGGCGCGCGCCGCCTGCTCCACCGCCGGTCCGCCGGGAAAGCCCAGGCCCAACAGCTTGGCGGTCTTGTCGAAGGCCTCGCCGAGGGCATCGTCGATGGTGGTGCCGAGCCGCCGGTAGCGGCCGACGCCGAGCACGACCAGGAGCTGGGTATG
>Ga0209382_10009247_pt1 | contig 12355 bp, 9 predicted proteins | sample SoiMetdeltSBSDD5_FD_187599 | JGI IMG/M metagenome (GOLD analysis project Ga0209382, IMG submission 187599) | Bulk soil microbial communities from a Populus tree surrounding site in Tennessee, USA - Soil MetaG P. deltoides SBSDD5 (SPAdes) (version 2) | ecosystem: Environmental > Terrestrial >... | reverse complement strand
GCACGAAGCGCGAGACTGCGAGCATGGCGAAGCGCGCCGTAGGCGGTGGTGTGAGGCGACGCCGAGGTCGATCGGTGGTCGCCCTCACACTTCTTGGTTTCTTCCTCGTGGCAACGAGCGTCATCTGGAGGCGCACGTTCGCTATCTCACAAAACAGAGAAGTCCAACGACTCCAGCGCATGCGGTCGGACCTCGAGGCGCGGCGGGCACAGTTGCAGCGGGAGATCCGGGAAGCGGCGAGTCGCGAGCGCATCGCCCCGCTGGCCGGCGAGCGCCTCCGGATGCGAATGCCGAGCGACAGTCAGGTCATCGTCATCGAAAGGGACACCTCCGCGGCGGTGCGCAATGCGAGATAAGCGGATCTCCATCGTGCACGTGGTGCTCGCGGTGTTCGCGGTGGCCATCATTGCGCGGGCTGCCCAGGTTCAGTTGTGGCAGGGCGACCGGTGGCGTCAGCGGGCGACTCGACAGCATGTAGCCGCGTCGGACCTCCCGGCGCCACGCGGGCTGATTCTCGACGCGTCGGGCACTCCACTCGCCGAGAGTCGCGAGCGTGTGCAGCTGAGCGTCGCCACGCCGAACGTGCGTGATCGTCGAGCCCTCGCTCGGGAGTTGAAGCGCGTGGGTGTGAGCGCGCAAACGCTCGCGAGGCTCGCGGATCCGAAGCGGAAGTGGGTCGACCTTCCCGGTACCTTCCTCGCTGCGGACGTCGAAGCGGTGCTCTCCATGCGCGGAGTCCACACCACTCCAGTGGGGGATCGCGTCTACGCATCGACCGGGGGCGCCGAGCGCATCGTCGGCCTCGCGGACGCGAAGGGTCGTGGGATCGAAGGCATCGAGCTCACGCTCGACAGTCTGCTGCGCGGGACGGTGGGCAAGGCGGCGTACGTGCGCGACCGGTGGGGCCGCCGCCTCGAGTCGCCCGACGAGGAAAGCGAGGAGCCGCGTGCCGGCCACACGGTGGTGCTCACGATCAATGGCGCATTGCAGGAAATCGCCGACCAGGCACTCGGTGATGCAGTGTCGAAGATGGGCGCCGACGGCGGTGACATCGTCGTGCTCGACCCGAACACGGGCGAGATCCGCGCGATGGCGGCCCGGCGCCGCGACCCACGCTCGCGGTCAGCGACCGCGATCAACGAGCCCTATCAGCCCGGCTCGACGCTCAAGCCGTTCATCGCCGCCGCGCTGCTCGCGCGAGACAAGGCGCGCGTGAACGAGGTGATCGAGACGTACAATGGCGTCTACCGCACGTTCGGCCGGACGATCAAGGACGTGCACGGGGAGCCGCGAATGACGCTCGCCGAGGTCATACGCTATTCCAGCAACGTGGGAATCGTGCGGTTCGCCGAGCGGCTATCGTGGCGGGAACAGTACGAGGCGCTGCGTGACTTCGGGTTCGGTACGCCGACCGGAATACCGTACCCCCAGGAGTCGCCGGGTGTCCTCCGAGACCCGCGGTATTGGTCCAAGCAGTCGCCGGCGTCCCTGGCCATGGGCTACGAGCTTTCGGTGACGCCACTTCAGCTCGCGCTGGCGTACGGGTCGATCGCAAACGGGGGGGAGCTCCTCGAGCCATCACTCATCAAGGAGATTCGCGATCTCGAAGGCAACGTCGTTTACCGAGGCTCGCGCCGTATCGTGCGTCGCGTGCTCACGCCGCAGGGGTCCAGGCAGTTGCGCCGGCTTCTGACGGGCGTCGTGGATAGCGGCACGGCCACTGAGGCGGAGCTGTCCACGTTCGCGGTTGGAGGGAAGAGCGGTACGGTGCGGGGGATGTCTCGTGGTCGTTATGTGGCGGGGTCGTACACCGCGTCGTTCGTCGGGCTCTTTCCCGCCGACGAGCCGCAGTACGTCATTCTCGTAAAGCTCGATAACCCGAAGGGGGCATATTACGGCGGGAAGACGGCAGCCCCCGTGTCGAAGGTCGTGCTCGAGGCGGCAATCGCCGCGCGCGACGCGGCGCTCGATCGCAACGCGCTGACCCACCGCCGCACGGAGCCGGTTTTCGCCTCGCGCGGGAACGACTCATCGGCCGACACGCCGCGCTCGCGTCCGATTACGATTGCCGCCGGCACCGTTGACGAGGTGAGCGAGGATGCCGTGAGCGACGTCGGCGAGCGCCCGAGCGTTCCATTCGTCGTGAGCCTCACCGAGCGACAGAAGGCGCCGAACGCGCCGATCCGCGTGCGTCCCATTCCCGATGTGCGAGGGCTTCCGCTGCGGCGCGCGGTGCGCGCCCTTCACGAGTCGGGGTTCCGCGTACAACTCGCCTCCGGCGCTGCCGGCATTACGGTTCCCGAAGCCGGCACCCCGTTGCGCACCGGGTCGATCGTCCGCCTCTATCAGCCGCGATGACCGAATTCTCGTCGCAAGCTGTGCGCGACGCGTTGGCGCGCGCGGGTGTGCTCGTCGACGTTCGTGGCCCGATCCCTGAGACGTTCGCCGACATCACTGACGACAGTCGACGCGTGGAGCGCGGGTCGCTTTTCGTCGCGGTCCGTGGCACGTCACGAGACGGCCACGATTTCCTCGACGCCATCGCCGACCGCGCGGCAGCGGCCATCGTGGAGGATCCCGCGCGCACTACGCTGCCCGTGTTCGTGGTGCGTGACGCGCGCCGCGCGGCCCCGATCGCCGCGAGCGTCGCATACGGTCACCCTGGGGATCAACTCCGACTCGTTGGTGTCACCGGCACGAACGGGAAGACGACGACAGTCGGCATGCTGCGCCATCTGCTCGACGGCGTCAGTGGCAGGCGGGCCGCGTCGATCGGCACGCTCGGCGTCCTCGTCGGCAGCGAAGGGGTCGGGCAGGTCGGTGGGGGAGGCCTCACGACCCCGGGGCCCATCGAGCTGCAGCGGGTGCTGCGCTCACTCGTGGACGACGGGGTGGGGACGGTCGCGATGGAAGTGTCATCGCACAGCCTCGATCAACGTCGCGTGGACGGCCTAACGTTTGCCACGGCGGTGTTCACGAATCTCACCCGCGACCACCTGGATTATCACCGGACGATTGAGGCGTACGTCGCGGCCAAAGCGCGGCTCATCGAGTACCTTGCGGCCGACGGAACTGCCGTCATCAACGTTGACGACGACGCATGGCGTACGCTGGGACGCGCACCGAAGCAGGTGCGATTCTCGCTCCAGCGGACGGACGCCGACGTGTGCGCGTCGAACGTGCGCTATACGCCTCAGGGGAGCGAATGGCAGCTCGAAGCCGGTGGCGCGAAGGCGGATGTTCGCCTGCCGCTCGTGGGCGACTTCAACGTCGCGAACGCGCTTGGCGCCGCGGCGGCAGCATGGGTGCTCGGCATGTCGGTCGACGAGGTTGCCGAACGATTGTCGTCACTGCCGCAGGTTCCGGGGCGACTGGAGCGCATCCTCGTCCGGCCCGTCGTGCTCCGTGACTACGCCCACACGCCCGACGCGCTCGAGCGCGCGCTGATGGCGGTCCGTCCGTTCGTCGAAGGGCGCTTGATCGTGCTGTTCGGCGCGGGCGGCGACCGCGATCGCGGCAAGCGCCCGCAGATGGGTGCGATCGCGGAGCGCCTCGCCGATCGCGTGATCGTGACGAGCGACAACCCTCGTACCGAGGACCCGGACCGCATCATCGATGACATCGAAGCGGGGATGCGTGGCGGGAAGCACGAACGGATCACGGACCGTCTCGATGCGATCGCTCGGGCGCTGACCATGGCTACGCCCGCGGACGTCGTCATCCTCGCCGGCAAAGGCCACGAGACCTACCAGATTCGCGGCACGATCGCCTATCCGTTCGATGAGCGCGAGATCGTGCGCAACCTCGCGGCGGAATCACCCACTCGCCTTCCCATCGCGTGACGCACGCTGTCGCCGGCACGCCGGCTCGCTCCCTGGACCCATCGCGGCCAACGCCCTTCTGGACGCTCGACCGCGTAGCGGACGCCCTGGCGACGGTCGTTGTCACTCCACCCCCGCGCGGGTCTCAACGCATCGCGTCGGTGAACACCGACACGCGGACGGTAGCCGCGGGTGAGCTGTTCGTGGCGCTGCGCGGCGAACGGTTCGACGCCCACGACTTCGTCGCCGACGCGGTTGCGAAGGGTGCTGCGGCGCTCGTCGTGTCGGACGCGCGGGTCGCGGCGTCGCTCGGTGTGCCGGTGTTCGTCGTCAGTGACACGACCGTGGCGTTAGGCATGCTGGGACGCTACCGGCGCCGGGCGTGGGCGAAGCCGGTCGTGGCCGTGGCCGGGTCGAACGGCAAGACGAGCACGAAGGAGCTCACCTCGGCGGCCCTCGGCTCGCGGCTCACGGTGTACGCTACGCGGGGGAACCTGAATAACCACGTTGGCGTCCCTCTGACGTTGCTCGGCATCCCTGACGAGGCCGATGTGGCCGTCGTGGAAATCGGGACGAATCACCCGGGCGAGGTGGCCACGTTGCGCGCGCTCGTCGAGCCGGACGTCGCGATCCTGACATCGGTGGGCGAAGAGCATCTCGAGGGGCTGGGCGATCTCGATGGCGTGCTGCGCGAAGAGAGCGCGGTGTTCTCCGGCGCGAGCGTGGCGATCGTGCCGGCGGGCCAACCGGAGATCGGCGAGTCCGCCCGCGCGCTGGCGCAACAGACGATCGCGGCAGGGCTGACGGCCGGCGACATCAAGCCCGATGCCTGGACCATCGCGCCCGATGGCACCGGCGTGCTGCGCTTCGGCGACATCGAGGTGCGCCCACCGCTCCGAGGAGAGCACAACCTTCGGAACGCGATGCTCGCGATCGCGACGGCGCGGACGCTGGGGATCTCGCTCGCTGACGCGGCGGCTGGAATCGCGCGGACGCCGGCCCTGCCGATGCGAAGCGCGTGGGTGACCATCGGCTCGTTCACGGTCATCAACGACGCGTACAACGCAAACCCCGCTTCCGCGCGCGAATCGCTCCGGATGCTGGCGTCTCTCGACACCGACCGGCAGCGCGTCGCGATTCTCGGCTCGATGCTGGAGTTGGGTTCGGCTGGTCCCGGCCTGCATGATGAGATCGCGCGGCTGGCGCTCTCGGGCCCGGCGCAGATCGTCGCAGGGATCGGCGAGTTCGCGCGCGCACTGACGGCGGCGGCGCCGAGCGATCTTCGCGTCGTGACGGCCCCCGATGCGCCAGACCTCTGGCCGCTCCTGGCGCCTCGTCTGGCGTCGGATGCGGTGATTCTGTTGAAAGGCTCGCGCGGAACCCGGCTCGAACGCTTGATTCCGTTGTTGGAGTCGGTGGGATTGAAAACCTGAGTGGGGTTTGACCCCAGCACTGAACTTTGCTCTACACTCTGTTCCTTCAACTCACGCAGTACGTATCCGCGTTCCGGATCGTGCGGTACATCTCGTTCCGCGCGGCCGCCGCGGCGGTGACTGCGTTGCTGGTCGCCTTCATCGTCGGGCCGGTCATCGTCCGAACGCTGCGGCGCCTGCAGATGCACCAGGTCGTGCGCGAGGGGACGCCCGACACGCACCAGTCCAAGAACATGACCCCCACGATGGGGGGCCTGATCATCCTCGTGGCCACCATCGTGCCGACGCTCCTCTGGGTGCGACTCGACAATCGTTATGTGTGGTGCGCGCTGCTCGTGATGGCGTGGATGGGCGCCATCGGTTTCCTCGACGACTACCTGAAGTTCAGGCAGAAGCGGGAAGGGAAGAAGAATGAAGGGCTCGTAGAGCGTTACAAGCTGGCCGGCCAGGTCACCGCTGGGCTCGCGCTCGGTTTCTATCTGTGGCAGGTGCCGCTGTCCACGCTGCCGGGTGCATCGACCACGCTTCCGTTCTACAAGTGGATGCTGATCGTTCCGGCGGCCACGTGGCTCGCGTGGCTGTACGTTCCGTTCGTGACCTTCATCCTCACCGGCGTGAGCAACGCGGTGAATCTCACGGACGGGCTCGACGGACTGTCTGCAGGGCTCGTCGCGATCGCCGCGGTGACGTTCGCCGTCTTCGCATACGTCATGGGTCGCGTCGATACGAGCGCGTACCTCAACATCTTCTATCTCCGCAACGCCGGTGAGCTGACGATCTTCTGTTCGGCCATCTTCGGCGCGTGCGTCGGCTTCCTCTGGTACAACTGCTACCCGGCGCAGGTCTTCATGGGCGACACGGGGGCACTCGCCTTGGGTGGCGCGCTGGGCGCCGTGGCGATTCTCCTCAAGTCCGAGTTTCTCCTGCTCATCGTCGGCGGCGTGTTTGTGGCCGAGACGGCGTCGGTCATCATCCAGCGCTCGGTCTTCAAGTATCGGAAGCGCCGTGTCAACGAGGAGTACGCGAAAGCGAACCGGGTATTCAAGCGAGCGCCGCTCCACCATCACTTCGAGCTCAAAGGCTGGCACGAGGTGCAGGTCGTGACGCGCTTCTGGATCCTTGGTATTCTCTGCGCGTTTTTCGCCCTCACGACCCTGAAGCTGCGGTGATTCCGGACATCTGGCGCATCGGCGAGATCGCCGTCATCGGGCTCGGGAAGAGCGGGACGGCGGTATCGACGCTCCTCGCGCGCGAAGGCGCCAAGGTGTATGCGTCCGACGGCGCCAACACCGCGGCTGTGGAAACGAGCGCGGCACTGCTTCGCCCGATTGGCGTGACGGTGGACGTCGGTCGGCACGACCTCGAGCGCATTGCCCACGCGACGCTCGTGGTCGCAAGCCCCGGCGTTCCGCCTGATGCACCGCCCCTCGTGCGCGCGCGCGCCGCTGGGCTGCCGATTATCGGCGAGATCGAGGTCGCGCTGCACGCCATCCCGGGACTTCGCTACATCGCGGTCACGGGCACGAACGGAAAGTCGACGGTCACGGCGATGATCGCGCATCTGTTGCGTGGACTCGGGCTCGACGCGGTCGCGGCCGGTAACATCGGCATGCCGCTCGCCGAGGTCGCCTTGCGCGACCGCCGTCCGGACTGGGTAGCGCTCGAGGTCTCGTCGTTCCAGTTGCACGATACGCCGAGCATCGATCCCGCAGTCGGCGTCGTCACGAACCTGAGTGCCGACCATCTCGATCGTTATGCAACGGTGGACGAGTACTACGCCGACAAGGCCATGCTCTTCCGCAACGCGAGCGATCGCTCCAAATGGGTGCTCAACGGCGACGACGAGGCGGTACTTCACCTTGCGGAACGCCGCCCGGTGACGCCGCCGCGCGGTGCGGCCCGCATCGACCAGGTGGACGCGACCTCGGGCCCGGAAGCGGCGAGCGCCGCCCCTGTGACACCGCGCGCCCCGCTCCGCGGCGACAGCTACCTCGTCTCGCTCGAGCGCCGTGACGCTGCCGCCTGGTACGACCGCGAGCAGGACCGGCTCGTCGTTCTCGGCAAGCCGTTGGTGTCTCGCGCTGACCTGCCGCTGATTGGCGACCATAACGTGGCGAACGCGCTCTTCGCCACGCTGGCCGTGATGGTTGCCGACGCCGGCCACGAACGCGCCGATGCCCGCGCTCGCCTCGCCGAAGCGCTGCGGACCTTTCAGGGCCTGCCGCACCGACTCGAGCTCGCGGGCGTCTACGACGACGTTCGATGGATCAACGACTCGAAGGCGACGAACGTCAGCTCCACGCTCGTCGCCCTGCGAGGAATGCACCAACCGACGATCCTGCTCCTGGGCGGGCGTCATAAGGGCGAACCGTACACCGCGCTCGCCCCCGAGCTCCGGCGCACGGTCAGAACCGTGATCGCCTACGGCGAGTCCGCCCCAACCATCGTCGCGGACATCGGGGGCGTGGTGCCAACCGAACAGCTGGGCAGATCCTTCGAGGAGGTCATCGACCGTGCGCGCGAGCTCGCGCAGGCCGGAGACGCCGTTCTACTGTCGCCCGCGTGTTCGAGCTACGACATGTTCAAGAACTACGAGGAACGCGGCACGACGTTCAAGCGGCTTGCCGGCGCGAAGGAGGACGAGAAGCGATGACCGCGATGGCCCAGACGCGCGACCGGTGGAAGATAGGAGTGGAAGCGCGTGCTCTCGTGCTGTTGACGGCCGTGCTCCTCGCGTTCGGCCTCGCTGTGCTCTACAGCGCCAGCGCTATCGAGTCGCTCCAGAAGGAGGGCGTCAGCACCTATTATCTGGTTCGTCAGCTGACGGGGCTCGCGATCGGCGTGGTGGCGTTCGCCGTCGCCGCGAAGATGGACGCGGAGCGATGGAACCGCTGGGCGTGGCCGCTCATGGTGGGGACGATGGTCCTGCTGCTCGTGATCGTCCTGCCGTTTACCACATCGATCGCACCGCGCGTCAACGGGTCTCGGCGGTTTCTGTTCGGATCATCCCTCCAACCGTCGGAGATCGGGAAGCTGGCGGTCATCATGTGGACGGCCATGCTCGTGGTGAAGAAGGGGGACAAGCTCCGCCGCCTAACGAAGGGCCTGCTCCCGTTCCTGATCGTCGTCGGCGTGCTCGACGCGCTGGTGATCCTGGAGCCGGACCTGTCCGTGGCGATCATGTACACGCTCGTCATGGGGGTCATCCTCTTTGCCGGGGGCGTACGGATCGGCCACTTCGTCGTGCTCAGCATGGTGGGGATCCCGGTGCTGTGGCACGAGATGGAGCGGCTCCAGTACGTGCTGCTCCGCATGGTGACGTTTCTCGACCCTGGTACCCCCCCGCCCGACTCGAAGTACCAGCTCTGGCAGTCCCTCATCGCGGTCGGCTCGGGCGGCGTGTTCGGCCGTGGCTTCGGCGAAGGCCGTCAACAGATGGGCTTTCTCCCGTTCGGCTACAACGACTTCATCGCGAGCAACGTCGGCGAGGAGTGGGGCTTCATCGGGATCACGTTCCTCACGCTCGCGTTTGCCGCGTATGCCTGGCTCGGGTTCAGGATCGCACGCGCGGCTCGCTCCCCATTCCTTCAGCTCGTGGCGATCGGGTTGACAGTCACGGTCGTCGTCACCGCGTATCTGCACATCGGCGTAGTAGTCGGGTTGCTGCCGACCACCGGCTTGACCCTGCCGTTCATCTCGTACGGGCGGTCGAACCTCGTCCTCTCTCTCTTCATGACGGGTGTGTTGGTGAACATCGGGAGCGCGAAGGAGCGAGTGCACGGCGTCGCCGCGACGGATCCACTCGCGGCGCCTGCCTGGTGAGGATCTTCGTCACCGGCGGCGGCACCGGCGGTCATCTGTACCCGGCGCTCGCGATCGCGCGTGCGCTCGTTCGGCTGGAGCCCAGGATCGAGCCGTTCTTCATCGGGGCACGTCGGGGGATCGAGCGCGATGTGCTGCCCACGACCGAGTTCCCTCACGAGCTGCTGGACCTTCACCCGCTCTATCGGTCGCAACCGTGGCAGAACTGGCGGACGGTGAAGGGGCTCATATCCGCCTGGAGCCGAATCAGTGCGCTGGCGGCAGAGTCGCGGCCGCGCCTCGTGATCGGCACCGGCGGGTACGCCGCGGGAGCAACAATGATGTACGCAGCGCGTCGCGGTGTTCCGCTCTTCATCCAGGAGCAGAACAGCTTCCCCGGCCGAACCGTCCGCGTGTTCAGCCGGTTCGCGAGAGCCATCTATCTCGGGTTCCCGGAGGGTGGCGCGCTGTTGCCGGCGCACGGACGACCGCGAGCGATCTACACCGGCAACCCGATCGCGCCCCCGCCCGACCCACGACCGAGCCGTGCGGCAGCGCGGTCGACGTGGAAACTTCGGGACGCCGGAACGGTAGTCCTCGTGTTCGGCGGAAGTCAGGGCTCCGCAGCCCTCAACGCCGCGATCGACGGGTGGGTCGCGCGCGGACTGCGTGACGATGTGCAGCTCATCTGGGCGACAGGGAAGGCCAACTTCGACCGCCACGCCCACCGCGAATCGGACCGCGTGCGCGTGCGTCCCTACTTGTCGCCTATCGCCGATGCGTACGCCGCATCGGACCTGGCGATCACGAGGGCGGGCGCGATGACGACGGCCGAGCTTTCCGCGTGGGCTATTCCAGCGATCCTCGTCCCGCTTCCGACGGCAGCAGCCGATCACCAGACCGTGAACGCCAAGGCGCTCGCCGCCGCCGGCGCAGCGAGGTGGATACACCAGCGAGATCTGACCGTTGATCATCTGGACGCGACGGTTCGAGAGCTCATCTCCACGCCCGGGGCGCTGGAGTCGATTGCGGCCGCCCAGCGAGAAAGAGCTAGACCCAACGCCGCCGAGTCCATTGCAAAACTGATACTTAGCAGCGTCGATCTCAACTGAAATCCAGACTGGCCGATCTCTTGAGTGCGATGCCCGCTACTCCTATATTCCGCCGCCGCTGATGCCTCTTCTCGATCCCTCCGACCCCCGCCCCGTCCACTTCGTCGGAGTTGCCGGCGCCGGCATGAGCGCGCTGGCCGAGTTGTTCGTGCGGCGCGGTAGTACCGTCACCGGGTGTGATTCCGCGGGTGACCCGACGGGTGACCTCGCCCGGCTCGGAATCGAGGTCGCCGCGGGCCACGACCCGGCACACGTCGATGGCGCTCGCGCGCTGGTCGTGTCATCGGCGCTGCCCAAGACCCATCCCGAGCTCGCGCGTGCGCGCGAGCTGGGCATTCCCGTGATTCGCCGTGCGGAAGCGTTGGGCGAAGCGGTGAGCGGCGGCGAGCTCGTGGCCGTCGCGGGCACGCATGGAAAAACGACGACGACCGTCATGACGGCGGAGGCGCTCCACGCCGCCGGACGCCAGCCAACCGGCGTCGTGGGTGGCCGCGTAGGGAGCTGGGGTGGAAATCTCCGGTTCGGCTCGGATCGGCTGTTCGTGGTCGAGGCCGACGAATACGACCGCTCATTTCTCGCCCTCACGCCCACGGTTGCCGTCGTGACCAATGTCGAGGCAGACCACCTCGACATCTACGCGGACCTGAGCGATATCCGACGCACCTTCGAGCAGTTCCTCGCGCCTGCGCGTGCGATCGTGCTCTGCGCCGACGATCCGGGAGCGCACAGTCTTGCCACGCCCAACTCGGCAGAGGTGATCCGGTACGGCGTGCATTCTCGCGATGCGCGACTCCTTGCGGTCGACGTACGAAGCGAGGGCGGCGGCTCGCTGTTCGAGGTCGAGTTCGACGACGAGATGCTCGGCGAGGTGGAGCTGTCCGTTCCGGGCACGCATAACGTGATGAACGCGCTGGCTGCGATCGGGAGCGGGCTGGCCCTGGGCGTCTCACTGAAAGAGATGAAGCCGGGACTCGCGTCGTTTCGCGGAGTGGAGCGGCGGTTCCAACGGCTCGGCGCGGTGCGTGGGGTCGAGATCGTCGATGACTACGCCCACCATCCTACGGAAATCCGGGCGACGCTTGCCGCCGCTCGAACTGCGTTTCCGGGGCGCCGCATCATCGCCGCCTTCCAACCACACCTCTTCTCTCGCACGCGCGACTTTGCGCGCGAGTTCGGCGAGGCGCTGGCCATTGCCGATTCCGTGTTCGTCGCCGACATCTACCCGGCCCGCGAGCAGCCAATCCCCGGCGTTACCGCGCAGCTGATCGTCGATTCGGCGCGCGAAGCCGGCGGCGCGGTGGAGTGGCAGGGCGCTCGTGACGCGCTCTCCGCGCAGCTCGCGCGTGCCGTCCGCGGCGGTGACGTCGTCCTCACGATCGGTGCGGGCGACATCACGAAGACCGGGCCCGAACTGCTGCGGGCGCTCGGCGACGATGCCTAGTGAACACGTCACAGATGTTGACTGCAGGCGGGAGCCGGCCTCGAGGCCAGCCCGCGGTGCGTCGCCTTGAGTCCCCTATCCGACGTCGCGCGTGTGCGGGTACGGTGGGTATCGGTCGCCGCCTTGGGCCTCGCCGTCGTGGCGAGTCCGTGGTGGGGTCGGTTCCTGGCGTCGCAACTCTCGTATTTTCGCGTTCGGCGCGTCGAGATCGTCGGCGTCCGGTACATCGCGCCGAGCGAGATTCTCACCCGGCTGCGCGTGGACACGACTCGGTCGGTGTGGGATGATCCGACGCCGCTCGAGCAGCGCGTGGCGCGTCATCCGCAGGTGAGCGCGGTATCGATCGGTCGTAAGCTTCCCGGGACACTGGTGGTGAACGTGGTAGAGAATCTCCCGATCGCGTTCGTGTCGACGGATCGCGGCCTGCTCGTGTTCGATGAACGCGGGCGCCAGTTGCCACTCGACCCGAGCCGTGTCGCGGTGGATCTTCCTATCGCGGCGCGGCGAGACACGGCGCTGTTCCGGTTGCTTGCGCAGGTGAGAGCGGAGCGGCCGCGGTTGTTCGCGCGCGTGAGCGAGATCAGGCGCGTGGGCGATCGCGAGATCGTGTTGCACCTTGAGTCGCTGCCGGTTCGTGCCATGTTGGAGGTGACGCCGGACCGCTTGGCCGAGATATTTCCCGTTGAAGCCGATCTGGCCAAGCGACAGGCTCGCGTCGCCGAGCTCGATCTTCGTTTTCGAGACCAG
>Ga0209382_10009246_pt1 | contig 12356 bp, 12 predicted proteins | sample SoiMetdeltSBSDD5_FD_187599 | JGI IMG/M metagenome (GOLD analysis project Ga0209382, IMG submission 187599) | Bulk soil microbial communities from a Populus tree surrounding site in Tennessee, USA - Soil MetaG P. deltoides SBSDD5 (SPAdes) (version 2) | ecosystem: Environmental > Terrestrial >... | reverse complement strand
AGCGCCATGATGATGCAGAGTACGAATACGAGTTCGATCAGCGAGAAACCCTTGGCCATGCTCCATTCTTAGGGGTTTGAGCGCCGAAACCGGCACCAAAAAAGCCCGGCGAAAAGCCAAAAAGCGCGCCATTTGCGGGCTAACGCGTTGTGGGTTGAAACGGTATGTTCAAGCGCTTATTAGTCTTGCGTTTCCGGCACAAGCGCTGCATTTGGGGACATCGATGACACGAATCGCCGAAGCCAAGCCCATAGGGCTCCCCCACGCTGTGTTCCTGCAGCGCGTAGCCGACGAACCGGCTGCGTCGCCGGAGGTGCGCCTCGGGCAGGGAGCGTTCTTGGCTCTGCGGTTCGTCGATCTCCTCTCACCCGATCGAGAGCCTCCCGCCCCGGACGTGTTCCGCTACCAGTGGGCGGCCACCGAGCGCTATTGCAGCGAGCTGGCGGGCGAGGGCACGGAAGCGGCGCACCTCGCGGGCCTGGTGCGCGCGACGAGCGAAGCGCAACGCACGAACGACGTCCGCGCTCTCGCGCCCGCGCTCATCGCCTACGCTCTGTACCTCGAACAGGACGCGCATTTCGAGGAAGCCGAGGATGTCCTGTTGACGCTGATCCGGGTCGGCGGCGAACGGCTCGCCCCGTCGGATGGGACCGCTGCGTGGATGCGTGTGGGCCGCGTGCGCCGCATCCAGGCGGACTTTGATCGCGCCGACAGCGCGTACACGGAGGCGGGCCGGATCGCGACCGCCGCCGGCGACCGGCAGGGCGTACTGCTCAGCCGCATCGGCCACACCAACGTCCTACATTTCCGCGGCAACCTCTCCGAGGCCGAACGCGGTTGGCGTGGCGTGCTGGCGGACGCCGAAGTCGGGGGGTTCGGCGATGTGCAAGCGCAGGCGGAACACGGGCTCGGGAACGTGCTCGAACGCCGCGGCCAGGCCCACGAAGCGGCGCCGCACTTGTGGCGCGCTTACAAACTGTATGAGGACGACGCATCCCGCGTGCGCGCCCTCGGTGACTTGGGGAACCTGATGCTGGCGCTGGGGGACATCCCCGGTGCCGAGCATGCGCTCACCGAAGTCGCGCGACGCGGGACCCTGCCAGACATCCTGGCCAACGCCAAGATCGAGCTGATGCACTGCGCGTCGTTCCGGCGCGACCGCGTCGGTTTCGAGCGGTGGCGGGAGCGCGCGCTCGATCATTTCGAGGAGGCCCTGCCCAACATTCGGGCGGACTACCACCTCAAGGTGGGGATCGGGTTGGCGCGATTTGGCAATTACGGCAAGGCCGAGACGCAGATGCAGCAGGCGCACGAGATCGCGACCGCACACGGGTTGCACGAGTTTGTGTTCCGGATCGAGCGGATAAAGAGCGGGCTCCGCGGATGCGAGGCTCTCGAACACAGCGAGAGCAGCGCGGCGGAGCCCGTCGTCTGGACCGAGCAGCTCAGAGAGGTATCAGCCTCCCTGGCTGCGTTGAGCGCCTAGCGACTTACTTACAGGTGTTGGGGTTGTTCTGGTCGCAGGTCGTCTCGGCGTTCATCTGGGGACCAGTGCTGGCGTCGGCGCAGGCGGCTAGGGCCATGGCGAACGACACGAGTACGAGCGAAACGGCAAAGCGGATCCGGCGGGCCATTGGAGCCTCCACAGTCAGGTTGGGCGGTGCGGGAACACTCCCCAACATGAGTGCGGTGACCCCCCGGGTTTAGGGCGTTTTTGCTGCATCGTAGGGCGTTTTTGCGGCACGGAGAGTTCTCGGGGGGGCCATGCTCGTTCTGGCAGCGGTACCGGACATCCAATTCCACAAGCTGCGCCGTGCGGTGGCCGCGCGGTTCGTGGTGGCGCACGCCCGATCCTGGGACGTGGTGCTCAGCTCGATCCGGAGCCGGCCCGTCGAAATCGCCGTCGTCGATCCGCTGCTCTCGGGGGAGCCTCGGGGGCAAGAGATCGAGCGCCTGCGCGTCCTCTTCCCGTCCCTGCCCCTCATCCTCTATTCGGCGCTGACGCCACAGGTCGCCGCCGTCCTGCTCGGGCTCGGCCAACGCGGCATCCGCCACGTCGTGTTCGCCCGCTTCGACGACCACCCCGCACGGCTGCGGGAGGTCATCGAATCCGAGGAGATACACGCCACCTCGCATCAGCTGCTGGGCCAGCTCGCGGCCGCCCTCGAACCCCTGCCGCGGGAGATGCGCTGGGTGTTGGAGGAAGTGCTGCGCGCCCCGGGCGACGTGCAGACGATCCAGCAAGTCGCGGCGCGGGCGCGGGTCGACCGCGGCACCTGCGCGCGCTGGTTCGCTCGGGCGGGACTCCCGAGCCCGCGCCATTTCCTCGCCGCGATGCGCGTGCTGTACGCGCACCGCCTGCTCCAGGATCCGGGGTTCACGATCGAGGACGTCGCCGAGCGGCTGGGCTATGCGCAGGCGAAGACGCTCCAGCAGCACGCCCGCACGTACCTGGGGCTCACCGCGGGCGAGATGCGCCTGTCGCTCACGCCCGACGACGCCGCACACCGCATTCTCGACCGTTTCCTCGCGCCCCCCGTGAGCATCGCCGCGAGCGCGTCATGATGCAGACGGCCCCTACGCCTGTGCCCCCGACGATCCTAGTCGTAGACGACGAGGCCGGCCTGCGCCGGGTGCTGGATCGTATCCTGACCCGGCACGGCTATCGCGTTCTCTCTGCCGGAAGCGCGGAGACGGCCTACGAGCTGCTCACGTCGGAACCGGCGGACGCCATTCTCCTCGACATCCACCTCCCGACGATGTCGGGCCTCGCGCTCTACCTGGCGATCATCCATCGCTGGCCCGCGCTCGAGGGCCGCATTGCGATCATGACTGGGGACGCCGAGGCAGACGAGGTGCGGACCTGGCTGGAGCACCACCGCTGCGCTGTGATGCGCAAGCCGTTCAATCTCGACCAGGTGACCGATTGGGTCGCGGCCGTGCTCAACCCCCGCGGCCGCTCGACGGGGGCCATGGACGCATGACCGGCGCGGCTCAGCCCGACCCCCTCCACGTCCTCCGCGAATACTCAGGGCTCGCGCCCTGGAACCTCCGCGACCTGTCGGTCCTCGTAGGTGCCGTCCTCGATGCGTCGGCCGTCACACCTATCAACGCCGCGGCCCGCGCCTCGCCAAGCGAACGGACGATCCGCTTCTACGTGACGCGCGGTCTCGTGAGCCCGCCCGAAGGCCGGGGGACGGCGGCGACCTACTCGTATCGCCACTTCCTGCAGCTGCTCTGGATCAAGCTGCGTCAGATGGAGGGCGCGACGCTCACCGCGCTCACCAAGGACATGAAAGACCAAACGGGAGACGTGCTGGAGCGTCGCTGCGCGCAGGTGCTCGGCGTTTCGTTGCCGCTGCCCGATCGCCTGCAGCTCAAGGGCGCCGAAGGGATGCCGCGTGGACGCTCGGGGCGGGCGCTCACGGCCTGGCTCACCCGCGACACGACCAAGGAGCCGGGCGTCCCCACGACGTGGCGCCGCATTCCGGTGGCGCGCGGCGTCGAGCTGCACGTCGACGCGGACCATCCGTTGGCGCGCGTCGGGCCCAACGACGCCGGCGTCGCCGACATTGTCCGGCAGGCGCTCGCGAAACTCTTACCGCACTCGCCCACGTAACATGGTACGGGCGCGGCATGCTGCGCCCCTACGTCTTTCAACCGGGAGTCACGATGGGTTGGGTCCTGCTGATTCTGATCGTCGTCGTGGGGCTGTGGATGGTCGGCGCCTACAACGGCCTGATCGCCCTCAAGAACCAGACCTTCAACGCCTTCAAACAGATCGACGTGCAGCTGAAACGGCGGCACGACCTGATTCCGAATCTCGTCAACGCCGTGAAGGGCGCGATGGACTTCGAGAAGTCGACACTCGAAGCGGTGATTCAGGCGCGCAACCAGGCTGTGAAGGTCAACGCGTCGGGTCCCGAAGCGATGAAGCAGATTAGCCAGGCCGAGAACGCGCTGTCGAGCGCGCTGTCGCGCCTGATGGTCGTCGTGGAGCGGTACCCTGACCTCAAGGCGACGGGGAACATCGGTCAGCTGCAAGAGGAGTTGACGTCGACGGAGAACAAGGTCTCCTTCGCGCGCCAGCTCTACAACGACACGGCGACGCAGTACAACACCAAACAGCAGCAGTTCCCGACCAGCCTCGTCGCGGGACTCGCCAAGGCGCAACCCGCCGAGCTGTGGGAGATCGAGGACCAGGCCGAGCGGGCGGTCCCCAAGGTTGACCTCACCTCCCGGTAATCTCTTTCAACAACAGGAAGCCAATCGCCGGCGCACGACCTGGCTGGTGATTGGCTTCGTTGTGTTTTTTGCCTGGTTGGGCTTCGGCGGGGACCTCATTTTTTGGCTCAGTTCCCGCGATGCGGACCCCGGGCGGTACCGCCACGTCATCCCCTGGTTCGGGCTGATCGTCACCACGATTGCGATCGCCGTCGCCCGCTACGCCTACCGCACCGGACCGCAGAAAGTCCTGTGGGCTACGGGTGCGCGAGAAGTGATCGACCCCCAGAACGACGCCGAGCGCCAATTCGTCAACGTCGTGGACGAAATGGCGATCGCGGCGGGGTTGCCACGCCCGCGCACCTGGGTCGTTCCGGACGCCGACCCCAACGCGTTCGCTACTGGCCACGACCCCAAGGATTCGCACGTAGCCGTGACGGAAGGCCTGCTCGCGATCTGCAGCCGGGACGAGCTCCAGGCAGTGATCGGCCACGAGCTGGGTCACGTGAAAAACCTCGACGTCCGCCTCATGACGACGCTCGCGGCGCTCGTGGGGGCGATCCTGCTCATGCGCGACGGGATGGGACGGATGATGCGTGGAGGGGGGCGCCTTGGGGGAGGCGGTGGAGGCGGGCGAGGGGGGAAAAAGGGCGGGGCGGGACCGCTCATCGCAATCCTGCTCGCTGTCTGGATCATCTCGTGGCTCATCGCGCCGCTCGTCACGCAGCTGTTGGCGCTCGCGGTGAGCCGCAAGCGGGAGTACTTGGCCGACGCGATGAGCGCCCAGTTCACGCGCAATCCACTCGCGCTCGCGAGCGCCCTCGAGAAGATCGAGCACGCCGCCGCGCCGACGGCCGCCATCAAGCGAGGGGCGGCGCACCTCTGCATCGCCGACCCGCTGGGTCGCCGCCTCACGAGCCAGGAGGGGTGGCTCGCCGACCGGTTCGCCTCACACCCCCCGATGGGCATGCGCATCTCGCGCCTCAAAGGCATGGGCTACGCGCAACTAAAGAAGGAGGGGGGGACACCGGCGTGAGGGGCTGGTTGCGACGTAAGGCCCTCCGCTCCCTCCACGAGTTCCGCACCCGCCTCGCCCGCTACAAGCTGCAAGAACGCCGCCTCGTCAAAGCCGCTCTCGAAGATGACCCCGTCATCACTGCCGCCGTCCACGAGCACATGGAGGCACACGGGCTCACCGAGCCGGTAGTGCGCCGCCGGGTGAACGTGTACGTAGACGAGATCGTCCCGCACTTCAGCGTCCTGTCGTACTACAAGCTCGGCTACAACCTCGCCAAGATCTTCGTGAACCTGCTTTACAAGGTGAGCGTGGACTACCAGGACGAGGGGGCTCTCGCGGCGATCCCTCGCCACGACGTCGTCGTGTACCTCATGAACCACCGCTCCAACGCCGATTACGTCGTGGTGGCGTACGTGCTCGCGCGGGGCGTTCACGTCAGCTACGCGGTGGGGGAGTGGGCGCGCGCGTGGCCTCTCGAGTACGTGTTCAAATCGTTCGGCGCATATTTCATCCGCCGCCGCTTCCGGGAGCCGCTGTACCATGCCGTGCTGGAGCGCTACATCCAGCTCATCACGCGCAACGGCGTCACCCAAGGGATCTTCCCCGAAGGCGGGCTGACGCGCGACGGCCGGCTGCGCACCCCCAAACTCGGCTTGCTCGACTACATCTGCCGCACGCTGCTCGACCCGGCGTTCACGCGCGACGTCTGGTTCGTCCCCGTCGCGATCAACTACGACCGCGTGCTCGAGGATCGCTCGCTCATCCGCGAGCTGACCGACGAGCGTGACCGCCCGGGGCGCATCGCACAGCTCTTCACCGTGCTGTCGTACCTCGGGAGCAACACGCTGCGCCTGCTCACGGGGCGGCTGCAGCGCTACGGCCGGGCGGCCGTGAACTTCGGTACACCCCTGTCGCTGCGCGCCTGGTTGCGCACGGTCCCCGAAGGCGTGCTCGCCTGGCCCAAGGAGCGCCGCCTCCCCGAGCTCGAGAAGCTGGCCCAGGAGATGGTGAACCGCATCGGCGCGATTCTTCCCGTGACGCCCGTGCCCCTGGCGGCCGCGGCGCTGCTGTCCTTCGATCAGACGGTCATCCCCCGCAGTGCCGTGCTCGAACGGATGGACGAGCTACGCGACCGGCTGCACGAGGTGAACGGCAAGGTGGTGCGCGGTGGCGCCGGGATCGGCGACATCTGGGACCGGGCCTGGCGCATGTTGCGGATGCGGCGTCTCGTTGTAGCAGAGGGCGATTCGCTCGTGGTGCTGCCCCGTGGCCGGCCGCTCCTCGAGTATTATGCCAACGCGATCGCGCACCTCGTCCCGATTCGCGGCCCGCGCCGGCCATTTCACAAGGCGCACGAGGTCGAGAGCGATCTGCCGAAACTCAAGAAACCCTAAAGGAGCTTGGAGGAGACAGATGAGCGGAATGGGAATGCTGCTGGCCGTCCTCGCGCTCCAGCAGCAGCCGGCGGATCTGGTCGTCCTCAATGCCAGGGTCTACACCGCTGACGTGAACCGCCCCGTGGCCGAAGCCTTCGCGGTGCGGGGGGGGAAGATCGCGTTCGTCGGGAGCGCTCGCGGCGCTCTGGCGCTTGTCGGACCGCGCACGGAGCGCCTCGACTTGGCGGGCCGGACGGTGATCCCCGGCATGGTGGACGCCCACGCTCACCTGCTCGGCCTCGGGCAGGCGTTGCGAACCGTCGACCTCGTCGGGACGCGGTCGTATGACGAGGTGATTGCGCGGGTGGTGGAACGGGCGCGCACGGCTCGCCCGGGCGAATGGATCCGCGGCCGCGGGTGGGATCAAAACGATTGGGCCGACACTCGCTTCCCGACGCACCCGGCGCTGTCGCGCGCCGTTCCCAACAATCCCGTCTACCTGACGCGCGTGGATGGCCACGCCGCGCTCGTCAACGCCAAGGCGTTGGAGCTGGCACAGGTGACCATGGCGACCCCTGACCCCGCGGGTGGCCGGTTCATTCGAGATTCGGCAGGTACACCGACGGGCGTACTGATCGATGGCGCGCAGGGCGTCGTAGGCCGCGTGATTCCGTCGGCGTCCCGGGCGGAGCTGCAGGCGCAAACCCTGGCCGCGATCACGGAGCTGAATCGCTGGGGGCTCACCGGCATCCACGACGCCGGTGTCAACGCTGAAGGAATCGCCGTTTACGAAGGGCTGGCGCGCGAAGGGCGTTACTCCTTGCGCAACTATGTGATGATCCGGGACAACGACTCGACCCTTGATGCCTTCATGCGGCGTGGACCGCAGAACGCGCTGTACGACGGACGTCTGTGGATCCGGGCGATCAAGCTGAGCGCCGACGGCGCGCTGGGGAGCCGAGGCGCGGCGCTGCTCGAACCGTACAGCGACGACGCCGGGAACATGGGCTTGATCACGACGCCGATGGAGCGGGTGAAGAGTGTGGCGGTGCGGGCGCTGCGGGCCGGGTTCCAGCTCAACGTCCACGCCATCGGCGACCGGGCCAATCGCCTCGTGCTGGACCAGTTCGAGGCGGCTCTCCGTGAGGTCCCGGTGGCCGACCACCGATTCCGCGTCGAGCACGCGCAGATCTTGCATCACCAGGACATCGCCCGTTTCGCTCAGCTCGACGTAATCCCGTCGATGCAGGGCAGCCACCAGACGAGCGACATGTACTGGGTGCCCAATCGCCTCGGCTGGGCGCGCTCGGTCGGCGCCTATGCGTGGCGGTCGCTGCTGAACACCGGCGTCGTGATCCCGAATGGATCGGATCTGCCCGTCGAGGCCTCGAACCCGCTCATTTCGTTCCATTCCTTCATCACGCGCGAAGATGCGGACAATTTTCCGCCAGGCGGATGGTTCTCAGAACAGCGGACGACGCGCCAGGAAGCCCTCTGGTCGATGACGGCGTGGCCGGCCTACGCGTCGTTCATGGAGAACGAGAGCGGCACGCTGACGGCCGGGAAGTACGCGGATTTCGTGGTGCTCGATCGGGATATCATGACCGTGGCGCCTGAGGAGATCCTGAAGACGGGCGTGGTGATGACCGTGCTGGGTGGGCGGGTCGTGTATCGCAGGTAGAAAAACACGAAGCCCCCAAGACGGCGCGATAGGCCGCTTGGGGGCTCCGACACATCGGCTACCCAGAGCCGGGGGCTTTCACCCTCCGTTCTTCTTCCTGCTGCCGCCGGTAGACTGTTGCGTCGCTCGGTAGGGCAAACAGGAGCTCTGGCTTCCATCCCCAAGCAGCCTGGCCGGGCCGCAAGGTTCGCCAATGTGAGTGCTACGGGTCAGATCGGGTCGCGGACCGACCTTCCGCACTGCACGTCGAGGCACCATTTCGACGTGGATGAGGCAACGCGACTGGCCCCACCTGTCCGACCCAGAGAGCTGCTCCCGGATCAATGAACGCCTGAGCCCTTGATTGCGTCGGCGTTCTCCCCGGAATTTCCGTTCGGACCCGTCTTGAAGGCGTCGTTGAGACTAGAGGTCCCAACCCTTCCCTCCAAGCCGCGTGCGATAAATATAGGGGGCGCTAAAAAGCGCGCAAGTGCCGATGTTTCTTCGGGTTAGCTCACTTCGATGTGCACGGATTGTGGATGCTAACCCCCTACCCAGTCGCTCCTTCCACTGACCTTCCACACGATGTGGAGTTGTGAATCCACACCGCGCACGTTCCCACATCAGGGCCGAGGCAGCACCGCGGCGCGTGCGAAGCGTCGCATCGCCTCATCGAGGCGCCGTAATCGGTACGGCGCCCAGGCGCGCACGCTGTCGGCGCGCTGTGCCCAGCGCGCGGTCGTGTCATACTCGCGCCGGCACTGGCCGAGGGCCCCTCTCAGGGTGCGAGATTCACGGCGCAGGTCCGCCGGGGCTCCGGCGGGGTAGGAAGCGGTCAACGCGGAGTCGAGCTCCACCAGCGCGCCTTCGCCGGCGGCGCAACTGGCATGCATCCGCTGAGCGCGATTGTAGAGCACCGTTGGCGACGCCCCACCAAGGTCAGTGCGGAAAGTGTATGCAGCGCCGCGCACGCGGTCGAGCGAGTCCTGAACGCCCCGCAGCGTCGCCATGATGCGAGCGCGTGTGGCGCTGTCGGGAGGCTCTTGGGCAGGCGCGCCAACCGTCCAGAGGGCGAGCAATGCCGGGAACATCGTCAGCCGTCGATCGCGACTTCGCAGTAGGTGAACGGGTCGTTCGGCTGCGGGGGAATGAACAGGAACCCGGCGCCGCCGGTGGCCCACCAGCCGGCGAGGAGTTGCGTCGACTGGATCGCCGCACCGCCGTCGGCGAACAGCTCCTGGGTCCAGCGGCGGATGTGACGTAGTTCGGGGGCGCGCCGCGACAACACCGAGAGCACGGCGCTCATCCCCAGCGTAGCGCGCAGGAAGTGCGCGATGGCATGGACACGCTGCGCGAAGATGTAGGCTCTGACACCGGGTTCGTCGTACAGCAGGGTACCCTCGTAGGGGTCGGCGGGCGGAGCGTCCATGCGGGGGCCGAAATAGATGAAGACGCGAGCATCGCCGTCCTTGCGCTCGACGACGGCGGCCGCGGAGTCCGGGCCGAGGCGGGCCGCATGCACGAGGTCGTCCGGGAGTACGATGCCCACCTGACCCGTCCATTCGAGCGCGGCGAGGGCCTGGTCGAGGGGGCAGCCCACGCCGTCGTCGTACGCGACGAGACGCGGGGCCTCACCGGCCCGTTGGAAGAAGTGGGACAGGGCGTCGGCGCGGTCTTCGTAGGTGCGGACGACGCGCGAGGTTGCGGGAACCGTCATGATGTGATTATAACCCAGGGCCTAATACCCTGCTTTGAGGAGTTTGGATGCTCGCCACCGTGATCGTCGTCCTGGCCATTGCTGCGCTGCCCCAGGACAGCACCGCTGCACCACCGCGAGATACTGCGCCTCAGCCCCCCCCTCCCACGCTCGAACAGGTGCGTTACCTCGAGGGGTTGCGGTCGGTGGCGCGCGGCGCGGCACAATTGCGGGACGGCATCGATCGCGTGTCGCGGACGCAACAGACGCGGGATACGCTGCGTCAAAAGCAGGCAGGCCGCCGGCTCGGCGGATTGTGCACCACCGCGCGCAGCTTCATGGCGAGTGGCCGACCCCGCATGCAGCCATCGGCCTACGCCGATTCCATGCGGATCGTGGCGCGCCAGTTGACCGCGCGCGTCGACTCCGTGATCAGGTTCTTGCCCACCTGTGAGATGACGGCCGGGAAGAAACCCGCCTCGGTGGCCTCAGATCTCCTGAACCGGATGAGGGCGTACGAGACCGCTCTTGCGGCATTTCGGACGGCACTGGCCCCACCCAAACCAGACAGCATAAAGACACCAAGTCAACAGTAAGACGCCAAGACGCTAAGACGCCAAGTGGTTAACAGGTGACAGTGAACTGTTAACCACTTGGCGTCGTGGCGTCTCCTACGGCACGGTTTGTTGCTTTGGCTCCAGTCTAAGTATCCAGAGTCCGGTGTTGATGTCGGGGACAAAAATGTTGCCGTCCCGTACCACCGCTCCCCACGCAAACGGCGCCCGCCGCCGGTGTCCCACAGAATCGGCCGTCAGGATCCAACTCATCTCGCGACCTTGCCGCAACAGATCGCCCTTCAGCTCACCCGAGACGTCGAGCACACGCGCGCCACCCTGATAGTTGCCCAGGTAGAGCGTGTCTCCCACGACCCAAACGTTGTGTACGCCGCCGTCGGTGGGTTCATACCAGGCGACCTCTTTGGGGTGCGCGATATCCGAGACGTCCACCACATGCAACCGGCCAAAGGTGAGGTTGTTGCCGTCCGCCATGCCCTTGTACGGATGAGCCGCGTATACCTCGTCCCCGACGAACACGTACTTCCCCTGCCGCCACGCGGTGTGGGTGCCGCGCACAAAGCCGCGCCCGAACAGCTGCTCGACGCGCGCGTACACCGCATTGAGATCGTATTTGAGCTGGGACACGAAGCGCGGATTGGACGGGCTCCCGCCCTTCATGCCGTTCCCGACATCGAGCACGATCAGCCCGTCGTTCCAATAGGCGAGGTAGGCGAGTCCATCCACGACCATAACGTCGTGCAGATAGCGGCCCGCCTCAGTCTGCTCGGTCTGCCAGCGCGCGACTTCCCTGGGATGCGCGGGGTCCGAGAAATCGATGACGCGCATCGATCCCGTGGCGTCGTCGGTGATGTAGGCATGCCCCTGGTACACGTAGGAGCTGTGCACGCCACCCGACACCGTCTCGGTGTACTCCGATACCGGCTTCGGATGGCAGGGGTCGCTCGCATCAAAGACGACGATCCCGTTCTTGCGGTTCGACGCGCCCTCGCGCGAAAAGACACCGAGCTTGCCGTCCTCGGTCGTCATCACGTCGTTGACGATGCGCGCGTCGGTCATCATCGAATCGACGATTCTGGGATGCGTGACGTCGCTGATGTCGATCGCATACACGCGGTCGGCGATCGTGGAGAGATAGGCGCACGTGCCGCTCGGGTGCACCCATACTTCCGCCGCGCTCATCGTGATCGGCACACGCCCCCGCACTTCGATTCCCCGGGTGACGCGCCGGGCGGACGCGCGCACGACGACGTCGCTCGAGCGGCCGCCGACCGTCGCGGTGATGGTGTAGGTCCCGGGCAACTCGGCGACGAAGGCGCCGGTGGGATCGATCGACGCGAGCCCCTCCCCCGCGGCCACCGACCACTCGGCCGCGACGTCGCTCAAGGCGCGGCCGGCGGCGTTGCGCGCCGTGGCCGTGAACTGGACGACGTCGCCGGTGCGCACTGTGGCCGACGCCGGCTCGACGGCGAGCCGCGCGACGGTGTTGGGCAGCACCTGCACCACGAGCGTCTCGGTGGCGGGTCCCGCCTTCGCCGTCAGCGTGACGCGACCTGCCGCAATGGTGCGCAGCCGGCCATCAGCAGACACGGTGGCGACGCGGGGGTTACTCGACGTGAACGTAACGGCGTCCGAGCGGCGGTCGCCGTGCTTCGAGAAGGGCGTCGCCGCAATCGTCAGCCGCGATCCTGCCACCAGCCTGGCCGGCCGAGGGTCGAGCGCGATGCTCGCCGGCGGCTCGGGGAGGACGTGCACGAGCGCTTCCCCGAACGTCTGGCTTCCCTGGACACCCCGAATGAACCCGACG
>Ga0209382_10009245_pt1 | contig 12356 bp, 12 predicted proteins | sample SoiMetdeltSBSDD5_FD_187599 | JGI IMG/M metagenome (GOLD analysis project Ga0209382, IMG submission 187599) | Bulk soil microbial communities from a Populus tree surrounding site in Tennessee, USA - Soil MetaG P. deltoides SBSDD5 (SPAdes) (version 2) | ecosystem: Environmental > Terrestrial >... | reverse complement strand
CTTGTCGGCGCGAGGAGGCCGTGGGGCTGTTCGCGGACATGACCCGCGCCTGACACGGTTTTGAAACCAGTGCCTAGGCACGCTTCCTCAGCTTCGCGCGAATTCCCGGTTTCGGCCGCAACGTGATGAGAGGTTCCGGCCGAATGTTCTGCGCAGGCACAAGGTCTATCTGAAAACGCCGCGCGATCGACGCGAGGATCAGCTGTGCCTCGAGCATCGCGAATTGATTGCCGATGCAGCCGCGTGGACCGCCACCAAACGGGATGTAGGCGAATCGCGGACGGGTGGATTCCTGTTCGGGCCCAAAGCGGTGCGGATCGAAGCGGCCCGGATCGGGCCACAGCTTCGGCCGCCGATGTACGACGAACGGGATCACAAACACAATCGAGCCCTTCGGTACGCGATATCCACCGATCTCATCGTCGCCGAGAGACAGGCGTGAGAATCCCCATGCAGGTGGATACAGCCGTAACGATTCCTCCAGCACTCGTCGCGTCAAGGTCAGCTGGTCTACGTGCTGGAACGCGGGTCGTCCGTCGCCAATCACTCGATCGACTTCGTCCGCAATCCGTCGTCCGATTTCGGGGTGCCCCGACAGCAAGTAGTACGTCCACGACAGTGCCAGCGACGTCGTCTCGTGGCCGGCCAGCAACATCGTCATGACTTCATCGCGCAGTTGCCGATCGGTCATGCCCGCTCCGGTCTCCTCGTCGCGGACGGAGAGAAACATGGACAGTAGATCTGATTCGTCCCGACCGCTCTGGCGGCGATTCGCGATGATTCGATAGACGACGCTATCAAGCTCGCGCAAGGCGTGCGCGAAGCGGCGGTTGGCCGGGATCGGCAACGTCGTCTCCAGTTTCGTTGACCAGAACGTCTCGCCAATTCGCCGATTGATGATCGGCCAGGTACGATTGACGACCTCGGCAGCGGCGCCCAGATCGGTGCTGAACATTGTTCGCACGATGATCGCCTGTGTCACCGCCATCATCTCCGCGACGAGGTCGACAGTCTCGCCGGTCGCGGCCGCGTGCTCCCACCGCTCGAGCATCTGCTCGGTGCAGGACACCATCGCGTCGGTCATCGCAACGAGTCGCTGACGATGGAACGCGGGCTGCGCAAGGCGGCGTTGCCGCAGCCAGAAAGCGTCCTCGCTGGTCAGTAGTCCGTTGCCAAGTGTGTCCTTGAGACGTTGGTAGAGCGGGCTCTTGTGGTAGTTGCGCGCATTGTCCTGAAGGACATGTTTGATGTCTGCGGGATTCGAAATCAGAAACCCGTGATAGGGGCCAGCCTTCAGATGGACGATGTCCCCGTATCGATCGGCAGCATCGAGGAATGTGCGGATCGGGTCGGAACGGAGCTGCGGCAGCACACCAAGGATCGGGTAACCGCGAGGTCCGGGAGGAAACGGAAATGGATCTGAGCGAGCCGCGCCGATCACTTCGGTACGATTATATGAGGCGTCAGCCGCGGCTAGTAGAAGAGGATGGCCGGGAGTCTTGTCGCGAACTCGTGCACTTTGCGAATCTGATTGCGTGTTGTGAAAGGCTCGAACCCGGTTGCGTCGAACGAACCGCCGCGGGTGTCCAGGATCGCGGTCAATGCTGCAGGCAGCACCGGGCATTCACTCAAAAGACCACAGAGGCAGGCCCATGCGGGTGTGTCGAGGATGGCGATCACCTCGAGAGCGTCCTGTGCGAGCCAGGGTCTTCCCGCCTCGTGGTTTCGTTCAAGCTCGCGCCGGAGAAGATACAGGTCGCGCTCGATCCCGCTGTCCACACTTTGAAGCTCACCCAGCGTCGCCATCAGCTTGCGGCTGACAAACATTCCAACGTCCTGATGCAACAGCCTCCAGCCTGCTTCGAATGCGCTGACGACGTCATGGTCGACCAGAAACGTTTGTGGCAGCGTCGATGTGAGATTGGTTGGTAGCTGTGCATCGCCGTGTGTGACGAGCGAGATTTCGAGTCCGAGGTTGCAAATCCCGACGGCCGCGTTCCACGCCTCCTGGGGGGTAAAGGCTCTCGAGTACACCGAGCATCCGGCGCCGAGCGCATTGGCGAGAAAGCCCAGCTCTCGGTTACGCGCGAAGTACGCAAACGGATCCGTCTCGTGCGCGAACTCCATTAAGGGTTCGATTGGTGAGATGCGCGCTGCGTCGCCGGCGCGAGATCCGAGCAACGCTCGCGGCATCGCCGATGTCGTTCCCGACTGAGTCAGTCGTTCGACCACGGCATCAATCGCGCTCGCGACCTCAGGATCGATGGACGGTCGTCCACCAGTCTCAACCGGTGGTGAACTCGGAGTCGAGGGTTCGACCGGCGCGTCGAGCCCGCGAAAATACGCAGCGGCGATCGCATTGATCGACGGCGAGCTGTTTCCTCCGGAGGGCCGCTGCCTTGCCATCTGAAGGAACGCGCGGGCGTCGCCCGCTGTGAGGTATCCCTGTTGCGTGCGGCGCTGTTCGCGGTGGATTGAAACGTCGTGAAGCAGCTGTTGCGGTGCCATCAGCAGATCGTCGAGGCCGTCGATCTCTGGCGTCGAATTCGACACTCGGCGGCACCCCTGCATGATCCCATGGAAGATATCCGGCCGATCGTCAGCGAGTGTGACGAGCAGGCCGACGATCGTGTCCCATGCCTGCGATGTTCTCGCCCGTACGACGTAGCCGCCGATTTCACACTCGAGCGACGCGGCACGCGCAGCATCGACGTCAGGTGACTCGTCATCACTGGCGGCGGTTGGTTCAAATACGCCCGGATCGAAAACCCGGACGTACCGTGACAGACCGGTGACGGCCAGATCCTGATCCATCGCACCGATCACTCCGGCGGCGACCGATTCGCCTTCGTTCATCAAGGCCTCGAGCCATGTGCCGAAGCGGCGCTCGTCGAATTGATCGTCGCGGTTTGGCGACGTGTGCCAGAGATCGAGGTCCAGTACGGAAGACAACTGCTGCGGCGTCGACGCGGCAATGACGCCGGCACACGCCTCGAGCCCGCGTTCGCGAATCAGCTGGTGCAGGACTTCGGGCGCGAGACGCGGCACAATTTGCGCGAGGTGCGGCGTGTCGAGCAGGCGAGCGAGTGTGTCGCGACGATGACGATCGCGTTTTGGCATGAGCGGCCGATGATACGCGTGGTGGCCGCAAACAAACAGTCTAGTAGTTTCTTGACAGGTGGCTGATAATAATAGTGGGGATGATCGTCGCGGATCCCCGGGTTCCGCTTTCCGCTCCTCGCTTCTGGCTCCTCGGTTCCCGCGTTCTGATAGGCTTCAGCATCATGAAAATCTTCGTTCCGATACTTTTCGTCGGCGCCCTCTGCCTTGCCGGGACGCCGTCGCTATCCGCGCAGGATAAGTCCTCGTTCACCGTCACCCTCGTGCCGCCAGCTCACGGCAAGGTGCAGCTCACGCCGCCGCTGCCCGCAGACGGCAAGTATCCCGCCGGCACGTCCGTCACCGTGACGACAACACCAGATCCTGGCTACGCGTTGGACTCGGCGTGGTATTCGGTGCCCGGGAGATTCGGTCAGATGTATCACGAGGGCATGTCCCGCGATTTCAAGGTGACGATCGACCAGGACAAACGGATCGGCGCGTCGTTCATCCAAGAGTCCGCGGTGAAGGACCTCGTCGTGACCCACGATATCCTTTACGCCAAGCCCGGTGTGAAGCCGCTGAAATATGACGTGTTCGCGCCGAAGGGGGCGAAGAACCTTCCCATCATCGTCATCGTGCATGGCGGCGGATGGACGGCGAACGACGAAGACATCATGCGCGGTCTTGCGCGCGAGCTGACCAGGGGCGGCAAGTTCGTCGTCGCGAGCATGGACTATCGCTGGGCGGGCAAAGCGGACGGCGACGCGACCGGCAACACGATGGCGGATCTCATAGATGATGTCTTTGGCGGCATCGCGCACATCATGGAGCACGCCTCCCAGTACGGCGGCGATCCCACGCGCATCGGTGTCACCGGCGACAGCGCAGGTGGTCATTTGTCGGCGGCGGCATCCTTGATGCCCAACATGATCGGTTCGCGAGGCTTCGGGAAGACGGCGGGCGTCTTCGAGTTCATGCCGAGCTATCTGCCGAAGGGCAAAACGGTCGAACAAGTGCGCGACGACATGATCAAGGCGATCAAGGCTGCCGCGCCGAGCTACGGTGTGTTCACTGCCGCATCGCTGAACCCGTATTCGAGCGACCCGGCCGTCGATCAGTCGTGGAAGGAAGCGATCGCACCGGCCAGCCATATTCCGTCTGCCAGTGAGCGATCCGTGCCGCAATTCCTGACTCGTGGCACCCTTGATCCGCTGATCACGGATGCGATGGTGAAGGAATTCGTCGACGCGCTGGTGAAGGCGGGGCAGCGTGCGGAATACATCCAGGTCGGCGGCGCGAGCCATGCGTTTTTTGACTGGAAACCTGACGACGCCACCAAAGCGACGTTTGCGAAGTACGGCGTCTACTACGCAGCGTCGATGAAGACATTCTTCGAATCAGTTCTTTATTGACGTCAAGAGCGCGATCAACGCTTCGCGCGAAGGCGGCGTCCATCGACTGCCCAGTTCGTGCAGGAGCTTGCACACGTCGTCAAAGCTGCGTTCGATCGTCAGGCGGGCGAGCCGGAGCGCCTCGCGCTCGAAGCGGCGCCACTCCGCCGGCGAGGCATCTTCACGAAACGCGCGGAGCGCCGCGGCGGCATTGCCGTATTCGGCGGCGAAGTCCTCGTGGAGATAGCCGCTGAACACGCGATGCAACTCGGGGAATTCGGACCTTGGCTCCCGCTTCATCGGCTCGCCTCCGGATACGACGTCAGCACGTAAAAGCGCTGCCGCCCCACGTCCCAGCGCAGGACGATCACGGCGCGATCACAGGGAACGGATGGTGAACCTCCGCGCATTACCGAGCGACCGATGACACGATCGGCGCGATACCTCAACACGAAATTCGGCCGTCGTCCGGTGCGCTCGCGCCACGACTTGAACGCCCGGTTGTCGGACGCGAGCGCCGCACCGACGACGCTTTCAGCCGTTGCGCGATCGGTGTATGTTGATGCGCTCGAGATCTGCGGTTCACGCCGGAGCCGCTCGATCAATTCCGCGTCGCTCTTGCCGACATGACGCTGCAGTGTGTGACCGCCCAGTGCCTCGTCAGCGGCCAAGTCGTGGCCGGACGGCGGCGCCTCGGGGGGCCGCACCTGAGAGGCTGTTGACGGGACTGGCTGTTGAGCCGCGTGCTGTGTGGGTGGAGCGGCGGAATCAGCTGAGCCGCACCCTGAGAACGCCAGTACGATGAACGCCCAAATGATGACGCGCTGTCGCACGCCGCCATTGTCAATCAACAATCAGCAATCTCAAATCAGCAATTGCAGATTTCCAGTAGGATCGAGCCATGAGTGAGGAAGAAGATTTCGCCGCGCTGTTTGAAGCGTCCGAAAAAGCGCGACGATTCGAACGCGGCCAGACGGTTGAAGGCATCGTCGTGGCATTTGGAGACGAAGTGGCCTTCGTCAGCATCGGTGGTAAGAGTGAGGCCCAGATCGACCTGGGCGAGTTGAAGGATGCCAACGGTGCGTTTGACGTCTCGGTGGGCGATCGCATCCACGCCAAGATCGTGTCGACTAGCGGAGGCATCGTACTTTCACGCAAAGGCGTGCGAAATGCGGCCACACAGCGGGAACTCGAAGACGCATTCAACGCTGGAATTGCGGTCGAAGGGAAGGTCGAGAAAGCCGTCAAGGGAGGATACGAGGTACGCATCGCGCGCGAGCGCGCGTTTTGCCCGCTGTCGCAGATCGATGTCGCTCGAACCGTGGACCCAGCCGTACACGAAGGGAAGACCTATTCGTTCCGAATCATCGAGTACAGAGACGGCGGCCAGTCGATCGTCGTGTCGCGTCGCAAACAGCTCGAAGACGAACAGCGCGCGTCGGCCGATGCGGTTCGGCGGACGATTGTTCCCGATGCTGTTCTCAAAGGCCGCATCGCCTCGGTCTTGGACTATGGCGCCTTCGTGGAACTTGGCGGCGGCATCCAGGGACTGCTGCACGTGTCGGACATGACGTGGTCGCGCGTGCCGAGCGCTCGCGCCGTTGCCGCCGTCGGCGATGAAGTCACCGTCAAGGTGCTGCGCGTTGACGAGGGCACTGGAAAGATCTCACTGGGCACGAAACAGCTGCTCGACGATCCGTGGAGTACCGCGGGAACCCGGTTCGAGGTTGGTCAGGTGCGGACAGGGCGAGTCACGCGGCTTGCCGAGTTCGGCGCGTTTGTTGAACTCGAGCCCGGCATCGAAGGGCTCGCCCACGCGTCGACATTCGCGCCGAGTGGCAGTCCAAGAGGGTGGGCGAAGACGGTGTTGCCCGGAACGACGGCGACCTTCGAGATTGTGAGCATCGACGTTGCGCAAAAGCGCATTGGTCTTGCGCCGGTCGATGAAGCATCGCGTATCGACGTCACCGACAGCGGCGAGCGTCCACCGGATGCTGAGTTAAAAACGACGCTTGGATCGTTGGGCGACAAGCTGCGCGACGCGCTGCACAAGCGTTGACGGGAACCCCGCCGCTCCACGTGGTGTTGGTCAACCCGGAGATTCATTGGAATACGGGCAATGCGGGCCGGACATGCCTCGCGGCCGGTGCGGCGCTCCACCTGATCGAGCCGCTCGGCTTCTCGCTCGACGAGCGCCAGGTTCGGCGCGCCGGTCTGGATTACTGGGAGCACGTCGACCTGCGACTGTGGCCAGACTGGACTTCGTTCGAAGCAGTCCTGCCGACGCTCGGCGAGCCGTTTTTTCTCTCTACGAAAGCGACACGGCCGCTCTGGGATGCGCCACTTGGCGGAGGCGATGGGATTGTTCTGGTCTTCGGCCGTGAAACGGGTGGTCTGCCGGAGGAACTCCATATCCGCTATCGCGACCGGTTCTTCGCGATTCCCATGTTGTCAACCCACGTCCGGTCCCTGAATCTCTCGACGAGCGTCGGGATTGCGGTGTACGAAACGCTCCGCCAGCGCGCGATCAACGCACTCGCCAAGTAAGTTGCCTTACCGTTTCTCCGTTCCCGTCCGATAAGAAATGTGTGAAAGCCTACGCACCCGTTCTCGTCCTTGCTGTCCCGTTGTGGGTTGGTGCACAGCAGCAATCGTCAACAACTCGCGCCGGTTGGCCCTGCGGCGCCCGCGTCGATCCCACTTATTTCCAGATGGCCGAAGGCACTGGTGGTCACCTTCTCTTATTAGCGCCCGAGGAAATAGGCGACTCTGCCGCGTTGCTGACCGCCTTTGACTCGCATAGGCAAACCATCTTCAGGCTCGCCGGCTCGTTGAACCCGGGCGTGCACGAATTTCAGGTGCCGATCGATTCAACGGTCGATAGCGCCGTCTTTTCCATCTCCGTGCAGTGTCTTCAAGTGGCAGAGGTGATTCCGCCGTCGGGTGGGTTCGCAAACCGCGAAGCCGTGACCGACTTGTCGAATTTCCGTGCCGAGCGGATGGTCATTGTCACGCAGCCGGAACGCGGCGTCTGGACGTTGCGTGTGTCGGGCAGCGGCATCGGCGGGATCGTTGTGCAGGCGCGGAGCGCGATCGGCATCGGCCGCGTTGAATTCGCGGCCGCGCAAAGCGCCGGCTTCGTCGCGAGGCCATCGCCAGGTGTCGAGAACACCGTGAGAGTCCGGGTGAGCGGCGACGTCACCGACATCACGGCCTCAATCGTCAACGGAGCGTTGAAGCGCATTGCTCCGTTGCCGCGGCAGCCCGGCGACACGGGCGAAGTGTACCTATCGCGCTTCACTCCGGGCGCGGAAGCTTTCCGGCTGCTGGTCGTCGGGAAGGATTCGGAAGGCCTCGCATTCCAGCGCATGTCAGCAGCGCTTATCTCTTCCCGTTAAATTTCTCCACGCTTCGCAAAGTGCGCGATGTGTTCGCCGGCGCGAAATGCCAGCGCTTGAATCGTCATCGTCGGTTGCCCCCGTCCCGATGTCACGAGGCTGCTGCCGTCGCAAATGAAAAGATTCGGGACATCGTGACTCCGATGGTACCTGTCGACGACCGATGTCGCCGGGCTGTTTCCCATGCGGCACGTACCGAGGAGGTGAACCGACGATGTCTGTGCGGTGATGGGCGCCTTCGTCACGCGTAGCGCGCCAGCCGCTTCGAGGATCTCCGCGCTGCGATCTTGCAGGAACCGCGCGGTCGCCAGATCGTCGGGGTGATCTTCATATGTCGCGCGGATGGCCGGGAGACCCCACGCATCCTTCAGTGCCGGATCGAGCGTGATGTTGTTCGATTCGATCGGAAGGGACGTACCGTGACACGCGACCTGCATGCTGCGTGGAAATTCCTTCAGTCGAGCCTTGAACGCGCTGCCCCAGGGCGGACCCTCGGTGGCCGTGCGAATGGCCCACGTAGTGGGCTGTGGTCCGATGCGCGCATCGAGCCCTCCACCGCCGTAGTGCCCACGCTTTGGATCTGAGTCGTAAAAGTCATGAAGGATCCGCGTCACCTGCACGCTCTTGTACTCGTTCAGCTCGTGTTCGAACACGCCGAGCGCGCGGGTATTGGAGTTGAACATCAGGTACTTGCCGACCAATCCGCTCGAATTGGCGAGTCCGTTGGGGAATTGCGAGTTGGCCGACATCAGCAGGAGTCGCGGCGTCTCGGCGCCGTTCGCGCAGACGACAACGGCACGCGCCCGCTGCGATCGTTCGCGGCGATCGCGATCGAAGTAGCTCGCCCCGGTGACACGTCCCTGCTTGTTGGTTTCGATCCTGAAAACATAGCTCTCGGGCCGCACTTCGCATTTTCCCGTGGCTTCCGCTTCTGGAATGACCGTTGTCAGCGTCGATGCCTTTGCGAACACTTCGCAGGCGAAGCCGTGACAAAACCCGCAATGCACGCACGCGGCCCGGCCGCGGTACGGCTGCGAGTTGATGGCCATCGGCGCTGGAACGGGATGCCATCCGAGCTTACGTGCGCCTCGTTCGAAAAGAACGCCGGATGATTTCACCGGAAGCGGCGGCATCGGATACGGCTTGGTCCGCGGCGGATCGAAAGGACTGGCCCCGGCAAGTCCGGATACGCCGATCTCCCACTCGACCTTCGTGTAATACGGCTCGAGATCCGCGTAAGTGATCGGCCAGTCCGCGAAGCCCGTGTTCGGGATCGCGCCGAGGACGCTGCGCTCGATGAAATCGATCTCGTGGAAGCGCCAGAAGTTCGCGGTGTAGTGCAGGCTGGCGCCGCCAACGGCGCGTCCGTACCAGAGAGCAGGCTTGAACTTTTGTACAGCAGCTTGCTTGTCGGCGCGATTGCGAAAAGTCTGCGGATTTTTCACTGCGTCGTTGGTGAAGCCACCAAGGTACCAGTCGGCGAGTTCGTCGTGACGGCGTGTTTGCGGCGAGATCCGCGGTCCCTGTTCCAGCACGACCACGGTCATTCCCGCCTGGGACAGCTCCCGCGCGATCACGCCACCTGCGGCTCCCGATCCAACGATCACGAAGTCGACGAGTTCCGAGTCTCGATAGGTCTGGGACCTCATTTGATCTCCGGTTCGGCGGCGAAACCCGGATAGGCCCGGTCGTAGTAGCCAAACGGCGGGTAGAAGGCATGCGCGTCCTCGAATCCAATGAGTTTCCATCCGACGCTGTCACGATTCCCGCCATAACTGGGCAGCGTGAACATGCCAAGCATCGTCAGCAAGTGCGTTGTCGCAAAGAATGGCGTTTGATCGGTTCTCCTCAGATGTTCGATTTGCTGGTCCGCCGTGAGTGAGGCAAATGAGTCGGTGCCGGGGTAACGCTCGCGATATGACGATCGAAAAGTCGCGAGTTGCGTGCGATAGTCAGCGGCAAGCTGCGAGAGAAACGTCGCGAGCGCACGATCGATGAAGTGAACGACGCCAGCCTCGCGCGCGCCGGGCGAATCATCGCTAGGAATGATCTGTGCCGCGACCGCTTCGACGTCTGCTGCCTCAGCCGCGGTCAGAAAGCTGGTGTTCCCCGTGGTACCTATCTGCCCAGCCGCATGTGCATGATCGATGGCGCGCGAGATCTCGGCCCAGCCGAGGGGTGAGGCCGCGGCGGCAACTACTGCTGCAAATGCGTGGAACAGGGATCGGCGTGACGAGTCGTGGCTCTCCATGCTGCCCGTATAGGAGAGTCATCACGATTTCTTTCGATGATGGCAGGGTAGAATTCGCCACCATGAAGACTTTCGTACCGACTCATCGCCTCGCCTGGCTGGTGCTCATCGTCTGCCTGACGCTGCTTCACGGTGCCGACACGTTCACGCAGGTGACGGCTCCCTCGGCCGTCGTCACCACCCGTTATGCGGATGCACGAGCGCACGCGCACAAGATTGGCAACGAACTGCTGGCGCGCGGCATCCCCGGCCTGGCTATTGCTGTTGCGGTTGACGGCCGCGTGGTCTTCGCGGAGGGCTTTGGCCATGCGGATCTCGAGCAGCGCGTTCCGGCGTGGCCGGCGACGAAATTCCGCATTGGGAGTATCTCCAAGCCCCTTACCGCCGTTGCGCTGATGCAGCTCGTCGAGCAACACAAGATCGATCTCGATGCGCCTGTGCAGAAGTACGTGCCGTCGTTCCCCGATAAGGGCACGCGGATCACACCGCGTTTGCTGGCCGGACATCTGGCGGGCATCCGGCACTACAAGGACGACGAATTCCTGATCGCGAAGCACTACGGCTCGATCGTGGAAGGGCTCAAGATATTCCAGGATGATCCGCTCGTCGCGCCGCCCGGGACCAAGTACAGCTATTCGACCTACGGCTTCAATCTGTTGAGCGCGGTCATCGAGTCGGCGTCCGGTGAGACATTCCTCGATTACATGCAGCGCCACGTCTTCGACGCGCTTGGCCTCGTGCATACGACTGCCGACGAGAATCGTCGGCTGGTCAACGAGCGATCGCGCTTCTATTCGCGGACGACAGCGGGAGGCCTGGAGAACGCGCCGTACGTCGACAATAGCTACAAGTGGGCGGGCGGCGGTTTTCTTTCCACGCCGGAGGATGTCGTCCGGTTTGGCTCGGCGCTTCTTCACCCTGGATTTCTGACCGCCGGCTCATTGAACGCGCTCTTTTCGTCTCAAAAGACGATCGCGGGTGAAGAGACCCGATACGGAATCGGTTGGGCGATCCAGAAATCCCAGAGCGGTCGGCGGATCTATCAGCATTCTGGCGGGTCCGTCGGAGGGACTTGTCAAATGATCGTCTACCCCGAGACGCGGGTGGTTGTCGCGCTCCTCACGAATCTCGGAGAAGCGCTCTGGAAGATCGCGGATGTCGAATCGATCGCCGAGCCATTCGCGGGACAGTAGCCCTATCTACCCTGCGAGACGAGATTAGCGAGTGGCGTTTCTCTGCCGATAGCGGCGGCCGATGGCCCCTGCCACGCCGACGGCGAGGAGCATCAGCGAGCTGGGCTCCGGAACCGTCGACACGGTGCCGTACTGCAGGTGATCGACTTCCCAGTCTCTGGTTTCGCTGGTGCCGATTCTGATCGCGGAGATCCCGCCGGCGTTCATCACGCCGAAAAAGCGGTCTTCGGCTTTCTGCCCCGTGTCGTGGCCGTCGCCCATGTAGTAGGGACCGATTGCGCCGAGCGACACTCCGCCCAATCCAAACGCCTCGAAGTAGAAGTTGCCGAAGTACGGCGTCAGCGCGTTATACCCCACATCGGTGAGCACGATGCCAGCCACCGTCGGCAGCGCACCGAGCACTGCCTGGTCGAAGGCGAACGTGAACTGTTGAAGGACGAAATTCGAGTACCAGGAGTGGCCGTTGCCGCCGTTTTCGACCGAATCCACGTAAGGCCCGTCGATGACGCTGCCGCCCGACGCCCAGACGCCGGGCGTGTTCAGCACTCCGTCTTCCAGATCTTCGACATACATCGAGTATCCGGGGCCGCTGAATGGGCTGTCGGTGAAACTCTGATATGCGGTGGGTCCGTAGAGGATCGCGCTGGCATCGGCGCGCGTCACCGAAAGCGCGATGATTGCTGCTGCACCAAGAATGACGACCGGCAAGACTCGGGTCCGCATAGGATGAGAATCCTTCGTGCTGAAAGCACCATGTGCCACAACGTGGCCAATAGTCGCTCGAGCAAGGGGATGGCCATCGCACGCGAGTCGCGGCGGCGCAATTTTTGGCCGTTTCGAAGGAATGCTGGCCCTGACCAGATAATGTTGATCGCCGATTTCAGTGCGCTCGCGGCGATTAGTCGCTTTCAACGGTGACTTGCCGCCGTGCTGCGCGTCGTGCTCAAGCTCGAAGGGATCTACACCCGGCGACAGCGATGTCAGCGGAAGTTATCGAGCAGCATCAAATCGGAATCGAAGC
>Ga0209382_10009242_pt1 | contig 12358 bp, 11 predicted proteins | sample SoiMetdeltSBSDD5_FD_187599 | JGI IMG/M metagenome (GOLD analysis project Ga0209382, IMG submission 187599) | Bulk soil microbial communities from a Populus tree surrounding site in Tennessee, USA - Soil MetaG P. deltoides SBSDD5 (SPAdes) (version 2) | ecosystem: Environmental > Terrestrial >... | reverse complement strand
GCCGAGACTCTCGTTCGGAAACGCGCGCGCCAGCTCGAACACGAGTCGCGCAACACGCCGCGCTTCGATCCGGTTCGTCCTGCTCTTCCCTCGATCGTAGGCCCCGTCCGGGACAGGAACCAAGCGGACCCCGCGCCCCGGGTGCCTGTCGAACGCGGGCGGAAACGTGATCAGTGAGTTGTCATAGAACTCATAGTTGGAGAACTGGATGAGACGATCATCCTGGCTTCGATAGTGCCACTTCAGATTGCACTCCCGGAACGCCGGGACGACGGCCACGCATTGGTCGAGCACCGACTCCAGCGGTTCTACCTCTCCCTCGTCCACATCTTCTTCCTCGGAGGAGGCTTGAAAGAAGTTCGTGGGAGGCAACTGCTTGGAATCGCCGGCGACTACGACTTGCCTTGCCCGCAGGATCGCGGGGATCGCCTCCGGTGTTGGCAGCTGCGACGCCTCGTCGAATACGACCAGATCGAAATGAACACGGTCAGGAGGCAGGAATGTAGAGACCGAAATCGGGCTCATCAGCATGCAAGGCTTCAGCGCCTGCAGAGCGTTCGGGATCTCCGCAAAGAGCTTCCGCAGCGGCTTGATCCGCTTCTTCTTCTGGAGCTCGCGGCGAAGAAGCGCGACCTCACCGCCGGAGATGTTCGGAGCGCCTTGCAGGGTGTGACGCGGAGCACGCGCCCGTGCGACGATCGCGCGCCGCACCGCTCGCTGGACACGCTGATCGTGCGCGGCGAACTCTTCGAGCAATTTGGCGTGCGTCCGGCCGGAGAAGCGCGCCAGCGCAGGCTCGGCGGCGATCCTGGCGTTGCACCATGCCTCCCAGAAACGCCGCTTCAGCGCCTGGCATGTCGACCGCAGAGGTAAGGGCCCCGTAGCTCTGAGTAAGCTCTCGAGCTTGAGCGCCTTCGCATCTGCTAAGGCCGCTGACATCCCGGTCCATTCGTGGAGCCGCGCCATGGCGACAAGCAGTTCTTCGCCACGTTCGAGCAAGGCGCCAATCCGGCTACGTTGGGCCGGCTGACCTTCGCAGAAGCCTTCGGGCCAGCTCGCGTTGAGCCCCAGGACCGCAGCACTGAGCGGCGCGTTCCGCTCAGGAAGCAGATCGAGAAGCGACCGGGCCGTACGCCGTGCGTCCGGAGTGAGCTCGGCGAATGGGGCAGACGGCAACTCCACCGCTCGGAGGCACTCACGGAGCACCCTGGCCGCGCGATGCGACCGGGCAAAGCTCCGTGCTTGATCCGCTGTCGGAAACCGCCCGCCGCCGATCTCCCCGAGCCCCTCCAAGAGCCGCGCCTGGGTTGTCTCGAGTGCCTCGATCTCGTCGCAAAGGCGAAGGTATTGTGCAACTGCGGAGAACCCTCGTGGTTTGCCGGGAAGCACGATCTCCGCGACCGCCCGCTTCCAGCGGTAGTAGCTGGGTCGGAAGACGCGCGGCCAATTGGCGAACTCCTGAAGCCCCCTGCGGAACAGTTGCTGCGCCTCCGCTCGCTGAGGTCGAATAAAGCCGTGGAGCTCTGCATTGGCCGCCGCGAGGCGATCGATCGCACCGGCCAGGTTTTCGAGTTGCTCAGCCCTCGAAGCGAGGAGCGCAGGGGTGGCAACCCACCATTGCGCCGGGAGCGCCTCGACTTCAGCCATCGCTGCGATCCCTGGAGCGAGGTTCTGGAATTGATCCAGGGACAACCTGGCCGGGTCTTGGAGGAAGGGCAGTCGATTGGCCGCCTCAGCGATCTCGCGAGCATCATCTGTCACCTTTCGCAGCGCCGCATCGACGCCAGAGATCGCCTCGGGTGTGCTGGCGAATCCTCGCCACGGGTGACGATCCCGCTCCTGATAGACCCGCTCGTGCCCTTCGAGCTTCTCCAGCGCTTGCACGGCGCGACGCAGGGCCTTGGCATCGACTGCAAGGACGTTCGGCCACGGCAAGGCGAAGGAGATCGTGGGTCCGGCGGCCAGGCGCTCCAGCTGACCAAAAGCCTGATACAAGGAGGCTCCAAGCGCTGGCTGAATGGCGTGAAGCGCCCGTACATATGCGTTCAGGGCGTCGCGACGCTCCAGCAAATCCTCGAGACGTTCTGACAACCGCGGGTCGCCTTCCGGCTCAGCCTTTCCCAGGATCCGGCGCAACTCCTCGGCGATCTTGGCCTTGCCTGCCTTCGTGCTGTGCGCCTCGAGACAGAAATCACCCAACCCCTCACGTTCGAGCCACCGATGGACGACTTCGAGCGCGGCCATCTTCGCGCTCACGAACAGGACTTTCTTGCCTCGACCGAGCGCGTCGGCAATGAGATTCGTGATCGTGCGACTCTTGCCAGTACCCGGTGGACCGTGAATCACCACATGGGCGCCCTTCGCCGCGTACGTGAGCGCCTCGAGTTGGCTTGAGTCAGCGCCAAGGATAGTGAGGGGAGTGACGGAGCCTGGTGGGAGGGTGTCGAGGTCCGACGGCAAGGACTCGCTCGCGCCGAGGTCGGAGCCCACTCCTCCGAGGCTGCGAACGACAGGATGTTGGACTGCCGCACCCGCCATGGTTTCGAGATCTCTGTGGAGGACGAGCCCTTCGAAGGAGAGAGTCGCCAGCCAACTCTCGTCCCCCACGGTCCAGCCCCGTTCGCCAGCCATGGAGGAAACCTCACCGAGGAAGGCGACGATCGTCCTCTCCAACCAGTCCTCCGGCTCCTGCGGCAAGCGGAGTTTGTGGCGCTCTCGCAGGTAGAGTTCCAGAGCAGGATTGAGCTGAATTTCCTCATCCGCGCGCTCCAGCAGCAAGGGCTTGTCCGGCCCTTCACTGGAGAGCCGGCACGGAACGAGCAGCAGAGGACTGTGACAGTCCTCCCCAAGCCTGGCGTCGGCCCATTTCAGCATTCCCACTGTGAGGTGAAGGATCGTGACGCCGCGCTCTTCGACGCTCGTCCGGGCGTTGTCGTATAGCCGCCTCAGCTTCCTGAAAAGATCCTGCGGAGGTTGCGGCGACAACTCCACGTCCCCTGGCTCGACACTCCACTGCGCGTCGGCATTGGGGTCGCTTCGAGCACGGCGATTCGATGCCCGGACCAGGGGAAGCCGGACGCTCGCGCCCTCCTCGCCAAGGAGAAGCATCAGGGCCTGTCCGGACGGCCGAACGATCTGGAGCTTTGTCGCGCGGGAACGATTGCTGCACAGCAGCGGATTCCGACCGCTCAGATCCAACAGCCGCTCCCTGCAACGCTTCAGGAAAGGCGCGAGTGCATCTGCCTCGCGCGGCACATCGTTCATCCCGAACTCCTCCGCCCATTCGTAGGATAGGATAGCGTGCGGGCCGGTCAGCACCGCGCACCGCGCGACCGGCAGGCCAACGAGGTGTGCCGTTGGCCTCCGCGGTGAGCGTCGCGCGGGCCCGGGTGCGGGTGACCAGAACGTCCGACGAGTCGGACGGTGTGGGCCACGCCGCCTCTGCCGGCCCTGACGGAGGTAGCCGTCATCTTCCGCCACACCGCCGCCGATGAGAGGCGCGGTTCCCTCTGCCTACCTTGTTCGTTTGAGGCGAGCGATGAAGCGCGCACGCGAGCGTTGTCTCTGCGTCCGGATTGGTCACCGGGAAGAAGAGCTGTGCCGTCGGGCGCACCTGCCGCTCGGCGGTGGTGCTCACAGCTTCTCGGAGACGTTCCGCGAGGCCGCGGTGGTTCTCTTTGCATTCCTGCTGGACGAGCGCCCACCTCCCGTCACGTACCAGCGAGAGCGGCGCCGCCGGCAACAGATTCAGGAGAGGCTGGTGCGCCGGCTGAGGCGCTTAGCTCAGGCGCCGCCTCGCCAGCCGTTGAGCCCCCCGGCGCTGACGCAGGGCATCAAGGAACACCACCCAGCGACAGACCCGGGTAGTTCTCTTGGTGCACTGGGCCCGCGACGCTCCGCTTTCGCGGCCTCATCCGCGGGGAGCTTTTCTCTCCTGGCCCCTCCCGGTCTACTCCCCTAGGCTTCCTTGGTTCACCTCTGCCCGAGGAAGACCATGAGGACCATCCCCCGCCTATTGGAAACCTACGAGGAAGCCCGGCTGCTGTTGGAGGCGAAGGGCTGGGGGGTGTCGAAAGCGGCGGACCACCTCTTTGCCCTGCCGGAGTTGGCTGGCTTCAATCTCTCGTCATCCAGTTTCTCCAGGAAGACGGCTCCGGGAAGCAAGTTCCCCATCGAGCCCGAGGTCGCCTCGGCGGTCGAGGATCTGGAGACGCGGAGCGGGTACGAGCGGCAGACGGACATCATCACCAGGGGGCTGTTGGCCCTTCACGGCGATCCGCCCATCGTGGACGTGGACCGGCTCGCGACCGAGTTGCAGGAACGCCTCCCGGCCAGCGAACTCGCCCTCAAGTTGGTGGAGGCCCTGGAGGAGAAGTCCGGCCAGCGGCTTACCAGGCTCTCCCAGAAGCTCGCGGAGAGGTCGGCAAGCGAACTCACTCCCAAGCTGGCGGAGGCGGTGGAGGTCCTCGGGGAGAAGGCCGGCCAGCGGGCCGCGGAGAGGTCGGCAAGCGAACTCACGCCCAAGCTGGTGGAGGCGGTGGAGGCCCTGGAGGAGAAGGCCAACCAGCGGGCCACCCAATTCTTCCAGGCGCTCGCGGAGAAGCTCGGCCGTGTCTCCTGGAAGCAGATCGCCATCTCCGCCGGGTCTGGGGCGCTCGTGGGGTGTCTGGCCCTCGCGGTGGCGCCGCTCCTTCCCGTCCGGGCGAGCGCGGCCCAGGCTGGCTCTCTCGCGGTCATGGTCCCCGCCATGGCGGCGCCGGACCAATCTCCTGTGTGGTTGCGCTTCGACCCAGGGAGCCTGTTCCCCACGCCCGCCAGATGGGGCGAGAAGCCCTTGGACCAAGCCGTGCCTATGAGCACGCTGCCCGGCCAGAAGGTGGCGCCGTGTGATGCGGAGTGGGGCCAGGTGGCCATCTACGGCAACTGCTGGTTGGCCTCGGCGGACGTGAAGCCCCCGTGCGGGCGCCTCTTTCGGCACGGCGACAAGTGCTACCTCCCAGTCGCCGCAGACCCGAAGAAGCCGGTCGGGCCTGCCCCCTGATCGCCCCCTCAGTGCCGAGCCGGTTCCCCTTCCAACACCTCGCCCAGCACCATCTCTGACCTGACCAGGATGTCGAGCGCGGACGCCAGGACGCGCTCGGTCCAGGCGACACCTTTCTGCTCTTGCCACAACCGCGCGGCGTCCAGGACCAAGTCCTTCGCGGCGTCGCGGAGGGTGGAGACGGACTCCTGGAGGTGGGCTGGAGGCGGGCAAGATGGCGTTCGCTGCTGCTTCTTCATGGAGTGCCTTCTCCGGTCAGGGCTGAAGGCACGGTACGCCCGCCGGCGTAGGCCAAGGATGCACGGGCCACCTGCCCGCCTGTGAACGCGGCACCCAGAAGCCAGGGCCGGTCATTCTGGGGCGAACGGGCCACGCGCACGGGTTACTCACCCACTCCCTCCAGAAACGTGGGCCATGCGCATCCCAGGGGCCATGACCAAGCCCACCAAGAGGGAACGTCCGGAGTCGGAAGGTGCTGGGGGGAGGATCGTGCTGTCCGAGGTCATGCTCCGGGCCACCGCGATCAGCTACGCCGTAGTGGCCAAGCTGGACCCTTCGCACCCGAAGTGGCGTCGCTGCTGGCGAAGGCTGCGACGTGCGGCCATCGGGATGGTCGCCGTGCTCGAGGCGGCGGGGCAGTCGGTAGGGAACCTACCCCCGCGGGTGCTCGTGTCGGGCCGATCCTCAGCCCCGCAGTCTCGTTGATGGATGCGGCGCGGCCCCCTCCAGCCTTCTGGCGGGCCAGAACGCGCGCCCAGCGGCCCGCCAGGGCCGTTCCCGTGCCCGTTCACAGCGGAGAGCAGTGCCACCAGGATCCGCATGGTGGCGCTGCACAGGACCCAGGAGCTCTGGCGACCCTCGCGGCGACCTCCACCTGACTCGTGACCTTCACGCGCCGCGAAAGGGCGTGAGGCGGCCAACGTTCAGCCTGACCATGGGCTGCGAGCGAGCCGGGTGATGGAGGCCAGCTCTGCCCGCCGTCTGCCCCTCACCGGCCTCCAGGGGTACTCCCATGTTCGAGGCGCGGGCCGCCGCCCATCGCGTTCCCATCCTATCGTTGCTGGTCTTCGCGCTCGCCGCGGTCGACTGCGCGCCTGGGCGGCACACGGTGCGCCTCCGCACGGCCGATGGGCAGGTGCGAACGACTACCCCGCGTCCCCGGCCACCTGTCGAGGTTCCGAAGGAAGAGATCCACCAGGCGGTCCGCGCCCTCGCACGCAAGGTCGTACCGGCGCCGGACCCACTGGAGTTCGGCCGCCAGAAGTTCGAGGTTCCCGTCCGTGGCGGCGTGTACGCCTTCAACCCGCGAACCAAGCAGATCCGGCCGCTGGATGACGCGGCAGCGGCGCGGGAAGACCTGCCGCCGGAGTTGGTGGCGCAGGCCCGCGGATACCTCGGGTGGTGCGAGAGCATCCACAAGCACGGCGACTGCCTCCAGATCCTCCGGAGCGGCGGCATCCTGGACGCGCACGGGCGCTACGCGGTGGCCATGGCCATCGCGCAGGGGGAGACCATCGAAGCGACCAAGGAGAGCCTCAAGGGGATGGTCAACCCGGACGCGGTGATGGCGATGCTGGTCTCCGGGATGACGATGTACATGATGCTCTGGGTCCTCCCGGAGCCGGTCTCCAAGGGCATCGCCGCCGTGGTGACCGTCGCCTTGGTGGTCTACCTGGGGGTGGACACGCTCTACACGCTGGCGTGGGGATGGAGGGACCTGGTGAATGCCGCCGACAAGGCCACGTCCTTCGAGGAGTTGCGGAAGGCGGGGACCGACTTCGGCAAGGTGATGGGCGCCGACACCGCGCGCATCCTCCTCATGCTGGCCACCGCGGCCATGGGGAACGGCGCCGCCGGCATGGCGAAGATCGGCCCTACCCTCCCAGGAGCCGCACAAGCGTCGCGCCTGGCTGTGGCCGAGGGGGGCATCGGGCTGGAGGCGCTTGGCGCGGTGGAGTCGGTCACCATCGCCGAGTCCGGCTTGACCATCGGGCTCGCCGCAGGCGCAGAGATCCATTCGTCACTCATGATCGGCCGGAGCTCCGGGGCGTCTGGAGGGGAGAGCCCGGCGAGCAACCCGAAGAACGCGGTGCTGCTGCGGGAGCAGCTGGCGAGCGAGGCCGGCGAAGCCGAGCTGAAGGCAGGCGGCGGGAGACCAATCGCGGGCGCCGGAACTACCTACCGGATCAAGGATCTCCCACGGCTCCTTGCCCAGTATGGTGGCAAGGAGGGGGATTGGGTCAAGCTCGTCAGTCGGGACTACCAGATTGACGACCTCACGGCACTCCAGGTCCATTGCTACAAGAACCTCACGACGGGAGAAATCGTGGAACTAAAATCCGTGCTGATCCCATGAAACCACCCAAGGAGAGCATTCAGCAACGGATTGCAGCAGTCGCAGCGAGCATGCTCGCTGGCGGGACGGGCTTGCGGGAGGGCTGCCGGGAGATCGTCAAGCTGATGGCGCGCCTCCCCGAGCCGGACAATCGCGACAGTGACTTGCTAGGGATACTTGCCGTCGACAGCGAACTAGAAGATGTACCTATGGGCGCCGTCCGGGAGCGCTGGGCGCCCGAAGCACTGGCCGAGAGGGATCGGGCGGCCGAGGAGTACCTCGCCCTTGAGCGGGAGAACATCTTCCGCGCGTGCCAGGCGTTGATCGCGAAGTGGGGCCCGGCTGCGTAGCCGCCTCGAACGATTGGAGCATGGAGGGCTCTTGGACCATGGAGGAGGGGAAGGTGGCGTTGCATCTCTCGCGGGATGAGGCGCTCGTCCTGTTCGAGTGGGTGTCCCGCTTCAACAAGACGAGCGCCCCAGCTTTCGAGGATCAGGCCGAGGAGTGCGTGCTCTGGGATCTGGAGGCCCGCCTGGAGTCGGCGTTGGTGGAGCCGTTCCGGAAGGACTACGCGGGGACTCTGGCGGACGCGCGCGCCCGTGTGCGCGACGCCGGAGAATGAGCCTTGACCCGGCTGGACCGGGTGCCCTCCGGCCCCGAAATCTGTGGCCCCATTTGGGCCCCAAGTTGTGCGCGAACGGGTCAACGTGGCGCTCGCTCCAGTGGGCAGCGCCAGGGGCGTTCCCGAGGAAGTGAGCACGCCTGCACACCATCGGCGCGCTGGCGTGATCACCCCTTCCAGTCCTTGGCTTACAGGACCACTCCGGTCTTTCGTTCGGGACCCGATCACTTCTTGTCGTCCGGCTTCCGGTAGAAGCAGCTCGGGGCGTCGTCGCCGGAGATGGCGCTCAGCTTCGCGTACTTCCAGAGCTTGTCCCAGTACACGGTGTACATGCCGAGGGCGGCGGAGTGGTGGTCGACGATCAGCCCGTACTCCATGTTGTTCCCCGACGGGTACAGGTTGTGTGACCCGACGTAGAACGCGGTGGTGTCGGCCATGATGAACTTGGCGTGGTTGGGGATGGGCTTTGGCGGGTGGGTGTCCCCGTAGGTCGCCGAGATGTCGTTGAACCGCATCGGCGCCAGGTGGAAGCGCTTGCAGAGGAGATCCTCGAGCTTCTTCGAGTCTGACGGAGCGCCCCTGGCCTTCTTGACGTAGTCCTTCATCTTCTTGGCGGTGTTCTCGAGCGTGCCGTTGGAGTACGGCTCGGTGGAGCCCTTGCCTGCGCCGTCGGCGCTCTTGACGAGATAGACGTCGCGCCCGGCGACGAGCTGGTCGGCCAGCGCGGTCATGATCTGGTCCGAGTACCCCATGCCGACGATGCCCTTGAGGTCCTGCTGGGAGAGGTACACCGCCCGGTGCGCCGCGCGGATCAGCGCCTCCTGGGCCACCAGGCTCTGATCGGCGTCCAGATCCAGCGACCCCAGCTTGCCGACGCCCATCATCTTCACCCCGCCGCGCAGCTCCGGCGTGGGGATGTTGAGCCCCTTGATGCACTCGGATTCCAGCTTCAGCGGAGCGTCCGGCTGGTTCTTGGCGGCGTCGTAGCTGCGCACGTAGCGCCGGGAGGTGTGGTCCAGGTTCTGCTTGTGGTCGCAGAGGTACTTCCAGCTCGCGTCAAGGAAATGCGTGGCGTCCTGGGCGATCCGGCCGTTGACGTGGACGTTCAGGTCCCAGACCGGCGACCAGCTCAGGTAGGTGTTCGTCCACAGGTTCTCGCCACCGATGACCGCTTCGCGCCCGTCCACCGCGATGACCTTGGCGTGCGGCCAGCCGTCGATCTCTCCCCCCTTGAGCACCTTCAACCGCCCGGCGATGACGACCAGCTTGTTGTCCGCGTCCGGCGCCTTGTTTGCCTCGGTGAGGATGTCCTCGAGCAGCTGCTTGACGTCGATGAGGGAGAACGTGCCGTTGATCCGCGCCCCCGAGTAGTCGCTGATGAGGATGCGGACCGTGACGGCGCGCTTGCTCCGCGCCAGCCAGGTGAGGGCGTTGCGGAGCATGTCGCGGAACCGGCCGTCCGGGGCCGACAGCGACACGATGTCCACCGTAGACGTGGCGCTGGTGATGAGCTGGTACAGCACCTCCAGGATGCTGTCCGCAGGCCCCGCGCAGAGGTACGGCGCCTCGGTCCCGGGGACCGAGACGGCGGAGGTCATCCGCTGACACGAGCCCCGGCTCTCCGCGCACTCGGAGCCGCCGGGCGTGCACTTGAGCAGGTGCAGGGAAGCGTCGCAGCTCGGGCCGTCCTGGCAGGATGGATCCGCGCCCACGAAGAGGGACTGGCCCCAGACCTTCTCCCCGGGCGTCTGCAGGACCATGGGGCTCCACCCGGCGGTTGGACCGCCCGACGGCTCCCAACCGGTTCGCCAGTCGGACCAGGTGATGTCCTTCCACTTCCTGGAGGGATCGGACTTCTCCAGGGCGTCCGTGATCTTGTCGGAGAGAGTGGACTCCGAGACGTCATCAGCCCGCACCGGCGGCGATGCGAGCATCAAGGCCAAGGCCCACGCTGGCGCCGCCAGCCATCGGACGTTCGAGTGCATGGGGTTCTCCGCGTGCAGCGTCCAGCCACCCGATTTCTTGGCACCCTCGACGGCCGTGCGGACGCCACCCAGCTGGCGCCTCATTTGCCAGGCGGCCGAGTTAAGACAAAAATACTTATCTTAACCGGACGGCGGCTCCAAAGTGCCGGAAACATGGGGATTTTACGGACGAAGGACCGCGATGGAGAGGTTCCGGAGCTGGACAGTGGAGCGGGTGGCGATCGCTCCTTCGCTCGATGCGCCTCAAGGAGCAGCGGTCGCCGAGGAGAAGTACATCGCCCAAGACCTGCAGGAACTGTGCGTCCCGCTGCTCTCCTGACGAAAGTCATCAGCGCGTGACGGTGACGCTGGTCAGGATGTGGTACCCGACCTCGGCCTCGCACGTGCGCGCGCCCTCGCAGCGGAGGATCGCCGGCGCTTCCTTGAGGTCGAGCAACAGCTCCCCCTGGCCGATTGCGAGGCCACCAGGCACGGTGAACCGCAGCTCGGCACCGTTCACGGTGGGAGCCAGAGGGAATTCTCTGGACCCGCTCGGCGTCCCCTGGCTGATGAGGCCGTCGAGGGAGCTCGGTGCGCGCTGGCCGGGGACGCGGTCGAACACCAGCACCTCGCCGCGCGCGATCGGGTTGGCGCCGTCCCTGGCAAGCACGTTGGTGTCGAAGTCGTCCCTCCGCGGATCGAGCCCGTACGCGGCGATCATGTTCTCGACCTCGATCTCCATCCGGTGCGTGCTGTCGCTGAGCACCAGCGTCGCGCTCTCGGGGACGGCGCCGGGCTCGACCTCGTAATAGAACACCGGGCTCAGGGAGCCACTCCAGGTGCAACCGCCGCCCAGGTTCATGACGTTGGAGTCGCCGTTGACGGTCGCCACCACGCCGGGCGCCAGCGAGTCGCAGTCACCGAGGCTCGCCGGCGGCAGCGAGAAGTAGAACGAGTAGTGCGTCACCGGCTCCGGGTGCTCCGGAGTCGTCACCGTCCCGTCGGGGCCGAAGTCCACCCGGAACGTGCGGTCCTTGAACGCCTCCAGCGGTCGCGACGACCCGCAGCCAGTCCCAAGCGCCGCCGCGATCGCCGCCACCGCACCAAGCCAAACGCTTCGCTTCATCGGAGAGCCCCCTCTCGAGTCCATGCATGGGACTTCACACCGTCCATCGCCCGTGTACCCGAGTGCACAAGCGCCGCGGAGGAAGCCCCCGAGACAAGGTGAACCGGCCTCACCGGGCGAACGTGAAGGCAAGCACCGGGCCACGCAGGCCGGGCCTCCGTCCGGCCGGAGCAGCCCATCACCGGCTCGAGCTTCGTTCCCCGCGAGCGCGTCTGCGCCCCCTCCTCCGCATCAGCTCCTCCCCCCTGGGCGACAGCTCGTACCCGACCTCGAACGACTGGGTGAGCCCCAGCTTCTTCAGCCTCCGCACGTCCGCCTTGAATGGTAGCGCCTCTCGCCACTAGCGGAGGCCCAGAGTCCGAGCTAAGCCCGCTATAACGGAAGGGTGGAAGAGCCGGGTGGATCGAATCAAGGGACTGCCGCGAGCGGCGCTGGCCTGCGCGGCGGCGTGGCTCGCCGGCTGCCCGACAGGGTGCCCGAAGGAGGACCCGCAGACGATCTACGAGGGGCCGGTGGAGGAGGTGCCGCTGGAGAGGACCGGCAAGTGCACGTTCCGGGTGATCTCGCCGCCGCTCAAGCACCCGTACCCGCACCGGCCGCCCGATGCACCATACGACGGAGCCTGGTTCCGGATCTGGAACAGACGTGACGTCTTGGGGTGGAAGGATGTCAAGTACGATCCGGTCACCGCGACGTTCACGATCTTGGAGCCCTGGTGCTCCGAGGGTGTCACATCTTTCGAGCTCAGTTGGCACTCCCTGGTGAGGACGGCGAACGAGTGAGCCCGCGGCGGTACGCCTGGGTCGCTCTGACGGCGCTCCTCGGCGCCGCCTGCAACGAGTCGTTCGAGAACGCACCGCGGGTGACGCCGGCCGCGGAGAGCCTCTGGTTGCTGGTGGGGTTCCAGATGAAGCTTGACGGTGCACGGACCTACCTGATCGAGCACCCTGGTGTGGGGAGCGTCAGCCCCCAGCGAATCGACCGCCTGAGCAGCCAAGTCCTGGCCACGTGCGAGTACCTCACCTCCAGGGCTCCGAGCGACGACGAGCTCCGGGCTGCCCGCTACCGGGTCGACCTGATCGCGCTGGGGTGGGGAGTGATCCAGGCGGATGTGCTCGCGTCGGCGGGAGGGATCGGGGGCGTCACCCACGCGGCGACGTTGCATGGGCTGGGGTGGGTCGAGGACGGCTTCAAGGAAATCGAGTTGGAGCCTCTCTTCGTCGTGAAGAAGCCACGCGAGGCACAGCGGATCCTGCTCATGGCGGTGAGC
>Ga0209382_10009239_pt1 | contig 12360 bp, 11 predicted proteins | sample SoiMetdeltSBSDD5_FD_187599 | JGI IMG/M metagenome (GOLD analysis project Ga0209382, IMG submission 187599) | Bulk soil microbial communities from a Populus tree surrounding site in Tennessee, USA - Soil MetaG P. deltoides SBSDD5 (SPAdes) (version 2) | ecosystem: Environmental > Terrestrial >... | reverse complement strand
GGGGCTGCGCGACGCCTACGTGAGCCTGCTCATCGGCCACGTCGTCATCACGCTGCCGTACGTGACGCGGACCGTCCTGGCGAGTCTCTCCCTCTTCGACTTCACGCTCATCGATGCCGCGCGCACACTCGGCTACTCACCGCCCCGCGCGCTGCTCCAGGTGATGGTGCCGGTGCTCGCGCCCGCGTTCCTGACGTCGGGCCTCTTCGCCTTCCTCGCGTCGATGGACAACTACCCGATCTCGATCTTCCTCGTCGACGCGCGGAACAAGACCCTGCCGATCCTCATGCTCCAGTACCTCGAGGAGAACCCCGATCCGACCATCGCAGCGATCTCGTCGGGGCTCATCCTCCTCACCATCGTCGTGCTGCTCGTGGCCGATCGGCTCGTCGGTCTGCGGCGCCTGGCCGACTTCTGAGCCTACTGGATGATCCGCGTTGTCCCCGAGATGAGATCCGTCCACTCGAGCTTGGTATAGATCATCTCGATCTTCTCGACGGCGCTGGGATCCGCGGCCGGATCGTAGGTCGAGTCGACCTGAACGATCTGCGCGTTCGTCAGCGTGATCTTGAAGGCGGGGGCGGTCGTGTTCGTCGTCGTCTTCTTGAAGATCGTGATCTCGACCTTGGTCAGCGACGTTGCCGTCGCGACCGCCGCGAGGAGCTTCGGCGTGGCGATGTCGAATTTCTTGACGAGCTGGAGAGGCCCCATCTTGAGGGCCCCGGCAATCCCGGTCGTCGTGAAGGGCCGCTCCATGCTGTTGCCGAGCCCCAGCACGCTGATCTGCTTCTCGAATCCCTGCTCGGTCGCGTCGCCCTCGATGACGCCTGTCGAGGCCGTCACCTTGGCGAAGGCGATCCACGCGTGTGCGGACGTCGGCAGCGCCACGATGGTGGCCACGAGCGCGCACATCACGATGCTGCTCCACCGGCTCCAGTGCGTCATGAAAGCTCCCCTCTCTCTGTGTGTCCCGCGCCTGTCGCGGGTTTCGAGTGCACGGTTAGGGATGCGTCAGCCCGGTACACGCCTGCGCGAGCGCCGGCGCCTGGTGATCGGTCGCCGTGCGCAGGGCCATGCAGATGGCTTCCCAGTGGTGGGGGAAGTTCACGTGCACGTCCGCGAAGACGCCGGGCACACCGGCGATCTCCTCGTTGATCGCGTCGGGAGCGAGGTTGCGGGCGAGCCGCCGACCGGCGCAATCGGAATCGGTGTGGCCGCCGACCAGCGGATCGGCATTCCCGGCAGCATACAGGTTCACGTACAGGACGCCGGCGGCCTCGGTGGGCCGGCTCCGCGGCGCTTCGGAAGCCGTGGACGGCTGCGCGCGACACGAGTCAGCGAGCGCATGTCCGTTGAGGTCGGCGAGGAACGTCGCGTCGCCCGGCGCGTTGCTGGTGAACGACAGCGGCGGGAAGGGCCTGCACCCGCAGGCGGCAAAGTCGGTGAAGAGCGAGGCTCGCGCACCGCCGCAGAGCTGCCGCGCGATCCGGTCCTGCTGATTCGAGACGCCACACGCGGTCAGATTCGGAAAGATGCCGTGCAGCGTGATGCCGTGGTTGGGTGAGGCCAGCGTGACGAACTCGGAAACGGTGATGGCCCCGTTGAGCCGGCTCCCCATCAAGTTCTTGATGTAGTAGCGGCTGGTCATCGTGCCCAGGCTGTAGCCCACGATGGCCACCCGGCCCACGCCGCTATAGGCGGGCATGTTCAGAATGCCGACCTGCTGGCGCCCGCGGCTGTCGATCCCGCCCTCGATCATGGCCTGGATGTCGAGCGCGTCGTCCTCGACGCCGTGGGGCTGCGCGGTGGTGTGCAGCTCCATCTCGGCGTAGAACGCATCGATCGGTAGCTGGGGATTCGCGGCGAGCGCGGCGGCGACGGAGGTGCCGGTGCCGGGCTCGAACCACGTGGTCCCCGCTCCGCTTTCGGCCCCGTGGACGAAGAGCACGGGGAGACGTTGCGCGACACTCTGGGGGCGGAACGCGACGGCGTCGATGCGCCCCGTCGCGGTGATCGTCGGCCCCGCGGTCCATGCCGGCGCTCGAAACAGGCGCACGGTGTTGATCGGCTCGGCCACGGCCAGCAACGTGCCGTCGCGCGAGAAATCGGCGGCGCGAAAGCCGGCAGGGCTCGTGACCGACGCGACCTCCCGCAGATCCGTGCGGCGAACGCTCACGGTGTTCGCGCGCACCAGGGCGAGCCAGCCTCCCGACTGCGCGACCGCGATGGAGAGCACGGCGCCGCTCGTATCCGTCACCGCGGTGGCATACCCCTGCGTGGCGTCGAGCGCGACGAAGCCCGTTCCGGTGCCGGCGATGAGATAGCTGCCGTCCGTCGTGTACTCGAGCGCGCGCGCGACGACCGTGGGAACGCTCACCAGCGTCGCGTAGGCCGGTCCAGGGCCGAGAATGATGATCCCCGTCGGCGTGGCCACCGCAATCTCCCCGCCGCCGGGACGATACGCGACCGCCAGCAGGGGTCGCCCGAGATCGACGTCGAGAGGCTGAGGCCCGGCGATCTTCAGATGACCGAAGAGCGCCCCCAGAGGGTTCGGCCGCACGGGGATGGTGGCCGCGAGCGACTGTCCGTCCGGCGCATACGTGACGTCCCACGGGCACGCCCCTCCGCTCAGCGGCGCGGCGAGCTCCGCGTAGCTGCCGGCGCCGCTGTCGAGCTCCACCACGCGGTTCCCCCTGCACTCGCCGACGGCGAGGACGTTTCCGTCGGGGCGGTAGGCCAGGCGGGTGACGTCGGAATAGCGCGTGACGTCGACCACGAGCTGGCTGGTCGCCGCGTCCACGACCCGCAGACGACTGCCGTTGGCGATGGCGAGGTGCTGGGCGGGAGCGGGGGACGCGTATCCGGCCAGGAGCCCAGTCAGAACGAGGGCCATGGTGAGCAGCCGTGGGTTCATGTGGCCGGTCCTCCGTTGAGTTTGGCCCGGCGGCCGCGCGCGCCGCCGAGCATTTTCTCGATCAAGACGCCGAGATCGTCGGCACCGGTGAACGGCTCCTTCGCTCCGGTCTTCACGCGTTCCACGGTGCCGCGGAGCCGCCCGCCGTGATCGCGCGTGGCGCGCACGATGAAGGTCAGGACCGGGCGCGAAGGGTCGTCGCTCACGGGCGGGAGTCTCGCGCGAGCACGTCAACGAGGTGTGATCTCCGTGTGACGCTGGGATGTCGGCCCAAGGTCCCATGGCCCCGGCACCTTCGGAGTGCGAGCATGCCACCCCGGAGGCCTGCGGACATGCCCGATCCTCTCTATCCGTCTCTCTATCAAATCAATACGCGCGTCTGCCTGACGGAGCAGTCCCGCGTGCTGGGCCGGCGGGCCACGCTGGACGACATGCCGGACGACGAGCTGGACCGCGCGGCCAGAATGGGATTCGACTGGATCTGGCTCTTGAGCGTGTGGCGCACCGGCACGGCCGGGCAGCGGGAGTCGCGCGCCAATCACGAGTGGCGCCGAGAGTTCGAGCACACGCTGCCAGATTTGCGCGAGGAGGACATCGCCGGATCCGGCTTCGCGATCACCGGCTACACCGTGCATCCCGACCTCGGCGGCGATGCGGCGCTGGCCCGCCTGCGCGAGCGTCTCCGGGCGCGTGGCCTGAAGCTGATGCTCGACTTCGTCCCCAACCACACCGGCCTGGACCACCCCTGGGTGGAGGAACACCCCGAGTACTACATCACCGGGACAGACGCCGATCTGGCCCGCGAGCCCCAGAACTACAGGCGGGTGAAGCGGACGCGCGGCGACCTCGTGCTCGCCCACGGCCGGGACCCGTACTTCGCCGGCTGGCCGGACACGCTGCAGCTGAACTACGCCGACCCGGCCACTCAGGAGGCGATGCTCGCGGAGCTCCTGCGCGTCGCCGGGCAATGCGACGGCGTGCGCTGTGACATGGCCATGCTCGTTCTGCCGGACGTCTTCGAGCGGACCTGGGGTCACCGGGCACCGCCGTTCTGGCCGAAGGCGACGCAGCAGGTCCGGGAAAAGGTGCCGGGCTTCTGCTTCATGGCCGAGGTCTATTGGGACCTCGAATGGACGATGCTCCAGCAGGGGTTCGACTACGCCTACGACAAGCGGCTGTACGACCGTTTGCGCGAGGGGCACGCGCGGCCCGTGCGGGAGCACCTGCTGGCCGGGCTCGACTTCCAGAACAAGGCCGCCCGCTTCATGGAAAACCACGACGAGCCCAGGGCGGCGGCGGCCTTCCCGCCGGGCATGCACGAGGCCGCAAGCGTCATCACGTACCTGTCACCGGGCCTGCGGTTCTTCCATCAAGGGCAGCTCGCGGGGCGTCGCGTGCGCATCTCGCCGCACCTGGTTCGCGCGCCGCAGGAGCCCCCCGACACCGCGCTGGAAGAATTCTACGGTAGTCTCCTGACGGTGATCCGGCAGCCGATCCTACGCGGTGGCGAATGGCGTTTGCTCGACTGCTCCCCGGCCTGGGATGGCAACTGGACGTGGGAGTCCTTCATCGCCTGGTCCTGGCACGCGCAGGACGGCCAGCGGCGGCTGATGGTGGTCAACTACGCCGCGCACCAGAGCCAGTGCTACGTGCGTCTTCCATTTCCCGATCTGAGCGGCCGCTCCGTGCGGCTCGAGGATTTGACAGGTCCCGCCCGATACGATCGCGATGGAAGCGATCTCGTGTCACGGGGCCTCTATCTCGATCTCCTTCCCTGGGGCCATCACGTCTTCGACGTGGCCGCGGGATGAAGGTGAGGAGGCAAGCGATGGCCCCTTTGGTGGACGTCACCGAGCAAAAACGATTGAACGAGGCGCGCGAGGCGCACATCCCCTGGAAGAAGTGGGGCCCTTACCTCAGCGAGCGGCAGTGGGGCACGGTCCGCGAGGACTACAGCGACGACGGCAACGCCTGGGACTATTTCACCCACGACCAGGCGCGCTCACGCGCCTACCGGTGGGGCGAGGACGGCCTCGGGGGCTTCTCCGACGACAAGCAACGGCTGTGCTTCGCGCTCGCGTTGTGGAACGAGCGGGACCCGATCCTGAAAGAGCGCCTGTTCGGACTCACGAACAGTGAGGCGAACCACGGCGAGGACGTCAAGGAGTACTACTTCTACATCGACAGCACCCCCACCCACTCGTACATGAAGTACCTCTACAAGTACCCGCAGCGGGAGTATCCGTACCGGGACCTGATCGAAACGAACCGTCGCCGGTCGCGGGAAGAGTTCGAGTACGAGCTGCTCGACACGGGCGCCTTCGGCGAGGATCGCTACTTCGACGTGTTCCTGGAGTACGCGAAGGAGGGGCCGGAAGACGTGCTCGTGCGCGTCACCGTGCACAATCGTGGGCCGGAAGCGGCCCGGCTTCGCGTCCTGCCCACCCTGTGGTTCCGCAACACCTGGTCCTGGGGCGACGACGATCCCAAGCCGTCGCTCCGTGAAGTGGGACCGGGCGTCATTCAGGCCACACACCCCGAGCTCGGCACGTACTGGCTTTCGTGCGACGGCGCGCCCGAGATGCTCTTCACCGAGAACGAGAGCAACGCGTCCCGCCTCTGGAACCAGCCCAATGCGTCGCCGTACGTCAAGGACGCGTTCCACGCGTACATCGTCTCGGGGCGCAGCGAGGCGATCAACCCCGCCAAGGTGGGCACCAAGGCGGCCGCCCACTACGTCCTCGAGGTGCCCGCCGGCGGCAGCAAGACCGTTCGCCTCCGTCTGTCGGCGGCCAGGGTCGACAAGGCATTCGGCGCATTCGAGAAGACATTCCAGAGCCGGATCGCCGACGCGGACGAATTCTACGAGCGGATTACGCCCAAATCGTTGAGCGCGGATGAACGCTTGGTGCACCGCCAGGCGCTGGCGGGAATGCTGTGGAGCAAGCAGTACTACTACTTCGACCTGGATCGATGGCTTCAGGAGCACAAGAATCATCCACTCCTGGAATCCGGGGGCTCCGCCGGGCGGAACACCGAATGGTTCCACATGCTGAACGCGGACATCATCTCCATGCCGGACAAGTGGGAGTACCCCTGGTATGCGGCCTGGGACCTGGCCTTCCACACCGTCTCCCTGTCGCTGGTGGACTTCGATTTCGCCAAGGAGCAGCTGCTGCTGATGCTGCGCAGTCTCTACGCCCACCCCAACGGGCAGATTCCCGCCTACGAGTGGAACTTCAGCGACGTGAATCCTCCCGTGCACGCCTGGGCCACGTTATCCCTCTACAAGAGGGAGCGGACCCTCGGCCGGGCGGATCTTCGGTTCCTGGAACGGTCGTTCCAGGGGCTCATGCTGAATTTCAACTGGTGGGTCAACCGGAAGGACCCCGCCGGGCGCAACGTCTTCGCCGGGGGATTCCTGGGTCTGGACAACATCGGTGTCTTCGACCGGAGCGCCCAGCTCCCCACGGGCGGCTCGCTGGAGCAAGCGGACGGGACGTCCTGGATGGCGTTCTACTGCCAGAACATGCTGGAGATCGCGCTCATTCTCACGGAATACGACCCGATGTACGAGGAGACCGCCTACAAGTTCGTCGAGCATTTCGTGTGGATCGCCTACGCGATGGATCGCATCGGCGAGAACCACGACGAGATGTGGGACGAAGCGGACGGATTCTTCTACGACCTGCTGCGAATGCCCGACGGCCAGGCGATGCGTTTGAAGGTGCGGTCGCTGGTGGGTCTTCTGCCCCTGTGCGCGTCGACGGTGTTCGAGGTGGATTCAACGAGTCGCTATCCGAAGCTGATGGAGATGATCGCGCTGTTCAAGAAACGGCATCCCCAGGTCATGTCCCACGTGGCCCCGACCGGCGAGGGATTCGTCGGCTACAAGGGACGGCGTCTCCTGTCGATCCTCAACCGGAAGAAGCTGGAGCGAGTGCTCGGCTACATGCTCGACGAGAACGAGTTTCTCGGGCCTCACGGCATTCGCTCGCTCTCGCGGTATCACCTGAACGAACCGTTCGTGTTTTACGTCGGCAGTGAGAAGTACGAGGTCCAGTACTTGCCGGGCGAATCGAATACGGGCATGTTCGGCGGCAACTCCAACTGGCGAGGCCCCGTCTGGATGCCCATCAACGGGCTGCTGGTCCGCGCGCTCGTGAACCTGTACAACTTCTACGGCGATGAGTTCAAGGTGCAATGCCCGACCGGCTCGGGGCGGTACATGACGCTGTTCGATGTGGCCCAAGAAATCGCCCGCCGGCTGGCCACGACGTTCCTGCGCGACGCCAGTGGACGGCGGCCGGTGTACGGAGGGACCGCCAAGTTCCAGGACGATCCGCACTGGCGCGATCTGATCCTCTTCTACGAATACTTCCACGGGGACAACGGCGCGGGGCTCGGCGCCAGCCACCAGACAGGGTGGACCGGGTTGGTCGCGATTCTCCTCGACCTTTTCGGGCGTGTGGAGAGCAGGGACCTGGAAGTGGGAATCGAGGGAGTCCGCGCCCGGACCATGATTGAGCAAGTGCGAGGACAAGAGACGGGCGGGAATTGAGAGGAGTCGACGCCCCCGCTCCCTGCGACCTGCTCATCGACGGCGGTCTCGTCCTCACCCTCGACGGCGACGATCGCATCATCGCCGACGGCGCCGTCGCCATCACGGCGGATCGCATCGTCGCCGTGGAGGCCGCGGCCACCGCCCGCGCCCGCTTCGCCCCGCGTGCGCGGATCGACGCGCGTCGCCGCATCGTCATGCCCGGGCTCGTGAACACGCACAACCACACGCCCCTCGTCATCACGCGCGGCATGGTCGAGGATATGAACTTCGCGCCGATGTACACGCCGCGGGTGCCGCAAGGCTACCGCATCGGCGCCGAAGAGGCCTATCACCTCTCCCGTCTCGGCGCGTGGGATCTCCTTCGCACGGGCTCGACCACGGTGGTCGACTACTACCGTCACGGCGACTCGTGCGCGCGCGCCATGGCCGAGAGCGGCCTGCGCGCCTTCGTCGGGGGTCGCATTCACGACATCGACCTCGCCGCCGTGGCGAAGGGCGAGTATCGTTACGACCCCGCCATCGGCGAAGCGACGCTCGGCGAGAACATGAACGTCATCGCGCGCTGGCACGGCCACGACGGCGGCCGGCTGCGCGGCTTTCTGGCGCCGCACGCGCCCGACACGTGCTCGCGTGACCTCCTGCGCGAGGTCGCGAAGCTCGCGGACCGCTCGGGCCCGCCCGTCCACACGCACCTCGCGCAGAGTCCCGACGAAGTCGCGCAAGTCGTCCGGCGCGACGGTCGTCGGCCGAGCGAAGTCATGGAGGAGGTGGGCCTGCTCGGGCCCCACGTGGTGGCGGGCCATTGCATCTACCTCGAGCCCGACGAGATCGCCCGCGTGGGCGCCGCCCGACTCAGCGTGGCGCACGTGCCGATCGGCAACGCGTCCTCGGGGATGATGGCGCCCATCAAGGCGTTGCAAGAGGCGGGCGCGCTGATCACGCTCGCCACCGACACGAAGTCGCACGACCTCTTCGAGACAATGCGCGCCGCCCTCGCGGTGAATCGCGTGCAAGGTGGCGGCCGGGCGATCGACGCGCGCGCCGCGCTGCGCTGGGCCACCGCGAACGGCGCCGCCGCGCTCGGGCTCGGCGGCGAGGTCGGCGCGCTGGCGGCCGGCATGAAGGCCGACGTCATCCTGCTCGACGCCGATGCGCCGAACCTGCGCCCCATCATCGACGGCTTCAGCATCGTCGTGCACGCGGGCGTGGGCGCCAACGTCCGCAGCGTGATCGTCGACGGCCGCGTCCTCCTCGACGAGGGGCGGCCGACCCGCTTCGACGCGCAGGAGGTCGTCACGGCGGCGCAGGACGTGGCCACCCGCCTGTGGGCCGAAAGCGGATGGTCGCCGGTGCTCGCCAGACCCGGCGCATGACGACGCGCGACTTCCTCGGCTACGGTGGTCGGCTCCCCGACGCGCAATGGCCGCGGCGCGCGCGCGTGGCCGTATCGTTCGTGGTGAACGTGGAAGAAGGTGCGGAGCTGTCGCTCAGCGCGGGCGACGAGCGCAACGAGAGCGTGTACGAGGTGGCCGACGAGGTCACGGGCGTGCCCGACGCGTGCATGGAGACGCACTTCGAATACGGGACGCGCGCCGGCTACTGGCGGATCATGGACGTGCTGGAGCGCTTCGGCGTGACGGCCACCCTGAGCGCGTGCGGACGGGCGCTGGAGGTCTCTCCCTGGCTCGCCGCCGACGCCGTGCGGCGCGGCCACGAGATCGCCGCCCACGGCTATCGGTGGGAGCGCCACGCGCACATGACGGAGGACGACGAGCGGGCGGTCATCGCACGCACCGTCACCGCGATCACCGCGGCCGCCGGAGCGCGGCCGGTCGGGTGGCACACGCGCTCGACACCCTCTCCGCACACGCGGCGCCTGCTCGTCGAGGACGGGTTCCTCTACGACTCGGACGCTTACAGCGACGATCTCCCGTTCTTCGTCGACGTGGGCGGACGCGCGCACGTCGTCATCCCGTACAGCTTCGACACCAATGACATGCACTTCCACCAGGGGCGCCAGCGCTTCGTCACCGCGGGCGACTTCGCGGAGTACGTGATCGACGCCTTCGACACGCTCTGGCGCGAGGGCGGCACGGCGCCGAAGATGCTCTCGATCGGCCTCCACCTCCGGATGATCGGGCGCCCCGGCCGCATTCGTGGGCTCGAGCGCGTGCTCGAGCACATGCGCGACAAGGGCGCGATCTGGTTCGCGCGGCGCGACGCGATCGCGCGCCACTGGATCGCGCGCTTTGGAGCGCCCGCGTGAAGCTCCTGCTCGCCAACCCGAACGCGACGGAGGCGGTGACGAAGGCGTGCGCGCTCCTCGCGCGCGAGGTGGCGCTGCCCGGCACCGAGATCGTCGAGTGGACCAACGGGGGCGGCCCCCCGCTCATCGACAGCTACTACGGTGATTACCTCGCGGGCCGGCCACTCGCGACGGCGCTGGCCGCGCTGAGGCCGGCGCCCGACGCGGTCGTGCTCGCGGGCTTCGGCAACTACGGCACGCACGCGGTGAAGGAAGTCCTCGACGTCCCCGTCGTCGGCCTCCCCGAGGCCGCCATGGCCTACGCGACGCCGCTCTGCCATCGCTTCGCCATCATCACCACGGCGACGCGGATGATCGCGTACACGGAAGATCTGGTGGAAGCGCTAGGATTCGCCGCGCGCTGCGCCGCCGTCCGCGCGGTGCAGCTCCCGCCCATCGGCGCCGAGCCGCCCGCGAATCAGGTCGTCGCGGCGCTCGCGTCCGAAGCGGCAGCCACGGGCGCCGATCTCGTCATCCTCGGCGGCTCGCGGCTGTCCCCGTACGCGGCGGCGCTGCGGGCCCGCACGCCGCTCGTGGTCGTCGAGCCGGTCGCCTGCGCCGTCACCATGGCGGAGTCGCTGGTCCGCATCGGTCTCCGTCAGAGCAAGAGCGGAAAGTTCGCCCGCCCGCCGCGCCCGCTGGAGGAATACGGCTGATCTCGGCCTGTGGCATGCTGGGGGCCTCGGGGGAGCGTTCGCCACCAGAAGGTAGGTGACCCATGAACGCAGCAGACCGCGAGCCCACGCCGTTCTTCGACCATCTGCGCGAGTCCGAGAAGCGTCTCGGAGCCACCCGGCATTCCGCCATGGACCTCGTCTTCATGATCGCGCTCGCCGTGATCATCGTCGGCGGATTCGTGGTGGCAGCCGCCCGGTTCCGCGCGCTGGAGCCGCAGGCGAGAATCGAGATGCCCGCCCCATCGGCACTCGCCGGAGACCGGGAAAAGGGCACGCCCGCTCGCTGAGTCGCCCGGCGGCGGCCGCGTGATAGATTCCGCGGATGAGACCAACCGCGGAGCTCCAAGGCCGCCTCGATGCGATCCTGGCCGCGCTTCGCGACGCGACCGGCGCCGCGCGCGTGACGTTCAGAGTCGATCTGCCCGAGCGCGGCATCGACTGCAACGACGTCGTCGCGGAAGCGATCGCGCCCGGGGTCGCATCGCTGCGCGGGCAGACGGCCATCGACCAGCGCGCGGCCGGCAGCATTCGCTGGCTCGACACCAACAAGCGGCCCCTCGTGCAGGGCGATCTCAGCGGCCCCGTCGACCCGGCGCCTCCGCCGGAGCTCATGTCCGCGTTCGGCGTCACCGCGCAGATGCTGGGCCCCGTCGTGCGCGGCGACATGCTGACGGGTTGGATCTCCGTCCACTACGAGCGAGGGCCGCGCCCCTGGAGCGAGGCGGACGTCAAGGCGCTGGAGACCACCATCGAGCACGTGCAGCGCGAGCTCGACGGCGGCAATCCCACGCCCGGCGGCCGGCTCGCCGGCAAGATCGCGCTCGTCACCGGCGGGAACACGGGGATCGGACGCGGCGTCGCGCTCGCCTACGCGGACGAGGGCGCCGACGTCGCCATCGCCTGGATCGCGCGCGAGCCCGAGGCGCGCTCACTCGTCGCCGAGGTCGAGCGGCGGGGGCGCCGCGCGCTCGCCGTGCGCTGCGACGTCACCCGCGAAGCGGACGTGCAGGGACTCGTGCAGGGCGTGGTGGAGCGCTTCGGTCGTCTCGACGTGCTCGTGAACAACGCAGGGATCCAGCGGGCGCAGCCGATCACCGAGATGACGGTGGACGACTGGGAGCGCATGATGGCCGTGCACCTGCGCGGCGCGTTCCTCTGCTCGCGCGAGGCGGCGCGGGTCATGATCCCTCGCAGGAGCGGGCGCATCATCATCCTGAGCTCGCAGCTCGCGTACATCGGCCGTCCGAACTACACGGCCTACTCGGCCGCCAAGGGCGGGCTCCTCACGTTCACGCGCGCGCTGGCGCAAGAGCTCGCGCCCCACGGCATCCTGGTCAATTCGGTCTCGCCGGGATTGATCGACACCGGCTTCGATCCGCTCTCCGCCGAGACCAAGCGCACGCATGCGGCCGCGCTCCCGCTCAAGCGTCTCGGGATGCCGGAGGACCTCGTGGGCGCATTCGTCTTCCTCGCCTCGGACGAGGGCCGCTACTTCTGCGGCCAGACCCTCCATCCAAACGGCGGGGAGATCATGCCGTAGCCAGCTCAGCCTTCATACTTGAAGGAGAGCGACAGCCGCGTGCGGAACTGGGCGATTCTCCCACCCTCGTCGAGGCGTACGTCGAGCTTGGTGACTTCCGCGATCCTGAGGTCGCGCAGCGTGCTGGATGCCGTCTTCACCGCGTTGCGCGCGGCATCTTCCCAGGAGTCCTTACTGGTGCCGATCACCTCGGTCACACGGTAAACGCCGGCATCGCCTTTCTTCGCCATGACTGGTCCTCCGGGTGATGGGTTTCGGTCGAAGGCTCGACGCTAGAGGTAGCTGTCGAGCGACTGGGGCGGCGTCGCGAACTTCCGGACTTTCGAATGCGCGAGGCCGAGCCCGACGAAGCCTTCCGCG
>Ga0209382_10009237_pt1 | contig 12362 bp, 8 predicted proteins | sample SoiMetdeltSBSDD5_FD_187599 | JGI IMG/M metagenome (GOLD analysis project Ga0209382, IMG submission 187599) | Bulk soil microbial communities from a Populus tree surrounding site in Tennessee, USA - Soil MetaG P. deltoides SBSDD5 (SPAdes) (version 2) | ecosystem: Environmental > Terrestrial >... | reverse complement strand
TACGCGGATATTTCCGGTTGAGACGTTCCTCTACCATATGATCTTTCAGAGCAAGCACGCGCAGCGCCGCCTCTGTCTGATCGCCGAGTGCCGTCCAGCGCGGGCGATCCTGAGTAGGGGGAAGCAGGCGAGCATTGTTGCATAGAAGCGCCACAGTCAGCAGTGCGTCCATGTCTTCCAACTTGGGTGCGCTGCCATTCGCAGGGATGAAATCGCCCTGCTCAGGGTTATAGCCTGCGCCCGTTATTTTGAGGCGTTTCCCGGAGACCCACACTTCCCGCACGGTCATCTGATTGTGTGTCAGCGTGCCGCTCTTATCGGTGCAAATGACCGAAACTTTGCCGAGCGTTTCCATCGCCGCCAGCTTTTTGACCAGCACACCTTCCGACGCAAGTCGCTGGACGGCAATTGCCAGCGAGAGAGTCAGGGTAGGCCGCAGACCTTCTGGCAGGGCCGCGACGAGGATCCCAACCGCGAGGATGAATGCTTCATTGCGGGGAATTCCCACATCGGTGATGCCCACCCCGAATACTACCGCACTGATGCCCAGTGCAATCAGCGAGATGATCCGTGTCAGGCGGATGATCTCCGTCTGGAGCTGGCTCGGTGCATCCGGGATGCTCTGCGTTAAGCGGGCGATGCGCCCGAACTGAGTCAACGAGCCGGAACTGAACACGACCGCGCGGCCAGTGCCGGAGACTATCGATGATCCCGCAAAGATCAGATTCGGGCGTTCCAGATCGGTTAGCCCTTCGCGGATAGAAGCCTCGGCAACTTTGACCGCTGCCATTGCTTCGCCCGTGAGCGTTGCCTGGTTCGCCCGCAGCCCATACTGCTCGACGACACGTGCATCGGCAGGAATGTTATTCCCTTCCTCAAGGATCAGCACATCGCCGGGGACGACATCCTGCGTTGGGATCAGCGCTTCTTGCCCATCGCGGATCAGCCGTGCATAGCTCGGTAGAAGCTGGGAGAGCGCACTGATGGCCCGTTCAGCTTGATGCTCCTGCCAGAACGAGAAAGCCGCATTGATGACGACAACAATCCAGATGACCCAGGGTAGGGTCGGGTGTCCGGTGAGTAGAGCCAGCACGCCCGCACCCCACAGCACCAATGCCATCGGGTGGGTGAGTTGGTTGAGGACGCGCTTCCAGTTCGGTTCAGGGGCAGGCACTGGAAGCGAATTCGGGCCGTAGAGTTGTTTCCTTGCATCAGCCTCGCCGGAGGAAAGTCCTTCCGGCGAGGTTTCGAGCGCGGTATAGACTTCTGCCACGCGCTGCGCGTGGATAGGTTTTGACGACATGAACAATGTCAAGCCCGCTCATGAGCGGGCCGACTTCCTTTCTGAATGCGAACACAAATATCAGGCGTCGGGCGCAAACGCCTGCTGGAGCATCTTGAGTTCTTTGAGCAAATACTTACGGGTTGAGGCACTCAACCGGGTGTCCTGCGCGACTTTCGCCGCTTCTTCCTCAGCAGCACGCACTACGAACGCCGGCACGAACATGATCCGTCCCGCAGGGATCACCTGAAAGTCGCTTAGCCCCATTATAAGGTCTTGATCATCGAAGTAAGGCAAACTCAGGCTAAGACCGCGATTTAGATCATTTGCGGCTGCTCGCCGCTTGATGGTCTCGATGATTTCCCGAGTCTGGTGCATCGCCAGCGCGCGCCCCTGATTGATTAACTGGCCTAGAATCCCGTAGCGCTTGCGCTGGTACTCTGGATCAGCCACCATGTAACCAGCCAGCGCCACTGAAGCGTGCAGGATTTCCACGAAGCGCTGCATCGAGGCGATATTTGCCGCAGCTTCCTGAGTGGATTTCGCAAGCAGATGGCCCTCATCGTCGAACGCAACCCACTGTGGCAGATAGAACCGCCGCGCCGCAGGCACATACGGAACAAGGAGTTCACCGCGCCCTGCCTCTGTTCTGCCTTCCTCTACGATGGCATCTGATTCTGCGGTGATGGCGCTCACGGCTTCGTCTACTTCACCCACCGGGATCGTCGGGATTTCTTCGCCATCGGCGGCGCGGTACGTCACCGAGCGCCCTGTCGGAAGCAGGTTGTGAATCATGTGATAGGCGGCTGAATAGCGCACTAAACCAGCCGCTACCGCCACTGCTCGATCAGTTGAGTCTTCCAATTCTGATAGGCGGTTGCGGATTTCCGTGCGAACGTCGGTACGTGTGATCGTTCCAAGCAAACCGCCCGCGATCTGTTCCTGCATATTTTGCGGAACAGGCAGTTTCTGTGGTTCCCCCTGACCATCGCGGGGAACCGCAACCTGATTCGGTAAATTGAACTTCGCAGGCGACGTGCGCGAGATGAACGCTTCCGCAAGCGGCCCAGCCTGTCCTTCGAAGAAGCGCTGAATCATCGGCAGCTGTAGGTCGAAAAGCTCCTTCTGCTTCTCGTATTCCTGAGTGAGCGGGTTCGACGCGCCGAGTGCGGTTTTCGAGTCCTCGTTTAAGAGTGTATTAGACATAGCTTAATCCCGTGAAATCAGTATACAAACCATAAAATCGGCTAATAATCGCCTCTTAATTTAGCCATCGGGAATGAACATTGTCTGAAGTATATCCCTTCTCGTATAAAGAATACATGATGACTTGTACACACATGAACACATTGTGATGGAAGACCGTTTTTCCCCTCTCCTTTCTTGCCAAGCGATTGCCGATATGTTAGCAATCGCCAGAATGAGAGAGGGGTGGGGGATGAGGTCATTCTTAATCCCCCGTCACAAACCGATACCCGACTCCTGGCTCGGTCATCAGATAGGTCGGGTGGCGAGGATCGGCCTCAAGCTTCTTGCGAAGCTGCATCATATACACCCGGAGGTATTCGACATTCTCAGCTTCGGCCCAACCCCAGACGTGCTCAAGAATACTGCGATGCGTCAAAACCCGGCCTGCATTCGATGCAAGATACGCCAGCAGATCGTACTCAGTCGGGGTAAGCCGCACTTCCTCACCATTCAGGGTGACAATATGGCGGGCTAGATCGATTTGGATAGCGCCCGCGCCGATGATCGGCTCCTTGCTGCCCTGTGCCTGAGTCAGATGGCGCAGCGCCACCCGCACCCGTGCCAGCAGTTCATCGATCCCGAACGGTTTGGTAAGGTAATCGTCTGCCCCTGCATCCAGCGCGGCGACTTTCATTTTCTCGGACTCACGGATCGAAAGGACAATTATCGGAACCTGTGTCCACTCACGTAGGTGGCGACACACCTCGATGCCATCCATATCGGGCAGCCCCAGATCAAGGATCACCACATCCGGGGGCGTGACCACCGCCAGCGCCAACCCTTCTTCGCCGCGTGCTGCCGTCGAGACTCGGAAGCCCTTCTGCGTCAGGATCGTTTTCAACGCGCGGACAATCTGCGGCTCGTCGTCAATCACTAAGACTTGCGGTTCGTTGTTCATATGATCTCGGAATCTATCGGTAGCTTCGGCGCGGCGGAGCCTTCCCAACGGAGTGGCAAAGTAAACTTGAATGCGAACCCACCCGGCTGATTTTCTGCCCAGATACGCCCCCCATGTGCTTCAATTATACCTCGGCAGATGGACAAGCCGAGACCAGTCCCCGGAATCCGCTCCGCATCGGTGACTCGGTGGAACTTGTCGAAGATGTGCTCAAGATGCTCGGCGGGGACGTGCGGGCCTTCGTTGCTTACTTCCAGCAGCACCGCCGAGCCATCCTTGGTCAGCTTCGCGCTCACCTTGACCGCCGTTCCTGTCGGCGCGTATTTGAGGCTGTTGCTGATCAGATTGTTGAACACCTGCTGCATCAATACATGATCAACAGGCACAAGCGGCAAATCCTCGGAAACGTCAACCTCTAGCTTGTGATCTTGCGCGGCGCGGCGCATCCCGGCGATGCTCGTATCGGCGATCTCTGCGAGTACATTCCACTGGCGAAGCAGAGTCAGTGCGCCCGCTTCTAATCTCGACATATTCAATAGATCAGCCACGACGCGGTTCAGGCGGTCTGATTCTTCTTCGAGCGCGTCTAGCAGATCGTCGGCGGCGGGCGAGTTTCGATTGACCGCGCCGTTGTGCAGACTTTCGGCGGCGGCCCGGATTGTCACTAGTGGCGTGCGAAGTTCGTGCGACACAGATGATAGCAGGGCACTTTTTAGACGGTCGCTCTCTTCGAGAATCGTGACTCGCGTTTCCGATTCAATCAGAGCGGCGCGCTCCAATGCCCATGCCCCCTGCGCGACCATCGCTCGCAGCAGCCGGATTTCCGCGTCGCTCATCTCTCTCATAGACCATACCCGCACTTCACCAAGCGCACCGCGAGTTGAGGCAAGCGGAAGAATTGTGAGTGGCATATCGTCAGATGGGTTGCCATCAGGCTCACGAATCACGATTGCCCCTGACGGCATATACAGCCGAACCTCTATCTGCACCCGTCCAAATACCTCGCTAATTTTCCCGGCAAGCATGCGTGCGATGCGGCTGCGATCCCACAAACCTGAGAGGCTCTGGCTCAGATCGTAGAGATGGATCACTTCTGCTTCACGGGCTTGGATGCTGGCGAGGCTCGACTTGACCTGCCCTACAAGCTGGCTGATCACACTGGCGACGATCAGAAATACTAGCAGCACTATCACGTCCTGCGGCTTGTGGACGATCAGCGCGTAGTGCGGAGGGATGAAGAAATAGTCGAAACTGAGGAAAGAGAGGATAGACGCTGTGATACCGCCGCTCAGTCCCCATAGGGTTGTACTCAGGAGTACTGGGAGAAGATAAAGCAGCGCAATGATTGGCGTCGTCACCAGATCGCGGACGAGGAGCAGCACGCCCGACACCACCCCGACCAGCATCGCCGCGAAGATCGGGTGCGAGACAAGCCGCGTCGAAATAGCAGGGCGGTATGCCCTCAGATCGGCAGGTAAGCGGAAATTCAACGATGTCATACAGATAGAATAGCACGGAAGGGGATTTACGGTGCGGGATTCTGTAACGGCGAGAGGCTTCGCTAAGGAGCCTCTCGCCTCGACGGATGTGGTTACGAGAGAGGGTTACGTTACAGCACCTTCGACGCCAAACTCCAAATTTGATAGATGATGCGCTGCAAAAGTCCTGGTGTCTTCGAGGATGCCAGCACAGGTGGGAACATCTTTATGCCCGTTTCGTCAAATGTATTGCCATACCCTGTAGCATCCCATAGCACATCAGCGCCCGGCAATCCGTAACCTCTATATTCGTCCGATGGGTCATTCCCATTGTTGATGTAGATATTGTTGTAAACTCGATTGCGTTCCGCAAGCGGGCCGATCTCGTTACCGATCTGTTCCGGCTTAAAGGCTATGTACAGCGATGCAACGCCTACGCCGATGCTGTTGTTATTTTCGACCCTGTTGTTGTAGACCTCTGAATCATCCGTTCCGATGAGGATAATCCCCGTCCCGCTCGGAACCAACGTTACGGTGCTGCCGGGGCGGGCATCACCCTTCTCACGGTTGTTGTCGTGAACGTAGTTATCGTGGATGTGTATATCGTGCGACACTTTGCTGCTCAGATTCGGCAGCAGGAATACGAGTAATCCGCCAATGTTATCCCACGCCTCATTTTCATAAACATCGGCGTTGACCGAGTTCTCAATCTCGATCCCGGTAACACTGTCGTAGGCGAGGCTGTGACGCACCACAATATCCTGCGACTGCCCCACGTAAATCGCCGCATCGTGAATCTTGGTCGAAACCGCGCACTCGACCAACACATTGGTGCTATGTACCGGATACGCTCCATAGATTCCGGTATCAGTGGTGAAATACTGCCGAAGTGTCACACCCGTAACTCCTTCGACAAGAATTCCATTCCCCGTGTAATTCCGCACGATGAAATACTGCATCTTGAAGTTGTTCCCGGAGGCGATCACGCCATCCGTCAAGTCCTTCTCACCGTCGCCATCGACATCCCCGTCTAATACCGGCCAGTTGGGTGCATCGTCCCCTTCCGGGAAGCGGTGATCAGAACCCATTAGCGGGCACTGTTCTGGTTCATCGGCAATGCCTTGCAGCGTGATGTCGCTCAGATCAATCACCACGCGCTCATGATACACACCCGGCTCAACGAGGATTGTGTCGCCCGGCTTAGCGCAGTCAACCGCCGCCTGTATCGACTCGCCTTCATGGACGGTGAGCGTGCTGCTATCATTGCGGGCACACTGAGGACGGTCTTCTGGCGCGGCAACGATCTTTGCCAGCGCTTCGCCTGCCGGGTTATCCAGATGCTCGACAACAGCCAGCCCCGATGGAACGCTCTCTGGAATCTGCACGTGCCCTTCCTGATCGACGTAACCCGCCGACCAGTATTTTTCTGGAATCGTATCGTCGGTAAGGGCATACATGAATGCGACGAGATCATTCATCTCCTGATCTGTGAGAGTGAACCCGCCGATGCGCCGATCCACTTCCGCCAGCTTGAAGTCCTTGCCGCCCTTGTGATAGAGATCGATCACATCTTCCATCGATGCTTCGCTGCCGTTATGCATAAAGGGCGGGTGCAGCATGACATTGCGAAGGGTTGGCACTTTGAATGCGAAGTCACGCCCGCCCGCATCGCCCTGACCCTTATCGTTCAAATCTTGGTCGGGCACGCCTACAATGTCTATCGTATTGTCAGTGAAAAGCGGGGAGCTATGGCACTCGAAGCAGCGTGTGCTTGCCGAGCGAAAGGTCGCCAGCCCGCGTCTCTGCTGAGTAGTCAGCGCCTCGAAATTGCCATTTGCATACCGGTCAAATGCCGAATCGTCGCTGATCAGCGTCCGCTCGAAGGCAGCGATGACCTTCGCAATATTATCTTCAGTAAGGCCATCATCGAACAAGGCTTCGAATTGCCGCTTGTACTCAGGGATTGCACTCAATTCTCCCACCGGATCGCCACCCGAATCCATTTCTAGATTCGCCTTGAGCGATACTTTCACCTGTTCTTCGAGTGTCTTTGCCCTACCATCCCAGAAGAAGGATTCGCCATAGGCGGCGTTCCAAAGGCTGGGCGAATGGCGCAGGGCAGGCTTCCCATCAGGTGAGAGCGCACGCGGATTCGGATCGGAGAATCCCCAATCCGGGTTGTGGCAGCTTGCACAGGAGCGCTCATTGCTGCCAGACAGCACCGGATCAAAAAACAGGTCGTAGCCTAACTTTGCCATTTTGGGATCGAAGTTGTCCCCGATTTGCGGCCACTCGCGCAGCAAACCAGTCGAAGATGGCTCGATGTTGACTGCTCCGACCCCCCATTTATCTTCTGATAGCGGCGTGTCCCGCTTAATCGGCAGCGCTGCCAGCACGATCACGAAAAGCAAAATTAGACCAATCGGTACAATGACGAACCATGACCAGCGTGGAAGTTTTCGAGCTGATAGTGTCGTCGCGGCTTCAGTCATGGTGATCTCCTGTTCGGCTGAATAGGCGCACGAAGCGCCCTGCGTGCGAACGGTCTTATTTTAATGTCATCAAGTAGGTGACGAGTTGATTGACCTCATCCGAAGTAAGTGTCTGTCCAAAATCCTGACGCATCGTTCCTTCTGCAAAGCCCGGCACAGTGAAATCATTGGGGCGGACAATCGAGTCATGTAGATAATCTTCCGCACCCAATCCACTCACGCGCTCTCCTGCATGAGAGGCAATATGAGCCAGCGTTGGGCCGACTAGCTGGACGCCTTCCTCGGTGGAATGGCATGTTGAGCATTGTGCTTGAAAGAGAGTCCGGCCTATTCCCGCATCACTTTGCGGATCAATCGTGGGGGTAGGGCCTACTGTAGCGGGTTCGCCCGAACAAGCGGAAAGAATGATCGCCGCAAGTACAGCGACGGCACTGAAAATAAGTTGATTTTTGATCATATATTGGGAAACTCGTTCAATAAGATAGTAATGGCATACACAGTTATAGTCACAATTGAGAAGCGGTCAAACTCTATCTCTTAGCTCATCCTATCAAAATTCGGGTTTAATGACCAGTATCTCTACTGGTTGTGCGGTGTTTTTGCTAGTGACGAATAAGACGCCGCTCTAGTGGCTATTGGAAGATCACAGTTTGGGAAAAAGGCGTACAATAAAATAGGATAGGGTTAGTCACAGTTATTACAGGAAAGGCATCATGAACACGCAGCACCTGTATCGGTCATATCTCCATCGTTTTGAGTATCTTATTGGGGCAGTATTTCTGATGTTAGCTGGCGTAGCTCTTGTCGAGCGTGGATCAGGCACAGTTGATATTATCGGCGTGATGATCATCGTACTCGGCGCAATGCTCAACAGCGCCTATATTCACACCCTCACCATCGTATAAAGATAACATCGACAATTAGTAAGAGGCTGAGAGATGCAACTGGAAAAAGACGGCGTTTTGATATTGGAGTCGTGGCCCCGATTATGCCATGCGGTTGCACCAAAAGACATGACGCCTCAGCAAGTACAGGCATATGTGAACGAGATGAATCTAAGAGACTTTGGTGAATCTTGGCAACTTTCATCCGAGGGACAGTTTGCCGAAGTCGCAAGTCGGTTAAGTTCGAGGCCGTGTGAGGGTGGTGCTTACACACTCCATTGGCTAACGGACTAAACAATCGATCACTCTAAGCACAAACAAGCCCTTACCCCTCTCTTGAGCAGGCGTTAGCGAGGGAGAGGGGTCGGTCGAAGACCGGGGGTGAGGCTATTGGGTTGCTCCACGGCACGATACTTCTCCGCCAGCATATTCAGCGCATCGTAATAAGGTTGGATGCTCGGAAGGTAATGGCGCTCGTCGGCGGCATGCGGCCCAATCCCCGATTGCCCCCATACGATCCCCTGCCCGCCTGGAGCGAACCGGGCGCTCGTCCCCGGCAGCTTCTTGCCGAGCCGCGGCTCTTCGTTCATCGCCTCTTGCACCGATGCCACCAAATTCAGGAGATGCGGGTTATCCGCCGCGCAGATGATCCCCGGATCGTTTACCTCAATAACAAGCTCTAAGCCTGCTTGATTGGCGTACTTCTGAACGTCTGCCAGTACCACATTGAGATCATCTTCCGGGATCGGGCGGATTTCCACGCCCAACTCGCCGCGTGTCGCCGTGATGTTATAAACCCCCGGCTGTCCGACGTTGATAAACGGGAATCTTGCACCACTTACCCACCCATCCGATGCCGTGAATGTAAGATGCTTCGCCATCAGGGCATGGAGTTCATTCGATGCGGCAACCAATCTCTGCGTCAGATCGGCGGCAGCCTTCGCCGTGCCTGTGTGCCCTGCTTGCCCGAATGCGATCAGCCGGAAGCGACACACCCCCCGATTCTCTACGCACACTTCTCCTACCAGCCCTGTACCCTTTTCTTCGGTACGCTCCCCGGCGATGAACAATTCGGGTGCGTATCCCAGTTCGCGCTTTAATGCGGCGAGGACATGCGGCGTGCCGTTCGGCTCGCCTTCGCCGTTCTCTTCGTTGCCGACGAGCAGCAGATTGATCGCAGGCTTTTGCCCCGCCTGCTGCATCTGATCCTTCATCCATACCAAGTATGTAGCGACGACCGTTTTCATGTCGGCGCTGCCGCGTCCCCACAGATAATCGCCGTCGATGCGTGGCACGAACTGCGAGTCATCCGGCATGGGTTCGACCACGTCGAAGTGCCCGGAGAGCATCACAGGGGCGTTGAGCCGTTCCGGGAACGAGGCCAACACCGCCGGATATTTCCCATCCGCGAAGATGCGCACCTGAATCCCGGCCCCTTCCAGGTAATGCCGGATAAAATGCGCCGCATGGAGCACTTCGTCAAGCCGCTCATCAGGGGAGTTCGTCACTGATGGGATTCGGATCAACTGCTCAGCGAGTGCAACGATCTCACTTGTTTTATCGAGATAGCTGATCTTTACTATTGGCGTCTGCGGCGCGTGGAAGTCAATCCGCACTGCCGCCGCCCGATGCGCATCATCGCAGGCGGCGTCGTACAGAGCCTTGAGCTTCGGGCTGGGCACATCGCTGGCCTCGATCTCGGCGGCAATCCGCGACACCTGCGCCTGAACGCGGCCCTCTCGCTCCTCTGCCAGCGCCTTGAGCACCTCAGCGGGCACAACGTCGCTCTCACCAATCAGCTTCCGTATCTCGCCCCGAATCTCGGCCCGCATCTTCTCTGACGTATTGGGGTCGCCCCTTGCCATTTCCACCAACGGCTCCAGCGCCTCCCACCGACCTAACGCTTCGGCCTGTGGGCGGATTTGTTCGAGTGTCCAGTGTAGAAACTGCCGCATCTGGATTGGCTTTGCCGTGAACGGGTCTTCAATCTCGGCGCGTAGCCCGTGGGTTGCGGCAGCAGATTCATTCCGCCGCGCGCGGGCGATGTCCTCGACATCATAGCGGAAGGCGCGCGCAAACAACGGATCAGCGTAGAACTTTACCACCAGCATCTCAACCAGCGTCAGATGCGCAATGTCGAGGCTGATGTCGTGCCCGCCCTCGTCCGTGCGTAGCTCGACGCGCGACATCGGCAGATCGATCCGCGCCATCAGATTTTCTATTTCGATCTGGCGGGCCATTTCTTCGATGTTCCCGCCGTTCTCGTACAAGCCCTTCTCGTAGACGGCATCCAATTGATCGGCAGTCGTTGAGATAATGCGCTCCACTGGATCGGCAGATGAGCGCGCACGCACGGGAGTCCAGTTGTTGTTCCCAAACCTTACACCGCGTTTGATCAGATCGTAGGAGAGCCGCACATAATCCTCGTAGCTCCGATACAAGTACGGCACGTCGAGGTTGCGATCATTGGGAAAGGTCAGATTCCGATTCGAATCAACCTCGGTCAGCAGCACGACGGGCTTGCCATCACGCACATCAGGGCGCATCGGCGTACTTGCCGTCACCGCGATAGACAACGCCGCAAATGCCCGCATCAGCCGCGTGCCTTCGACATATGCCTCACTCTTATAGCTGTCGAAGCGGCGGTCGCCCCGTTCGCTGAGCGGCATGTGCATGAAATCCCAACTCAGCATCGTTTCAGGCAGGGAGAGATTCACGTGCAGGCCCGCCGTCGCAAGGCTGCTCCCGTACAGATACACGCAGCGTTCGAGGTAGCGGCGCTTGGCAACATTCCAGCTTCCGGGGATCGCGCTTTGATCCACATCGACGGCAGCGAGCAGGTTGCCATTCATGATATAGTAGCGCCCGCCCTCTGCATTCGATAAGGCAGCCAATCCGTTGAGAAGACAGGCTTCGAGCAGCCATCCTTCATAGATGGTGTGTTCGGCCTTGTAATGCGGCTTCGTGATCCATTCGGTCATCCAGTGAAACACTTCCAACTTGTTGAAATCGTCGAGCCATCCGGTCAGATACTTTTCCCGCAGATGGTCAACAAAGCTGCTCTTGCCCGCGCCGCCATAAAACACAGGCTTGAACTCCGCATCGTAGATGTTCCATTCCAGTTCAAGCCCGGTCACCCCGCCATTCGGATTCGTCTTGAATTCGTGCTCAAGGGCAAGCTGGTATTTATCAATAAAGCTGCCAAACTCCGATGCCATGCGCTCTCTCCCCGGTTACCCTATTTCTCCAATGCCTTCAATCCCGCCACCATCCGCTCAAACGCCCCAACCGTGCGATCAACAGGCGTCGCATACGAGAACCGCACCCAATCATTCCCAAACTGCGAGAAGTACGCCCCCGGCACAACCGCGACTCCCCACTCACCCGCCAAATATTCACCGAGATCGGAGCTGTCCTTCATCCCCGCCCCGCGTATCCACTCGCCCACGTCGATGAACGCATAATATCCCTTACCCAGAATATGCCGCAGCCCCGACTCCTCCAGCAGCGATTTCAGCTTCCTCCGGCTCTCATTCGTCGGCTCGATAATGCTTGCCGCCGCCTCTGTGAATCCCATCTCATAGGCCGCAATCGCCACCGCCTGCGAGTGGTAGCTCGGAATAATCCCATGCGAGGCCCGCGCCTGAACAAACTCGATCACTTCCTTCGACGCGATCAAATGCGAGTTCCGGATATTCGACCCACCCAGCGACTTCGTGATCCCGTCTAGGAACATCAATCTGGGCCGCTCATCTGCTGAGAACATCTTGAGGAACGTATTGAGATTCATGGGTTCTTCGTCGGTAACGAAGTGGTACATCCAATCGAACAGCACGAACGCCGCCCCCGCTTCGAGCGCCGCGCGCGCCAACTCAGCCTGACGCTCAGGCGTGATCGTGCTCCCTGTCGGGTTGTCGGGATTGGTGATCAACAGCCCTGCGATCTTCCGCCCCGCTTTCTCCGCGAACTCCACCGTCGCCCGGATTGACTCCGGGGTGTATGCCCACCCTTCGCTCGGATCGCCGGGAACCAGCACCACGTTCGCGCCGATGCTGTATGGCCCCCAGTTGTACGTGATCC
>Ga0209382_10009236_pt1 | contig 12362 bp, 7 predicted proteins | sample SoiMetdeltSBSDD5_FD_187599 | JGI IMG/M metagenome (GOLD analysis project Ga0209382, IMG submission 187599) | Bulk soil microbial communities from a Populus tree surrounding site in Tennessee, USA - Soil MetaG P. deltoides SBSDD5 (SPAdes) (version 2) | ecosystem: Environmental > Terrestrial >... | reverse complement strand
TCATCAGATCGTTGCAAAAGAGTCCCACATGGCCCAACCGGGTAATCTGCGGCATAGTGTGCTCCCTTGTAGGAGAAGTGTTCACGACGAGGAACGCTTCCTCACCCTGCCAAGAGGTTTTCACGTCTCGACGTTAGAGTCAGGATAGGCATTTCACCAGTGCTTTTCAAGTGCACTCTTTCTGGGCGGAGGTGCCCACCGTGTCACGCGCCAGGGCACGCTCGCAGGCTTGCGCTAGCACTGTCTGAGCCGCCCGCTCTGTCGTATACACACGATACTGCACGAGCGTGGCGGGAATATGTTCCAGGATGTCCTCGACGATCTCGGTGTCCACCTTACCGGTGGCCGGATCGTAGATATAAATGGGACTTTGTCCCATGCTGAGAGGGTTGATGTTGCGCGGATCCTGCGTGGCGACGTCCAGATGAAATGGCACGTTGCGGTGGGTCGGCGGCAGCGCCTGTCGGATGCGCTGGACGAAATGCTCTGGCTCCAGCCGTGCCGCCTGCTGGCGTTCAAAGCCCCGCACGGAGAAGGTCGCGTCGTAGGCCATCTTCCACTTCACTTCCCGTCCTAAAATCTGCCTCCAAGCATGCCCCAGTGCCTGTTTTGCTGGCAGCGGATCGTCTTCCCAACCGCGTACAGTCTCTAAGAGGGACCAGTCGGTGAGGCGCTGATAACGCTCAAGCATGTCGAGGGGGTTGCCTGGGAAGAGATAGCGCATGGTCTCCGCAAAGATCTCGCGCAGGTGCAGATCGAGGGCGCGTGACGTGCGGTGGCAGTAGACATTAGTGTAAAGATACAGGCGCGCCTGCAGAAACATGGTGAGGGCGCCGATGCCAGCCTTGTGCAGAGTGAGGCCGTGCTCTGTGAGCATACTGTAATGCAGCAGGCGTTCGAGATCGACTGGCCCGACCGCGACACCGCACATATACGCATCACGCAACACGTAATCGAGATTATCTGCAGTATACATGCCGCTCAGCACTGGCTTGAGATAGCGTAACCAGCGCGGCATCTGGCCGTTGTCCGGAGCCTTCTTCTGCATGACGTAGGCCACGTACGCGGGCTCCAGTACTTCGTGTGGCGCGAATGGACCACTCGGGCTGCGGCGCAGCCCACGCAACGCCTCCGCCAGGGCATGAGAGATAATGTGCGCTCCTACGGCCTCGTGCCCGACCCCGTATTGCGCCAGATGATTCTCATCAAAGAAATGCCCGAACGGTCCATGCCCGACATCGTGTAACAGCGCTGCCATCCGTAAGATTTCTTCCACATAGGGCAGCGACGGGCATGACGGTTCAAGAGCGCACAGGGAAGGGTAGAGCTGCCTGGCAAAGCGCCCCGCCACATGCATGGCCCCCAGGGAGTGCTGAAAGCGGCTGTGCTCCGCTCCTGGAAAGACCCAGCGTGCGCTCTGCAACTGGTTGATATAGCGTAGACGTTGCACCCAGGGCGCGTCAATGAGGTCTTTCTCAGTGATCTCACAGGCCCCAAGCGTACGTTCCATGGGGACGGTAAACGGAATGTACTCATGGATCGGATCAGCAAAGAGCGCTAACCCCTCATAGTGCTGTTCCGTCACTGGTGCAACCATGTGTGGCATTGGCTCAGTCCTGCCTGAGGACCCAACACAGGGTCTCCAGATCAATATTGCCACCGCTCAGGACCATCACCACTTTCTGGCCTGCCAGGGACTCGCGCAGTTTCCAGGCTGCGGCTACCGCGGCAGCGCCAGCGCCCTCGGCAAGGTTGTGGGTGGTACGCAACAGACGCACGATGGCCCGCCGGATCTCGTCCTCACTCACGAGTACCATGGCATCGAGCCCCTCTTGCATGATGTGAAAGGGCAACTCAAAGGCGACGCGCGTGGCAAGCCCGTCTGCAAAGGTCTGGGCGCTGTCGGTCTCGCACATCTGTCCGCTGCTCCAGGAGTTGTACACGGCCGGGGCATTGGCGGCCTGCACGCCCACGATGCGTGTTGCCGGGCGTAGGGCCTTGAGTACCGTGATAGCGGCACACACGCCACTGCCACCCCCGACCGGCACAAAGGCAACGTCCAGATCGGGGAGATCCTGGTAGACTTCTAACCAATACGTCCCCACGCCATGAATTAGCAAGGGCTCGTTAGCCGGATGCACGTAATAGAGGCCGCGCTCATGCTGCAATTCTTCCACCAGCGCGCGCGCCTCGTCAAAATCCCTGCCGTGTTCGATGAGTTCCGCCCCCTGGGCCCGCATGAGAGCGTTCTTTTCAGGGTTATTCCCCACCGGTACCACGATGGTCGCGGGGATGTGGTACACATGCGCTGCGAGTGCTACGGATTGGCCGTGGTTGCCGCGTGTGGCCGTAATCACCCCAGGGACTCCCTGGCGTGCCAGATGCGCCATGAGGTTAAGACCACCACGGATTTTGAAGGCACCAATGGGGGTGTGGTTTTCGTGTTTGACATAGGCCTGAAACCCCATTTCCTGGGAGAGCAACGGGTAATGAATCAGGGGTGTCGGGCGCATATGTTGATACACAGTCGGCTGGGCAGCTTCCACTTGGGCTAAGGAGATCGCATCAGACATGGGTACGCCCTGTCGCAGCAAGGGTTATGAAGAACACTATAGACTGTAAGGGTAACGACCTGCTACGGGGAAAACAAGGGGAAAGGGTTGTGGAAAAGTTGTGGATATATATATGGGGAGCCATGCTGTCAGTAGTCTTTCCAACATTCGTCTGGATAATGGCCTTGGTGGCTTCTTGTGTCTAAACATTATGCTGTTTGACCACTTTCATCTTCTCACGTTATAATTTTTCTCGAAGACGATAGAGAGCGTTGCCCTCCACACATACCACACGTTGGAAGTATCTATCGCACCTGCACAAAGCTAATCGTGATGTGACCTATGAATGGGTCTTTCTCTCTCTGGGCAGGTCAAAGCTGGGTAGCTATGGCTCTATGCAGCGTCCATAGCTGGTCAGGGGTGGGCACGTATCTGGGAGGAATCCTCCATGACACTGACACTTGACGATAAATATACCGTGACCGAAGGAAGCGTATACCTCACAGGTATTCAGGCTCTGGTGCGTCTACCTCTCGATCAGCAGCGTCGCGATGCGCGGGCAGGACTGCGTACCGGAGCTTTTATTACGGGTTATGAAGGGTCACCGCTGGCCGGCTACGATTTGACGCTGGCACGTACTGGTCAGCTCCTCAAGGCCCACAATATCGTGCACCAGCCAGCCGTCAATGAAGAACTTGGCGCCACGGCGATGATGGGTAGCCAGCTCGTGCACCTGTTCCCAGGTCCCCGCGTTGAGGGCGTGAACAGTATCTGGTATGGCAAGGGGCCAGGGGTTGACCGCTGTGGTGATATTTTTAAACATGCCAACTTTGGTGGTACTGGACCTCAGAGTGCCGCCATCATTCTGGGCGGAGACGACCATAACTGCAAAAGCTCCACCCTGCCGCACCAGAGCGATTTTGCCTACATGAGTGCGGGTATCCCTATCCTCTACCCTGCGAGTATTCAGGAGTTTCTAGAGCTTGGGCTGCATGCCTTTGCGCTGTCGCGTTTCAGTGGCTGCTGGGTAGCCTTAAAACTGGTGACGAACCTGTGCGACGGTGGCAGTGTTGTCGAGGTCGGGCCAGACCGTCCGCAGATCATTATTCCTGACGTCCTCATTGACGGCAAACCGTTCCACAAAGTCCAGGACATGACGTTCCTGCCGCCAGGCACCATTGACATGGAGCGGCGGCTCTTTTACGAACGCCATACGGCGGTGCGAGCGTATGCGCATGCCAATGGGCTCGACCGCATCGAAGAACACACGGGTGACGACCGCATCGGGCTGGTCAGTGCCGGCAAGAGCTATGCGGATCTGCGCCAGGCGTTGTATGACATGGGCCTGGACAGTGCGGCGTTGCAGCGCCTGGGCATCCGGGTCTTGCGTCTGGGGATCATCTATCCTCTTGATGCCGAGGTGGTGCGGCGCTTTGCCACCGGTCTGGAAGAGATCGTTGTGGTTGAGGAAAAGCGCGCGTTTGTAGAGACACAACTGCGTGACTGCCTCTACAATATGGCACAACATCCGCGTGTGCTGGGTAAGTACGACGAGCATGACGCGCCCCTTTTCCCCATGCATGGAGAATGTGATGCTGACGTGATCGTTGAACGGCTCGGGCCACGCTTGCAACGCCTCGGGGAGGCACCAGGCATTGCGGCGCGCCTGGCGATCCTGCAGGCCATTCGTGCACGCCACTACGATCCGTTTATGGTGCGCAAGCCCAACTACTGCTCCGGCTGTCCGCACAATCGCTCGACGCGGGCGCTGGCAGGGCAGATCGTCGGCGGGGGCATTGGCTGCCACGGTATGAGTGGTTTAATCGAGCAGTCTGCTCGGCATGCTAGCTATCTGACCCAGATGGGGGGGGAGGGCATGCCCTGGGTGGGGGCAGCACCCTTCACCAAGACCAGCCACATCGTCCAGAACATCGGTGACGGTACATACTTTCACTCCGGCAGCCAAGCCCTGCGGGCCTGTGTTGCGGCGGGGGTGAATATTACCTTCCGCCTGCTCTACAACGGTGCAGTCGCCATGACGGGTGGCCAGGATGCGCAGGGGAGTATGACTATCCCAACCTTGACGCACAGTCTGGCCGCAGAGGGCGTGCAAAGAATCATTGTCGTGTCCGAGCAGCCGCAGCGCTGGCGCCGGGCGCCTCTTTCCAGTATCACCACGCTGTGGCCACGCCACAAATATGCTGACGCCCTACGCGAGCTGGAAGCCACGCCGGGCGTGACTGTGCTCATCAACGACCAGCAATGTGCTGCGGAAAAGCGTCGCGAGCGTAAACGTGGCATTCAGGCTGAGGCGAACGTGTTTGCCGTGATCAATGAGGAGGTCTGCGAGGGCTGTGGCAATTGCGGTGAGGTGAGCAACTGTATGTCACTCCACCCAGTGGAGACGGAGTTTGGCCCGAAGACCCGCATCCATCAGTCGTCCTGCAACCAGGACTACTCCTGTCTCGAAGGTGATTGCCCCTCGTTCGTGACCGTGGAGGTCGCACCTGGCACTGGTTTAGCGTTAAAAACGCCACCGGTGCTGGACGCTGCGGTCATCCCGGAGCCACCCCAGAAGACGATGATTGCTGGGAGCTATGCCATATACATTCCGGGTGTGGGTGGCACCGGTGTAGTCACCGTGAACGCCTTGCTGTGCTATGCGGCGCTCATGGAGGGCAAATCCTTGCTCAACCTGGATCAGACGGGGTTGGCGCAGAAAGGCGGCGCGGTGCTGTCGAACATCATTCTCACTGAGGGTGAGACGGTGGCGGCCAATAAAGTGGGGATGGGCACTGCGAACCTGTACCTGGTGCTGGATGCGTTGGGTGGAGTCACGCCCGTGAACCTCGACCGTACGCATCCCACATGCACGGTGGCGGTAGTGAATACCACGCCGAACCCAACAGGTGAAATGATCCGTAACAACAGCATACTCTTTCCGACCGAGTCGTCGATCCGGCGCAACATTGATCCCTACACCAAGGCGGCGCAGAATCTGTACGTCGATGCTGGCACCATTGCCGAAGGGCTGTTTGGTGATCATATGGCTACCAACCTGTTTATGTTGGGAATCGCTTATCAAGCTGGGCTCATTCCCCTGGCGGCGGCCAGTATCGAACAAGCCATCGCCCTGAACGGCGTGGCGGTGCAGCAGAACCAGCAAGCCTTTCGCTATGGTCGCCGCTATGTATGCGAGCCGCAGGCTGTCCTGGATCTCGCAGTGCCACCGCCCAAAGGTTTGCACGAGGAACGTGCGGCGATGTTGCTCTATCTGGAGGAGCAGTATAGCAAGGCCGCGCGTGAAGCCTATTTCTACTTGCTGAAACGCTGCGAGCATTTGGATGAGGAAGCGCAACGCTTGCTGGCCATCCGCATTGGCGATCTCACTGACTATCAAGATGTGGCCTATGCCACGTCCTACGTTGACTTCGTGCTTGACGTCGCCGCGCGTGAAGCCGCTGCCTGTCCTGGGCGCGTCGAGTTCACGCATGCGGTCATTCGCCAGCTCTACAAGGTGATGGCTTACAAGGATGAATACGAGGTAGCCCGTTTACATCTGAAGCAGGCCTGGCACACTCGGCTCACTGGCATGTTCGCACAGCCGCAAAAGATGTACTACCACTTCCATCCCCCCTTACTCCGCAGTATGGGTCTGCAGCGAAAGCTGAAGCTTGGCCCGTGGTTCACCAAGCCCTTGCGCTTGCTGCGCCGTCTCAAGACGCTGCGTGGCCGCCGCTGGGATCCTTTTGGCTATGCGAAGGTGCGCCGTGCGGAGCGCCAACTCATCCCCTGGTATCGCCAGACCATCACGCAGGTGCTGGCGCACCTTGACGACAGCAACCATGCCCTGGCTGTAGTCATCGCCAATGCTCCGGATGCGATCCGGGGATACGAGGATATTAAACTGCGGCGCCTGGCTGAAACCCAGGAACTGGTCGCCCAGCATCTGGCACGTTTTACGACTTCGACGCAGCGTGGTGAGCTTGCTACGCCGCGCTGAATGTGGTAAGCCGGAATACAGACTACTCCCTCCCCTGCGGGGGAGGGAGTACCGATCATTGGCGTAGTTATCCAAGTAAGACAAGTGCATAGCCCATGAGAAGCACAAAGGCTCAAATTGTACGCCTACATCGCCGCTTTGCTGTGTTCATGTCGGTCGTGTGTCTGCTCCTCGGAGTGCGTCTGGCGCCAGCCCAGACTCCAGCTCCAACCCAGCCCACCGCACCATCTGAACAGACAACTGCCCCTGCTGCACCGGCCCAAGATGTGGAAGGGCCCATACGGCCTGAGACGGTGACGAGACGGAAAGACGCCGTACAGAAGCGACTTGAGATGCTGGAGCACCTTCTGCTCTCCCAAGAAGAAGCGGAGGCGATGAAGGTGACGCTGGCGCAACAAGTCAAAGTCCTGGCGGCGTTGGAAGCGGCGTTTCAGAAGCGCACGGCCTACACGACGCAGCTTGAGACCCTGTCGCACCAGGTCGAAGAACTGAACGCCGAACGTCAGAAACTCGCCGTGCGTCCACCACGGCAGTTCTCTGAGGTCAATGAAAAACTCCGCCTCGACTATGAAGCACGTTTGCAGTCCACGCGGGCGGAACTCGAGAGTTTGCGTAAGGAATTGGCTACAGGGGAGTTCCGCTTGGGGACGATTGCCAAGGAGATTGAGCAGCGTGTTATCGCTCGTACCCAAATCGAGAAAGATTTGCTGGCGCTGCGTAATGAAGTCGCCAACGCCGCGGAACAGTCGCCGTTGCTGCTGGAACGGCTGGAATTGTTCGATCTGCGACAGCAATTGCAGCAGGCCGAGGTTGACATGCTGGAGGTCGAGCGCGAATGGCTCACCAAGCAGGGACCCCTGCGTGATGCTCAGCTTGGGCTGGCACAAACCCGCTACGCTGTGCACCAGCAGGATCTTGACGCGATTAAGGCTGCCCTGGGACAGGTCATCTCGCAAGAGAGCGTAACCCTGACCAGTACCGAAGAAGACCTCGTACGGCGGCTGCTGCGGACGACAGACCCCGCCGTAATGCTGATGCTGAAAGTGCAGCTAGAGACGATTAAGCTGCGTCAGAGCACCGCGGCCTACCGTCAACAGGTCAACCTGCTTGGTGACCAAATAAGCGCGCAAGAGAAGCGCAATGAGCGCGAGCAGCAAGAGGCGGAACATCTGGAGTCGCTGGTCAAAAAATATGCCCGTGGCGAGCGCATTGCGCAGCGTCTGCAGGCAGCCTTTACGCGCCTGCGGCGCGCACAGGCGCAGTTCGATGCTGAGCAGGTGAAAGTCCTGGAAGTGGACCTGGATGCGCTGACCGAACAGGAACTCGCTCTGGACGAACAGCTGTACGAATTTGATCACAGTACCGAGACGCGCTTACGCGACGTAGCTGAGGCGCAGCGCGCCAGGGTCCAGAAGGTCTTCGACGAGCAAAAAGCGGCGCTGCGTGAGCGCAAGCAAATCCTAGACGCCCTGGTTCAAGAGCAAACGAAGCTGCTCACGCTGCGTCGCGAATATAAGCGTATCCTGGAAGAAGGCGATCGGTTTGTCCTGGCGAAGTTGTTCTGGCTCCGGGATGGGCAAACTATAGCGGTGCGCACACTGCGCGATGCTATAGCCGGGGCTGTGATCACTGCCAACCGTGTGCAGGACTCTGTGCGCGCTGAACTGGCGCTCATGCCTCTGGGCCAGGCTGGTGCAGTGCGTTTCTGGGTGCTCGTAGCGCTAGCAGGGGTCGGGCTGCCTTGGGTAGCGTTGTGGGGGAGCACACGGCTGCGTTCCTGGATCGCCTCGTTCCTGGCCACGGACAGCACGGAGGTCTTCGGGACACGCAGTGGTGTAGCCGCTCTCATTGTCATACAGACAGCCATCTGGCCGGCGTACCTTATGCTCATAGCCTGGGCCTGGCCACGCATCATTGTCGCAGAACCGCAAGCGCTTGATCAGGAGCTGTCTTTGCTGGCCAGCGTGCAATGGAGCGCCCTGGTGCTGTGGGGCTGGTTAGTAGCGCGGGCCTTGTTACACCCCCAGGGCTGGATGCAGCGCTATTGGGGTCTCAGTCCTGAAGTGGGGAAGGCGTTGCAACAGACCGTCACCGTAGGGTGCCTGGCGACATTGATCTTTCTGGTGCCACGCCACGCCTTGGTGCATGCTCCCGGCGGACCTGAGGCGGTGGCGGGGAGTCTGGCGCTGGCTCGGCTGTGTTTTACCGCCTTCCAGGTTGTACTCCTGGGCCTGGTGCTCGTTATGGGCCGGCGTGGGAGTCGGTTGATGACTGCGGTGCTCGCTCGTAGTCGCGAGGCGCAGGGAGTAGTCTGGCGTTATTGGCCATGCGTCTATCTGAGCCTTCTCGCTGGCGTCAGCACGGCCTTGGCGCTGGACTTATTGGGCTACCATTATGCCTCGCAAGCGCTGTGGCTCAGGTCGGGCGAGGCCTTGCTGATCATCCTCGCCTTGGCCTGGATTGATCACGCTATCAACACGATGATTGATCGTCTTATGGCACGACAGCAACCAGGGCATGAAGGCTCGCTAGCACCGCTAGCACCGAGCGTGTGGACGTTGCTGCCTAAGTTCCGGCCGTTTGTGCGTGTGGTCCTGGTACTGCTGGCCCTCCTGGTACTTGAATACATCTATGGTATCAGTGAAGGGCTGCTCAGTGCCCTGGACCGTGTGCATGTGCTTGAGCTAGGCCGGAATAAGGAGGGGGAGCTCCTGTGGCTGACCCTGCAAGACATCACAGCGGCGTTGCTGATTCTCATCGGTGCTGGCCTGTTTGTGCGTTATCTCCCCAGTATTTGTGACGCGGCGCTGTTTCCACGTGTGCGCTGGGATGCTGGCTTACGCTACACGTTTCTGACGCTGAGTCGCTACGTGTTCATCTTTCTGGGCCTGTGGTGGGGTCTGTCTGCTGTCCACATGAACTGGTCGAGTATTCAGTGGATCGTCGCTGCAGTGTCAGTCGGAGTCGGCTTCGGTCTTCAAGAGATCGTCAGTAATTTCGTCAGCGGCCTCATTTTACTGCTTGAACGGCCTATCCGCGTCGATGACATCGTGACTGTGGGTGATCAGACTGGCACCGTCAAGCGCATTACCATCCGTGCGACAGCTATCCAGAACGGCGACAACCAGACCGTAATCATTCCTAACAAAGAATTTATTGCCCGCATGGTCACGAATTGGACGCTCGGCGACACTTACGTCCGTCTCGCGTTATCTGTAGGAGTTGCCTATGGCAGCAACATGGACCTCGTGCAACGCCTGCTCATTGAGATTGTGAGCGGTCATCCGCGCGTACTCACGACACCACCCCCGGCAATCTTCCTGCGCGCCTTTGGTGATCATGCCTTGCAGTGGGAAATCTCGTGTTTTGTGCCTCGTCCGCAAGATCGCACGGCTACTGCCCATGATCTGTTGCTGCAGATCGACCAGGTGTTCCGCCAGCATGCTATTGCCATTCCTTTTCCGCAGCAGGACGTACACTTGCGTTCCGCTGATGCCACTCTCGTCATCCAGCCCGCGAGCAATGGCTATGAGGCCGTGGCAGCCCATACTGAGCCACCCGCTCGCGATGTCCCATAATGCCTGCCTTCCGGCGTGTTTCTCCTCGGCTGTTGCCAGCCTCCTATGCTACACTATCGCATACAGCGCTGCTGCCGGTACTGCCATAGCCTGGAGGAGATTTATGCCCAGACACCTGTGTGGACGACATCGTATGATGCAAGACCAGCACGTTCGGGGAGCACACACAGTAGTAGGGCTTCTCCTCGGTGTCCTGGGACTGCTCGCGTGTTTGGCTGGGTGTACTGGGCCTAATCCTTTGGAGCGCGCCCGGCCTCCGGACGCTCTGGCCTGGGACGAAGCGCGCCTCGCTGATAATCCATATTTCTACCAGCGCTTCCTGACCCAGTACCCGACTAGTGCCTTTGCACGGCATGCTCGCGCCCGCCTCGAAGTATTGGAGTGGGCTCTCGTGCAACAGGTCGATGGGGTGCCGGACTATGCCCGCTTCATCCGGACCTATCCCGACAGTGTCTGGGTGCCCCAGGCCCAGGCCCGTCTGACCGAACTAGAAGAGCAGGATACCAGGCGCCAGGATACCAATGCACGTGTCAACTGTCCCCAGCTACAGGATCGTGTGCACGCCTACACAACCGCCGTCGAGCAGACGCTTGCGGACATGGTTCAGCTCCCACCTGACAAGCGGCAACAGTCGCGCTTGAGTGCGGCGGACTTGCCGCATCTTCCGACGGTATTTCGCGCCATCCGGGACTATCAAAGCACCGTGGCAGCCGTGCAAGCCACCTATGGCACCATCCCCCCCTGTCACCTCCCCCACAAGGAGATCGCCTACGTGGCCTTACCGACTACCGATGGCTACATGATGCTCCTGCATGTGCCCGTGTATGGGCCATTACGTGGGGAGACAATCTGGCAAGTCTTGGAATAGCCCATAGCAGGGGTTGGGGAGCAGCCGGGGAGGGTGCTGGTGTGCAACTGCGATCACCCCGGGAAATGCTGCACAGGGCCTCGTATGCCAGAAACGCGCCTCGCCCGGCTTGCCCTATCTGTGACCATTACGGTGAGTGCTTTTTTCCTTTTTCAGGTGCAGCCGATTGTGGCGAAGGCTCTGCTCCTGTGGTTTGGGGGAGTTCCAGCCGTCTGGACCGTGTGTCTGTTGTTCTTTCAGGGGCTCTTGCTGGCTGGCTATGTTTACGCCCATACGCTCGTGGCCTTCCTCCCTTTGCGCCGGCAGGCCCTGGCGCATGCTCTCTGGCTCCTGGGTTCGCTGTACGCGTTACCACTCCTGCTAGAGGCACACTGGCCAGCACAGGGGCGTGGCGATCCCACCTGGCCTCTGATCACCCTCCTATTCTCAATGAGAAGCATGCCCTATTTCTTGCTGGCGTCCACGGCCCGCTGCTGCAGGGGTGGTTCGCGCGCGGAGCGCTCGGGGAACCCTTGCGGACTGCGGACGGAGTCGAGTACTGGACCGATGACTACAGTAATCTATGGCACCTATTGAGGACCTCCGAAGCGCTATCCCCGCACCAGCGCAGACGCACCACCAGGGATGCCAACTAGCGGATGCGCCGCGACGGTATGGCAGGCGCGCCACGGCCTAGTGTATGATACACCCTATACGAGCTAGCGAGGATGGTCTGGACCCCCTGGAGGTGTTCTCCGAGGAAGCGCAACAGTTAGTTTCACAGGGGAAAGCAATGATACTGCTGTGTTGCTCTCCCGCTATCATGCACGCGTCACATGCTGTACAGGAGTCGGACAGTGCAAGCATCCATCAGCTCTCGCATCGTTCTCGTTTTTCTACTGATATGTTTCGTCTTCGCGAAGCAGCTTATGGCTGATCCTCCTGCGTCTTATACCTCGACAAGTCCAACTATCCCAGGTGTTTATGGTACCAATACGGCGAACGGCGATGGCGTGTTTGGGAAGGCGACTACCGGCCGTGGCGTAGTTGGTGCGAGCGAGGGGGGCATCGGCGTCCAAGGCAATGCCAGGGAGGGCCGCGGTGTCGTTGGGGTCAGCGACGCCAAGGCTGGGGTCGAAGGGCAGAGCCAGGGCCATGTTGGGGTGTTTGGAGAAACCAGAGCGCCGTCTGGGGCAGGAGGAGAATTCCATAACAACGGCGGCGGGGACCTGATTCGTGCCGGGGCAGGGGGAGTGTTTCGCGTGTCGAACAACGGCGATGTCTTTGTACGAGGACAGCTTATTGGTGCCCCAGGGCCTCCAGGCCCCCCAGGGCCTCCAGGCCCCCCAGGAGCTCCTATACATACTGTCGCAGTATGTGGC
>Ga0209382_10009235_pt1 | contig 12364 bp, 13 predicted proteins | sample SoiMetdeltSBSDD5_FD_187599 | JGI IMG/M metagenome (GOLD analysis project Ga0209382, IMG submission 187599) | Bulk soil microbial communities from a Populus tree surrounding site in Tennessee, USA - Soil MetaG P. deltoides SBSDD5 (SPAdes) (version 2) | ecosystem: Environmental > Terrestrial >... | reverse complement strand
GGCATCTCGGCGCGCGAACTGGACGACATCCTCATCCAAGACCAAGGGGCTTCCCCCGTCGAACTCGGTCACGACGGCTGGCCCTCGTCCGGTGGCCAACGCCAAGTCCATCGACGCGGCCTCGCCGCTCGGCTCGGCTTCCGGTTGGTAGAAGTCGGCATGCCCGTCGATGAAGAGCAACCCATGGCGTCCTCGCCGCTGCAGCGCCAACAGGTTGCCGAGCACGATCGAGCAGTCGCCGCCGAGCACGATCGGGAAGTCGCCCGCGTCGAGCACCTTGCCGGTCGCGTCGGCGAGCTCGTATGCGTAGGCGCGCAGCGTCATTGGATTGAGCATCCCTGTGGCGGGATCACGCGTCGGATCGTAGGGCGGTGGCTCCACACGGCCGGCGTGGCGCGCGCCGATGGCGTCGGCGAGACCGGCGTCGAGAAGCACGCCCGGAAGCTGCTCCACGCCACCGGGGAACAGCCCGAGCACGGAGGGAGCTTCGATGATGGCGAAGCCAGCCACGCACCCATTCTGCCGCCCGTTCGACCACGGGCCGACGGCCTCGAAGTGCCGTTGAAGGGCGCCTCGACGACAGCGATGCTTGGAGGACGGCGGGCCGCCGGTGCGGGAGTCGTGTACACACGTTGTTCAGCGACGTCGACGGCCGGCTCTCGACGTCGGGCGTTGCAGGAGAGGGGGCCCGAGCCGTGGAACTCGGTAACGCGGTGATCATCGACAATCTCGCGGCGTTGGCTCTCGACGAGCCCGGTGAGGCGGCCGCGGCCGTCTACGACCAGCCGATCGGCTTGCGGCTGCTGTACGAGGACCCCGAGTCCGGCCAGGAGCACTATCTCGTCCGGTACCCGGCCGGCGTGAAGGGTCGGGTACACCGACACTCCGCCGCGCACACGATCGTGGTGCTCGACGGGATGCTCGATGCCAACGGCACAGTGATCGGCCCAGGCGCATACGCCCATTTCCCGGCGCGCCAGCCGATGCGGCATGAGGCGGCCGGAAACGGTACCTGCCTGTTCGTCCTCATCTTCCATGCGCCATTCGACGTCGAGGTCCTCGACGACGCGACGTAGGCCGGACGTCCATACGGATTGCCACGTTCGATGATGCTTGCGCCACTCGTTCAGTGGTGGCAGGATGCCGGACCGAGCTGGGCCTAGTGCTGGAACGTTGGGTGCCGTGAGGTCCGTGGGGGTCTCGCCCGTGGTGCCGTTCCAAGCTTCGGCTGTCATGGCTCGTCAACGTAGATGAGCGGGGCGGGCAGCCCCGGCTGAGGGGAAGAGACAGGTCATGGAGCATCAGGTCAGAAGTGGTTGGCGCGCGCCCGTAGGAGTGGCTGCGATGCTGATCGGAGCGGTGGGGATCGTGGTCGGGCTGTCCTCGCCAGCAAGTGCACACGAGTCATCGGTCGAACCGACACCGGTCGGTCCGGACCTGAGTTGCCTCGATCTGGCCGATGAGTTCGGCATCGACCAGAGCTGGCAGCAGTCGGTGATCGATGACGTGGCCGACGGCGACCACACCGACACCCTGACGCTGAGCGACCGCGGCACGCCCGACGACACCTCTGACGATGCCACGGTGACTGTCGAGGTCCATCAGGGCAAGACCTTCGAGTGGAGCTCGACGGTCGGGATCGACGCCATCTACGTCCAGGGTCGCGACACGAGCATCGAGAACAACTCGTACTTCTACCTCTACGACCACGAGGTGACGTCCGACGTCGACCTCGGGACGCCGCCGTGGCATGAGTGGAACACCAACAAGATCAAGTCGATCTCGTTCTGCTGGGACGACGAGCACCCTGGCACCACAACTCCCTCGTCGACGACCAGCTCCACATCATCGACCACGTCCACCTCGACGCCGACCACCAGCAGCAGTTCGACGACGTCAACCTCGATGGCGCCCACCACCTCGCCGTCGACCAGCCCGCCGTCCAGCGCCGTCTCGTCGAACGGTCAGCTTCCGCGCACAGGCAGCAACAGCACGCTCCCGTTGGTGGGCATCGGGCTCGGGCTGCTGGTCATCGGCACCGGCCTGGTCGTCAGCGCTCGCAAGTTCTGGCGCCCACGCCATCTCGCCCGCTAGCGGGACACCCACAGGGACCGCGATCTCCTGACCGACCACCAGAGGCCCGGGGCCAGAGCACCCCGGGCCTCTTCCGGTGCGTTCGGTAGTGGACGTCCAGTCGTCGCCGATCCATTCAGGTTGCCGCCGTATCGACCTTTGGGCCGGCCTCGCATCGGCATCGACTCAGGACCCGCCGACAGGAGAGCATCCAAGCGCACATCGACTTGATGGAGGCTGGCTTCGGGCGTTGCGGGATTGGCTCGTAGCGTCTGAGGGTCCTGGTAGGAGGTTCGGCCGTTCCCGGCCGGTGATCGGGTTGCTGCTCGGCATCGCCCTGATCGCCGTCGTGGCCGGCCAGGCCATAGGCGTGCGGCTCTACCGGCAACGGAACGCCGCCGCTCCCGCGACCGCCCCAGCGGCCGGCTAGGGCGCCTCCACCATGGTGATCGCTCTCGACGCCCAGCGTCTGCGCCGAGTCGACCTCGCCCTGGACCGACCTGCGGCCAGGCCTTGGCCTTGGGGTCCGGCCTCAGGTGGGCTCGGCGTGCTGGCCGTGATCGCTCACCTGCGCCTCGCCCCATCGGTGCAGGGCGTCGACCAGTTCGGGCCGATCGGTGGTGAAGGTCAGACGGGCGCCGGCGGACAGGGCGTCGTAGCTGACGGTGATGGCGTCGGCGCCGGCCTCGAGGTCAGCCAGGCCCGGCATGTCATCACCGTGGATCGCAGCGGGATCGCCATAGTCGCCGCGTCCGAACCGCTCGGCCTCGCTGGTCAGGTGCTGTCGGACCAGCGTGATCTGGTCGTCGTCGGCCGGATCGTCGGCGACGACGGTCTCGACGAGCCCAATCTCGGTGGGCTCGAATCGATGGCTGGTGGCGTCGAGGTCGAAGGGCATCACCTCGGCGCCCCGCTCTGCGACGTCGGCCTGCCGGTTCGACTGGCCGTCTCCTCCACACGCGGCCAACCCGGTTACTCCGACCAGCAGGAACAAGAGTGCTCGACTGGTCGGACATTGACGTACGTCAGGGCTCACGGGCGGCCTCCACGAGGGCGTCGAGCGCGGCCAGGACAGCGGCCCGGTCGGCTCGGGGTATGCGGTCGAGCAGCCGGACCATGCGCTCAGCCCGAAGCTGTGCGACCTGACCAGCGGTTGCTCGGCCTTGCGACGTGAGCTCGACGAGGCGCTGTCGGGCATCGTTGTCGCCCGGATGGCGGGTCGCCCACCCGCGTTCTGTGAGTTGATCGACGAGCCGGCTGACGGTGGACTTTGTCAGGCCCAGGTGCTTGCCCAGCTCGACCTGCGAGATGGCGCCTGCCTCGGCGAGAACCGTCAACGCATGCGCCTCGGACACCGACACGCGCGCCCCACAGGGCGTCTCGTCTGGCTGATGCAACCCGAACGCACGGACGAACGCCACGACCCGATGCTGTAGCTCACTCGCGAGCCGGTCTTCGCCGGACATGGTTCGACCATACAACTATTTGGTTCGACCATGCAACCATTAGGGCGGGGTGGTGGGATCGGTTCGAACCGAGGACGGCTACGGTGCCGGCGGTATGCGGCGTGGCCGCACGCCGGAGAACCATCACGACCGAGCGCTCCTGGCCGGGAACGTCTAGGTTCCTTTCAGCACTCTTACCCGCTCCACGGGGGGGCCGAAGAGGGGGGAGACGTCATGGTACGAGTCCGCTTCCGCCAGCTCGCGGCAGCTGGGGTTGCCGCAGCAGTCCTGGTCGTCGCCTCGGGTTGCGACCCGATCCGGAACGCCCCGCCCGGAGGCGGCGCGATCGTGCAAGGGACCTTCAGGATCGGGCCGTTCAACCTCGCTCCCGAAGGCCAGGCCGGTTCGGAGAGCAACACTTCGCGGTCCAACGTGCCCCGGCCGTCAGGGGCCTTCGGCATGAAGACGATCGCGTTCGATCTCGTCGACGCGGCGGGGAACCCGCTCCCGCACAGTGCGGTGCACCTGCACCACGTGCTGCTGATGAACCCGGCGCGGACCACGCCGTTCTGCCCCAACTTCTCGGAGCGCTTCGCCGGTTCCGGTAGTGAGCGCACACCGATGTCGCTGCCCGACCCCTACGCCTACATGGTCGGCGCCAACGAGCAGTGGAACGCCCTGTGGCACATCATGAACACCAGCACGACGCCGCAGCAGGTGTACATCCAATACAGGGTCGGCTACCAGCCCGGCGCCACCGCCCAGAACACCCGCGGCGTCACGCCGTTCTTCCTCGATGTCGACGGCTGCGGTGACTCCGAGTACGACGTCCCCGGCAACGGCGGACCCGGAAGCGTGCACACCACCACCCGGAACTGGAACGCCCCCTGGGGCGGCTACATCACCGGGGCCGGAGGTCACCTCCACGGCGGTGGCATCGACATCACCATCCGCAACAACGCCACCGGCGATGCCTGCACCATGACCGCGCACTACGAGCACACCCATCCCCACGACGCTCCAGGCTCGATCACCACCTGTCCCGTGCACAAGCGGTTCGAAGCCGGCCAGCAGTTCTCGGTGATCTCCCGCTACGACAACTCAGAACCACATCAGGACGTGATGGGCATCGTGCTGGCCTACGCCTGGCAAGGCACCCAATAGCCAGAGAACTCGATCGATCAACCGGTCCGGGGACCTAGCCGGAGATACCGTGGCGATGCTCGGATGCGCGTTGCGGCGACGCCGGCCTCACGAGATCGTCGGGCAGGTGCTGCGGCTCGTCGTGGCGGGCCCGGGCTCGTGGACCGGGCGCTACCCGGTTGGGAACACCGGCGGGGCCGATGTGAGCGCGTTCCAGCCCATGCCTGTGCCCGACGACCTTCGCGCCGTCCTCGACTCGATGCGCTAGCCACCGATACCTGAAGGAGGGGGCCATGAACGACGAGACACGCGACGAGGCGGCTGCGCCGGCGGCCACCTTCTCCTCCGACACGGCGAATCTGCAGGACTGGGTGGCGCCGGCGCTCGTCGAGCTCGCTGACGGGGACACCTTCGACCTGCGCATCGCGCCGGTCGTCAAGACGATCGGCGACGACCGGGTCCGGATGCTGGCGTACAACGGCTCAGTCCCGGGGCCGACGCTGCGGGTTCCTCAGAGCGCCGAGATCAGCGTGCGCGTGCGGAACGATGCCGATGTCGATGCCACCGTCCACTGGCACGGGCTGCGCCTGGACAACGCCTACGACGGCGTGCCGTACGAGACCCAGGCGCCGATCCCGCTGGGCGGTGAATTCACGTACCGCCTCCGCTTCCCCGACGCCGGTCTGTACTGGTACCACCCGCACATCCGTGAGGACTACGGGCTGGACATGGGCCTCTACGGGAACATCGTGGTGGTCCCGGCCGAGGAGGACTACTGGCCCCCGGTGCACCGGGAGGTCGTCATCACCCTCGACGACATCCTCATCGAGGAGGGCCAGGTCGCACCGTTCCATCACGCCGGCCCCACCCACGTCGCGATGGGTCGATTCGGCAACGTCATGCTCACGGGTGGCGAGGCCCGGTTCGAGCTCGAGGCCGGTGTCGGTGAGGTCGTGCGCCTCTACCTGACCGACACCGCCAACACCCGGATCTTCAACGTCGCGTTGCCGGGAGCCCGCATGAAGCTGGTGGGCGCCGACAGCGGGCGCTACGAGCACGAGACCTTCATCGAGGAGGTCCTGCTCGCGCCCTCCGAGCGAGCGGTCATCGACGTGCTGTTCGACACACCCGGCTCGGTCCGGCTGGAGCACCGCACACCAGGCCACACCTATGAGCTCGGCACCATCCACGTCAGCGACGAGCCGATCGAGCAGGCGTTCTCCCGCGAGTTCGCTCTGCTCCGGACCGACCCCGAGCTGGCGGCCGAACGAACAAGGATCGACACCGATCTCCACCGAGCACCGGACAAGACACTGGCGTTCGAGTCGCTGATGCCACTCCTCTACGGCGACCAGGCCACAACCGCATCGTCGTGGACGTGCCCGATGCATCCCGAGATCGTCAGCGCCGAGCCGGGCACCTGCCCCACCTGCGGGATGAAGCTCATCCCCACCGCGGTCTCGTCGTGGACGTGCCCGATGCATCCCGAGATCGTCAGCGCCGAGCCGGGCACCTGCCCCACCTGCGGGATGAAGCTCATCCCCACCAGCGCCGGCGCCGTCGCCGACGCAGATCACTCCCATGCCCACGGCCATGCCCACGACACGGCTGACGGCCTGGAGTGGGAGGATCTGATGCCGGAGATCAACCGGGCGTCGGATGCCAGCAACATGGTCTGGAAGCTGGTCGACCGCGACACCGGGAAGGAGAACTGGGAGATCGACTGGGGGTTCCACGTCGGTGACCGGGTGAAGATCCGCCTGGTCAACGACATGGAGCAGGACCACCCCATGCACCACCCGTTCCATGTCCACGGCGCCGGGCGCTTCCTCGTCCTCGCGCGCGACGGCAACACTGAGGCCAACCTGGTCTGGAAGGACACGGTGCTGGTCCGCGCCGGTGAGACGGTCGACATCCTCCTCGACGTCACCAACCCCGGCCTCTGGATGGCTCACTGCCACATCGCCGAACACAACCAGGCCGGGATGATGTTCAGCTTCGCCGTTGCGGACAAGGAGGTGTCCTGACCCGATGCAGATCGCGCTCGTCCTCTATCCCAGGTTCACCGCCCTCGACATCGTCGGGCCGTTCCAGGTACTCGCCGACGTGCCTGGGCATGAGGTGATGTTCGTGGCCGGGGAGGCCGGACCGGTGATGGACCACACACAGCGCTGCCCGCTGATCGCGGCGGCGACGTTCGCGCAGATCACCGCCCCTGATGTCGTAGTCGTCCCCGGCGAGCTGTTCGCCGACTGGGACGATCGGGTCGTGCACTGGCTCCGCCAGGTCCACCCCACCACCACGTGGACCACGAGCGTGTGCACTGGTTCGCTCTACCTGGCTGCCGCAGGGATCCTCGATGGAGTCGACGCCACGACGCACTGGGCACGAGCCGACCAGCTCGACCGGCTCGGCGCCCGCTACACCGAGGAACGCGTGGTCGAGCGGGGAAGGGTCATCACCGCCGCCGGCGTTTCGAGTGGCCTCGACATGGCACTCACGCTGCTCGACCGCATGTACGGTCCGGCGGTCGCTCAGACCGTGCAACTGGCTATCGAATACGACCCCCAGCCGCCCTTCGATGCCGGCTCCCCCTCCAAGGCCCCACCTGAAGTCGTCGAACTCGCCCGGGCAGCGCTCACCGTTCCCGCCTCTGCGGATCCGTCTGGAGCCGGCTGACCGACCGGGTGCCGGAGCGACCACGCGACACCTTCGTCGTCTAGGTGATGGACGCGTCGTAGATGCTCTTGATCGAGGCGTCGAGCACCGTGTCGAACTCCTCGTCGCTCTGCTGCGCCGTGAGGCCCTCGGTCAGGGCCCTCGAGAAGCTGGCGATGAGACCCGGGTTGTGGGCGAGGCGGTCGTTGGCTTCGTCGCGCGAGTAGCCGCCGGACAGGGCGACGACACGCAGGATCCGTGGGTGGGTGACGAGGTCGCCATAGAAACCGTCTTCGTCGGGCAGGGTGAGCTTGCACATGACCTGCTGTCCGGCGGGCAGGTCATCGATGCGAGCGACGATCGCCGCCTTGAGGAGCTCCTCGGCCGCACCCTTCTGGGGGCACTCGATGTCGATCTCGGGCTCGACGATGGGGACCTGGCCAGCCGCAAGGATGGTCCGACACAGCTCGAACTGCTGCTCGACGAGGGCCTCGATCCCCTTGGGGTCGGCCAGCTTCACGACCGAGCGCATCTTCGTGCCGAACATGCCCTTGGCGACGCCCCGCTCGAGCAAGCCGTCGAGATCACCGATCGGCTTCATGAGTTGGACACCGTCGACTTCCTCGGCGAGCCCCTTGTCGACCTTCAGGAACGGGACGACCTGCTTCACCGACCAGAGGTAGTCCCCGCTGTCCCGCCCGTCGATCTGGCGGTCCATCGTCATCTCGAACAGGATCGCTCCCACGATCCGATCGCCCCCGAAGCTCGGACTGGTGATGATCCGGGTCCGCATCTCGTGGATGCGATCGAACATCGCGGTCTCGTCGGCGTATCGGTCCTCGCTCACCCCGTAGAGCCGCAGCGCCTCGGGCGTGCTACCCCCACTCTGGTCGAGAGCGGCGATGAAACCCCTCCAGTCGCGGACCTTGTCGAGCTGCTGCTGGTCCATCGCCGCCCTCCCTCGCGTTCGTCTGTGAGGCGGACGCTCCCATCCTGGCCAAGACCAGGTCACCTGGTCCTGCTAGCGCCGAGTCGAAGGTATGCCATCTCGACGGGTCGGAACGCACTCCCCGTGGACGGTCAGGAGCGGTGGAGGCCAGCGAGGATCGCGGCCTCCACCGGGCAAATCACCCTGCGAGGAAGTTCATGACCAGTTGATTGAAGTCGTCCGGGCGCTCCAGCGGCATCACATGTGATGAACCGTCGCCTGTGACGATCTCGAACCGGGCGCTGGGGATCCCCTCGGCCACCTCGCGTGCGACCCACGGCGGCGTCAGCAGGTCCTGCTCACCGACGATGACCAGGGTGGGAGCCTTGATGCCGCCGAGCCGATCGAGGGCGTCGAATTGCAGGTAGGCCTGAGCCTGGCGACCGTAGGCCTCGGGGTCGATCGGGTTCGGGTTGCTTGCGAGCAATGCGACCGTCTCCTGCACCGCCTGTTGGTTGCGAAGGAAGGCCGAGGAGAACAGCCAGGTGAGCTGCTGACCGCCGAACACGTCTCCGGTGGGGTCGTTGGCCTTGACCCAGTTCCAGATGGAGATCGGGTCGACGGCGCTCCGAGCCGGCGCCGCACCGGGACCTGCGAGCACCAGCCGATCCAGACGATCCGGATGCCGCAGCGCGAACTCCATCCCGATCATGCTTCCCATCGACAATCCCAGTAGATGGGCGCGGTGGATATCGAGCGCGTCGAGCAGGCCGGCCAGGTCGTCGGCCATGTCCGCGATGGCGTATGGGCGATCGGCTCGGGAGCTGCGGCCGGCATCGCGGTTGTCGATGAGGACGACACGGAACTGGGTGGAGAGAGCGGGGACCTGTTGCAGTGTCCAAAGCGATGAGTCGTATCCGATTCCCATCACCAGGACGAGGGGAGGGCCGTCTCCGTGGATCTCGTAGAACAGCTCCTGCCCGTTCGTGGAGACGGTTCCTGATCGCGGGACGCGTTTGATCGCGGACATCGGGTCGTGCTCGGGAGCGGCGGTTGCGTTCGTCATGGGGTTCTCCTCGGGGTTGCCTCGTTGGCTCGGGGGATTCGTGGCCCCCACCCGAGTGGCGTGAGTAAGACTGTTACGGCCGTAACCCGCAGGGTTACGTTCGGCGCCGGTTGACCCGGGCTCCGTCGGCCGTGGATCGGGAGGCGTGCGATGAGTGGTGGCGCTGGTCTCGGCCTCGTCGAGCGAGCACGTGGCGCGGCCGCCGAGCGAGATTGGCCGCGGGCCTTCGATCTGCTCATGGAGGCGGACGGCGACGGCCTTCTCGGCGCCAGCGATCTGGCGGTGCTCGGTGAGGTTGCCTACGCGGCCGGGCACCTCGATGTGACCATCGAGGCGTGGGAGCGCGCTCACGCCACGTGGGTGCAGGCTGGTGACCAGGTCGCGGCAGCTGGTGCGGCCGTTCGCGTCGCGATGCACCTGCTCTTCGACACCGCGCTCATGGCGCCGGTGCGCGGTTGGTTGGCGCGAGCGGAGCGGCTTCTCGAAGGTCGGGCAGACACGCCCGCGCACGCGTGGTTCGCGGTCGTCCGCGCCTACGAGCGGATGTTGACTGGTGACCTTCCGGACGCTCGGCGGTGGGCCCGGCGTGCCATCGAGGTGGGCTCGGGCTGTGATCCGGCGGCGTGCGCCATCGGGCGAGTGGCAGAAGCCCGGTTGCTCATCCTGAACGGTGATGTCCGGCAAGGTCTGGCGCTGCTCGACGAAGCCGGGGTAGCGACGGTCTCCGGGGACCTTGATCCGCTCTCGACAGGGGTCGTGTACTGCGAGCTCGTGTGCGCTCTGCAGGGCCTCGCCCAGTACGACGTGGCCGAGGAGTGGACCGAGGCGATGGAGCGGTGGTGTGAGACGAACGCCATCGGGAGCCTCCACGGGCGCTGCCGGGTTCACCGCGCTGAGATCCTCAGACTGCGCGGGTCGTGCAACGAGGCAGAGGCTCAGGCCCTCGCGGCCTGCGACGAACTGCGCCCCTACTTGCGACGCGAGCTCGGCTGGCCCCTCAACGAGCTCGGACGGATCCGATTGCACAGGGGCGACATCGCGGGCGCGAAGGAAGCCCTGCTGGCCGCTCATCGCGCCGGGTGGGATCCCCAACCGGGTCTCGCGCTGGTGCACCTGGCCCAAGGCGACGCGGCCGCTGCGACCGCCTCCATACGAGACGCCCTCGAGCGGCCGCTGCGGGTGCCGTCGAAGGAGCGACCACCGAACACCGACCTGCAGCGGGCGCCGTTGCTCGAGGCGCAGGTCGACATCGAGATCGCGGTCGGCGACATCGGCCGGGCCCGAGCAGCCGCCGACGAGCTGGAGATCGTCGCCGCCCGCTTCGAGAGCAAAGCGCTGGTCGCCAGCGCTGCGTTTGCTCGAGGAAGGGTATGGCTCGTCGACGGCGATGCGGTCCAGGCAGAACAGTGGTTGTCCGAAGCGGTGCGGCTCTGGAACGAGGTCGGCGCCCCGTACGAGGCGGCGCTGGCACGCGAGGGCCTCGCCGACGCCCACCGCGCCAGCGGCAGCGAGCACCGGGCCGACTTGGAACACCAAGCGGCCCGGTCGATCCTCGAAGGGATCCAAGCCGCGCCTCCGGCGCGCCCGGCAGTGGACGTCGCGCACCGCGACGCGCCCGACGCGCAGCCGGTTGCGAGCCTCAACGTCTTTCGCCGCGAGGGCGACTACTGGACGGTGATCTTCGAGGGGCAGACCGTCCGCGTGCGCGACCTCAAGGGCATGCGCTACCTCGCACGGCTTCTCGCCGATCCGGGCCGGGAGCTCCATGTGCTGGATCTCGTCGCCGCCGAGACCGGCAGCGGTGGCCCGGTCGACGGCAGCCCAGCCGCCCGCCTGCCGCGCCCAGCGCTCGGCGATGCGGGCGCGATGCTCGACGGGCGAGCCAAGGATGCGTACCGCCGACGCCTCGCCGAGATCGACGACGACATCGAGCAGGCGCTCGCCATCGGGGACGACGAGCGGGCCGCGCAAGCGGACGCGGAACGAGACTTCCTGGTTCAAGAGCTCGCGCGCGCCGTTGGCCTGGGTGGTCGTGATCGACGAGCCGCGTCAGCGTCCGAGCGTGCTCGAGTGGCGGTGACCCGCGCGATCCGCCAGGCGATCACCCGGGTCGCCGATCAACATCCCCAGCTCGGCAAGCATCTCGACCACGCGATCCGCACCGGTGCCTACTGCGCCTACGCACCCGATCCCCGCACCCCCACCAGCTGGGGGTCTTGACCATGTCATCGCGATGTCATCGCGATCTGGGTCGCGGGCCGCGATCAGTGTGCTCGGCGAGCCGGTCCTGGATGACGGCTCGCGCCTGCTGATCGCTGACCTCGTGGAGCCCGGTCTGTTCCCAGGCCTCGGTTCGGTCCAGCCAGTCGGTGGCCCAGTCGTAGACGGCTAGGTGGAGCCGATCGATGAGGTCCGCGGCGAGGGCGGTGTAGTGGATGCGGGCCGGAAACTGGAGGCGACCGGCGAGCCAATGGGTCATGAGCTCCGCGGCGCGGTCGCTGCGGGCCTGCTGGCCGTCGCGGAGCGAGGCGAGCTGGGCGCGAAGCGACTCGAGATCGGTGGCGTCCCCGAAGAAGGCCTTCACGGCGGCCTCACACTCGAACCTGGGTCCCGCACCGGGCTCGCGGAGCCACGCCTCGAAGGCCCGGCGACCGGCGGCGGTGATGTCGTAGACCGTGCGTTCCCGTTGCCAGTTGCTCAGCGCGCTGCGACGCCTTCGGCCTGTGCCTGTTCCACCAGTTGGCGGGCGAGCTCGTCGTCCACCACCGGCGGCTTCGTCGAGTCGGTCGAATCGGTCACTGGTCCTGCTTTCCGGCGAGCCATCAGCTCACCTTCTCAGACCAGGCCGTTACACCGTTCGCCTGACACTCCCGCGGAAGACGGGCGGCGCGCCTCGGGTCTCAGAGCCAGTCGCGTCGACGGAAGAGAAGGTAGAGGCCGCCGGAGGTGACGATGAGCACGACGGCCGATGCGATGGCGCCCCAGCCTTGTTGGGAGCCCGGGTAGGGGACGTTCATGCCGTAGTAGCCGGTGATGAGAGCGGGCACGGCG
>Ga0209382_10009234_pt1 | contig 12364 bp, 12 predicted proteins | sample SoiMetdeltSBSDD5_FD_187599 | JGI IMG/M metagenome (GOLD analysis project Ga0209382, IMG submission 187599) | Bulk soil microbial communities from a Populus tree surrounding site in Tennessee, USA - Soil MetaG P. deltoides SBSDD5 (SPAdes) (version 2) | ecosystem: Environmental > Terrestrial >... | reverse complement strand
ATACTGGATGACGCAGTATCCGGAGTTGGCGACAGCCTATGGATTTCCTGGTCAGGACACGCGCTGGACCGACTATTCGCGAGTTGCCATAGACGCCCGGGCCGATTATCTGAGGAAGAGTTTCGAACGGCTGCGCGCTATCGATCGAGCTGAACTCGAAGCAGCCGAGCAGGTCAATTACGATCTGTACAGCGACCTTCTCGATACCGCTGTCAAAGGCCTCGCCTTCCACAACGACGCTATTCCCATCAAGAATGTGATCCCGCACAACCTGATGATGCCTATGAATCAGCTCGAAGGCATTCAGCAGGATATTCCGAGAACGATTGCTATCATGCCCGCAGCCGATCGGGAGAATTACGAAAACATCATTCAACGGCTCGAGCAGATCCCTTCCCTGATCGATCAAACGATTGCACTGATGCAGCAGGGCGTGGCAGCAAAAATGACGCCGCCCAAGATCACATTTCGGGACGTACCGGCGCAGGTCAAAGCTCAGATCGTCGCGGACCCGATAAAGAGTCCCCTGCTCGAGTCGTTTACCAAAATGCCCTCCGGTATGAACGGCGCGGATACGAACGCATTAAAGGATCGCGCAATCGATGCCTATCGGCAGAAAGTCGGGCCCGCCCTCACGAAGTTGCACGATTTCCTGGTAATGCAATACCTTCCCGCGTGCCGCGAAACAACCGATGTCGCTTCATTGCCGGACGGCGCCGCTCTTTATAGCTACAACGTGAAATGGCACACCACGACAAATAAAACGCCCCAGGAAATCCACGAAATCGGTCTTGCCGAGGTACAACGTATCAGGGCTGAGATGGATAAAGTGATGGCAGCAGCCGGATTCAAAGGCAGCTACGAAGATTTCAAAAAATTGCTTAGAACCGATACCCGCTTCTATTTCCGGGACGCCGAGTCGTTGCTTACCGCATATCGGGATATAGCGAAGCGCGCCGATCCCGAACTGGCACGCCTCTTCGGTCATTTGCCGCAGACGCCGTACGGAGTAAAAGCGGTTCCGGACGCGATCGCACCATCTCAAACCACGGCTTACTACGATCCTGGTTCGCTGGCGTCAGGCCGCGCTGGATTCATGTTTGCAAACACTTACAAACTGGAATCGCGGCCGAAGTGGGAAATGGAAGCACTGACCATGCACGAAGCGGTTCCCGGCCACCATCTTCAGGTGTCCCTCGCGCAAGAACTGGGTGGCCTGCCCGATTTTCGGAAGAACTCCAGCTACACCGCATTTGTGGAAGGATGGGCCCTGTATTCCGAGTCCCTGGGCGATGAAATGGGTTTCTATAAAGACCCGTATTCGAAATTCGGACAGCTGACCTACGAAATGTGGCGTGCCATCCGATTGGTGGTCGATACCGGATTGCACTCCATGGGCTGGACACGCGAACGCGCCATTAACTTTTTCCGTGAATATGCTGCGAAAACCGACCAGGACATCATTGTCGAGGTGGACCGGTACATCGTTTGGCCGGGACAAGCGTTAGGCTACAAAATGGGACAGCTCAAAATCCTAGAGTTGAGGACGAAGGCCAACGAGCAACTGGGCGTCAGATTTGACATCCGTCAGTTCCACGACGTGGTGCTTGGCCAGGGCGCCGTTCCTCTGGATGTGCTGGAAGTACAGGTCAATTCCTGGGCTTCGAGGATGCTACAATAACCACTATGCGCGAGCGTATAAAAGCCATCATTTTCTTTGTAGTTGTGGGCTCTGTGGCGGGGTACTTCGTGTATCGGGAAGCCACTCGAGTCGGTAAACCGGGCATGGTCAACATCGGGCAGCAAGCGCCTGATTTCTCCATCAAAGATAAAGACGGCCGGATGGTCAAACTGAGTGACTTTAAGGGCCAGGTCGTCTTTCTGAATATCTGGGGCACGTGGTGTGCGCCGTGTATAGAGGAAATGCCTGCGATGGAGGTCCTCTACCAGAAGCTCAAAGACCGGAAATTTCAAATGATGGCTGTCAGCGTCGATAACGACTGGGACGTTGTGCATAAGTTCTACAAAGACTACAAGCTGACGTTGCCTGCTTTTCTCGATCCCGGCCGGCAGGTCGCGGAATTGTACAAGGTGTACAAATACCCCGAGACGTTTTTGATCGACGCCAACGGTTACGTTGCGAAGCATACGTGGCAGGAGAATTGGTCGTCTCCGCGCGCCATGGCGATCGTCGAGGATCTGGTTCACAAAGCTGAGACCAAGCAACAGACTTCGCTGCAATAACTGTAGACGCGCCTACAGTTGGCATAACAATGAAATTCTTCTTCGATTTTGAACGGCCGGAACTGGCCGAACTTCTGCAGCCCGCCTTTCGGGCGGCACAAATCTACAAGTCTGTCTATCAGCACTGGTCCAGCGATTTCGAGTCCATGACCGATCTGCCGAAAGCACTGCGAACCTCGCTTGCTGCCGAATGGAATATCCAGCCTCTATCAATACATCGGCGCTTCGATTCCAGTGATGGCACCCGGCGTTATCTCGTACGCCTCGCCGATGGTGAAATGGCGGAGACGGTGTTCATCCCGGAAGAGCATCGAAACACGATTTGCATTTCTTCACAAATCGGATGCGCGCTCGCCTGTACGTTCTGCCTCACAGGTCAACTCGGCCTCGTCCGTAATCTGACGGCTGGTGAGATCGTGGCTCAGGTCCTCATTGCTCAACGGGACAATCTCGTCTGGGAAGCGCGCGATTCGTTCAACATCGTGCTCATGGGCATGGGGGAACCTCTCCACAATTATGACAACGTCATGAAGGGGCTTCGAATTCTGCATGACGAGCACGGAATGAACATGTCGATGTCGCGCATCACCCTCTCCACCGCCGGACTGTTGCCGGCGATTGAGCGACTCGCCACCGAATCGACTATCCCGAATCTTGCGATTTCGTTGACCGGCGCCAGCAACGAGAAGCGTAACGAGCTCATGCCGGTCAATCGGAAGTATCCGATCGAACAGTTGCTCGCTGCCGTACGTCGATTTCCGATCAAGCATCGCCAGCGTGTTACGTTTGAATACGTGCTGCTGCGGGGAGTTACGGATTCGCCCGAAGATGCGCTCCATCTCGTGAAACTGCTGCAAGGGATTCGAGCGAAAGTCAACCTCATACCCTTGAACGAAGCCGAAGAACTCGGCTACCGGAGACCTTCGCCGGCTGCAGTCGAACGCTTCCAGCAGATCCTGATCGACCACCACATTTCCGCTTTCGTTCGCAAGAATCGCGGCAACGACATTTCCGCGGCATGCGGCCAGTTGAAGAAGAAATGGGCCGACGAGCCCATTGCAGCGGCGCTCTAACACCCCTGTTTGCTAGAATCGACTGAAAACCACATCGTCAGGAGGTCGTCATGCCTGGAAAAGCGAAACCGGTTCCGGAGGGATACCACACGGTTACTCCCTACTTGATCGTCAACGGCGGAGTTGCTGCTCTGGATTTTTATAAGAAGGCTTTCGGTGCGAAGGAATTGTTCCGTTTTCCAATGCCTGACGGAAAGATCGGTCATGCCGAGATTATGATCGGCGATTCCCACATCATGGTGGCTGACGAACCAGACGGGCCCGGAGCCGATGCCCCGGATCAGAAGGTATTCAAGAGTCCTGAACGTTCCGGCACAACGGGTGTCGGTATTCTTCTCTATGTCGAGGATGTCGATGCGCTGGCGCGCCAGGCCGTAGCCGCAGGCGCCAAGGAGTTGAGACCAGTCAAAAATCAGTTTTATGGCGATCGATCGGGAACGTACCAAGACCCGTTCGGCCACATCTGGACGATCTCCACTCACATCGAGGATTTAACGCCCGAAGAGATGATGCAGCGCGCACCGCACTAGAACGTTTCTTTCAGCCACTGAAAGATCGCGTCTTTGATCTGTTTATCCACGGTCCATTGCGCGGATCCTCCGGCTGATTGTGCAGCCACAATCAGCCGGGCCGGCGCTTTGACGGCGGCTTTAAGCCGGTCGCCCTCAGACGGGTTTGCAGCAATGATGAGACTCGATCGAGGTTGAAAGTCTTGCGCACTGCCCGCCAACGCCAGACTTTCCTCAAAATTCGGCTTGAGCGCAACCACTGTACGTACTTCCTGGAAGCGGCCGCTCGCGATGAGTGCGAGGTTGGCGCCGACATCGAAGCCGATAACCACAATCCTGCGGTTATCGAGACGTGGACGCGACTTTAACCAATCCAGTGCAGGATCGAGATCTACCGGAAACTCGTGCAGATTCTTGCGCCAATCCGGCGATGCCTGGATCGGCCGCTGGTTCTTCATACGGCTTTGGCCATGCCCGCGCAGGTCCAGAGCCATCACCGCCCAGCCCCGGTTAACTAATTCCTTTGAGAAGTCCTTCCACACGGACCGGTCTTCGCCATAGCCATGCAACAGCAAAACAGCGGGTATCGGAGCCGGTACACCTACCGGCATTTCAAACGAAGCATGCAGTTCTACAAGATCGAAGCTTTTCAGCATTGCGTCCGACGTGCTGCCGCTGCCGGCCGATTCTTCGATCACCGCCACGTCGAGCTGAAAATTCAAAACGTTGTCTGGGCGATTCAAAAACGAACTGACGAACTTTTTCTCCGAACTCATACCTTTGAAATCGGCATAGAGTTCGTAATCTGCGTCGGGCGCGAGGCCGAAAACCCGGTATTCACCCTTTTGATCCGTCTCGAGTGTGCGGATCACACTCGTCTTCATGTTTTTCACGAACACACGCGCACCAACGAGCGGTTTGCCTCGCAGATCCTGGACCACACCATTGATGTTCTTCGGTTTAGGACCAGTGTCCCGCCGCGTCTTGGGAAAGAGCTGCGCCTCGGCCGACGCACAGAAAAAGAGAAAGACGAGGAGACTGAGTACTATGAGTGGTCGACCCGTTTTCCCCATTTCTTTACTTCGCATTATTCCTCGCTAAAAGCTTCTGTATCACTTTCTCCATATCTTCATAACGCCCGGTGCCCGAATGGCTGAGCTGGATCACGCCGTTTTGGTCGATGATGAAATGGCTCGGCCATGTATTACAGAGATAATCGCTCCAAATTTGATAACCGTTGTCTACGACAACCGGATACTTGATCCCCTTCTTGGACACCGCATCCCTGATTTTCGGAAGCTCCTTTTCATAATCGATCCGCGGCACGGGAACACCGATGACCACCAGCCCGTCTTTTTCGTACTTGTCATACATCTTTTTGATGTACGGATTGGATTCGGCACAGAAGGGACAGTCGAAAGCCCAGAAGTCGAGCAGCACGACCTTACCGCGCAGTTTTTCCAGCTGAAGGGGCGCGGAATTGATCCAGGCGTCCCCGCTCTTCAGCTCCGGGGCCTTCTGACCGACAAAAACATCATCGGGATGTTGACCCCAAACGGCCGAGGCAGTTAGTAAAAGAGCGAGTACGAGCTTATGCATCATCGTGGTCTCCTTCGGATCGCCAAAGTATTCTGTCACAAGTATCCGGTTCAGGGCGAAATTCATTGCCTGCAGGCTGGCACACGTCTTGCTGCGTGTATAAGGTGGAAGCCGTTTGGCGATTGAAGCCAATTGGTCGGGGGGTGAACCAATGGCCACCAGCAGAAAGTGGTCTGGTCGCGTCACACGCACCAGCAACGCACTTGATTTAGAAAAAGGTGTGTTCTCGAAAGAGGATCCACGCAGTATTGCACGCTCCCTGAAGCGGTCCGCCGACCGCAGCCGCCGGCGCAAGAGCGACCCTTTTCGCTCCGCGATGTCGATGCTGAATTTTTACATTAACCGCGCAGGAAAAAATCTTTCCAGGCAGCGACTTGAGACCTTGGAGGCGGCAAAGGACAGCCTGCGGGATCTATATGGCCGGCCGCGCCGTGCCGCTTAGGAACTGTAGGAAAGAACGCGAAAAGGCGGGTGTGGTTCGCAATTACGGGGGCATGTAGAAGGCAAGCGCCCTCTCCCTCCGGGAGAGGGCTCCTGCTCCTTCACATACGTCATCATTCACACCTGTAACGACCGCGCCTGCACGGAGCAGTTATCAAACAAGTTCTTTGACGCGATCTTCCAACACAGTGGCAACGATTCTCTCGCGGTTCGGTTCGCCCCGGACCAACGATTCCGCAAAGCGTTTCGCTTGCTTGAGCGTGACTTTCGGCGGCATCGGAGGCTCGAATGGATCGACAACGGCCTCGACCAGCACGGGCCCGGGTGTATTCAGGGCCTGCTCGAGGGCGCGTGCACAATCCTGCGGGTCGTCGATGGTAATTCCGGTAGCGCCACATGCCTGTGCAAACAAGGCAAAATTGATCGGCTGCAGTTCGCATCCATACTCAGGATTGCCGAGAAATACCATTTGTTCCCACTTGATCATCCCCAGCGTGTTGTTTTTGATAATGATCACTTTCACAGGTAGCCGATATTTCACACACGTGGCGAACTCCGCCATCAACATTGAAAACGCTCCGTCACCAACGAAGGCGACACATTGCCGGTCCGGATATGCCAACTGCGCGGCAATCGCGTAGGGCAAACCGTTCGCCATCGACGCCAGATTTCCGGATAACGAGTATTTTTGGCCGCGCTTAGCAGGTATGTGACGCGCCCACCAGGTAGCGACTGTTCCTGAGTCCGCGGAGACGATCGCGTTCTCAGAAAGCAGCTTCCCGAGCGCCGATGCGACCACCTGTGGCTTCATCGGTTTGTCCATCCGCCTGGCCTGCAGTTCCATAAGTTCCCACCATTGCTTCATACCGCCCTGAGCGCGCTGCAGAAATCGTCGATGCTTATTGCGTTTCAAGCGCGGTAGCAATAGTTGCAGCGTGCGGCGGCTGTCGCCGATCAGACCGACTTCAATTGGGTAACGCAGTCCCAATCGCATTGGGTCGCGCTCGATTTGAACGGCTCGTGCCTGCCCCGGTTTTGGCAGAAATTCGATGTACGGAAACGAGGTTCCGATCATCAACAATGTGTCGCACTGTTCCAGCGCCTCCTGTGACGGCTTCGTTCCCAGTAAGCCAATGCCGCCCGTTGTATATGGGCTCGCATCGGGTACCGCCGCTTTGCCAAGCAGGGCCTTGATAATCGGCGCCCCTAGTGTTTCCGCGAGAACCTCGAGTTCATCCGTGGCGTTGAGCGCTCCGCGGCCGGCAAGAATCGCGATCCTCTTCCCGGAATTGAGAAGGTCGGCTGCGCGCCGGACGTCCTGTTCGGGAGGGATTTGTTCTCCGATCGCACAAACATCAGAAGTGTGATGCGGCACGTTGCGCTGAGACGATCTGCGGACATCAATGACCTCTTCTTGCATATCCGCCGGCATCGACAAATGGGCAACCGCACGATAAGCCAACGCGGTACGGCACGCCAGGTCAGCCACGTTTTCGACATGGCTCGGGCTCATGATGCGCGTATTGTAGGCGGCAACATCCATGAATACCTTGTCGAGTTCCACGTCCTGCTGCGTAAACGTATGGATCAGGTCGTGATACTGCAGGCCTGTTAATGCCAGAACAGGCGCCCCATCGAGTTTAGCGTCGTAAAGACCGTTTAAGAGGTGAATGCCGCCGGGTCCGGCTGTCGCAAGACAAACGCCAAGTTTGCCCGTGTACTTGGCATAGCCGCAAGCCATGAAGGCAGCGGACTCTTCGTGGCGAACTTGAATAAATCGTATTTTGTCGGCTCGTTTTCGGAGCGCTTCCATAATTCCATTGATGCCGTCTCCAGGAAGGCCGAAAACCACATCCACACCCCAGTCGTGAATTGTGTCGATCAGAATATCGGCTGCAGTCGTCTTCATACGCATCTCCTTATTTGTTGGACTCGCACCGTTAGCGATCGTCGGGGAAAATGGGATCAGAGCCCATTTTCCCCAGACTGGGTCTAAAACAATAAGGAAGCTTATGAGTAGTCGAGCCATCTGGACGGGTCAATTAAAGCTCGGTACAGCAAGTATTCCAGTCAAACTCTACGCCGCCGTGCAGGACCAGGACATCCATTTCCACATCCTGGACGCAAAAACCAAAACACGGATCAAGCAACATATGGTTAATCCCAACACGGGCGAAGAAGTGGCGGGAAAAGAGATTCAAAAAGCCTATGAAGTGGAAAAAGGTAAATTCGTGGTTTTGGAATCAGAAGAGCTCGCAAATTTAGAACCAAAAGCGTCCCGCGATATCGAAACTCTCCGATTCGTCGCACCTGATGAAATCAGTCCTGTCTGGTATGAGCGCCCGTATTATTTGGGTCCCGACCGCGATAGCGAACAATATTTTGCATTGGCAGCTGCACTTCGAAACGAGAACAAAGAAGGCATAGCGCGCTGGGTAATGCGAAAGAAACCTTACGTTGGCGCTTTGATTGTCAGCGGAGACTACTTGATGCTCATCGCACTTCGCCATGCTGAAGAGGTCCTCGCTCCAAGTGATCTGCCGGCCCCTGCCAAAGCAAGCCTCAGCCAGAAAGAATTAAAAATGGCGGAGCAATTGGTTTCCGCACTCGAGGGTGAATTCAAGCCGGAAGAGTTCCGTGACGACTATCGCGACCGTGTACTGAGTTTCATCAAATCGAAAGCCCGAGGGAAGAAACCAAGACTGGCGGCGGCGCGGCAAAAGAAAGGCACCACCTCCCTGGCGGATGACCTTACGCGAAGTCTCGCCATGCTGAAAAAGGAGAAGAGAGTTGCCTAAGCGGACCACACGCTCCAGGCGGTCACGAATAAACGCCGAAGAAGAAGAGTTGGCCGTACGGCCGTTTTGGTCGGGAACCATCAGCTTCGGCCTCGTCAGTGTCCCGGTGGATCTTTTTCCGGCTACACGCAAAGCCCGCTCATCGTTGCGAATGCTGGGTCCCGACGGCGTACCGTTGAGCCGTCGATACTATTCACCCGATACCAACAAGGATCTGGAGCCTGAAGAAACAGTTCGTGGGTATGAGGTCCAAAAGGACAAATTTGTCGCGGTTACCGATGAAGAACTCGAGCGGCTGGAGCCTGACAAAGCGCGGGACATCGACGTCCGCCAATTCGTGAAGGCAGAAGAAATCTCGCCTGCATATTCCGAACATGCCTACTACCTGGCACCTGGACGCGGCTCTATCAAAGCGTATCAGCTGTTGGCGGAAATCATGCAGCGTGAAGGCCGTGCCGGCATCGCCACTTTTGTCATGCGCGGCAAGGAGTATCTGGTAGCGATCTTCGCAGAACACGGCATCCTGGAGGCCATAACGATGCGGTTCAGCGATGAACTGCGTTCTCCGAAGGACATCGGTCTGCCTAAGCCAAAAGCTCCAGGCAAATCTAGCGTGCAACGCCTGGAAAAAATTATTCAGCGCAAGTCCAGCCGCGAGCTGTCGCGAGAGGAACTAGTCGACAAACAGACTGAAGCGCTACTTGGGCTCATCGAAAAGAAACGCACACAGCGTAAGGACATAGTGGAGACTGAGGCTCCCAAGGGCCATCCTGAAAAGGTCGTTGACCTGATGGAAGTCTTAAAGCGAAGTCTCGCTCGTCAGAGCGCGACAAAACGACGTGCCGCATGACGTGCCGCCGCAGCGGCGCTTTATGACAGGAGCAATCCGGTGATCGACGACCTTTGGTACAAAAACGCCGTGATCTACAGCCTCGATGTTGGAACGTTCATGGATTCGAACGGCGATGGATGCGGCGACTTTGAAGGCCTCTCACGACGCCTCGAGTATTTGGCTGCATTAGGCGTGACCTGCATCTGGCTGCAACCATTTCAACCCAGCCCGAATCTCGATAACGGATACGACATTTCTGATTACTATGGCGTGGATCGTCGTCATGGTTCCGCGGGCGACTTTGTGGATTTCAGCCACCAGGCAAAGCAACGTGGGATCAAAGTCATCATCGACCTTGTCGTCAATCACACGTCGGACCAGCATCCCTGGTTTCAATCCGCCTGCCAGGACCCGAACGCGCGATATCACGACTGGTATGTCTGGGCGAAGAAACGACCCAAAGACTATCTAAAGGGAATGGTGTTTCCGGGCGTTCAGAAGGCTACCTGGACATACAACAAGGCATCGCGACATTGGTATTTCCATCGCTTTTATGATTTTCAACCGGACTTGAATATCGCGAACCTCGAAGTCCGAACCGAAATTCAGCGCATCATGGGTTACTGGCTGGAGCTCGGTGTTTCCGGTTTCCGAGTCGATGCGGTGCCGTTCATTATCGAGACCCAGGAGCCGGGTAAGACGCATCGGCGACAGTTCCAGTACCTCACCGAGATGCGCAGCTTTTTACAGTGGCGGGAAGGCGACGCGATCCTGCTGGGCGAGGCCAACGTATTACCGAAAGAAAACATCGACTACTTTGGCGAAGAAGGTGATCGCATGCATATGATGTTCAACTTCTACGTCAACCAATACCTTTTTTATGCGCTGGCCTCCGGCGATGCTCGTCCGCTTGCGCGCGCACTCAAAGCAACCGAGAAGATACCGGTATTTGCTCAGTGGGGCACATTCCTGCGCAATCATGATGAAGTGGATCTGGGACGTCTGACGAAAGAGGAACGCCAAATCGTTTATGACAAGTTCGGTCCCGATCCGGGTATGCAACTTTATGGACGCGGGATCCGCCGGCGGTTGGCGCCAATGATCGGGGATCAGCGGCATCTGGAATTCGCCTACAGCATGTTGTTTTCGCTGCCCGGAACACCCGTTCTGAGATACGGCGACGAGATTGGTATGGGTGACGATCTGTCACTGAATGAGCGCGACGCCGTACGCACCCCGATGCAGTGGTCGGATGAGCCGCAAGCCGGCTTTTCCACATCGAAAAAGATTGTTCATCCCGTAATCAAAGACGGGGTCTGGAGCTATGAACGTATCAATGTGGCAGCACAGCGCCGCGATCCAAACTCCTTGTTGAATTGGACCGTAAGCATGATCCGAATGAGAAAGGAATGCCCGGAAATCGGATGGGGAAATTTCGAAGTCCTCAATACACGCAACCCCTGCGTATTGGGATTGCGGTTCGACTGGCGGAATAACTCGATCGTCACTCTGCACAATTTCAGCGAAAAACCACAGGACGTCGTCGTCGCTATCCAGGGCGAGCGCGGCGGAACCATGGTGAACCTTCTTGTAAACGACACCAGCACAGCCTTCTCGCAAACGAGACATCGGATCATTCTCGAGGGTCATGGTTATCGCTGGTATCGCGTTGGAGGGTTGGATTACGTCCTGAGGCGGGAAAAATACTGAATGAAATACTGTAGGCGGGTCTGAGCCCGAATTAGGGCTCAGACCCGCCTACAGACCGCGCCTACAGTTCTCAAGCAGCGGTTTTCATCAGCAGTCGCCGTACTGCGTCTTCCCTCGGCAAGCCAGTCTGCCCGCCGATTTGTGTTGTTGCCAAAGCGGCTGCACCGCTCGCAAACGTTGCGGCCATGACTAAAGGCTCCTGCCGGGCTAATTCAACTGCTAAAGCGCCGGTAAACGCATCACCTGCGCCAGTTGCATCTACAGTTTCAACGGGAATCCGCGGCAGGAAGAATTCACCATCACGACCTACGAGCAGGTCTCCTTCACTGCCTGCTCCAATCACCACACTGTGGACTCCGTTCTCGAGAAAGAACTCCGCGGCCAATCGTGCGGAAGCTCGATCCGTCACTTCAATGCCGGTCAGAAACGAGGCTTCATGGGAATTTGGCCTGATGAGATCGATGTCTCGCAGGATCCGATTTCCCATCAGGCGCGGCGGTGCCGGATCCAGAACGGTCGTGGCGCCGTTCGCGCACCCAATGCGCAGCGCCTGTTCGACCGCGGCGATCGGTACTTCCAATTGAGCGAGGATAACCCGCGCGGCTCGTATTTTGCTTTCGGCCTTCAGGACGTCATAAACGGTGACCTTGGCATTAGCCCCCGGGACTGCGAAAATCTGCTTTTCCCCGGAATGGTCCACCATGATGACGGCCGCCCCGGTCTCCACATGTTCATCGCGGATAATGTGGTCTGTATTGACGCCTTCTATTTGCAGATTATCGATCATGGCTTGGCCACGTTTTCCGGCTCCAACTCTTCCAATGATTGCAACACGTGCGCCGAGACGCGCAGCCGCAACAGCTTGATTCGCTCCTTTACCACCTGGACCATGGTGAAAGACCTCTCCCTCCAAAGTTTGGCCGGGAGCAGGCAACTTTTCCCCACGAATGAGGTAATCCGTGTTGATTCCTCCAACTACTACAACGTCCCAATCCTTGTGTTGTCTCATACAAAAGCACCTCAAAAAGAAAGTGCATTCTGCGTTCCGTGGACCGTCCCATGCAATACTGAGCCAGGCAGTGGGAGGCATCGGGGGCAATGACGTCGTTCGAAATGATTAAGGGAGATATCACGCGACTGGACGTTGATGCCATCGTC
>Ga0209382_10009232_pt1 | contig 12365 bp, 12 predicted proteins | sample SoiMetdeltSBSDD5_FD_187599 | JGI IMG/M metagenome (GOLD analysis project Ga0209382, IMG submission 187599) | Bulk soil microbial communities from a Populus tree surrounding site in Tennessee, USA - Soil MetaG P. deltoides SBSDD5 (SPAdes) (version 2) | ecosystem: Environmental > Terrestrial >... | reverse complement strand
TGATACTCAGGATGTCGTCCACCTCGGCGCTGGACAGTCCCGCCATCGCCTCGTCGGAGATCAAGAGCTTCGGCCGGGCCGCCATCGCGCGCGCGAGCTCGAGCTTTCGCATCTCGATCTGCGTCAGCCCGCTCGGCCGCAGACGGGCCTTGGTGTCGAGACCGATCTCGTTCAGGATCTCGAGCGCGGCGGCGCGGCCGTCGTGGGCACTCGCATGTCCGGTGTACTCGAGCGGGATCTCGAGATTCTCGAGCACGGTCATGCTCGTGAAGGGCTTGGGGATCTGGAACGTGCGCGCGATGCCGATCTTCGTGCGGCGGTGGGGAGCCAGCGTGGTGATGTCTGCGCCCTCGAAGCGGATGCGCCCGCGGTCGGCGCGGAGCGATCCCGACACGCAGTTGATGAGCGTGGTCTTGCCGGAGCCGTTCGGTCCGATGAGGCCGAAGCGCTCGCCGGGCTTCACCTCCAGCGTCACCCCGTTGAGGGCGGTGAAGCCGCCGAAGCGTTTCACGAGCCCATGTACTTCGAGCTGCGCCGCCATCAGCGGCCGCGCAGACGGCGGACGAGACCGAGGAGGCCTTCCGGCGCCAGCACCACGAACGCGACGAGAACGACACCGACGATGAAGAGGTTGAGCTCCGAGGAGATCGTCACCGTCGCCAGCTGCTGGGCGGTCCCGAGGAGCACGGCGCCGATGACGGGTCCGATCCAGCTCGTCGTCCCGCCGATCATGGGCATGGCGAGCGCGTTCACGGCGTAATCCAGGGCGAAGGCGGAGTTCGGCTCGACGAACGTCACGTAGTAGGGAAACGGCGCGCCCGCGACGCCAAGGAGGAAGCCGCTCACGGTGGTGGCGAAGAGCTTGAGCCGGAGCGTCGGAACGCCCATGCATTCGGCCGCTTCCTCGTTGTCGCGCAGGGCGGCGAGGCCGCGTCCGATCCAGGAGCGCTCGATGAAGCGCGCCACCATCACCGCCACCACCGCCAGCGACAGCATCACTGTGAACAGGAAGGTGACATAGCTCCCGAACGGCGGACCGGGAGGGCGAATCACGCTCATCCCGCGCGAGCCGCCGACGTACTCCCAGTTGATGATCATCGTCTGCAGCACGACCGCGAGGGCGAGGGTGGCGATGGAGAAGAATACGCCGCGCAGGCGCAGGGTGAGATAGCCGATGCCGAGCCCGAGCAGCGCGGAGACGAGCCCGCCGCCGACGATGAGAACGGGCAAGGGCGCCCGCACCCACTGGATCAGGAAGACCGCGGTGTAGGCGCCGAGCGCGAAGAACGCGGGCGTGCCGAAGTTCACGTACCCGGCGTAGCCGCCGAGGATGTTCCAGGCGGTGGCGATGACGACGTATTGAAGAATCACGTAGCCGGCGAAGTAGAGGTACGGGTTCACGCGCAGATACGCGAGCAGGATCCCGCCCGCGATCACGAGGACGCCGGCCAGCACCGCGCGCGCCATGGGCGGCACCTAGCGCCCGAACAATCCGGCCGGCCGTACCGCCAGCACGATGAGCAGGATCCCGAAGGACACCGCGAGCGACCACGACGGGCCGAAGAAGGTGGACATGAGGCTCTCCACCATGCCCAGGATGACGCCGGCGGCGAGCGTCCCCGGAATGCTGCCCATGCCGCCGAGGACGGTGGTGGCGAACATGCGGCCGATGTAGTCGCGGTCGGTGGACGGCACCACGGGCGCGATCGTGACCAGCAACGCACCCGCGAGGCTGGCGGCGGCGATGCCGACGCCGAAGGCGATGGTCTTGATGTGGACGGGATCCGCGCCCATGAGGCGCAAGGCGAGGCGGTCCTGGGACACGGCCATGATCGCGCGTCCGTAGAACGTGCGCCCGAGAAACAGATAGAGCGCGACCGTCATGCCGATCCCGACCAGGCACGGGACGAGCAGGCGAAACGCGATCCCGACGCCGCCGAGATCGATCGACTTACCGATATAGCCCGCCTGGACGAGCCGGTAGTCGACGCCGAACTTGAGGCTGAGGCTGACCTCTATGATGAAGAGTAGCCCGAAGAAGAAGACGAGGCCCCGCAGCGACTCTTCCCCGCGCCGCTCGAAGCTTTCGTAGTAGACGCGGTAGACGACGGCGCCGAGCAGATAGAAGAGCGGGGTGAACAGGATGCCGGTCAAGATTGGATCGAGCGCGAACGACGTATTCATCAGATAGGCGGCATAGGCGCCGAGGAGCAGGAACGCCGGCTGCGCGATGTTCGCGATGTCGAGCAGACCGAAGATGACCGACACGCCCAGGCTCACGGCGGCGTAGAAGCCGCCGAGCAGCAGCCCGGCCACCACCGCGTTGGCCAGCAGGTCCCAGGAGAACAGGGAGCGCTCGCGCTACTTCTTGGCCGCTGCGTACGGATAGATGAGGTCCCCCGACTTGAACTCGTCGGGGTAGAGCACCACCTTCTTGCCCGGTCCTCGGAACTGGTCAATCGAGTTCCCGCTGATCTTCTGGTACTGCACCATCAGGGTGCGCCCGGTGGCCCACTCGCCGTTCTTGCCGAACTTGACCCTGCCGACGATCGTGGCGAACTCGGTCTTCCGAATGTAGTCCGCGATCTTCTGCTGGTCGAGCCCCTTGGTCGCCTCCACCGCCTGCCCGAGCACCTGCATCAACGCATAGGAGTACGGCGGCAGGTAGTAGCCGAGAGGATCGACGCCGGCCTTGTCCGCGCGCGCCTGGTACTCCTTCAGGAACTCCTTGATGCCGGGCATGGCCAGGAAGGCCGGCTCCGGCGCCCAGAAATCGTAGTTAACGATACCGTTCAAAAGCGAGCCGAGGCTCGTCATGAAGGTGGTGAACATCAGCCCCACCATGCCGCCGCCCATGATCTTCGGCTCGAGCCCCACCTCCTGCGCCGCGCGCAGCATGCCGACCGAATCGGGCGGATAGGAGGCGATGAAGACGATCTCGGGGTTCGTGGCCTTGATGGCGCGCACGATGGGCGTGTAATCCGTCGTGCTCGGCGGGTACGTCTTGTCGTAGACCGTCTTGAAGCCGAACTTCTTGATGAGCTCGCGCGCGCCGACGAGCGCATTTTGTGGGTATTCCGCGTCGGCGCCGACGATGGCGACGGTCTGCGGCTTGGGATTCTGCTTCGCGGCCAGCTCGAAGAAGCCGATGGCGGTGCTGATCTGCGGTTCCGGTCCCGCCGGCTGGATCTGGAAGTAGTTCGGGTACTGGTACTTCTCGTTGTTGGCGAGGCCGAACATCCCCATCAGCGTCAGCTTGCGCTCCATGGCGATGGGCAGCAGCGGCGCGATCAGGTTCGTACCGTACCCCGAGATGATCAGGTCGACCTTGTCGACCTCGAGCAGCTTCGTGTAGATCTGCGGCACCGTGGCCGGGTTGGTCTGGTCGTCGTAGAACACGAGCTCGACCGGTCGCCCGAGCAGCCCGCCCTTCTTGTTGATGTCGTCCTTCCAGATCTGGACGGCGAGGAGCGCCGGCTTGCCGTTGGCGGAGAGACCACCCGTGAGCGCCATGCCGAAGCCGATCTTGATCGGATCGGCCGCGCGTGCGGGGAATACGCCCGTCCCGGCCAGCGCCAGCGTGACGGTGACCAGCGTCACCAGCACCCACGTCATCGGCCTCGCCCACGCCTGAATCATCGTGTCCTCACTCTCCGCGCCCGGCGGCGCCCGATCGTTCTGCGGGGTCACACGCTGCGGCCTGAGGGCGGGGGTTGTCAAGACCGGTCCCCTGCGTATAATCGCGGCGCTCGACAGCTTGCCGACCGGCCGGGGTGCACGGTTCCAAGCAGTTCGACGAGATCACGCTGCCGACGGGGCCGTTCGACGGCAAGAAGAGCCAGTTCGCGAAGACGCAACGCCTCGAAGACAAGATCACGCGCATCCGATACGCGAGCCCCAAGGACCGCTCTTCGCTCGAGATCGTCCGGAGCTACCAGCAAGCCCTGCAGAAGCGCAGGCTTCCAGGTTCTCTTCACGTGCGGTCATCTCGACTGCGGGACGGCGGGGACGCTCAACTGATTTGCCGCGCCCGGATCCCCGCCAGCGCCGGTGACGAGCGGCGTGACGCTTCCGACGATTCGCTTTGCTCGCCTGCCTTCGACACCGGCTCTCGTGCCGGCGGCGCTGGCTCTCCCGCCGAATCGAGAGTGACGAGGCGCGAGAACCACCGTTCCTGGGATCGCGATGCCCCCGATCGCGGTCCCCTGGCGGATCGATTCCGGGGAGCGATGCAGCAGCTCTTCCATCAGCAGCCAGAGCGGCAGCGCGCACGCGATCACGGTTTGCACCGCCGTCGTCTCGATCGTCATGGCTCGTCCCTCCTCCGCCCGCTCGGCCGCGTCACGCGCGCCGTCGTGCGGGCGACGCGCAGCTTCAAGGCAAGGGACCTGCCATACCCGCGACGAGGACTCCCGGTGACGCGATCGACTGAATTGGCGGCATGTTGGGCCGCGCGCGCCGGCGATGGCGTCGGCCGGCGACTCTGCGTGACTGTCTACTCGCGACGACGGGATGTTTACGAAAGGCGGCAGCGGAACTAGGCGCGACCGAAGGCCCGGATGGCGCTCGAGCATGCCGCCCGCGGCCAGGCTGCCGAAGGCCATCATCAGCTCGACCGGATTGCGGCCGGCGGAGCCGATCACGCGGCTGTTCGACGTGTCGAGATAGCGGCGAGCAATCCGTCGCTCCGGTCGCACCCTCACTCTGCGGGCGCGCGTCGGCGCGCGTCGTTCCGCCGGCACCAAACTTGAACACGGAGCCCAGGCGTAATCCACGGCGGGCGACCGGAAACGACGGCGACGGGATCCTGAATTCTCTCCTCGACGCCGTCATCGGCTGTGGTGCGATGCGATCGTCGTCGAGGCGACGCGAGACGCCTCGAGTAGAGCGAAGGCCCCCTCATGACGGCACGGCGTGTTCTGCGTCGTCACGGATTCAGATTGAAGGCCCCACGCGCGCCGCCCCGCAAGTTACCACTTCCGTAAGTTGCCCTTATAGGTCACGACCACTATTGGTGGCCGATGTCTGCGGACGCCTGAGTCGAGCTCGGAGCATGGCCGTTCCGCATACAGGGCCTCGCCGGACGTGGTCGCTTCCGGGGTTGGCGTCGTCACCGGGTTCCGCGGCATCGTTCGTTGCAGAAGGAGGTCGGCGGTGATCTATCTACCACGAACCGCGTCGCACGCGCGGCTCCGAGAGGCGGAGAACGCCCGCCGAAACCGAGCCGAGATCGTCAAGGCGCTCGCGGACCGGTCGGTCACGCGGCGTGAACTGATCAAGTGGGGCATTTTCACGACGGCGGGCACGCTGGCGCTGAAGAACGGGCTCAGCCCGTTCGCGCGCAGCGCGTACGCGGCGATTCCGACAGGAGCGCCGCCGAGCCCGTTGTTTGGCGTGGAGCCCTTCACGCAGCCCATGCCGCGATTCGATGTCTTGGCGCGTGAGGCTGTCTCCGTCCTGAATCCGGCGCCCATGGCGGAATCCAACCAGACTCAGCAGACACTCAATCCGGCACTGGAAGGGGTGAGGGCGGGGGACACGGGTCCCATCGAGGGACGTCCGCCGGGGCCGATCTGGGCCCACCAGGATTTCGACCTCTTCCCGCCCAGAGTCGCGGTCCGGATCACGACGCAAGGGGCGAGGACCAACACGACCTACAACCCCGGGGTTCCGTCGAGCCTCAATTCCGGCATCAATCCGGCGACACCGATTCCCGTGCGCTTCCATCCGGGGCTACCGATCCAGAACGCGGACAAGGTGTGGACACTCAACGGGACCGTGCCGCCCAAGCTCATGATCGGCCGCTATGGCGAGCCGATCCTGTTTCGTCACCGCAACGGGCTACCGTTCGACATCCGGCAAAACGGCGGCTTCGGGATGCATACGATCTCGACTCACGAGCACAACGGGCACCACGGGGCCGAGAACGACGGCTTCACGGGTGCGTTTTTCTTTCCCGATCAGTTCTACGATTATCACTATCCGATCGTGCTGGCGGGAGTGAAGAGGATCAACACCACCGCCAGCGATCCCAAAGCCGGCAGCCCCAACGACGCCGGCGGGATCACCAAGGTCCCGGGCGACTGGCACGAGACCATGAGCACCCATTGGTTCCACGACCACATGTTCAGCTTCACGTCGCAGAACGTCTACAAGGGTATGGCCGGGATGTTCAACATCTACAGCGCCCTCGACCGCGGCAACGAGCAGATCAATGACGGAGTGAATCTCCGGCTGCCGAGCGGACGGGCCAAGTCGTTCGGCAATCTGGACTATGACGTGAACCTGATGCTGGCGGACAAGGCCTGGGATGGGGACGGACAGCTGTTCTTCGACATCTTCCAGGACGACGGGTTCCTGGGCGACCGCGTCACCGTGAACCTCGCCTACAAGCCGTTCTTCCAGGTGGAGCGGCGGAAGTACCGGTTCCGTATCCTGAACGGCGCCGTCGCCCGGTTCTTCAAGCTCGCGCTGAGCGACGCCTCGCCGATGATCCAGATCGCTAACGACGGCAACCTCTTGCCGAAGCCGGTGGCGCTCACCCAGCTCGACCAGATGGGGATCGCCGAGCGCTATGACATCGTGATCGACTTCTCCCGCTACCCCGTCAACTCCAAGGTCTGGCTGGTGAACCTGGCCGAGCACGAGGATGGGAGGCTGGTGGCCAAGGACCTGTCGATCGCGGAAGCGCTCTCCGGCAGCTCGTCGGATCCCGCCGTCGGCAAGATCCTCGAGTTCCAGATCGTTCGGAACCCCGCCCAGCCCGATATCAGCAAGGTGCCGGGCACGTTGATCCCGAACCCGGACCTCTCCGGGATTCCGGTGGTACGCGAGCGGGTATTCGAGTTCGGGCGCGGCGCCAGCCAGCCGAGTACGGATCCCGTCACGGCGGCGGAAGGGCCGTGGGGCATCAAGACGAACGGCGGTGACATGCTTGCGGCGAACTTCGGCCTCGTCTCCGCGGGACCGAGGTTCGGGACTCGTGAAATCTGGACGCTGAGGAACGGCGGCGGGGGCTGGGATCACCCGATCCACATCCACTTCGAGGAGTGCCAGACCCTCGCGCGTGACGGAAGCGCCGGCAACGTGCCGGCCACCGAGCGCGGGCGGAAGGACGTCTGGCGGCTTCACCCCGGCGGCGAAGTCAAGATCACTCTGCAATTTCGCGACTTCGCCGGGATGTTCATGGAGCACTGCCACAACACCACACACGAGGACTTCGCCATGCTGCTGCGGTGGGAGATCGACGACAAGGGCGAACCGTTCGTGCGGCCGTTGCCGACGCCGATCCCCAGGCCGCAGGGGGTGGGATTCCAGGACGCCGAGGTGCTTCCGGGAGCCTTCTGAGACGACCGCTACACAACGTGGCGATGGAGTCTTGGTCGCATGGAACGAGGACGGTCGAAGAAGACAAGGAACCAACCATGAGCAAAGGTCGAGCATCCTTGATTGTCGTCTTGCTGGTCGTCGCGGCGGTGGGTTCGCTCGTCGGCGACGGCGGGCCCGCCCACGCCGTCGTCTCCATCATCTCTTCGGGCGAGACCGTCGTTCCCTACTCGGGAACGCTTGACGGGGCCCCGGAGAGCATCTTCCTCTCGGGTTTCATCCTGCTTCGCACCGTGGTCATCGCCGATCCCGACCTCGGGCGGCCTCCCCTCGTCCGCCTCGACGTCGACGTCAGTAACGTGACCGGCATCGGGCTGACGACGGGAACGATGTACGTCGCGTCGGGCAGCCAGAACCTTTCGCGACCGCTGGTGGCATCGGACCTGGTGGACGTCACCTTCGCCATTCTCCCGAACGTCCCGGAGGGGTTTCTTTCCGCTCGCTCAGCACTCGCCTCCCTCACACTCAACTTCAACGTCGCCTCGGGAAGTCTCGTCGAGGCCGTGGCGGGGCCGTCGGTGAATGTTGCCGATAGTCTTTCCGCCGTCGCGGCCGAAACGGTCGTGCTCGGGACGGGGAATTGACGCTCGGACGCAGTCGGTGAGCCGCGGGCCGGGCCGCCGAGGCGGCTCGCTCCGCGGCTCGGCCGGAGCTGCAGCACCGCGCGCGCGGAATTGGCGAGCACAGCAGGGCGATCCAAAGGAGTGGCGACGATGCGAAGGAAGAGATGGATGAGCGGCGCGGCGGCTGCGCTGCTGCTGGCGGGTGCCCTGGCTCTTGTCGGTGGGCCAACCGCTGATGCCGCCAACCCGTGGGGCGCAAACTATTTTCCGAACGTTCCCCTCATCACGCAGGACGGGGTCCCCGTCCGCCTGTACGACGACCTGCTCAAGGGCAAGACGGTCGCGATCAACGTCATCTACACGAGCTGCACTGATGAGTGCCCGCTGGAGACGGCGCGGCTTGTCCAGGTGCAGCGGCTGCTCGGCGACCGCATGGGACGGGACATCTTCTTCTACTCGCTCACCATCGATCCCAAGCACGACACCCCGGAGGTCCTGAGCGCCTATGCCAAGAAGTTCGGCGTGGGGCCGGGCTGGCTGTTCCTCACCGGCAAGGCAGAGGACGTCAAGCTCGCCGCCAAGAAGCTCGGGCTCTCGCGCCCGAATGACGCTGCTAGCCGCGACGGTCACCGGCCCGTTCTCATGATCGGTGACGAGCCGAACGGCCGGTGGATGCGGAACTCCGCCGTGGACAGCCCGAGGTTCATCGCCACCAAGATCGGCAACTTCATGGGCTGGAAGACGCCGGAGGGACCGGCGCTCTCGACCGACCTCGCGAAGCTGCGCGCTCCCGACACGGGCACCTACGTGTTCCAGAACCGATGCGGTGCCTGCCACACGATCGGCAAGGGCGACGGGGTCGGACCCGATCTGGCAGGCGTGACGACCCGGCGCGAGCGCGACTGGTTGATCCGCTACGTGCGCGCGCCGGACGAGATGCTGGCGCAGAACGATCCCATCGCGGTCGCACTCTTCGCCAAGTACAAGAATGTCTCCATGCCCAATCTGAAATTGAGCGACGCCGAGATCACGGCCGTCCTCACGTTCATCGAAGCGCAGGCGGGCGCCGCGCGTCTCCGCCAGGGCGAGGAGGCCGCCCCCGCGCGCTGACACCGATCAGCCGCGACGTCAGCGCGCGCTCGCCGCAAGCGGATAGAGGCGCGCGCAGTTGTCCCAGAGGATCTTTGCCTTGGACTTCTCGGAGACGCCCTCGAGATGCACGAACTCCGCGATGGCGACCGGGAAGAGACCGTCGGAGTGCGGGTAGTCGGTGGAGACGACGATGTTGTCGTCGCCGATCGCCTCGATCACCTGGCGCAGCGGCTTCTCGTCGGCATCGGTCGCGATGAAGCATTGTCGGAAGAAGTACTGGCTGGGGAGCTGCGAGATCTGGACCTCCGAGCCCGGCCCGAACTTCTCCCACGTCTCGTCGAGCCGCCACAGGTACCACGGCAACCAGCCGCAGGTGCCTTCGAGGAACGCGCAGCGGAGGTTGGGGTGGCGCTCGAGCACGCCGCCGGCGGCGAGGCTGCCGAACGCCATCATCAACTCGACCGGATTGCGCCCGGCGGAACCGATCACGCGGCCGTTGGGCGTGTCCAGATAGCGCACGGCGATGTCGTCACGCACCGATGCCTGTCCGGTCGGATGAAAGCCCACGGGCACGCCGAGCTCTTCGATGGCGTCCCACAGCGGCTCCATGGCCGGATCGTGGACGTGGCGGCCATTGATGGGATTCGGGTTGCCAATCACCGCTACGGCCCCGAGGTCGCGCACCGCCCGCCGGGCCTCCGCGATGGCGCCGGGGACGTCGTGGAAGGCGACCTGCGCGGCAAACTTCAGCCGCGCGGGCGCGTGCTGACAGTAATCGTGGGTCCAGTCGTTGTGGGCGCGCGCGAGGGCGGTGGCGAGCGCGGGATCGAGCGCGTCGTGCATCAGCACCTGGCGGCCGCGCGTGCCGTAGAGAATGGCGACGTCGATGCCCTCGATGTCCATCGCCTGCACGTGCGACTCCGCGTCGTAGCCGCGCCCATGGGCGACCTCGTAGTGCGGGTGCCGGGCGAACGAGCGGTGGTGGAGGTCCTTGCCGACGACGGCGGTGCGCGAGCGCTTCGACATCTCGCCGATCTCGAGGTCGCCGATCTTGATGAGCGGCTGGTTCGGCGCATTATCGGTGGAGCGGAGGAAGCGCGGCGCGAACGTCTTGAACGGCTCCGCCAGGTAGCGCTCCCAGAGGCCGTCGGGCTCCATGGTGTGAAGGTCCGAGTCCATGACCTTGAACCCGTTTTTCATCATGGCCTCCGTGCGCGGCTTGACGTCTCCGGCGATCACCGACCGGTCGGACGGGATCGTATGCCTGTCACCACGGCCAGGCAAGCGCGCTGCCGCGCGGCCGGAGCCGTGGGCTAGCGACGCGCGCGCGGCACCTCGAGGGTCGCCGTCACCCCGGCGTGATCGGACGGCCAGAGACCCGACGGCGTCCGATCAGCGGGGTTGTCGCCGACGACGTCGATCGCTTCCACGTCGAAGTCACCGCGGAAGAGGATGAGGTCGATGCGAGCGCTCAGCGTGCTCGCCGGGTTGCGGAGGGTCTCCGTCTGACAGCACGTCAACCCGGGATCGCCGGGACGGGCGACGTTCCACGCATCGACGAAGCCACCGGCGATGAGCTTGCCGTACGTGGCGGTGCCGCTGCCGTCCGCCGCGGAGTTGAAGTCGCCGACCATGATGACCGGGAGGTCGGTGGCGGCGGGTCCCGCCAGCAGCTCCTCGGCTTGAGCGACCTGGACCGCGGGCGCGTCCGGCGTGATCAGGTGGGTGGAGATGAAGCGCACCGTGCGCCCGCGCGCCTTGACGTCGACGGACACCCATCCGCGTCGGATCACGACCGGGCCCGTGACGCCCGGGATCCCGGGGACGACGACGTTCGTCGTGAACGACTGTCCGTCGATGTTCGAGAGCTTCAGATTCGGTCCCTTGTGGTCGACGCGAACGAGGATCACGTCGCGATCGGTGAACCGGATATCTTGAAGCCCGGCCGGGGTGAGCCGCGGCCCTTCCTGGTCCACGGTAGTGAGGATGACCACGGGCGCGTAGTGGACACCGCGGGCGGCGAGCGCATCGAGGAGCAGCTGGAGGAAATCGTACTCCACGGTGGTCGCATTCGGTATCGGCGAGAGATCCGACGGGAACTGGCTCCGCCAGAGCGCGACTTCCTGGAGTCCCACCAGGTCCGGCCCCGCGGCCGCGATCTCGTCCGCGAGCGCGCCTGCCCGCTCCGGGAAGTTCGTCGCCTGAACGATCGCGAAGGTCGTGGTCACGGCCGTCACCAGCTCGCCGGGTGTGGTCGCGGCCAGCGGCCGGCTGAGACTCGCGCCGAGATAGAGATTGCGCGTCATCACGGTCAACGTGCGGTCGTCGCGCGCGGCGGGTTTCGGATCGGCGTGCAGCGGCAAAGGAAGGGCGATCGTCACGAGGGCGATGGCGAGGAGCAGTCGTTTCATCTCGCATTCTCCCTTCCGAAGAGGAGATCGACGTCGGTGGTGACCCGTCGGGCGGCGATCACGGCGGTCAGCGCTTCGCCACCGCGCGTGCGCGACCGCGGCCGTTCCGGCCGCGCGTAGTCTACACGTAATAGCCCGAAGTGCGCGGCGAGGCCGGACTCCCACTCGAAGCTGTCCATGAGGGCCTAGTGGAGGTAGCCACGGACGGGGGCGCCCTCGTGCATCGCGTCCGCCATTGCTTTCAGATGATCGAGAATGAAGCGCGGCCGCTTGACGTCGGGCACGGTCGCCTCCGCGATCCCGTTCGCGGGCGCGCCGCCCGCGCGGGCGGCAGGCCCGACCGGGCTGCCGAGCGAGGCGACGGCGCTCAGCACCATCGCGAGAAGAACGCGCGCAGCGATCTCCATAGACGTCTCCTCACCGGCGATCGTCGTCGTCGTGCGCCGCGCGCGCCGACTGGCCGCGGCCGTTGCCATGCTCCGGCGCCGGCAACCCGAACCCGAACACGCGATTCTTCTGGATCCGGAGAGCGACGCCGGATCGCGGATAGCCGGTGCCCCACACCACGAGTCCATCCGCGATGGCAGGACCTCCGCCCACGGACGCTCCGCTCTTGAACGTCCACAGAATGCGGCCGGTACGTGCGTCGAGCGCATACATATCAGCGGTGTACGGCGGCTCCGGATACGGGAAGCTCGGCATCGATCCCACGTACACGACACCGTTCGCCACCGTCGCGGGGCCGAAGTTCTTCACGGACGGGATCTGAACGACGAGACCGGTATCCAAAATCGGGACCGGCACCGGCGAGAACCCGGGAACGCACACCGCGAGCGGATCCGCGGTCTGCCAGACGAGCGCGCCCGTCGCCGCTTCCAGAGCGAGCCAGAACGACCCGCACACCGGCGGCGCC
>Ga0209382_10009231_pt1 | contig 12366 bp, 12 predicted proteins | sample SoiMetdeltSBSDD5_FD_187599 | JGI IMG/M metagenome (GOLD analysis project Ga0209382, IMG submission 187599) | Bulk soil microbial communities from a Populus tree surrounding site in Tennessee, USA - Soil MetaG P. deltoides SBSDD5 (SPAdes) (version 2) | ecosystem: Environmental > Terrestrial >... | reverse complement strand
GGTGCCGGGCCGCGTCAAGGCGACCTACGGCACCGGCGTGTTCATCCTCGCCCACGCCGGCGACGAGGTTCCCACCCCCGCGGGCGGCCTCCTGCCCACCGTCGCCTGGAGCATCGAAGGGCGGCTCGAGTACGCCATCGACGGCGGCGTGTTCACGGCCGGCGCGGTGCTCGAATGGCTTTGCCGCGAGCTCGGCCTCGCGCCCGACCCGCCCGCGCTGGGCGCCCTGGCGCGCGAGGCCGACGGCAGCGCCGGGGCGCGGCTGCTCCCGGCCCTGGCCGGCATCGGCGCTCCCTGGTGGCGGCCCGAGGCGCGCGCGGTCCTGGCCGGGCTGCACGGGGGCACGACCCGCGCCAACGTCGCCCGCGCCGCCTTCGAGGGCATCGCGTGGCGCGTGGCCGACGTCGTGGAGGCGATCCGCGAGAGCGTCGAGGTCGGGGCGCTACGGGTCGACGGCGGTGTGACGAACGAGCCCCTGATGCTCGAGCTGCAGGCCGACGCGATCGGCGTCCCCGTCGAGGCGGGCGGCGCCGACGCCACCGTGGCGGGCGCGGCGGCGCTGGCCGCGGTCGGGGCGGACGTGCTCCCGTCGCTGATCGAGGCGGCCGACCTGCTCCCGGTCGACCGCCGGGTGGAGCCGACCCGCGACGCGCAGTGGCGCGCCGCCGAGCACGAGCGCTGGCGCGCGTTCGTGTCGGCGGCGGCCGAGTTGGGCTAGCGGCCTACGCTCCCGAGGCCGGGGCGGGCGGCGCTTCGGCGGCCTCGGCCTCGCCGGGCTCGATCACGCGCCCGAGGTCATCGAGGTCCAGCGTCCGGACCGGGCCCTTGTAGTGGTTCTTGGCCGACACCAGCCACCACACGCCGACGATCAGGCCGACCAGGATCACCAGCGGCGTGTAGTTCAGGGCCGTCGCGTCGAAGTCGCTGTTCCACGGCACCGCCGCGCTCGTGAAGGGCAGGTCGAGCGCGATCACCGTGACGATCACGAAGATGATCGCGACCACGTTGATCCACTTGTAGTGGCGCCCGAGGTTCCACGGGCCGGGCTCGAAGCGGTCGCCCGTGCGCAGGCGCAGGTACACCGGGATGATGTACGCGATGTAGAGCCCGACGGTGCAGATCCCGGTCAGCGCGAAGAAGGCGAACGGGAAGCCGGCGTTGTTGCCCCACAGCGCCGGGATGCTGATGATGAGGGCGAACAGCGTCACGGCGAGCACCGCGTAGCTGGGTACGCGGTGGTGGTTGAGGCGCCGGAACAAGCCCCAGCCCGGGATCGCCCGGTCGCGCGAGAATGCGTACCACGTGCGCGACGCGCTCGTCAGACCGGCCATCCCGCAGAACAGCTGGCCGACGGTGCAGATGATGATCGCGAGCTTCGCGGCCCACAGCTTCATCGCCTCGGTCATGACCGGGATCGACCCGCCGCCGGCTTCGGTGATCGCCTTCTCGTTGTTGGCCGCGAACACCAGCGCCAGCAGCACGAACCAGCCGATCAGCCCCGAGATCGCGACCGACTGCCACACGCCCTTCGCCGCCGCGATCGAGGCGCCGCGCGTCTCCTCCGCCGTGTGCGCGGACGCGTCGTACCCCGTGATGGTGTACATGGTCAGCAGGAACCCGATCGGCATCACGAGTATCCAGAAGGGGAAGCCGCCGACGGCACCGCCGTCAAAGCCGGTGTTGTTGATCTTGTGACCGAAGACGAAGCTCGCGCTCTGATGCTGGTCGGGCACGAAGATCAGCAGGCCGATGATCACCGCGACGCCGAGGACGTGCCAGAACACGGAGATGTTGTTGAACAGCGCGACGAGCGGCGAGCTGAAGATGTTCACCAGCGCGTAAAGCGCGAGGATGAGCAGGAACAGCACGAACGTCTCAGTGAGGACATGCTTGGCGTCGCCGAAGTTCATCCCAAGCACGTTGACGCCGTAGAGCCCGAGCAGGCTGTAGAGGAAGAAGGCGGCGCCGTACCCGACCGAGGCGACGATGCCGACGAGGCCGACGATGTTGAACCAGCCCGTGAACCAGCTCCAGCCCGGTCCGCCGAGCTTCGCCGCCCACCAGTAGGGACCGCCGGCGGTCGGGAAGGCGGACGTCAGCTCCGACATCGATACCGCGACGGTGAGGATGATGATCGCGATGACCGGCCAGCCGATCGAGATCGCGAGCGGCCCGCCCGCGTTCCAAGCCTGGCCGAAGGTCGTAAACGTCCCGGCCAGGACCGAGATGATCGTGAACGAGATCGCGAAGTTGGAGAACCCGCTCCAGGCGCGCTGGAGCTCCTCCTTGTAGCCCAGCTTCGCGAGATCCTGAGCGTCGTGCTGATGGACGCGCTCGTCTACGTCGGCCATGCCGCTCCTCCCCTCAGAGCTACGCAAAAAGGATCACCGAACATTCCTTTTGCCCTCGACCGGCGACTCTACGCTCGCCCGCGGCGGAAAGTCAAACGGCGCGAGGTCGGGTTTATGGACCCCTGGCCCGACGCCAGCGACCGAGCGTGTCGAGCAGCATCAGGATGCCGCCGACGATGATCCCGAGCGCCGCGAGATTGACGAGCCAGGCGCCGATGCCTATCTCGCGGGCGGGGTCGATCTCCTCCGGAAGCATGTGGCCGAGCACGAAGGCGCCGAGCGCGATCACCACCCCGCCGAAGACCGGCGAGTCGCGAGTGAAGAAGGCCGCGATGGCCACCGCGATCACGGCCACGGCGTCCAGGGTCACGATGATGTCGGCACCGCTGTAGAGCTCCCAGCCGCTGTAGTCCCGCGAGGCCAGCGGTCCGACGGTGATGAACGGCAGCAGGAGGAAAACGGGCACGAGCAGGGCGGAGACGATCGCGATCGCGCGTCCTGCCGGTCCCATGGGCGGGCGACCCTAGCGCAGCACGCGGGCCTCGTAGCCGGCGTCGGCGACCGCGCTCACGCATTCGCTCGCGTGGTCGCGGCTGCGGGTTTCCAGCACGAGCTCGACGGCCGTCTCGCGCACGTGGAGGTCCAGGCCCTCGCGCACGTGCGAGACCTCGACGAGGTTCGCGCCATGCTCGGCCACCACGGCGAGGAGCCGGGCCAACGCGCCGGGGCGGTCGTCGACGCGCGTGAGCAGGACGAGGCGGCGGCCGGCCTCGGTCTCGTGCCGGCGCGCGATCGAGGCCAGCAGACCCGGATCCACGTTGCCGCCCGAGAGCACCGCCACAACGGTGCCGTGCCCGGGGCAGCCGACGCGCTCGCCGAGAAGGGCCGCGACGCCGACCGCACCCGCGCCCTCGACCACGAGCTTGGCCCGCTCGAGCAGGAGCACCATGGCCTCGGCGATGTCGTCCTCGGGTACGACGACCACCTCGTCGAGGTAGCGCTCGAGCAGCTCCAGCGTCAGCGCGCCCGGCTGCTTGACCGCGATGCCGTCGGCGATGGTCAGCGCGCGTGGCGCTTGGACGGGCTCGCCGGCCCGCAGCGACGCCGGCACGGGCGCGCACGCCTCGGCCTGCACGCCGATGACCTTGACCTCGGGCCGCTGCTCCTTGACCGCGATCGCGATGCCGCTTGCCAGGCCCCCGCCGCCGATGGGTACGACCACGGCGGTCAGGTCGTCGACGTCCTCGACCAGCTCGAGCCCGATGGTGCCCTGGCCCGCGATCACGTCGAGGTCCTCGAACGGGTGCACGAGGCTCAATCCGGCCTCGCGGCCGCGCTCCTCGGCCGCGGCCAGCGCGTCGATGACGTGCTCGCCGGCGAGCCGCACGTCGGCGCCGAGCGCGCTCGCCGCCTCGAGCTTTGCGATCGGCGCGGACGCGGGCATGAACACCTCGCAGTGGACGCCGCGCACGCGGGCGGCGTAGGCGAGCGCCTGCCCGTGGTTCCCGGCCGAGCCCGTCACGACGCCGGCGGCGCACCCGTCCCCCAGTGCGGCGAGCTTGGCCAGGGCCCCGCGCAGCTTGAACGACCCCGTGCGCTGCAGGTTCTCGGCCTTCAGCGCGATGGTGGCGCCGCACAGCTCGGAGATCGTCCGCGAGGACAGCACCGGCGTCCGGCGCACGATGTCGCCCACGGCGGCGCGGGCGCGCTGCACGTCAGGCGTCGGGCATGGCGACGATCGCATCGATCTCCACCTGCGCGCCCTTCGGCAGCGCGGCGACGCCGATCGCGACTCGCGCCGGCGGATCGGCCTCGAAGTAGCCCTCGTAGACCTCGTTGACCTCGGCGAACGCCCCGATGTCGGTCATGTAGACGGTCGTCCGCACGGCGTCGCCCAGGGCGGCGCCCGCGGCCGCGCACACCGTGGCGAGGTTGTCCAGGCACCGGCGGGCCTGCTCGGCGGGCGACGCGCCGACGATCTCGCCCGACTCGGGATCGAGGGGGATCTGGCCGGAGCAGTACAGGAAGCCCCCCGCGCTGATCGCCTGCGAGTACGGGCCGACGGCGGCCGGAGCCCCGACGGCGGTTATGGGTTGGCGGCGATTCGGCAACGACCTCTACCCTCGCATTGTGCCCAACGCGCTGGCACAGGAGACATCCCCCTACCTCCTCCAGCACCGCGACAATCCCGTCGACTGGCATCCGTGGGGGGAGGACGCGCTGGCCGAGGCCCGCGAGCGCGACGTCCCGCTGCTCGTGTCGATCGGCTACTCGGCCTGCCACTGGTGCCACGTCATGGAGCGCGAGTCCTTCGAAGACGCCGAGACGGCGGCGCTGATGAACGACCGCTTCGTGAACGTCAAGGTCGATCGCGAGGAGCACCCCGACGTCGACGCGCTCTACATGGAGGCGGTGCAGGCGATGACGGGCCACGGCGGCTGGCCGCTCAACATCTTCGTCACTCCCGGCCAGGTGCCGTTCTACGGCGGCACCTACTTCCCGCCCGAGCCGCGCCAGGGCATGCCAAGCTGGCGTCAGGTGCTCGCCGCGGTGGCCGAGGCGTGGGAGCAGCGCCGCGAGTCGATCGAGCAGCAGTCGGAGCAGATCGTCGAACGCCTGCGCGGCGCGGCCAGGCTGCGTGCCTCCGACAGCCCGATCACGGCGGCGACGATCGAGAACGCGGTCGGGCGCCTGCGCGACCTCTACGACCCCATCCGGGGCGGCTGGGGCGGCGCCCCGAAGTTTCCCGCCGCCAGCGCGATCGAGCTGCTGCTGCGCCTCGAAGAGCCGGACATGGCGCTGGAGACGCTGCGCCAGATGGCCGCCGGCGGCATCCACGACCAGGTCGGCGGGGGCTTTCACCGCTACAGCGTCGACGCCGCCTGGCGTGTCCCCCACTTCGAGAAGATGCTCTACGACAACGCCCTGCTGGCGCGCGCCTACCTGCACGGCTGGCAGGTGTCGGGCGAGGAGCGGATGCGCGAGGTCGCCGAGGGCACCCTCGACTGGGCCCTGCGTGAGATGCGCGGCCCGGAGGGCGGCTTCTATAGCGCGCTGGACGCCGACTCCGAGGGCGAGGAGGGGCGGTTCTACACCTGGACGACCGACGAGCTGAGCGGTCTCGATGTCGAGACGTTCCCGTTCGAGGGCCGCAAGATCCTCGTCGGCAGCGTCCCGCCCGAGGTGCGGGCCCGCCTGCTCGAGGTCCGTTCGCGCCGCGTCCGCCCCGGCACCGACGACAAGCGCCTGACGAGCTGGAACGCGCTCATGGTCGCCGCCCTGGCCGACGCGGGCGCGGTGCTCGAGCGCCGGGGCTACCTCGACGCGGCCCGCGAGGCCGCCGACTTCCTCCTCTCCACGATGCGCGATGCCGACGGCGGCCTCCTGCGCACCTCCACCGGCGGCCCGGCCAAGCTCCCCGGCCTGCTCTCCGACCACGCCTTCCTGCTCGAGGCGCTGCTGACGCTGTACGAGGCCACGTTCGAGGAGCGCTGGTTCGTGGCCGCTCGCGATCTGGCAGGCACCCTCATCGACCGCTTCGCCGACGCCGAGAACGGCGGCTTCTGGTCGACGCCGCCCGACCACGGCCTGCTCGCCCGCCGCAAGGACCTCGAGGACACGCCGATCCCGGCCGGCGGCTCGTCGGCGGCGTTCGGCCTGCTGCGACTCGCCGCGCTGACCGGCGACCACGACCTCGCCGAACCCGCGCTCGGCTTGCTCGCGCTGCTCACCGAGGCGGCGCCGCGCTTCCCCACCGCCTTCGGGCACCTGCTCCAGGCGGTCGACTTCCACCTCGCCCCCACCCGCGAGGTCGCCCTGGTCGGCGACGACCTCGGGCCACTCGCGCGGACCGTGCGCTCGCGGCTGCGCCCGCACCTCGTCCTCGCGGGCGGACCCGGGGGCAACGAGACCGCGGTGCCGCTGCTGGTCGGGCGCACGCCCGTGGACGGACGCCCCGCCGCCTACGTTTGTGAGAACTTCTCCTGCCGTTTGCCCGTAACCGATCCAGATGAGCTCGAGCCGCTCCTGACGCCATGAGCCGGATCCTCACGGTCGCCTCCGGCCGGATCGCGCGCTTCGTGGTCCTGGGTGTGTGGATCCTCGTGCTGGTCGGGGTCGGCTCGGTCGCGGGCAAGCTCGAGAGCGCGGAGAAGAACGAGGCCTCGTCCTTCCTGCCCGGGTCGGCGGAGTCCTCCAAGGTCCTCAAGGACATCCGGCAGTATCCGGGCGGGGAGACCGCGGCCGCGGTGATCCTCTACCGGCGCGCAGGCGGGCTGACCCCGCGCGACCTCGTCCAGATCCGGGCCGCCCGCGCGCGGCTGAACGCCAACCTCCCGCGGTCGGCCCTACCGGCGCCCGCGATCAGAGTCTCGCGCGACCACACCACCGCGCTGCTCGTGCCGCAGCTGAAGTTCACCGGGCACCAGGACATCTTCGAGGACGCGGTCAAGAGCATCAATCGGCTCACGACGTTCAATGATCCGGGCCTCGTCCGCAAGCTCACCGGCCCGGCGGGCTTCTCCCACGACGCCATCAAGGTGTTCGGGAACATCAACGGGACGCTGCTGCTCGTCACCGCAGGGCTGGTGTTCGTGCTGCTGGTCTTGATCTACCGCAGCCCGATCTTCTGGCTGATCCCGTTCTCGTCGGTGCTGTTCGCGGAGGTCACCGCCCGGGGGATCGCCTACCTGCTGGCGAAGGCGGGGGTGGTGGTCAACGGCCAATCGGCCGGCATCCTTCCCGTGCTCGTGTTCGGGGCGGGGACCGACTACGCGCTGTTGCTCGTGGCGCGCTACCGGGAGGAGCTGCGCCGTCACGAGAACAAGCTGGATGCGCTCCGGGTGGCGCTACGACGCGCGGGCGTGCCGATCCTCGCCTCGGGCTGCACGGTCATCCTCGCCCTGCTGTGCCTGAGCTTCGCAAAGGTCAACGGCACGTCGGGGCTCGGCCCGATCGCGGCCATGGGCATCGCTGTCGCGATGATCACGATGCTCACGCTGCTGCCGGCGATGCTGGCCATCTTCGGCGGGCGCAAGGCGTTCTGGCCCCGGATCCCCCACCACGGCGACTCGGGTGCCGACGAGACTCATGGCACCTGGCGCCGGGTGGGCGAATGGGTCGCCCGCCGGCCGCGCCGGGTCACGGCGGGGACGGTCGCGCTCCTGGTCTTCTTCTCGCTAGGCCTGCTCGCGTTCAACACCAACCTGACCCAGACCAACGGCTTCCGCGGCCACCCCGAGTCGGTGCAGGGGCAGGACCTTCTGCAGGCGGCGTTTCCGGCCGGCGCCAGCGTGCCGGTCGACATCATCGTGCCGCCCGGCGCGAACGCGCGTGCGGTGGTGGTCGCGGCCGAGCAGGTACCCGGAGTCGCCTCGGTCCGCGTCGTCCAGCGCGGCCCGCCGGGCCTGCGCCTCCAGGCCACCCTGGGCGTCAACCCGTACTCGGTCAAGGCCTACGACGTGATCCCGGACATCCGCGTCGCGGTCAAGCACGCCGGCAACAACGACGTGCGGGTCGGCGGCGGCAGTGCCCAGGAGGCCGACCTGCGCACAGCCGCCGCCGACGACACGCGCCTGATCGTGCCGCTGGCCCTGCTGGTCGTGTTCGTGATCCTCGTCCTGCTGCTGCGGGCCGTGGTGGCGCCGCTGCTGCTCATGGCGACCGTGGTGCTGTCGTTCGCAGCCGCCCTCGGCATCGGCTCGTTCTTCTCCACCGAGGTGTTCGGCTTCGCCGGCCTCGACCCCTCCTATCCGTTGTTCGTCTTCGTGTTCCTGGTCGCGTTGGGCATCGACTACAACATCTTCCTGATGGCCCGCGTGCGCGAGGAGACGATCCGCTACGGCACGCGGACCGGCATGCTGCGCGGCCTCGCGGTGACCGGCGCCGTGATCACGTCGGCCGGCATCGTGCTGGCGGGTACGTTCTCGGCCCTGGCCGTGCTGCCGCTCGTGTTCCTGACCGAGCTCGGCTTTACGATCGCCGTCGGCGTGCTCCTCGACACCTTCATCGTGCGCTCGATCCTCGTCCCGGCGCTCACCTTCGACCTCGGCGATCGGGTGTGGTGGCGATCGCGCCTCTGGCGCCGCCAGGGCTATCCGGAGCCCGTGCCCGAGCCCGAGGTGCCGCCCGAGGAGCGGCCGCCCCTCAGACCGGCCCCGGCCCGAGGCGAGGCCAGGGCCTGAGCCTGAATCGGGCGAGCGCGTCCCACATCGCGCTGATGCCGTTGGGGGCGCCGCCGCCGCGGTCGTTGCCGTCGTCGTCGTCGCCCAGCGACCGCAGCCTGCCCGCGCGCTTGGCCGCGCCGACCTCGCGGATCGCTGCGCGCAGCTCCTCGAGCGGGCGCCCCTTCTCGACGTAGCGATGGGCCCCCAACTCCGAGGTAGGGCCGCGCATGCGCGCCGCCTCGAATCCCGAGAACACGACGATCCCGGTGTTCGGCGACTCCGACAGCACGACCGGGATGACTTCCAGCCCATCGAGGTCGGGCATCGAGAGGTCGAGCAGCACCACGTCAGGGCGCGTCTCGCCGATCCCCGCCACCGCCTCGGCCCCGTTGCCCGCTTCGCCGACGACGACCATGTCCGAGGCGTCCTCGAGCGCGAAGCGCACGAGCGCACGCATGTCGGACACGTCGTCCGCGACGAACACGCGAAACGGGGTGTGGTCGTTGGCTTCCATGACGATTCGGGTGGAGCGGCCCAACACTCGCACATCCGATGCTCGGCGTCAGAGCACCGGCAGGTAGCGGTCAAGCTCCCATTTGGTGACCTGGATGCGGTAGTCCTCCCACTCCTGGCGCTTGATCTCCACGAAGCGGTTGAACATGTGCTCGCCCAGCGTGCGCAGGACCAGTTCGGACTCTGAGGTGATCTCGATCGCCTCGCCCAGCGTCTCGGGAAGTTGTTCGATCCCCAGCCTGCGCCTGTCGTCGGGCGACAGGTGATAGAGGTTCTTCTCCATCGGCTCGGGGAGCTCATACCCCTTTTCGACGCCCTCAAGACCCGCTTGGAGCAGCGCGGCGAACGTCAGGTAGGGATTGCAGGCCGGATCGGGGCAACGCAGTTCCATGCGCGTGGTCTGCTCCTTTCCGGGGTGATAGAGCGGCACGCGCACCAGCGCCGACCGGTTGCGCCGCGACCAGGCGCAGTAGACGGGCGCCTCGAAGCCCGGGACGAGCCGCTTGTAGCTGTTGACCCACTGGGCGAAGATCGAGCAGATCTCGCGCGCGTGGCGGAGCTGGCCGGCGATGAACGCCTTGCCCACGCCCGACAGGAAGTACTGGTCGTTGGCGTCGAAGAACGCGTTCGCCGAGCCGTTGAACAGCGACATGTGTGTATGCATGCCCGACCCGTTCTCGCCGAAGAGCGGCTTGGGCATGAAGGTCGCGTGCAGCCCGTACTTCATCGCGTACTCCTTGACGGTGATGCGGTACGTCATGCAATCGTCGGCCATCTTCAGCGCGCCGGCGAAGCGCATGTCGATCTCGTGCTGTGACGGACCGACCTCGTGGTGCGAGTACTCGGTGTGGATGCCGAGCTGCTCGAGGGCGAGCACGGTCTCGCGGCGCAGGTCGGAGCCGGCATCGAGCGCGGTGAGATCGAAGTAGCCGCCCTCATCGAGCACTTCCGTCGACTTGTTGTTGCGGAAGTAGAAGTACTCGAGTTCGGGGCCGACGTAGAAGTGGTCGAAGCCCATGGCGCCCGCGCGCTCGAGCGCGCGGCGCAGCACGTGGCGCGGGTCGCCCTCGTAGGGATGGCGCTCGGGCGTGAGGATGTCGCAGAACATCCGCGCCACGCCCTGCTCCTCGGGGCGCCAGGGCAGCACGGCGAAGGTGGCGGCGTCGGGCATGGCGATCATGTCCGACTCCTCGATCGCGTTGAAGCCGGTGATCGACGAGCCGTCGAAGCCCATGCCGCCCTCGAACGCGTCCTCGAGCTCATCGCGGTGGATCGAGAACGACTTGAGCTGGCCCACGACGTCGGTGAACCAGAGCCGGATGAAGCGGATGTTCCGCTCCTCGACGATGGCGTGGACGTCGTCTGCGGTCTTCGGAAGGTCGGGCATGCGGGACGAGCAGTATGCCTACGGCGCGCTACAACCAGCGCTGCGCCCACGCGCGCAGCGCGCCCACCGCCGGGCGCAGCTCCTCGCCCATGGGCGTCAGCCGGTACTGCGTGCGCCCCTCGTGCGCGCGGCGCTCGACCAGCCCGCGCGCCTCGAGCTCCTTCATGCGCTCCGAGAGCAGGCGGTCGCTGAGGTCGGGGACGGCCGCGCCGACCTCGGAGAACCGGGCCGGCCCGTCCTCCATGAGCACCGCGATGATCGCGCCGGTCCAGCGCTTGCCCACGAGCTCCACGGCCTCGTGGTAGTACGGACAGCAGGCCTTGGCCTTACGCGGCGCGGAGGCGTTCAGTGCGGCTCTCCTCCACGGACCCATCGACCGGAACGTCGCCGGCGACGTTGATCAGTGCGGTGAAGCTCTCGAGCGCGACATACGAGATCGCCTCCAGGATCTGCTCGTCGCTCCAACCCGCTTCGCGCGCCTCCTCGTGCAGGTGCATGGGCGCGCGGCCGCCCTGCTGGACCACGTGCTTGAGGTAGCGCAGGAGCGCGGCGTCGCGCTCATCGGTCGCGTCCCACTCGCGGGCGAGTGCAACCTCGTTGATGCCGAGGCCGGCCGCACGGGCGGCTCGCGTGTGGAGGGCGATGCCCGGCGCGGAGTGGTAGTGGTCGGCGACCGCCAGCGCGATGCGTTCGAGCGTCGCGAGGCCGAGCTTGCCGTGGCGCAGCTCGGAGCGGAACCGCGCGTATGCGCGCAGCGCCGCCGGCGATCCGGCCAGCACGCCGAGGAAGTTCGGAAGCTGCCCGCCGGTGGCGAGCGCGCCCTTGAGTATGGGGAGCGACCCCTCCGGTGCGGTGAGGTCGTCGTGGATCTGGAATCTGCTGCTCATCGCCTGCCGTTTGCGGGGCACTGCATTCACCTTCTCGCGCTGCTTACGTTCAGTAAGGGTACTCGCCGCTCGTTGCACGAACAAGCGTCTCTACCCCTTTATACGCGCGCCGATAAGGCTCTTCTCACTGACGAGCAGCTGCGCGTGGCTGGCAAGAGAACCTCCCAAAGCCCGCCCGGTGAAGCTGTGCCAGGCACGGCGAACCCCGAGGACGCCGCCAGGCGCGTCCAGATGCCGTCAGTGCGCCGAGGCGAGGGCGACGACGACGAGCAGAAGTCCGAACAGGAAGGCCCACAGGGCCACCCGGTCGGGGCGGTGCCCCACGCGCTCGACCGACCGGCGCGGCGGGCGCCGGCGCTCGATCTGGGCAATGCGATGGGCGTAGCCGGGGCGGCCGTCGATGACCACGGTGCGTCGCTCGGTAGGTGCGCTCATTCCTCTTTCCTGGGCCTACGGGGTTAGCTGTCGGGCTCGCGCAGAAAGAGCAGCGCTACGCGCGTGGACAACCACGCGATTCGCCCCTAGAACGGTTTTCGGATCCCCCGCTTCTCGCCTGCGGCGAGAATTCAGCGGTTCAGCGGCGGGCATGCTAACAAGGGATGGTCCGGGAGGCGCCGGACAGAATCCTGCACTTTGCGAGAAAAGATTCGGCCGCCGCGTTCGGGGCGGGGATCAACGGCCGCGCTCGTACCGGGACTGCTCTTCCACGGTGCGCTCGGCCGTGGGTTGCGCCTCCAGGCGCGCGTCGGGAATCGGCTCGCCGCTCTCGATCGAAAGCCCGTAGGTGCCGTCCGCCAGGCGCTGCTCGGCCCGCTCTACCGCGGCGAGCTGTTGGCGCAGATCGTCGGACAGGCCCTCGTCGCGCTCCTCCTCGTAGAGCTCGCTGGCCTCGTCGCCGAGGTGGGTGTCGAGGTCGGACAGCTCGCCGGTGTCCTGCGGCGCGAGGTCGGCGAGCGCCTTCTCGATCCGCGTTCGCTCCCGCTCCAGGAGTGCGCGTGCTCGGTCGGGATCCATGTCTACCCCGTCTTTCCCGCCACCGCGCCGACGAATGCGGCCACATCCTG
>Ga0209382_10009230_pt1 | contig 12366 bp, 6 predicted proteins | sample SoiMetdeltSBSDD5_FD_187599 | JGI IMG/M metagenome (GOLD analysis project Ga0209382, IMG submission 187599) | Bulk soil microbial communities from a Populus tree surrounding site in Tennessee, USA - Soil MetaG P. deltoides SBSDD5 (SPAdes) (version 2) | ecosystem: Environmental > Terrestrial >... | reverse complement strand
GGCTCGAGACGCTACTGCCGCTCACCTACACGCGCGGCGTTCTCGACGGGCGCCTGACGATCGAGGAGATGTGCGCGAAGCTGAGCACCAACCCCGCGCGCATCATGGGACTCTATCCGCGAAAGGGCGCCATTCAGGTTGGCGCTGACGCCGACCTCGCGATCATCCATCCGCGGCGCCGCGATACCGTAGACCCGTCGCGAATGGAGACGAACGCCGATTGGTCGCCGTTCGAAGGGTGGGAGCTCGCCGGCTTCGCGCGCACGACGCTCTCCCGCGGAGAAGTCATCGTCGACGACTACAAGGTCGTCGGACGCGAAGGGCGCGGGCAGTGGCTTCCCCGGTCGACCGCCGGACTCGCTGGCATGGGGGCGGAGCCGCCCGCGATGCGGATGTCGCGCGGACCGCTCGCTCCCATTCGGGCGGAGGAGCTCGAGCCCGCTGGCGCATCGTGACCTCGCCCTCCGTCACGGCCGCGGCGGCGCCCTACGCGCCGGACGTGGTCGTCACGCAGGAGGATCTGTCCGCGAGTCCGCTCTGGAATCCGGATCTGGCCCCGACGCCTCCCGAGCGGCGCACCTGGTCCACGTACAACATCGCGGCGCTCTGGATCGGCATGAGCGTCGTCATCACGACGTACACGCTCGCGTCCGGTCTCATGTCGCAGGGCATGAACTGGTGGCAGGCGATGGTCGTGATCCTGCTCGGCAACGTGATCGTGCTCGTGCCGATGGTGCTGAACGCCCACGCCGGCACACGCTACGGGATTTCGTTTCCGGTACTGTGCCGTGCCAGCTTCGGCGTGCGTGGGGCGAACATCCCCGCGATGTTGCGCGCCATCGTCGCCTGCGGCTGGTTCGGGATTCAGACCTGGATTGGCGCGCTCGCGCTCGATGCGTTGCTCCGCGCGGCCTGGCCCGGGTGGGCTGGCATTCCCGGCGCGACGGGGATCGCGTTCGCGCTGTTCTGGGGATTGCAGGTCGCGATCATCCTCAAGGGCACGGAAGGCATCAAGGTTCTCGAGAGCTGGTCTGCTCCACTGCTGCTCGGTGGAGGTCTCCTGCTTCTCTGGTGGGGGATCCGAAACGGCGGCGGACTCGCGAACGTGCTTTCGGAATCGCAGCGCCTTCAGGCTCCTGGGGGCACACCGTTCTGGGTGCTCTTTCCCGCCGCCCTCACCGCCAACGTCGGCTACTGGGCGACGCTGAGCCTCAACATCCCCGATTTCACCCGCTACGCGAGGAGTCAGCGATCCCAGATATTCGGCCAGGCGTTAGGCCTGCCGACGACGATGACGCTCTTCGCGTTCATCGGCGTTGCGGTGACGGCCGCGACCATCGTGATCTTCGGCGAGGCCATCTGGGACCCAGTCGTGCTCGTCAGCCGGATCGGCGGGGCGGGGCTCATCATCTTCGCCGCGCTGGTTGTGCTCGCGGCGCAGGTCACGACGAACATGGCGGCCAACGTCGTGTCACCGTCGAATGATTTCTCCAACCTGAGCCCGAAGCGCATCAGCTATGTGCGTGGCGGGCTGATCACGGCCGTGATCGGCATCCTGATGATGCCGTGGAAGCTCTACTCCGACGCGGCCGCCTATATCTTCACCTGGCTCATCGGATACTCCAGCCTGATGGGAGCGCTCGGCGGCATCCTCATCGCCGACTATTGGGTGGTGCGCCGCCAGCGGCTCCTCGTCGGCGATCTCTTTCGCGAGCACGGAGCGTACACGTACGATCGCGGATACAACTGGCGCGCCGTCGCCGCGCTGGTTCTGTCGATCCTCCCGGTCATCCCCGGCTTCCTTCGCGCCGCGACGACACCGGGTGGCCGCGTGGCGGAGCCAAGCGTGTTCGATCACCTGTACTCGTACGCGTGGTTCCTGACGTTTGGATTGAGCTTTGTGTTGTACCTGGTGCTGCAGAGGTCGTCGAAGTCGTCGAGGTAGTCGAGGGTTTACCGTTGACGACCTCGACGACCTCGACGACCTCGACACCTCGACACCCTCGACACCCTCGACACCCTCGACACCCTCGACTCCCTTCGCCTCACCATGCCCCGCCTCGTCAAAGCCGGCCTCATCCAGGCCTCTCACGCATGCAAGACCGATGAGCCGATCGAGACCATTCGAGAAGCGAACATCGCCAAGCACCTGAAGCTCATCGAGCGCGCCGGGCGTGAGGGCGTTCAGCTCCTCTGCATGCAGGAGATCTTCACCGGACCGTACTTCTGCGCCGAGCAGAGCACCCGCTGGTACGACGCGGTCGAGCAGATCCCCGATGGGCCGACGACGCGACTCATGCAGGAGCTGGCGAAGAAGCACGAGATGGTGATCATCGTACCGCTCTACGAGGAAGAAACGACAGGCGTCTACTACAACACCGCGGCTGTCATCGATGCGGATGGGACGTATCTGGGGAAGTACCGGAAGAATCACATCCCGCACTGCGGTCCGGGATTCTGGGAGAAGTTCTATTTTCGTCCGGGCAATCTCGGGTATCCCGTCTTCAAGACGAAATACGCCGACGTCGGCGTCTACATCTGCTACGACCGGCATTTCCCGGAAGGCGCTCGCGAGCTGGGTCTCAACGGCGCCGAGATCGTGTTCAATCCTTCGGCGACGGTGGCGGGACTGTCCGAATATCTGTGGCGGCTCGAGCAACCAGCACACGCGGTCGCCAATGCGTACTTCGTCGGCGCGATCAACCGGGTCGGATTCGAAGGGCCGTGGAACATCGGCGAGTTTTACGGGCAGAGCTACTTCTGCGATCCGCGCGGACAGTTTGTCGCCGAGGGGGCGCGGGACAAGGACGAGCTGATCATGGCGGAGCTCGATCTCGACAAGATTCGCGAGGTGCGCAACGTGTGGCAGTTCTTTCGCGACAGAAGGCCGGAGACGTACGGCGGCCTCTGCAAGCTCTGAGGACGCGACCTTCCAGCCGCAACGGTGATGACTGAACGACCCCTTCCGGCGACGAGTCTCGATCAAGCTCGCGAGCGTGCCGTCGAGCGGTTGAGCGTGCATTACGCGCGTGACCAGCTGACGCTCGACGAGCTGGAGTCCCGGCTGGAACGCGCATATGCCGCCCGCACGCCCGAGGCGCTCGATGAGGTGCTTGCGGGTCTTCCCGCGCTCGCCCCCGAGGCGGCGGCGGTGCCTGCCGGGCTGAAGCCGGAGAAGCGCCGCACGTATCTCGCCGCGATGAGCGGCGTCGTGCGGCGCGGCGCGTGGGTGGTACCGGAAGACATCAACGCGCTCGCGTTCATGGGTGGCGTCGAGCTCGACTTGCGGGACGCGACGCTCGGTCCCGTCACCGAGATCCACGCGGTCGCGGTGATGGGCGGCGTGCAGGTGACCGTTCCGCCGAACGTGCGCCTGGAGTGCAACGGCTTCGCGTTCATGGGAGGGTTCGAGGATCAGGTGACGCAGCCGGCATCGAACGACCCGAACGCTCCCGTCGTTCGGCTGACTGGGTTCGCCTTCATGGGTGGCGTGGAAGGACGCGTGCTCGAGCGCGGAGCGCCAGATCCGGGTGAGAGCTGAGAGTGCCTGAGCTTCGGCTTCGAGCGGTCGGGGCCGCCGTCCTGCTCCTGGCCGCTTCGTGTGTCGCTCGTGCTCCCGAGGCGCAGCAGCGCGCACGCGGGTCGGCGACGCCAGTCACTGATTCTATCAGCCGGACAGTCCCGTACTTTCCGTTAGGCGCCTCGCCTGTCGCGCTCCGCGGGGACGCGCGCGCGGGTGTGTTCCTGTCCGCGGTGGGACGCCGCGCGATCGCGATGGGCACCGAGGACGGGCGCTTCGAGCTGTGGTCGTGGCCCGTCAAATGGCTGCACGACTTCGAGCTCTATTTTCGTGTCGCGAAATACGTCGAGCCGATCGCGGGACGGACGATCGCCCGCTCGGTCGTGCAGCGCCCAGAGGGCGTAACGATTGAATACGCGTACGAGCAGTTCACCGTGCGCCAGCACGTGTTCGTGCCGCTCGATCAGCCCGCCGTCGTCATGCTCCTCGAGGTGGACGCGATACGGCCACTCGACATCATCGCGCGCTGGACTCCCGACATCCAATACGCGTGGCCCGGCGCACTCGGCGGCCAGTACCTGGTGTGGCAGCAGAGCGTGAAGGCATTTCTGTTCTCCGAGAGCAAGCGACGGACGAACGCGTACCTCGGCTCACCAGCGGTCACGTTCGCGTCGGATGTCCCCGCCCACATGCTCGCCTCCGAGCGCCCGCAGCTCGTGCTCTCGGTTGGTGGTGAAGGCGAGCGGTACACACCACCGCGCCTCGGCGAACCGCCGGGGCGGGGGATCAATCTGCGCGTCGCCTACATCCCGATCGTGTTCGCGGGTGCCGACATGCCACGCGATTCGGTGCTTGCGTTGTATCGCCGTCTGAGCGCGCCTGGGGCCACCGAGCGGGAATGGCGGCGTCGGGTGGCGCACGCGGACTCGATTCGGCAAACGCAGCTCGTGCTTCGTTCGCCCGACTCGCTGCTGAATCGCGCGGTCGAATACGCGAAGGTGAACCTCGACGAAGCGTTCGCGTGCAACCCGGATCTGGGTTGCGGGCTCGTCGCCGGATATGGACTGTCCGGCGGTGCGTCCACCCGCCCCGGATTCGGATGGTTTTTCGGGGGCGACGCGGCGATCAACTCGCTGGCGATGACGGGCGCGGGCCAGCGCGAGCTGGTCCGGGACGGAGTGGTGCGCTTCTTCGCCAAGTATCAGCGAGCGGACGGAAAGATCACGCACGAGATCTCGCAGTCCGCGGGGAAGATCCCGTGGTTCACCGACTACCCCTACGCGTTCTACCACGGCGACACGAGCCCCTTCTGGATCCTCGCCGTTGGCGAGTATTGGCGGCAGACGGCGGATAGTGCGCTGCTGCGCGAGGTGTGGCCTAACGTGCGGAAGGCGTACGACTGGTCGCGGGCGACCGACAAGGATGGCGATGGCCTGATGGAGAATCCGTCCGCGGGCGCGGGCGCGCTCGAGGTCGGTGATCTCCAGATCGGCATCCTGTCGGACGTCTATCTCAGCGGCGTGTGGGCCGCGTCGCTCGACCGCTTCGCGCGCATGGCGGATGCGATGGGACAGCGTGCACTCGGCGACAGCGCCCGCGCGATCCGCGCCAAGGCGCTGCGGACGATGGAGTCGCGGCTCTGGATGCCGAAGCTCGGGCAATACGCGTTCGCGCTCCTACAGGATGGCAGCGTGAACGAAAACCTCACGGCATGGGCGGCGACGGCCATGTCGTTCGACGTCTTCGATCCCGCACGCGGAGCCCGGATGGCCTCGCGGCTCGCGTCAAGCGAGATCATGACCGATTGGGGCGCGCGGCCGCTGGCGGCGTCGAGCACGCTGTTCGACCCGCTCCATTACAACAATGGCGCCGTGTGGCCGTTCGTCACCGGGTGGGTGGCGCTTGCACAGTACCGCTACCACAATGCCGCCGCCGGCAAGTTCGCGCTCGATGCCATCGCGCGCACCGGCTTCGACGAAGCACGGGGGCGGAATCCGGAGGTTCTGTCGGGACGGTTGTACAAACCACTCGACACCTCGGTACCGCAGCAGTTCTTCGCGACGTCCATGGTGCTCACGCCACTGATTCGCGGCATGCTCGGCGTGGATGTGGACGCGTCTGCGCGCACGTTGACGCTGACGCCGCATCTGCCGCCGGAGTGGGACTCGGTGGCCGTCGACAACATTCCGTTCGGCACGGGGACGGTCGACCTGCGACTCACGCATCGTCGCGGGAGCTCGATCATCGCGGCGATCACGGCGCATCGCACCGGCGGGCCTATCGAGGTCTTCTTCTCTCCAGCGCTTCCGCCGGGTGCGAGCGTGCAAGGCGAGGCGAGGCCGACGGCGGGCGACGTTCATGCCACGGTCCGTGGGACGCTTCGCGACACCGTGACGATGTCGCTGAGCTACCGTGGTGGATGGAGCATCATCCCTCCACGTGCCACCCCGGCCATTGGCGACCGCTCCACGGCGGCGCGCGTTCTCCACCAGAGCGCCGACGCCGCCACGCTGGAAGGACTCGCTGGACGGAGCTATCGCTTCAGGGTCAGCGACGGTGGCGAGTGGCGTGATGTCTCCGTCACCTTTCCAGAGACCGGCGCGAACGCCGACGGTTACACGACGCGGACCCTGTCCGCCGCTGAGCTGCGTCGGGCGCAGTAGCCTATCGAATCACCAGCTCCGTCACTCCGCTGAACGCGGGCAGCGAGTGCTCGAGGACGACACGCACCCGCGACGTGCGCACGGGTGCGAGCCGCACCATGTTGCGCGCCGATGCGAGCGGACGCTCGGGCGATCTCGAGCGCACCGTAGCGTCTTTCCACGCGTTCCCGGTCCAGTACTGCACCGTGTAGCGCCGCGGCGCCTTGATCCCGGCATCGTCGCCAAACAGGTACAGCTCCACGGTGCTCACGCGCTTCGGCGTCCCGAAGTCGATCGCCACCCAGTCCCGTGCATTCGGGGACTCGTACGCCGTCCACCGATTCCGTGAGTATTTCGTGAACGCCACCTGCATGTCGTTCACGTGCTCCAGGCGATCGCGCGGCGAAGTGAACGAAGACGTTGCCTTTGGGTAGGCACCGCGGCCGTCATTGAACGCCAGGCTGAGCGGCGCCTCTGGTGGGACGGCGAGTGGCAGGGTGTCCTCGCTCCACGCCTCGACCTCCGAGAGCCCGAGGGCCGAGCCAGGCTGCGGAGTCAGGACGATCCGTATGCGCGACGTGAAGATCGGCCCAATCGGCACGACGTTGGCGCGGCGTCCCTCGAGACGCGCCGGATGGCGGGGCTGCGAAGCAACGACCCAACGGTTGTTGCGCCACGCCTGGATCTGGTACCGCATCGGCGCGCGGACGGCGGCGTTCTCGCCGTCGTCGAGCACGTAGAGGGAAAGATGCCGGATCGCGCGCGGCGTCCCGAAGGACAACGTGACGGTGTCGCGCGCATTGGGCGTTCCAATCGTAGTCCAGCGGTTAGGCGGATCGGTGTGATACCAGTAGTTGCCGTCGATGAGATAGGTCGGCGGGTGCTGGGGCGATGCGTACGACGCATCGATCCACGGATACGCACCGCGACCGTTGTTGACCGCCACGTTCACGAGCCGCGTCCGCCCCCGAGGCGGGATGCGGGGCGGACCGAGGTAAGCGACGAGCCTGGTCATCGTGTCCGCTCGAGCGATGAGCCGGCCGTCGGCGAGGATCATCAGACCTCGGCCACGACCATAGCGCGTCCCGTTGCTGTCCCAAACCACCGCCAGCCGACGCCCGTGATAGCTCACATCGTCGAGCGCGAAGTAGGCCCACGTTCGCGGTGCCAGCGGATTCACCTCGACGCTGTCATCCGCGCGCGGGCGCAGGCCGACGACCCCGGTAATCACCAGGTTCGCGTACGCGGAGTGGAAGTAGTGCTCGCTGTGGTATGGGGTGTCGTGTCCGTCCCAGGCGCCGTTGTCCGGGTGCGCGGCCTCGGCGATGTACGGACGGCCATTCTTGCGGTGCGTGCGTGTGTAGACGGTGAAGAGCGTCATCCAGTCGCGCGCATCGACGAACGTCTGCTCGTACGAGTTGAGCAGGTTGGCGAACGCGACGAGCGTCTGCGTCGTCGCATAGGGCCAGGAGTTGCCGCTCCACCAGCAACACCGCGGCGAAATGAAGAACTGCGGATCGTGACGTTCGGCGGTCGTCGGTCCGAAGGGCGCCATGAAGCGCGACGTGTCCATGAGGAAGCGCCAGGCTCGCTCGTAGCCGCGTCCTTTCTCTGGGAGCTCGAACTGCCAGGGGACGTAGCCGATCAGCTCGCGGCCGTGCGGGTCCCCCGCGTACTTGCCGGACTCGTAGGTGCGCGTCAGCGCCTTCACGCCTTCGTTTTCATCGCGCGCCGACTGATGGAGAAAGAACTCGCGCCGCGGGTCCCACAGCTCGTCCTGCACCCGCTTTCGCAGCGACTCGGCTCGGGCGGCGTAGTCGCGTGCGCCGGCGGTATCGCCGAACAGCGCCGACGCTCGCGCGATGGCGAGGGCGTCCCCGTACAGGTAGCTGTTGAGCGTTGGCCGATAGCCCTCGGCCCCGGCGTCGATGTCGTCGGTCTGCCGGCTGTTGATGTTGCGCTCCATGCCGTCGTGCAGGCCGTCCCAGCGAAACATTTGATGTGCGGGATCCCAATGCTCGGCGATCCATCCGGCGTACTGGCTTTTCATGTGGGGCAGCATTCGCCTGAGAAATCCCGTGTCGGCAAGCACCTGATACGTTCCCCAGACTGCCGCGCCGTACCAGTTGCTGTAGCTGCGCGGTTGCGCGTTAGGCGTCTCGAACCAGTAGCGCGCGAAGTCCTCGATGATCGCCCGATCGCCGAGCCAGCGGATTTCCTCGAGCTGGTGTCCGAGCGGACAGCTGATCGCGCCGTACGCGCCGGACCAGAACGGTCGGTCGATGAACTCGGTGAAGGTGTAGCCGGATTCCGGCGCCCCGTAGGTCAAGTGCTTGGTGATCAGCTCCCACCGGTAGTAGTAGGTCGCGTCGATCGCCGTGTCAGGGGACTCGAAGGCCGGCACACGCGCGGCAAACCAGTCGATGTCCCGATTGTCCCACCACGTCTGCCGTGCGAGGAGGGCGTGCTTGTCGAGAACCTGCCCGTTCGCCTCGAGCGCCGTCACCGTCAGCGCGATGCAGACCGCGAGCGCGAGTCCGATTCGAAGTGGGGGCACGTGAGGGCGGATTCGAAGATTGCGATCGGCAGGACGAGGAACCGCAGATGGCCGCAGACAACTGCAACGGCAATGGCCATATCACGGATGACCATGGATCTCGAAGGGCGAAACTGCACGGATTAGCTGGAACTGCGAAAAGCTTTGTGAGAATCTACCGGATGAAGATCGCGGTGTTTGCAGGTCGGTCGTTCGCCGGGTTTGCCGTTGCAGTTCCAAAGGTTCCTGCAGTTGACGTACCCGTGTCGTTTCGCCGTTCAAATCGGTGAAATCCGCGGCAACGTTTGTGACGTTGCAGTTTCTGCGGCCCTCTGCGGTTCCTCATCCTGCCGCCCACGCAAGCGCCAGCCAGCTAATACCTGGGCACCGAAGGATCGACTTCATCGCTCCACCGCGCGATGCCGCCCGCGAGGTTCCACACACGCGTGAACCCGGCCGCACGGAGCTGCTCGGCGGCATTCGCGCTTCGGATGCCGTGATGACAGTGCACGACGATATCTCGCTCCGTGTCGAGAGAGGCGATCGCCTGGGGGAACGTGGCGAGCGGGATGAGTCGGGCCCCGGGGATTCTCGCAATCGCCCACTCGTAAGGCTCTCTGACGTCGATCACATCGATGTCATCGCCATTGGCGAGCCGGCGCGCCAGCTCGCGCGGCGTGATCTCGCGAATGCCATTCGCGCCGGTCGACGGCGGCCCCGAGCAAAATGCGTCGTAGTCAATGAGCTCACGGATTTCGCGGGTTCCACACGCGGGGCACTGTGGATCACGCTCGAGCTGCACCGTCCGGAAACGGGCGCCGAGGGCATCGATCAGCAGCAGTCGTCCAACGAGCGGCTCGCCGATCCCGAGCACCAGCTTCAACGTCTCCGTCGCCTGGATCGTCCCGACGATGCCGGGAAGGACCCCGAGGACGCCGCCCTCCGCGCAGCTCGGCACGAGGCCGGGCGGTGGAGGCTCGGGATACAGACACCGGTAGCATGGCCCGTCCGCCGTGGCGAACACGGACGCCTGCCCCTCGAAGCGGAAGATGGACCCGTAGACGTTAGGCCTGCCGAGGATCACGCAGGCGTCATTCGTCAGATACCGCGTGGGAAAGTTGTCGGTGCCATCGACGATGACGTCATACTCCCGCAGGATCTCCAGCGCGTTGCGCGACGTCAACCGCGCGTCGTGTGTCTCCACCGTCACGTGAGGGTTCACGTCGCCGATGCGGTCGCGCGCCGACGCGAGCTTCGCGCGTCCGACGTCGCTCGTGCCATGGAGCACCTGCCGCTGGAGATTCGAGACGTCGACGACGTCGAAATCCACCAGCCCGAGCGTCCCCACCCCGGCCGCGGCGAGATACAACGACACCGGGGACCCGAGGCCTCCGGCGCCGACCACGAGGACGCGCGCGGCTTTGAGCGCCCGCTGACCCTCGATGCCGACGTCAGGAAGCACGAGATGACGCCCGTAACGCGCGAGCTCCTCATCGGTCAGCTCGGGGAGGGCCTGGCGGGCCGCGCCGCGGACGAGGGTCGGTGATCGGGGCATGCCAGTATGATACGCCATCGCACGCGATCCGTCATCGCATCGCGCGGCTTGCGGGCGCCCGGCACCCGGTGGGATCATACGTGATCCTTCGGTCGTGCCGTCTCGCTCCCTGTCGAACCCGTGACCAGCTCCACATCCACCCCCGCCGCGTTCCGTCCCGGCCACATCCTGGCCGGCCGGTACGTCATTGAGCGGCCGCTGGGGCAGGGAGGAATGGCGACCGTGTATCTCGCGGAGGAACGCAAGCACGCCCGTCGCGTCGCGGTGAAGGTCCTGCATCCCGAGCTGACCCGGTCGTTAGGTACGGAGCGATTCCTCCGGGAAATCCAGATCGTCGCGCGGCTGTCCCACCCGCACATCGTGCCGCTCATCGACTCGGGCGAGGCGGACGGCCGTTTGTTCTACGTCTCGGTCTTCGTGCCTGGAGGCTCGCTGCGGGATCGCCTCATGCGCGAGCGTACGCTTCCCCTGGGGGACGCGCTTCGCGTGGCGCGCGAGGTCGGTTCGGCCCTCGAGAGCGCCCACCGCCACGGCTACGTGCATCGCGACGTGAAACCGGAGAACATCCTCCTCTCCGAGGGGCACGCGCTCCTCGCCGACTTCGGGGTCGCCGTCGCGTTGTCGTCCGAGACCGCGGAGCCCATCACCGATGTCGGTCTCGCGCTGGGCACCCCGGAATACATGAGTCCCGAGCAGGCGAGCGGCGAGCGGAATCTCGGCGTCGCGAGCGACATCTACAGCCTGGGCTGTGTGTTCTACGAGATGCTGACGGGTGAGCCGCCATTTCGCGGACACAACCCGCAGGCGACGATGGCGATGCACGTGACGAAGACGCCCCCCTCGTCGCGCGCCACGCGGCCGGAGCTTCCGATCGCGCTCGACCGCGCGCTCGCCAAGGCGCTCGCGAAGTCGCCTGACGAGCGCTATCCGAGCGTCGGCGAGTTTCTGACCTCGCTCGACGCGAGCGCCCTGCCGCGGCTGTCGACCGCGCGTGCGGCACCGCGCACGATCGCGGTCCTGCCGTTCATCAACGCCAGCCCCGAGCCGGAGAACGAGTATCTGAGTGATGGCATCACCGATGAGCTGATCGTCGCCCTCGCCAGGGTCGAAGGGCTTCGCGTCGCCTCGCGAACGTCCGTATTCGCGCTCAAGGGCAAGGCGCAGGACGTCCGCGCCATTGGCGCGTTGCTCGGCGCGTCGGTCGTTCTCGAGGGGACCGTCCGCAAAGCGGGCGAGCGGTTGCGCATCACCGCGCAGCTCACGTCCACCGACGATGGGCAGCTGTTGTGGTCCCAGCGATACGATCGCACGCTCGAGGATGTGTTCGAGATCCAGGACGAAATCGCGAACACCATCGTGAATACGCTGCGCGCGACGACGTTCGCGTCGCTCGAGACGCCGGTGTCCACGCGCTACACCGAGAACGTGCGCGCGCACTCGCTGTACCTGCGCGGCCGGCACGCCTGGAACAAGCGGACGCAGGAAGGGGTGTTCGAGGCGATCGACTACTTCGAGCAGGCAATCGCCGAGGATCCGAAGTACGCGCTGGCCTACACCGGTCTCGCCGATTCCTTCGCGCTTCTCCTCGACTACCGCGCGGTGCCGGTGAAGGAGTGGCACGAACGGGCCAAGGATTACGCGCGCAAGGCGCTCGCGCTCGATGAGACGCTCGCGGAAGCGCACACCTCGCTGGCGTGGAGCCTGTTCATTTACGATTGGGATTGGGAGGGTGCGGCACACGAGTTCCGCCGGGCGATCGAGCTCGACCCGAAATACGCGACGGCGCATCAGTGGCACGCCTTCTCCCTGGCGTCGAGGGGGCGAATCGACGAGGCGCTGCTCGAGGGTCACGTCGCGCAGGAGCTCGATCCCGCATCTGTCTCCATCCGCCGGTCGCTTGGTTGGCTCTACTTCTACGCCCGCCGCTACGACCAGGCGATCTATCATCTATCGCGCGCGATCGAGATGAACCCCGAGGCGGAGGAAACGTACCGGGTCCTCGGATTGGCGCGGGCGACGCAGGGTGACCTCGTGGAGGCTGCACGTGTGATGCGCGAGGCGATCACTCTTCGCGGCGCCGGGACGTACGCGATCGCTACGCTCGCGTACGTGC